>QWCN01000171.1_pt1 | contig 162308 bp, 145 predicted proteins | sample 1972711 | NCBI WGS metagenome assembly QWCN01 (sample SAMN09866707, study PRJNA288562) | Human gut metagenome isolate term1_stool, whole genome shotgun sequencing... | isolation source: gut | host: Homo sapiens | place: USA: California | reverse complement strand
CTCCGGAACTTGTCACCGCACAAAGGATTCCGAATACTGTAACCGGCAGCACAACGCATATGCCGCAAAATGCTGCAACAGACAATACCGCAGCACCTGCCACAGAGGAAAAAGAGAACGGCAGACGCAAATATTCTACTGATGAGATGGACAATTTCCGCGAAAAAGAAGATGTCCGTACGATGCTGTTTGTTGCAGAGAAATATTTAAAACGTCCTCTGACCCCGACCGATATGCAGATGATCCTCTACTGGTACGATAGCCTTGGATTTTCTGCCGAGTTAGTAGAATATCTGATCGAGCACTGCATTGTAAAAGGTCATCCGAGTCTCCGCTATATGGACAAGGTCGCTCTTTCCTGGGCAGACTTAAAGATTCACACTGCGGAACAGGCAAAGCAGCTTTCTACCGTACATAATCAGGCTTATTATGCAGTGATCAAATCCCTTGGTATCAGCAACCGCAACCTGGTACCGTATGAGATGGATTTTATTGAAAAATGGATGAAGGAGTATGGCTTTACCCTTGATATTATCACGGAAGCCTGCAAACGTACCATTCAGGCGATTCACCAGCCGAGCTTTGAATATACCGATACGATCCTGCACAGCTGGAAAGATAATAAGATCCATCATTTAGAGGATATTGCAGTTTTAGATGCTTCCTATAAGGATAAGAAAGCAAAGAAGCATCCGACACCACCGAAAAATACCGGAAGTAAATTCAACAATTTCTCCCAGAGAAATTATAACTATGACCAGTTAGAACGTCAGCTTTTAAACCGTTCAATTCAGTAAAGGAGAGGCTATGGCTTTAACAAATGCTCAATATGATGAGATCATGCGGGGTTATGAACAGCGTCAGACCGAAAACCGGCACAGATTAGAACTCCGCACCAAAGAGATTTATGAAAAAGAACCACGGCTGACACTTTTAGATGACGAGATTTCTTCTACTTCTGTTTCGAGTGCCAGACTGCTGTTATCCGGTGATGAAGCAAAATCCCAAAAATTACGGGAACGTCTTACCCTTTTGCAAAAGGAAAAAGCCGGACTGATCGCATCCCTCGGATATCCGAAGGACTATCTCGCACCGACTTATACCTGTGCAGACTGCAAGGATACCGGATATATCGGCAACGAACGCTGCCACTGCTTTAAGCAGGCAGCCATTGATCTAGTGTATACACAGTCGAACTTAAAGTCGGTGTTAGAAAAAGAGAATTTTTCCACTTTTTCTTTTTCCTATTATTCCGATGAGCAGACCAATCCTGCTACCGGACTTTCCGCAAGAGAGACTGCACAGAATGCCGTTGCGGAATGCCGGAATTTTATTGCCGGCTTTACGAAAGAGTTTTCTAATCTCTTTCTGTATGGTGATACCGGTGTCGGCAAGACTTTTTTATCTAATTGTGTTGCAAAAGAATTATTAGACCGCGGTCATTCAGTCATTTATTTTACGGCGTTTGAACTTTTCCATGTTTTTGAAAAAAATGTTTTTGAACGTGCACAGGACATGGCACTTCCGTATCAGAATATTTTTGACTGTGACTTACTGATCATTGATGACCTTGGCACGGAGCTTTCGAACTCCTTTACGGTCTCTCAGCTATTTTTATGTCTGAATGAACGTATTTTAAGGAAAAAATCAACCATAATATCTACAAACCTTGGTTTAAACCAGCTTGCAGAAATTTATTCCGAACGAACTTTTTCGCGTATTTCTTCTAATTATACGATGATCAAACTTTTCGGAGACGATATCCGCATTAAAAAGAAATTGCAATAACAGTATATCTTTGCTATAATCTTTTGTGGTATTTTTTAAGAACTTATTATAATTACAATAAATGAACATATGGAGGAACTCTATCATGGCAAATGATGAAAGAAACTTGGAAACGATTCCAACCGGTGCTCTCGGTCTGATCCCGTTAGCAAGCTGCACGGAACTTGGAGAAAAGGTCAACCAGTATCTTGTAAAATGGAGGGACACACGTCACAATGCACACAAGGATAACATTGCATTCAAGGATTATCACCGCGCATCTTATATTGTAAATGCAGATACCCCTCGTTTTGGTTCCGGTGAAGCCAAAGGTGTGATCAAAGATTCCGTTCGTGGTTATGACCTCTATATCATGGTGGATGTAACCAACTACAGCATGACTTACTCTCTGTGCGGACAGACAAACCACATGTCTCCGGACGACCACTACGCTGATGTAAAACGTATCATCGCAGCCGTTGGTGGTAAGGCACGCCGTATCACGGTCATCATGCCATTCCTGTATGAAAGCCGTCAGCATAAGAGAAGTTCCAGAGAATCTCTCGACTGTGCAATCGCTTTACAGGAACTGACTGCCATGGGTGTAGAAAATATCATTACTTTCGATGCTCATGACCCTAGAGTTCAGAACTCCATTCCGCTGCACGGATTTGAGACCGTTCAGCCGGCTTACCAGTTTATCAAAGGTATCTGCAAACACATTAAGGATTTACAGATCGATTCCGATCACATGATGATCATCAGCCCGGATGAAGGTGGTACAAACCGTGCCGTATATCTTGCCAACGTTTTAGGTCTGGATATGGGTATGTTCTATAAACGCCGTGATTACAGCCGTATCGTAGACGGACGTAACCCGATCGTAGCACACGAATTCTTAGGCTCTTCCGTAGAGGGCAAGGACGTGATCATTATCGACGATATGATCTCCTCCGGAGAAAGTATGATCGACGTTGCAACTGAATTAAAGAAGAGAAAAGCAAACCGTATCTTTACCGTTGCAACTTTTGGTCTGTTCACAAACGGATTAGAAAAATTTGACAAGGCAGTAGAAGATGGTATCATCTATCGTGTCGTAACGACCAACCTGACTTACCAGAGTCCTGAACTGCTTTCAAGACCTTACTACATCAACTGTGATATGAGTAAATACATCGCTTACATCATCGATACTTTAAATCATGATACAACGATCAGCGATCTCTTAGATCCATACGAGAGAATCGATAAACTTCTGAAAAAATACAGAGCCGGCGAATACTAAAATTCCCGGTTCCCCTTCCCAAAGTGCATCTTTGCCCGAGGGGCTTTTTACTCTATAGGAAACACCGTTTTCATACTTTAACGGAACATTGTATTTTCGATAGAGCAAAAAAGGATTTCCGATAAGTCGTCCTACGACTTACAGGAAATCCTTTTTTATGTACGATCATTATGTGATCCTATACGGATTTATCCGTTCTCTTAGAACAATGGAACCCGTCCTGCGAACTTCTCGTTGATCACATAGTATGCAAAACCATCTTCCGGTTTCAGATACAGCTTTAAGGATTTAATGGTAGATACTCTGTGTCCCTCTGATACAAATACTTCTTTTACCTTATTTGTAATCTCTTCTACAGAAGACTGCTGTCCGTAATACTCTACAAATACTTCGGTCTCGCTTTCGCTCTCTTTCTTAGCGGCTGCCTTGCGTGTGGCTTTTTTCTTTGGAGCTTTCTTTACTTCTTCTTTTACAGCCTCTGTTGTCTCTTTTACGGTTTCTTTTACATTCGCTAACTTTTCTGTTGCCTTTGCTTCTACTGCGCTGGCTGCTGCTTTTACTTCTGCTGCCTTTGCCTCAAGAGTCTTTGTCTCTGCAGGTTTTACTTCTGCTGCCTTTGTCTGTGCAGTTGTTACAACTGGTTTTACTTCCGGCTTCTTTCCTGATTTTGCGTTCATATGCTCCTCCTATTCACAAACTAAGAACTTTTCCATTGCATCTAAAGCTTCCGCTTCATCCTCTCCATTTGCTACGATATTTACTTTCATACCGTTGGATGGATTAAATGCCATAATTCCCATAATACTCTTGGCATTAATCTTGCGGTTATTGCTCTCTAATATAATCTCACTGTCGAACTTACAGGCTACCTGTACCAGTTCGGCAATCGGATTATCATGTTCTTTTTCAACATCAGAAACTACAATCTCTTTTTTACTCACAGTCCCAATACCTCGCTTCGCTTCATTCCGTGTTCTAACATATTGCTACATTGTATAGCTTATTCATGTAATATAGCTTATTCGCAGAGGTTTTACAATATGTTTTTTTCATTTTTGGCAATTTCCAACAAGGATTCCAACAAAACTACATTTTTTTATGCAACTTTTCTATTTTAAATATGCATAGAAGCAGCTTCCTGATCCTTCCAGTGTATTCTTGGCTTCTTCCATATTTTTCCTCTGGATTGCTCCGCTTCCCGGTTCATAAATACACACACTGTTCGAATCATACCCTGTGATCAGAACGGCATCTCCTGTTCCGCGTACGGCAAAGACCGGATTTCCTTCACTGACATAGTAGAGCACCTGCTCTACTCCGCATCCGCTTAGATCCAGTACCGTACTTTCCTTTAAGGCTTCCTGCAAGATCTGTTTTGCATTTTCACCGTTTTCTAACAACGCTCCTGCATCTAAATTCAGCCCTTCTTTTTTCAGGATAACATTCAGGCATTTTGCAGCCGTGCTATTGCCCTGTGCCTGTGTTCCATCCGCTATGACGGTTTCTCTTGAAGCCCTGCGTGAACGCTTCCAGATGTACTGCTGCTTTTCTCCTACAACTACTCCCATTTTTTCATCGGCTGCCCTGACTGCTTCGGCTGCATCTGCTGTTCCAAGTACGACTTTTCCTGCGGCATAAGCATAATACTTCTGTCCGTCTGAAATTTCCAACTGTACTTCTTTGGATTTCTCATGGATGATCTCTTTCGAAACCAGAGTCTGCAATTTTTTCTCTTCTTCTGCCGCCTTTGCAAGCTGTATCTGCACCTGTGTCTGGCGTTCTTTTGTCGAAGTTGTATGCAGCTCGGCTTTTGCTCCGCTCTCTTCCTCGCTGTTTACGATCGTATCCTCCGAAGCATCCACATAGGCTCCGCCCTCCGGACGGACTCTGCTCAAATAGATGGTGTTTTCATCTATACGGACATCTGTAATATAATATCCGCCTTTTTCATAGGTCTTTACTACTTTATAATCTTCTTCCGGTGATAAGATCCGGATCTGATACATTGGAAAAACCTGATTTCCTGCCGCATCCTTAACGCTGTCTGCATTTCTCGCCTGTCCGTATATAAAATCTTCTCCGATAAATCCGATGGCACGCGTCTCTTCTCCACTGCTGCTCTTGACCGGATGTGTATTTCCCGTCTCTAAATCTTCCACTAAAAGCTGTCCCTCGCTATCTTTATATGCAAGGTAGCGTCCGCTTGCTGACACCTGATAGGTTCCCGCCTTTAAATCCTTCCTTTTTTTGGTAACTTTCAGACTGTCTAGATCAATCTGATAAAGCGTCTTGCCGGCGATCAGGTAGAACTGTTCCTGATTGTTCTGGTATGCCAGCTCTCCTAAATCCTCTTTCATAACCTGATAAGAAGTCGTTACCGGTAAAAACAGCTGCTCTTCTACCGTATCGGTCACGGAATCATAATGGCACACACTGATTCCGGTCCTGCCCTCATGGATTCCCCGGTTCATGTAGCCATAGACTAAAAAGTCCATACTTCCACGCTCATCAATGCTGACAATACGGATATCGTGTTCTCCATAATTTTCCCTGTCATCCACGTCTTCCATATCTGAGCGGAAACTGAATACCTTTGCGATCTGGTTGGTGTCCTGATTGTACATCCACAAATCTCCTTCCTGTACAAAGGCCGCAACGCTTCCATTTTCATTTGAGATATAGTTTACATCCTTAGAACGTATTCCCAACTGGATATAGTTATCATAAATACTGTCTTTTCCACCTGAAAAAACGCGGTTCATCGATCGCTCATAGCTGAGCAGATACGGTCTTGCACTGGTGTATCGGATCCTGTAGTATTCCTCTACATTATAGTATTCGGAATCCGAATCTTTTGCTTTTACTACATAATCTAACGTGATCACATTACAGGTACTGCTGATCTCCTTAATGGACGGGATCGGTTCACTGACTTTCTGATATGGAAAATCTGCCCATGTCACCTGCTTTAAGGAAGAATGGATCGTAACGTTATTCAGACTGCTGTTATCCCCTGATGAGTTCGGTTCTAAGTAAGTTGCCAGTGTCCCTTTTGTTTCCGGATTCATGGATGTATCATGAAAATCCTTCGCAAACGCAAGGCTCTCCTGCACATAGGCATCTACCGGCTGTATGATGCGTGTGTAATAGTAGACTTCTTTTTTTCCCTGCTGCAGCTTTAAGATCAGAAGATATTCCTCTCCCTCTTCAATGATGTTCTGTATCTTAATATTCGCTGTCACCTGTTTGTCTTCTGCCTTAAAATTTTTCACATCGGCTTCTGCGACCAAACGCTTCCTGTCCATGCTTCGGATCTCATAGGAGATCTTATCAATGGAATTGCCAAAAGTCTCAATACTGACAGGCAATTTACGGCTTTTATCTAATGGTGTAATGCTGTCTCTCATATATACTGCATTCATCTGTGCCGTATGACCATGAAGTTCATTGATCTCTTCATCTGCATAGGTAAGCGTAACAACCGGCAGTGTTGCTCCCGCCATATTATCGGTCGTGTCATTGCTCGAATGACGGTTTATTAGTCCCACGATCAATACGGTCAGTACAAATGCCCCGATCAGTGCGATTATTTTTATCTTTCCTTTCTTCAAAAGCCTGTCCTCCCTTTCTTCAAAAACAGGCGGTGCCATACGGCACCGCTGACTTCTTTCATTGTATATAGTTTTATCCAAAAACTCAACTACTATTTTACCACCAGCGGTTACAACGCCGATGTCTGCAGCGTCTTCTATACATTTCATTGTATAACAACACTTCCACCAAATCGGACAATCCTCCGCCACGGCGGGAACCTCCGCAGCATTCGCTGGTCTCTACTTCGTCTTTTTCGCTATCCTGTGCGATCTTATCCATAATCCGCTTGCTGACTAAAGAGAGCATCGTTTTATCCGGATATTCGTCAAACATCAGGCTTCCCTCATACTCCATTCTGTCACATTCTTCGTCCACATATTTCTGGATCTTTTTGACCTCATTCGGATAGAGTTCCCTCATCCGGTCTAAATCCTTTTCATACTCCATTTCTTTTAAATAATTCCCCTGCATCTGCATCGGCAATCCTGCCTGCATTTGCATCTGGTATGGCGCATAAAACGGATAGGTCTGTGGTGAGTAATACCAGTCTTTATTATTATAGTCCACTCCACTTCTCCTGGAAAAAACATCACTATACTATATGCCTCTTTTCCAAAAAAGTGCGGCTCCTCTCTTATCCAGTCTCTTTTACACCAGCAAAAGCATGGTTCCCGATACGATCAGGATCAGACCGATAAACGCTTTACGCGATAAATGCTCCTTTAAAAAGATCGAGGAAAATGCTACGGTCAGCACAATGCTCAGCTTATCGATCGGAACTACCACACTTGCTTCTCCTAACTGGAGGGCACGATAATAGCACAGCCAGGATAATCCTGTGGTCACTCCGGACAGGCAGATAAAAATTCCACTCTTGAATGTGATCGTATTAAACTGTTTCTGTTTTCCTTTGATAAATACGATCAGCCATGACATGACCAGCACTACCGCGGTACGGATCGCGGTTCCTAAGTTGGATTCCACCCCGTCAATTCCTATCTTGGCTAAAATAGCCGACAAACTTGCAAATACGGCTGACAATACGGCATAGACTGCCCACTGTTTATTACCGCTCTTTTTACTGTTCCCGGCTTTTACTGCCATCATGTATGTTCCGATACCGATCAGCACCATCGCTATAATCCTGTATTTTGTAACAGTCTCTCCTAACAGAAAAATTCCCAAAAGCATCGTCAGTACGGTACTCAGCTTGTCGATCGGTGCCACCTTATTCACATCGCCCATCTGCAGGGCTTTAAAATAAGCCAGCCACGAAGCTCCGGTTGCAATACCGGAAAAGATCAAAAACAGGAATGTTCTCTGACTGATATGGTGGATCCCATCGTATGAACCGACGATCTTAACCATCATACAGGAACATAACAAGACCACGATCGTCCGCAATGCTGTTGCTAAATCCGAATCTGTCTTTTTTATTCCTATTTTTGCAAGAATTGCTGTAATTCCTGCAAATACTGAGGAACCTGCGGCATAATATAACCACGTCATATAATTTCCCTTCTATCCTCTTTTTTTCTTCTTACGCAGATACATCTCCATATCTGCACGTTCTATCACAATCTGAAGATTGGTATTTTTCACATCTTCTATTGTATAGCTTCCAATACTTGCAGAAACCTGATATTCCCTCTCCTGTGTCTCATTGACCTTTTGGATATTGTTCTGAAATTCCTGCTCAAATTCCAGATGCCGTCCGTCTGCAACGTTTTCAAGTCCTAACACTATGAACTCATCTCCGCCAAAACGCATACAGACCTCTTCTTCATGGCTTGCTTTTTTCAAACATTCTCCAATTGTCTTGATCAGCCAGTCGCCTTCGTGATGACCATAAGTATCATTCACTTTTTTCAAACCATCAATATCGATAAAGCTGATGTACAGACTTCTTCCGCTGCTCTTTGCATACATTTTATACTTATCTGCCTGTATCTGAAAACCAACCCGGTTGTAGAGTCCGGTCAGACTGTCAAACGCACTCATGCGGTCTAATTTTTCCGTGATGTTCTGCAAGATCTGTTTTTTCAAAACACTCTCTACGGCATTTCCAAGTTCTAACATCCACTGTTTGATCAGATCCGCTTCGGTTGCCATATCACAGTGTCCGATCATGCAGTATCCGAAAAAATGCTCCTGATAGTGGATCGGCATAATAAACGAAACTACATTCTCATCTGCCGTACATTCTTTTGGAAGCAGCATCCCCGGTTCTAACTCACCATAGGAAGAAAATACTCCTTTTTCATAGGCGATCGGCAGTCGGTATCTTTCTGTCTCCACTTCATCCCATGCAGCATCCTGCAACAGATCTTTGTCCCCATAACTGCGTACCATCCGTCTTGCAAAGGCATCCGTATCGCGGAATGCTATGTAAAAACACTCCGTCTCCAACCCCGGAACAAATTCTTTTACCGGCTGAATAAAATCCTTTACTTTTTTGGATTTCATAAAGCTGTTAAAGACTTCGTTCATTCTCTTCTGGTAATCCTTCGTCTTTGCGGATTGGCGGATCAAGCGGTGTTTTATTTCTCTGCCATCGTCCTGTCCTTCTCTTTCACAGCCGCAACTCTCTGAACAGATCTGGGTAGTCGGTATTTGAACGCAAAGCTTTTGTATCTCTTTTGCCGTTTTTGTCATAAGATATTCACAGGCACGATATCCCATAGTCTCTCTATCACAATCCACCGTTGTAATCCTTGGAGAATTATCCTTTGCGATCGACACATTATCGAATCCTGTAACTAAAACATCCTCCGGTACCCGGTATCCGCGATCCTGCAATTCCATAATGGCTCCTGCTGCCATACAGTCATTTGCACAGATGATCGCTTCGGGAATCCTGTGCATCCTGTCGAGTTCACTGACTACATAGGTTCCTGCTTCCACACTGTAATCCCCTTTGAAAAACCAGTGGGAATCAAATGGGACCCCTTCTTCTTCTAAAACATCTTTGTATGCCTGTGCTCTTTTTGCTGCATCACTGTACTCCTTCGGACCATCGATATATGCAATCTTACGCACCCCATGCTCACGAATCACATGACGTACCATCCGGCTCATTGCATCATAATCGTCAAATTCTATACAGCCCATGCCCTCTGTTTTGGCTCCTAATGAAATCACGGGAACGCCGCTCTCCTGCAGACGTTCTACTACACGTTTTTGCATCTCTTTTTCATGGAGTGTCTCTCTTGCTAAAATGATTCCATCATAATCCTTCGGATTCAGCAGATCAAAGATTTTAAAAGCTCCCCTTTTATAACCTCCGGTCTGCAGATGATCCCCACTGCAGTGAAACACATGGATACTTCCCCCATGCTCCGACTGATACTGTATCATCCCCTGTACCAGCTCCTGCTGATTGCTATATTCCATTCCGCACAATACAACTGCTATTTTTTTCATAAAAATACCTCATACATTTTTCTTCTGCTATCTCTCTACAATACCCCAATACTACGCTGATACGCTTTGCTGCCCCTCACAAAACGGTTGCGTGAAGATATTTTTTGTTTTACAATAAACTCATTCATACTAAAGGAGTTACTTATGAGCACAAAGAAACAGGAAATACACGAATCTTCCCATATACATGAGCATGAACACGAACATGGACACCCACATACGCATGAACATGAACACGGACATCATCATAAAAATACGAAAGCTGTCTTAAACCGTATGTCCCGTGCCATCGGTCATATGGAAGCTGTACGAACCATGATTGAAGACGGACGTGATTGTAGCGAAGTTCTGATCCAGATTGCCGCTGTCCGTTCTGCCATCAATAATATAGGAAAGATCATTTTAGAAGATCACATTAACCATTGTGTCGTAGATGCCGTGGAAACCGGTGACACCCAGGTACTAAAAGACCTTGAAGAAGCGATCAACAAATTTATAAAATAAAGTGGAGCTTACTGACTCCACTTTTTCTTCGTGTATCTCTCTGCCTTTCCTATTCAGCACTCTTTGCACAGCATACCCGGTTCTTTCCCGATCTCTTCGCCTCGTACAATGCTTTATCTGCCTGTTCAAAAAACGTGCTGGCATTCTCATATTTTTTTGTATATTCCGCAACTCCGATACTCAGAGTAAAATGTTTTTCTCCTAACTCCGTCTGAAATGCGATCTCTTCAAACTTCTTTCGGATATTCTCTGCAATTCCCATGGCTTCTTCTATCCCCCGCTTTGGAAGAATCATTGCGAATTCCTCGCCACCATAACGTGCAGAAAAATCATTATTTCCATGTCCCTCGGCAAATGCCACAACTACCTGACGAATGACTTCATCGCCAAATGCATGACCATAGGTGTCATTGACTTTTTTAAAATTATCAATATCGGCGATCATAACGGAAAAAGTCTCTTTTTTCTCTTCATACCGCTTCATGTGATATTCTAACTCTTCATAAAATGTCTCATGGTTATACAAATGCGTCATGGAATCTCTGACTGATTTTTCTTCCTGTAATATATAGGAAAGGTTTACCTGTTCTTCTAACACAAACGTTACAAACGTGCAGCCTGCAAAGATCGTTACATCGATTAACAGATTTTCCGGCGGCAGATACGGGGAATTTGGTAAAAAATACCCCTGATACGCCGCATATAATGCGGTAGAGATTCCTGCCTGCAGCACCATCATCTTCCAGTCCCTGTAAAACGGACACAACACCATTGGGAACAGTAATGCTACCGGCATCAGTCCGACGCTGGTATGCACCCAGACGGCAATGGCTGCAAATCCCGATACCAGAATCATCATAAATAAGGAAACAATCCTATGGCTTTTACTCTTTATACACTTCTTAAACAAAATATCTGCCGCTGCTAACCATACCCCCTGTCCGATCGATGGGCGGGCTACAAACAGATATAAGTAATAGGCTCTGCTACACTCTTCATTCGGCTGAAAGAAGATAAACAGAAACAACTCTATGATCAACGTTGCAAGCCATACTTTTTTCAATGCATTAATGACAATGAAGCCCCATTCTTCACTCTCTTTTGTATTAATCCTACGACTTGTATTTATGTATTTCTTCATATGAATACCCATTTTCTTACCTTCTCTTATTATTTTAGTATAACCCATGGTTTTTGCAGTTTCAAGTGCTTTTCCTGACTTTTCCATCCCCTTTTTCGCGTTTCTTCGCATATTGGATGAACATTCATAAATTCTTAAGATATTTTTATGTAAGATTACCGTTGATTTTTACTTGAAATCGTTTTATTCTTGTTTAGGTAGTGTAAATTTGGTGTAAATCTTTTTTTACATTGCTTTTTTATCTATATATGAATATACTTTTTCGAGGTGAAATACATGAAGAAACTAAAAAATATTTTATCAGGCATAAAGAACTTTTTCTCAAAGGTACATTCAAAGTTACCAAAGATCCCGCCTATGAAACCGGAGACGCGTGAAAAGCTGGATAAGGTCATCAACTTTATGAACCGCTTTTCGATTATCTTCCATATTATACTGGCATGCTTTTTGACATTTATCATTGAGTTTATTTCCAGAAGAGACCTGCGTTCTACTTTAACCTTTATGGATGCACATACCTGGGCTTACCTTTATAACTCACTGATCATTTTTGTTTCGCTGTCCATTGTATACTTTTTCCGCAGAAGAGCCCTTGCCCGCGTCATCATCAGCGGTCTGTGGCTGTTCCTTGGAATTATCAACGGATGTATCTTAGCACAGCGTGTCACACCATTTGGCTATACCGACTTAAAGATGGTCACTGACCTCTTAACCATGCAGAATACGAATTACTTTACTGCCGGTCAGGCATTGATCGCCGTTATCGGAGTCGCTGCTTTTATTGCCTTTTGTATCTGGCTTTGGGCAAAGGGTCCGAAATTCCAGGGACGTTCTAACAAACTGGTCGTTTTCCTGTTCGTGGCATCCTGTTTTATCTGGGTTCCACTGACCACACAGGCAGCGCAGGATAAGAATATCATTGCTTCTTATTTTTCTAATATTGCACAGGGTTATGAAAATTACGGTTTTGTTTACGGTTTCTCCTCTTCCGTTGTGGACAGAGGCATGAGCAAACCAGATGCCTACTCAAAAAAGAAGATTGAATCGATTGAAGATTCCGTAAAAGTAGCGGATACCAGCCGCTCTAAAGAGGATATGCCTAATATCGTTGTCGTTCTGTTAGAGTCTTTTGTAGACCCTACTGATATCAACTTTTTAAAGACTTCAAGTGATCCGATCCCGAACTTCCATGAACTGGAGGCAAATTACTCCACCGGTCATATGACGGTTCCGGTTGTAGGTGCCGGTACGGCAAATACGGAATTTGAAGTTTTAACCGGTATGGGACTTCAGTTCTTCGGAACCGGAGAATATCCATATAAGACAATCTTAAAAGAAACAGACTGCGAAAGCATTGCTTCCGACCTTTCTAAATTAGGTTACGGAACTCATGTAGTCCACAACAACGGCGGTAACTTCTACAGCCGTGCCAATGCGTTTTCTATGATGGGATTTGATACCTTTACCAGTAAGGAACTGATGAACATCACGGAATACACTCCGCTTGGTTCCTGGCCTACTGATGATATCTTAGTGGATGAAACGATCAAGTCCATGGATGCCACACCGGATCAGCAGGATCTTGTCTACACGATCACGGTTCAGGGTCACGGCGATTATCCGACGGAAAAGGTCATTGAAAACCCTGAAATTACCGTTAGTGGTGCAAAAGATGAAGCTACCAATAATCAGTGGGAATATTACATTAATGAAATCCACGAAGTGGATAAATTTATCGGAAAGTTAAAGGATGCCCTTGCGCAGCGTGATGAGAAAACGATCCTCGTGCTCTGGGGGGACCATCTTCCTACACTCGGCTTAGAAGAAAGTGATATGGCAACCGGTGATATTTTTAAGACAAAGTATGTAACCTGGAATAATTTCGGTTTGGAGAAACAGGACGCTGATCTGACTTCCTATCAGCTTTTAGCTCACTTAACCGACCAGCTTGACATCCATGAAGGAACAATGTTCCGTTTCCATCAGAGTCAGCAGGATGTAGCAACTGACTCTAAGGATTACATCCAGAATTTTGAGCTTTTACAGTACGATATCCTTTATGGAAAGCGCTACTGCTACAACGGCGATAAAGACCCGTATCCGGCTTCTGATCTGGTCATGGGTATCGATGAGACCAGCATTGACCGAACGTGGCTTGCCAGTGATGGAAAACTGATGATCTACGGACAGCATTTTACTCCCTGGAGTAAGGTCTTTATCAATGGCACCAAGGTTCCTACTACTTATGTCAGCGGCAACTATCTTAAGATTAAAACGGATAAATTAGAGGATGGCGATGTCCTTGTCGTGAACCAGATGGGTTCGAGCAATACGATCTTTAGAAGCTCCAACGAATATGTTTACCATATTCCTGCTGACCCTTCCGAAGAGACGCCTGCTACTGATACACCGCAAAACGAAACAGATATCGAAGATCAGGATGCCCTGATGAATAATATGGATAAAAACGAAGTAGTAAACGACATTCAGGAAGGAACCGAAGAACCGGTAAAACAATATCCACCGGCAACCGCAAAAGAATAGCGAGATTGTGAGAATTTCTCCTTTATAGCTTTATAAAAAATAGTGAAAAAACGGCAGCTTGAAAATGCGATTCAAGCTGCCGTTTTTGTGTTCTTATTTCTTCATTACGGTATATGGTCTGTCAATCTGAATAACAGTGTAATACTCTTTTCCGATCTGCTCCCAGACACTTTCCTGCACTTTTTCTTTGACCTGTGCATCTGTCAGCGGATAATCAAACGGTACCAACACATCAAATATCATATTTGTATGCGTTGGTCCGATGACGGTTCTGAAATCGTGCATGGACACATCGCCCTCTAAATTTTCTACAATGTCTTTTACTGCCGCCCGAAGCTCATTGGTCTGTTCATCATTAACCACCAATGGATCCATATGGATGACTGCCTCACAATGCAGCTGCTCTTTTAAATCATTTTCTATAATGTCGATCATATCGTGTATCTTTAAAATATCCTCATCTGCCGGTACCTCTGCATGAAGTGAGATCATCACACGTCCCGGTCCATAATTATGTACCACTAAATCGTGAATCCCCAATACCATATCATAGCCATTTACAATTTCCTCTATCCGTTCCACAAATTCCGGCTCTGCCGGCTGCCCCAGCAGCGGGTCCAAGGTATCCTTTGCTGCTGAAAATCCCGCATAGAAGATAAACAAGCCTACCAGAACTCCACAGTAGCCATCCACCTGTAATCCGGTATATTTTGCAACAATTGCTGCAATTAAAACAACTGTTGTTGCAAGTGTATCGCTCAGACTGTCCACTGCTGTTGCTTTCATTGCTGCGGAATCAATTTTTTTACTGATTTGCTGATTGTAAAAATACATATAGATTTTTACTAAAATGGATGCCACTAAGATTCCCATTGCCAAAAGGCTGAATTCTACTTCTGTCGGATGTATAATCTTATCCACGGAATTTTTTATCAGCTCAAATGCCATCAACAAAATAACTCCCGAAACAATCAATCCTGACACATATTCTATTCTTCCATGGCCAAACGGATGATCCGGGTCCGGCTTCGCCCCGGCTAGTTTGAATCCGATTAAGGTTACAAAAGAAGAGCCTGCGTCCGACAGGTTGTTAAACGCATCTGCAGTAATGGAAATGGAACCACTGATCGTTCCTGCTATGAATTTTCCTGCAAACAGACATATATTTAAAAAGATTCCCACGACTCCGGTCAGCATTCCATATGCCTGCCGGACTGCCGGCGAAGATGTATTTTCCTTATCCTTGATAAATATTCCAGCCAATAATGTTACCATGTTTTTTCCTCTTTCTATGATTTTTCTATCATTCTATTTAAATTCGCTCAATTTCTGATTCAGCCATTCTATCATTCCGGTTCTTCCCTCTTCCGTAAATGGAAAGTCCCGTATTTGCTTTTTTTCGTCCTCCGTTTCTTCCCAACAGTATGGCTGCGGATAAACTGCTGCTGACAAAACTGCTTCCTCATCCCCGTCTTTTTTTCGGATAAGTCGATAACGCATATTTCCATAGCTGCCGGTAAATGCTCTGTTGTATGTAAAATAATTCAATTTGTAGATATCGGTATCTTTTATCTGCATGTAGAGCCTCCTTGGGTTTTTTGTATCGTATGTGCGGGGACGGGTCCGGGTTACATCGGTGTTCCCACTTCTATCAGGTTACCATCTAAATCATAAAACCGAACTACTTTTTGACCCCAACTGTGTGTCATAAGCCTGTTCACATATTGCACAGATGGATACAGTTTTTCCAGTTTCTGTACAAACGCTTCTATATCACGTTCCTCAAAATACAATTCACATGCATTACTCTCTGAAAGAATCTCTTTTCCCAGAAAATTTCTCCAGATTTTTTCTTCCTGAAGCACCAGACCTTCGGTTAATATCATGTTTCCGTCATTGTCTAATACCATGTTCAAGCCAAACAGGTCATGGTAGAACTGCTTAGATCTTTCGATATCTTTTACGACGATCAGTACGTTTTTTAGTTTCATGGACATTCCTCCGTTGGGTGATGTTACATACTTCCGTTATCATACCACAAAAAGTCCCATAGACCAAGGTCTATGAGACTTTTCCATATCATATATTCTTTATTCTGCTGATTCGTTATGAATTCTAATTAGCAAACACCCTGAGCTAACATATCAGTTTCTAATGCGTCCGCAGATTTGCTCGGGTTTTGAGGTCGGTTTATATTATGTGTATAGAGTGATTGTCGGATAATTTCGATTAACATGGGAAATATTTATTCTAACTGTTTTAATAATCACGCTTCTATTGTATATAAACCAGTTTGTTCTTAGACCAATTATATGTTTTTGAAATGCTGCCATGTCAATATAATCATTTCTTCAATAACTTATACGCCATCTCCATTTGTTTCTTAGTTATTCTATATTTTTTCCACTTCTCTTTATAATAATCAATAAATTCTTTAGATAAAGATTCTCTTTGTTCTATTAATTTCATCAGTGATGTTAATATTTCAACAAAATCACAAGTAGAACGTACATTACTGAATATAGTTCCTAATTCTATAAGCACGGTCTTGTTTATCCTTAAGTCAAATGACGGTTCTGATATCTGATCAGCACTTTTTTGTCGGCCTTCTTGCCTATTGCGTCTTACTTTTGTTGCAAAAATAGTTTGTCCATATCCAGTTCTACACACAAAAGTTACAGCATACATATTTCTCGAAAATGTCTTTTCATTTCGAATTTCTATTAATTCTAATTTGCCAAACGGTAATACCTCAATCATTTCGCCAATAGTCAATTTACTTACTTGCTCACAACTAAAAAGACGATATTGCTGTTTCTCGTCAAAAATTTCTTTTCCTTCTAACAACCAAACAATAAGTTGCTCAAAAACTTTATAGTCTTGTACTCCTCGAAGTTCAATAGGAATCCAACTCTCCCCATGCAAAGCACCAAATAATGCTCCTACCATAGATCCCAACGTGTCTGTATCTGTATTTTTCAAATTTATTGTTTCCATTAAACCTTTATATGGATCTGCTGCATATTTGGAAAACAAATATATCGCAATAACTGCCGAAACGTTTCCGGCCCCATTTACCTTTTTATCAAAACAGCATAATTTCTCCAAAATTCCATTCCCAATATCCAGCACTCCTTGTACTATACCCTCTCTTGCAATTTTGAGATACTCAACTGTTTCATTTACACAATCTTCCCATAAAATGTCATATTCTATGCTTAGATACCTCTGCGCCTCTTCTTTCCATGCCTCTATATTATTAACTTTTGGTAAACTTCCCCAAATCTCCTTTTTATTTATTAATTCTTCAATTAGTTCTCCATACTCTAATGTAGTTTCTAAAGAAAATATATACGCTAAACTATATGCATATAGCATAGCACCAACTAAAGCCCGGGGATGTCCGTGAGTATACATTCCATTAAGCAAAACCTGCTTCATGATATATTCAATATCTTCTTCATTTTTTATGACATGCGGCATAATCCTCATTACAACACCATTACCACCAGCCATGTAATAAGATCGTATTGATTTTTCATCATTCCTCTCATCCCATGGTGAAATACCTTTTGCCCATGCTTTTGCCGCACGTTTTGTAGCGCCTCCACCTCCTCTTTGATACTCCAACCATGCTGGCAATTCAACTTGTCTAAAATAAGTTCCCCACTGATTTCCTCTTAAAAGACTTCTAAGAGTGGCAATCAGTAATTGGGTGTCATCACTATACTCTCCTGCACATATCCTCTCTTCATATGTCCAATACCTACCTCCGCATTTTCTACTCCACTCAACAAATGCGTTTAATTCATTGTAATGTTTATTCAAATTATTACTATTTTGTTCATTAGGCCAACCAAGCGCATCACCTATAGCTGCTGCCAGCATTGCCCCCTTATATTTTTCAGAAAATATTCTTTTCATATTCATATCTCCTCATAACGTTTTTCAGAAGGTACCATTCCTCGATGAATTTTTTCGCTCATTACTCGCTCAAATAATTCTGGAGCTACATAGACATCAATATTGGGAATTTCTAATATTTTCCATTCCGCAATTTTTTGCTTTGCTATACTTTCATCCTTAAAAGCAACTCCTGTAATAAACTTTCTCGGAATATTAGAATAAACTAACACTTCTGCCTGATCATTCGTCGGTATATTATTGAACATATTTTCATTTCGTGAAAATCCATCTACAGTATGGGCAAATATTTCTAAAAAACCTTCATATCCTTTTTTAATATATGCACCATACCTTTTTGCAGCATTAACCGGGCAAAACTGAGTTGTTTCCAATGTAGCAACTATAGGATCAATAAAAATAATTGCCCAATCTGGAAAAATATAATTATTATCTTTAACTCTCTTATAATACCAATAATTAGGATATTGAATCGTGCAATTTACATAATCTTTTTTTCCATCATACCTATCTGTATCATTTTGAACCAATATGTCTTCATCAATAAAATCAACAGCCTTTATCCCCTCCTCTGAACTTAAAATGTGTAACAATTTATTCGTATGTACGAAATGGCATAACCTAGTTATATTTCGTTTTTTTATCTCGCTTTGGATTTCAATAATCATTTTATTTCCCTTTCAATATAAAGATTATCTACGTTATCTGGTACTAATTCTGTCTTTTCTCCACTATATGATATAATTAATCCACTTTTAGCTCTAGTAACCGCAACATAAATTAATTTAATATCTTCCTTCAGTGCTTCATCACGACTTTCTAATGCCTTGACTTTATCTTCTCCTGGAAGATATTCTTGTGAACAAAACGGTAACATAACCAATTCAAATTCTAATCCTTTTGCCGAGTGATAGGTTCCTATTGATATCCTGGCATTTATTATCATTGTTCCCATTTTGTTTTTTAAAATCTGTGGTTTTATGCCTTTCTCCCTTACTTTCTCCTCAACTATATTGACTAACTCTCGGTTTCTCACAAGTATTGCAACACTCTGTCTTGCAGAAGCACTTATTGCATTCTCTACAACCCATTTCAATTCATTCTCTTCATTTTCAAACTTAACAAGTGCCGGAAGTGGCGATGATGCAGTCGGCATAATTGGTTCAACTAAATCGGAAATACTTTCAAAATATTTTGATTTTGAAAGAGCAATAGCAAATCGTGCTATTTCTCTGCTATTTCTATAATTCCTGTCAAATCTCCATATCTTTCTTTTCTCAATATTTAAGCCAGCATCCCTCCATGATAATCTCGAACCATAAATCTGTTGCGCAACGTCTCCAAAAAAAGTTAGTGATCCATCTTGAGGGATTGTATTCACTAATGATTTAAGCATAATCGGAGATAAATCTTGCCCTTCATCTATCACTATATGCTTGTACATTCTCTCATTTTGATCTGATAACAACTCACTATAAACTGTTTGAGCAATATCCTCCCAATCATACCAATATCCCTCTTTTTTTCTAATTCTTTTGTATTCTTCATAAACTGCATAAAAATACTTTCTATTTTCTCGCTTAATCCTAGTATCAGACCGTCCAATTCTTTCCGTTGTCTCATACTCCGATAAAGTCGTTATACCCATTTTCTCAATCCAACTAATTTCTTCTAAAAATACGGTATCATCTCTCTTGTATGTATTATTTGCTGGATTTTGTGACCGCAAATTTTCCAATGCCTGCCTAATTAAAAGTAATTTTTTTGTATCACCATCTTCTATTCCCGACACAATACCATTCCAACGTGGCATCTTTCCTCTACTTGCCAAATAACCCCTCGCGAACTTATGATAATTTCTCACATGAATATTTGGTGGGAGTTCACTTCCAACAATTGCTTCTAAGTATTTAACTAATGTTGTATTAAATGTGATTAAAAGTATATTAGCTTTAGGACTATAATTTGCCAGCCCTATTGCTCTGTAAATTGCCAATGTGGTTTTTCCGCTTCCAGCGGTTCCTAAAACAATATTATGCCCTATTGGCTTTAAATCTAAAACTTCTAATTGTATTCCTTTTGGTTTTGGTAATGCCATTTTATTCCTCCATTTGTAACACAATAATACTCTATTTTACTATTTCTTCTCACCCATAAATTGTATATCAGTCCAAGATATCTTGTAAATAATAGGAGCTCTTTTCATTTATAAAACTTCAATAATTGTTAAAAAGCCGCAAAAAATCCTGATACCGATTCATCACCCGGTAAATCTCCACATATTCTTCCCCGATCTTATATAACACAACATAATTCCCACAAATCACATATTTATAATCCGTGCGAAAACTGACTCTCTTAGCAAGATCAGCTCCCATGTACGGAAATTGCTGTATGTTCTCAATTCGCGCATATATCTCCTGAATGGTCTTAACTACCAGTTCTTCATTATCTTCAGCAATATACTCTCTAATATTCCTCAAATCCTCTGCTACAATAGGGTTAATCCGTAATTTCACCATAAATTATACCCCGACAGATTTCTTCAGTTCATCCAAACTCATCCAGGCACTTTTATCCTTAACTGCTTCTTCTGCTTCCTGCAATTTCATGAGTAGCTTCTTTTCGGCTTTTTCTCGTTCATAGTCTTCAATATCCATAACCACAAACTTTCCTCTTCCATTTTTGGTCAAAAACACAGGTTCTCCAACCTGGCAATTTTTCAGTACTTCATTATAATTTCTTAAATCTGATACAGGTAATATATTCGGCATAACATCAGCTCCTTTTTCTGAGATATTTTTATTTTATATCTGTATTATAATCCATTGTTGCTGTAAAATTCAACGTAAGATTTTGATCATCAAACAACCTATACATATATAACCAAATGTATTTCACTTGACTTATTTTCTGTAACAATATGTGGAAAATTCCCATTAAATAGCAAGTCTTTAATCACCATACTATGTGGATGTTGATATCTGTTATTCATCCCTGCTGATATAATACAATAAGCATTTAATTTCCCTAATTCCTTATTATAGTTATATTTTGATCCATGATGAGGAATTTGGATACAGCCTATATTTTTCCAATATATATCATATGCCTGAACCAAATTCTGCCACTTAAATTTTCCAGACGCATCATAATCCCCCAGATACAAGCATCCAGCATTTTTAAAATTTCGATTACAGTACTCCCCACAATAACTAGTATCAACTATACTTTGTCTAAAATATTGTTCTTTCATGCCAGAATATAAAGTCATTGAATTTGTGTTAAAACTTCCTCCTATTGCTTTATATGCATTTTTTATCTTCTCACGATTACTTTCTGTTCCTTTCTCCCAAATTTCCTGTATATCCTCGTTATTCATCTCACTCAAAAACACACGATTTAATTCCTCGTGCAACCGTCTAAGCCTGTCTGTTTGTCTAAAATTATAAGGAATATATGCCCATTCTTCACACATATAGTCATTGTTAAGAGTTCGTTCAAAAATAGTACCAACAATATTTTCTCCTGAAGAGATTCCTCTTACATCAATGACACTATAGCCTTCCTCGGTTTCACGGATCTGATATAGACTTGGACTATATCCTATGTTTAAATAATTGAGTGCTTCATAAGGATTACGGGCAAATAATGATGTAAATGATTCTCTTCCATTATATTTGATTAAATTATATAATCTTAGATACTTTGCATTTTCCTCTGTTAATAATGGAAAAAAGATTTTTTTAACCTTACAATATTTTAACAAAAAGGGAATTCCATTAATGTGATCTTCATCTAAATGTGAAATAAATACTGCATGAATAATTTCATCTTTTTCAAAATTATTTTTTATTTGTTCTTCAACCAATTTCACATTTGTTGAAGAACCACAGTCGTAAACAATATTTATCCGTTCTGTTTCAAAATTCCACATAAATTGTTCACAATAAAATGCCCCCTGACCAACAGGTAAAAAACTTCTAATCATCATAACCCTTTCACCTCATACTTAATCTCCCCCACCAGCTCATGTACCGTTGTACACGGACACATCTCTGATGGCTTTGTTTTACCTTCTCTAATACACTGCTCCAGCTTCTGCTGTGCTATCTTGATTGCCTTTTCTTCATCTCCGGATTTGCAGAGTTTTCTATACATCTGCTCATCAGCTTTAGAATATTTCTGCCCGGTTTTGTTTTCATATACCCGGCTAAAATCTGAGCAACATATCCAAGAATCTTGAATTACCGGCATAGAACCAAAGTATGCATACATCCATATTTCAAAACACGGATTTGACCATCCCACCTGTATTCCTTCCCTCTCCGCTTTCGCAATAATCTCATCAAATCCCTGCACTTGGTCTCTGTCAAACACAATCCACGGTATTCGATACTCTAAATCGTTTGCTTTGCTCGCGATTCTTTCTATTCCCAGTTCTGTCCTTTTTCGCCATACTCAATCCTCCCTAAAAACATCAATGCTCTTTAAGTTTGGAATTGCTCCATACTTTCCAAGCAAATAATTCTTCTCATAACTCTCATCTTTACGAATACGATCCCCATCCTCATCCAGGAAATCAGCCAACGAATATAAAGCAGAAACGCCTCTGTCATCCTTTTCCACAAACCAGATTTCATCACGGCGTAACAATTTGTTCGATAACTGCCATGTATCATGTGTGGTAAATACAAGTTGTGCATGATTAGTATTGATTTTCGGATTTAAAAATGTAAGCAGAAAATTTCTTACAAGTAATGGATGGAGACGAGCGTTTAACTCATCAATAACAAACACGCTTCCGTTTTCCAGTACTTCCTGCAATTCCGGATATAGTGCAAACATTTTCAATGTTCCGGCGGATTCCATGCCCAAAGGAATTCCTGCCATTCTATCCGAATCAATCATTTTGTGAAGCGCATTAATCTTGTAAGTATCCTCTTTTACCTCTCCATCACTGGGAATCTTTTCAATCTTAAAATCCTTGATATGCTCATCAAAAGATGCAAAATACTCTACTACCTTCTGCTGGACATCTTTGCTTTCAACAAAGTCCTTTGGTAATCTGTGGGACATAAAAAAGTTTGTAAACGGATTACCAAAATCAGCAAATTCATTTGCCACAAACCAGTCTCTGATTGCTTTACACTTACTGATTTTCAGTTTCGCTCCTAAAGAAATAATAAGCACCTGTTTTTCAAGTGCGACTCGAATATTATCCCTGCTGTTCTTAGGAAAACCAGACAAGTCTAATTCTTCATCAGAAGTTCCACGATAGAACACAGTGCTATATTTTCTAGCAGTCTTCGCTTTAGAATTGAGCCATTCCTCTGTCACACCTTCTTTATTAATGCAAAAACCATAATTATATGTTCTCTCCGACTTATCCCCCGGAAAAATGAAATATACTTCAAAACCGGATTCTCCATTCGCTGATATGGAATCAAATAAAAACGGAGTAGGTCTGAATTCTTCAAACTTTTCCTCTTCATCCCCATACTTAAAAGAATTAACAACATAATCCGACATATATTCAAAGGCATTATATATATTAGACTTTCCGCTGGCATTGGCTCCATAAATGGCAGCAACCGGCAAAATCTTCTCACTACCAATAGCAACTACTCTATCTGAAAACTCTGTCATCTTCGCTGCTGACAAATCCAAAGTAGCTTCTTCTCTAAATGATTTAAAATTTTTAAAATTAAATTGGATTAACATGATTGCCACCTTACCTTCTTTTCTATATTCTAGTATATACACTTTTTATCTAAAATCAATGTATAAATTCGACTTTTTCTCATTTCCATGTTCTTTTGGCATAAAAATTGTAAATCAACATTATCAGTAACCCTATTTTTGCATTAAAAAGCAGTCATAAAATACCCCTAAAACAAACACAAAAAGTCCCATAGACCAAGGTCTATGGGACTTTTCCATATCATATATTCTTTGATTGTACTAATTCACTGTGAATTCTGATTAGCAAACACCCTGTGCTAACATAGCATCTGCAACTTTCTCAAATCCTGCAATGTTTGCACCTGCAACATAGTCACCTTCCATGTTGTAGCGTTTTGCAGCATCGTCTAAGTTGTGGAAGATATTTACCATGATGTTCTGTAATTTTGCATCTACTTCCTCGAATGTCCAGCTTAATCTCTCAGAGTTCTGGCTCATCTCTAATGCGGAAGTTGCAACACCACCTGCGTTTGCAGCTTTTCCAGGTGCAAAGAGTACGTTGTTCTTCTGTAAGTACTCGGTTGCCTCTAAAGTAGTAGGCATGTTTGCTCCTTCTGCTACTGCAATACATCCGTTTGCAACAAGCTGTTTTGCATCGTCTAATAATAACTCGTTCTGAGTTGCACATGGAAGAGCTACATCACACTTGATGCTCCATACTCCGCGTCCTTCATGATATTCTGCACTTGGTCTTGCTGCAGCATACTCTGTTAAACGTGCACGTTTTACTTCTTTTACTTCTTTTAATAATGCCACATCAATTCCTTCCGGATCATATACCCAGCCGGTAGAATCAGATACGGTAACAACCTTAGCACCTAACTGCTGTGCTTTCTGTGTTGCATAAATTGCAACGTTACCGGAACCGGAAACACATACGGTCTTGCCTTTGATGTCATGTCCGTTGCATTTTAACATCTCTTCTGTTAAGTATAACAGACCATATCCTGTAGCTTCTGTACGAGCTAAAGATCCGCCGTAGGATAATCCTTTTCCTGTCAATACACCTTCATAAAGACCTCTGATCTTTTTGTACTGTCCGAACATGTAACCGATCTCTCTGGCACCTGTTCCGATATCTCCTGCAGGAACATCTGTATCTGCTCCTATGTATTTGCAGAGTTCTGTCATAAAGCTCTGGCAGAATGCCATAACTTCACGGTCTGATTTTCCTTTTGGATCAAAGTCAGAACCACCTTTACCGCCTCCGATCGGAAGTCCTGTTAAAGAGTTCTTGAAAATCTGCTCAAATCCTAAGAATTTGATAATACCGATATTTACGGAAGGATGTAATCTGAGTCCTCCTTTGTATGGTCCAATAGAATTGTTGAACTGTACACGGTAACCTGTATTTACCTGAACCTGACCTTTGTCGTCTACCCAAGGTACTCTGAATTTGAACTGTCTGTCCGGCTCGCAAAGACGTTCTAATAAAGCTTCTTTTCTGTATACTTCTTCATTTGCATCAATGACCGGGCGTAAAGAATTTAATACTTCGGTTACTGCCTGAAGGAATTCCGGTTCAGACGCATTTTTTTCGCGTACTCTCTCAAGTACTTCATCAACATAGCTCATCGTTTTCAATCTCCTTTTTAATTAGTGTACATACATCGTTACGGTTATCCATGATCCTTAATAACCGCCTCATCGTTTTTTATTTTATTATGATTTTTGCAATTTTGCAACATTTTTCCTTCATTTTTATTAATTTAATTGATAAAATTTTTTATATTTTATTTACATAGCAGATATAACCGCACTCTCTTAGGATCTTCAGATAGGAACTAAGGCGCTCACATGCGGGTTCTGCCCTGTCTCCGAACTTTTCCCTCTCCATGCATGCCAGCTCATATACCGTTTTTTGTCCGTCCATTTCCTGCCATACATAGCTTCCCATCTGCTCTAATTCGATCATTGAATAGCGTGGCTTTTTTAGTGTAATTTGCAAGATTCGATTCCAGAATCCTTCATTTTTTACGATAATCTCTACATTGCCGTGTTCATTTAACTGATAAGAATATCTGCTGTTTCTCTTTGGGATATAGTCAAGATAGTTCTCCTGCTTTCTCATTTTTCTTTTCCTTTCCAGATGGATAATATCAATGTTCCGATCAATACCAGAAACATGATCAGTGCTCCGATATTTCCAAAATTCATTCTGTCTCCGGCGGCTGCGAGCCATTCCCCTACGGTTCCGCCTCGTTTTGACGGAAGGACGGCAAATACGGCAAGCAGGATTCCGATCAATCCCTCTCCTGCAATTAAGCCTGATGAATACAGGATTCCGCTCTCGATCATCTGTTTTTGGTCTTCTTCCTCTTCCCCTCTCTTTTTTTCAATCCAGAGTCTTACCAGACCGCCGACTGCCATCGGTGTACTAAGATGGATCGGAAGATAGAGACCGACTGCAAACGGAAGAACCGGTATCGTCAGTATTTCTGCCGCAACTGCGAGTGCCACGCCTGCAAAAACCAGATTCCATGGAAGATTACCGCCCATGACACCTTCCACTACCATTTTCATTAAGGTTGCCTGTGGTGCCGGAAGTTCTGACGAGCCATATCCCCAGGCGGCATTGAGCAGATAGAGGATTCCTCCAATTGCCATGGAGGATACCACTACACTGATCAGTTCTCCGTACTGCTGTTTTTTCGGGGTTGCCCCGACGATATATCCGGTCTTTAAATCCTGTGAGGTATCGCCTGCCATCGCGGCAATGATACAGATGATCGTGCCGACTGCGATCGACGATACCATTCCCTCTGCAGTCGCCCCGCTGCTTTTATAAATTGCTGCGGTAATGATCAAGGTTGCAATTGCCATTCCCGATACCGGATTATTCGAACTTCCTACTAACCCGACCATTCTGGAAGATACGGTTGCAAAAAAGAATCCTAAGACTACAATTAAAATTGCTCCCGGTAAATTGACCGGTATCACAGGGATCAGCCACATCACGATCGCGGTAATTAAAATTCCCACAAGGACAACACGGATTGGGATATCCTGCGATGTTCTGGATTCCTCTTCCATATTTTTTCCATAACCGCGGACTGCCTGTGCAAAAGTCCGTATGATCAGCGGCAATGCTTTGATCAGACTGAAAATACCTCCCGCCGCCACGGCTCCTGCACCGATATAACGGATGTAATTGCTCCAGATACCCCATGCCCCAAGTTCGCTGATCGGTACCGTAGCCGGATATAAAACAGCATCTCCTCCAAAAAGTGCGATCACAGGCATAATGACAAACCACGCCGTTACTCCGCCGGCAAGCAGATAGGATGCCACACGCACTCCGCAGATATAGCCGACTCCTAACAGTGCCGGAAGCACATCTATACCGATTCCCGCTCCCTTATAACTTTTCACCTCAAAATCCACTTCACTCGGAAACACCCGCAGACCATCTGCAATAAATTTGTAAACAGCCGCGATCCCAAGTCCTGCAAAAACCGTTCCTGCTTTGGCTCCACCTTTTTCTCCTGCCAACAATACTTCTGCACAGGCCGTTCCTTCCGGATATGGCAGTACGCCATGCTCCTGTACAATGAGTGCGGAGCGCAGCGGGATCATGAAAAATACGCCAAGCGCCCCTCCACAGATACAGATCAGTGCGATTTCTCCTAATCCGGGCATGGTACTTTTTCCTTCCGCTGCCCACATAAAAAGTACCGGCATGGTAAAGATAGCTCCTGCCGCAAGGGACTCTCCGGCTGAACCGATCGTCTGCACCATATTATTTTCTAAAACGGAATCTTTCCTTAAGATAATGCGAATAACTCCCATTGAGATGACCGCTGCCGGGATCGATGCGGATACCGTCATTCCGACACGCAGTCCGAGATATGCGTTTGCCCCTCCAAATAAAACCGCCAGTATGATGCCTAAGATCACACTGGTGGCGGTAAATTCCGATACCCTTTTTTCTGCAGGGATAAACGGCTTAAAGTTGTTCTGTTCATGATGTAAAGAGTCCATCTTCTGTTTCCTTTCACGAAATATTTTTCTTAGTATGTACAGAAAGATTTTCTCTTATTCTTAGATATTCTGATAGGATCTTTTACTCAAAATCACGATAATTCTTTGTCTCGCGCGAAATATAAAGTGTTGAGACAATATCGGAGATGCCACTGTATAACAATCCGATTCCGACAAAGCGAAGTAATGTCATTGCCGTTGAAAACGGATTAAAGATAATAACGCCTCCTAAGATCAGGTTTAAACAGGCGGTTGCTAATACCGTCGTCCATCTTCTGGCTTTCATTCTTGCTAAATCTACTGCCTGCTGCAGTTTGGAAAATCCACTGAACAGGATGACCACGCCTAAGATGATCGGGATAATGGAAACGACAACTTCTGCCTTATAGTAGATCAGCAATCCTACGATCATCAGAAAGATTCCAAGCACCAGTCCGCTGCTGTATCTTCCACTTCCCGGCTCATAGCGGAAGTAGCCGATGATCTGTCCTATTCCCATAAAGAGCAGCATTGCCGCTGCGATATACGCAATCATTTTTGTGGTTGTAACAGGGAAAAACAGCAACACCAGTCCTGCAACGATCAGAACTGCTCCCGATATCAGCATCCCACTTTTTATTTTTTGAAAAATGCTCATTTTCTTTTCCTCCAAGTGTTTTATCTATGACTGTTATATCACAATTATTTCAATTATTCAATCGAAATGAACTTAATCCCGTTTTCTCACATAAACCAACTGATTATGGCTGTCTTTTGCATTCTCCCGACGGATCTCAATATCCCGGAAGGACTCTAACAGATTGCTCAGTTTTGCATAGCCATAGTTACGGCAGTCAAAATCCGGATAGAGCTTTAAGACCATGTTTCCAAGCTCCCCTAAAAACATCCAGCCGCTCTCGTCTGAATTTTCTTTTAACAGCGAAAAAATTGCCGTTTTGATCTCTCTAAGATCAGTGATCGGAGAAATATCTGCCTCATTTTTTTCTTTCTCTGTACTCTGCTCCGCAATGTTATTGTTCTCACGTTTATAATAACTTTTTCCAACATTTCTTCCTTTTTTCGGAATCTCTTCCACGCTGCGCATTAAGATATCCAGTGTCTTAAAACGGTCACATGCTTTGACAAACGGTGACGGTGTCTTGCTCTCGCCCATGCCGACCACATATTTTCCCGACTCTCTTAAACGCATTGCGAGTTTAGTAAAATCACTGTCTGATGAGACAATGACAAATCCATCTATTTCTCTTGTATACAGTATATCCATTGCATCAATGATCATTGCCGAATCGGATGCATTTTTCCCGGTTGTATAGCTGTACTGCTGAATCGGTGTCAGTGAATTTTCCAACAGACATTCTTTCCATGAATGTTTTCCAATCTCTGTCCAGTCCCCATAAATCCTACGGATGCTGACATCTCCTAAGGTCTTGGTTTCACGCAGAACCAAATCCATATATTTTGGCGATACATTATCCGCATCTATCAACAGTGCATATTTTTTTTCTGTTTCCATTCTGTTCCTCCGAGATTTCATGATGTTCTTATTCTAGCACTTTGCGAAAACAGATTCAACGCATTTATTCTACGGATTGCAGTTCTTACACGGCGAATATCCACTCTGTTCTAACTCTTCACGGCTCATCTGTACTTTTTGAAAATTTTCCTCTTTGATCTGTGATACGCTGCCGCAGGTCTCCCGGTGAAATTTTTTCGTATTGGTATTCAGGACATAGGTTGTCTGCTCTGTGACATTAGCTGCATTTTCCCTGTCAGACTCTGTCTGTTCCCCGCTCTGCCAGGAATCCGTTGCCGAACAGTTCCAGGTAATGTTTTCTCCATCCGAACTTGCGATAATGCTGCCCTGTTCATCGGTGCGGAACACCTCTACGCCCATACTCCGCAGCCGGTTTAACACTTCTGCATGAGGATGTCCATAGCTGTTCCCCTCACCACAGCTTATGACGGCATATTTCGGCTGAACGGCATTTAAAAATTCCTGCGTGCTTGCCGAACGGCTTCCGTGATGTGCCACTTTGTACACATCTGCCGAGATATCGATTCCATTCGTGAGCATTTCCGCTTCTGATGCTTCCTCGGCATCTCCGGTAAACAGGAAGCGGTTTTTTCCATATTCTAAGAGGATTGCTACGGAATAGTCATTGGCATTGCCACCATAGGAATTGGAATTTGGTGCTATGATCGTAAATTTTGCTTCTCCAAGAGCATACTGTTCCCCTACCACCGGATAGGTGATCTTCATATTTTTATCGTGAATAACATCGACTAACTCCTGATAGGTTTTGGTGTCCTTTTCATAGTCGGGCATGATGACCGTGTCACAATTGTACTTGTATACGATCACATCCAGACCGCCGATATGATCTGCGTCCGGGTGTGTGCCTATGACATAATCTAAGGATTCCACGCCCTGTTTTTTCAAATATAATTGTACGGTGGTTCCTTTATTGTTGTTACCGCCATCGATCAGCATGGCGTGGGAGCCACATTTTATCAAGGTTGCATCTCCCTGTCCAACATCTATGTAGTGGACTTCCAGCATCCCTTCCGGTTTTGACGTATCCGGTGCTTTTGCTGCTTTTTCCTCCTGCCCGGATTGTAATGTCTTTTCGGATGTGGTGTCCAACCGGTCTTTTCCCGAAGTGGATGTGTCCGGTTGTGTAGTTGCGCATGCGGTCAGGCACATGCATAAGATGAGTAGTATGGATAAATATTTTTTCATACTATGATATTAGCATAAATTTTTAAAAATGAAATACACTTTACAAAAAAAGACAGCCTACGGCTGCCTTTTTTAAAAACATCAGATATCCTTATGTCAGTAAATTCTGCATACTCTTCAAGCTGATCACCAGTGTAGAGGTATTATGAAGCAGTGCCGAAGTTGCCGGCTGGATCACTCCTGCAACACCGAGTGCGATTAAGCCTGTGTTGAATCCTACGATCTGTTTGTAGTTTTTACTGATTTTTTTCATCAGAGCATCGCTGATGAGTTTCAGAGTTACTATCTGGTACAAGTCATCTGCACTGATGGTAATGTCTGCAATCTCTCTTGCTATCTCTGCACCATCACTGATGGCAATTCCAACGTCTGCCGCTGACAGCGCCGGAGAATCGTTGATTCCGTCACCGATCATGATGACTTTTCTTCCGGCAGCCTTTTCTTTTTCCACAAATGCTGCTTTATCTTCCGGCAGCACTTCCGAATAATATTCATCTACACCGACGCGCTCTGCGATCGCATGTGCAGTACGTTCACTGTCACCTGTCATCATGACGATTTTTGACAGTCCCGCTTTTCTAAGCGAGGTGATGACTGCTTCCGCTTCTTCGCGTAACGGATCTTCAATGCAGATCACGGCTGCTAATTTATTTTCAATTGCCAGATAGAGATGTGTATATTCGACCGGAAGTTTTTCAAATAATTCTTCTTTTCCTTCCGGGATCGTGCATTTTTCGTCTTCAAAGACAAAATGGCTGCTTCCGATGACCGCCCGTTTTCCGTTGATAGTCGTGGAAATTCCATGTGCTACAATGTACTCCACCTTAGAATGCATCTCTTCATGGGAAAGTCCTTTTTCTTCTGCCGCCTGAACGACTGCTTTTGCCATCGAATGTGGGAAGTGCTCTTCCATGCAGGCTGCAATCCTTAGAAGCTCGTCCGGCTCTCTTCCGTCAAAAGATACAACTTCAACGACCGATGGTTTTGCCTTTGTCAATGTTCCTGTCTTATCAAATACGATCGTGTCTGCCTCTGCTACGGCTTCTAAATACTTACCGCCTTTTACCGTCATGTGGTAGAGACTTGCCTCACGGATCGCAGAAAGAACAGAGATCGGCATTGCCAGTTTTAAGGCACAGGAAAAATCTACCATTAAAACAGAAAGTGCCTTTGTGGTGTTGCGGGTCAACAGATAGGTCAACGCAGTTCCACCAAGTGTATATGGTACTAATCTGTCTGCTAAATGCTCTGCTTTTCCTTCTAATGAGGATTTCAGTTTTTCTGATTCCTCGATCATGGTCACAATCTTCTCAAAGCGGCTTGAACCACCTACTTCTTTTACCAGAATGGTAAGCTCGCCTTCCTCTAAAACGGTACCGGCATAGACATAGTTGCCTTCTGCCTTTCTGATCGGCAGGGACTCTCCGGTTAAGGATGCCTGATTGACCATTGCTTCTCCTTCGGAAACCTCGCCGTCAAATGGGATCACATTACCCATATGTACAACAACTTCATCTCCTGCGGAAATATCATTTACCGATACTAAGACTTCCTGACCGTCTGACTTCAACCATACTTTTCCTACATTTAAAGCCATGGTTCTTGCAAGGTCATCCACGGATTTCCTATGTGTCCACTCCTCTAAAAGTTCTCCGATTCCCAACAGGAACATGACTGAGCCTGCCGTGCCGAAATCTTTACGAAGAACAGATACTCCAATTGCCGTTGCATCTAACACCGCCACTTCTATCTTACGATACCAGAGTGACTGGATTCCTTTTGCAATATACTTTAAGGAACTCAGTGTAATGTAGGCTGTGTAGACCGGATATGGAAGTACGATCTTTTTGACATACCGCATCAGAACTTTTCCTATCAGTTTTTCCTGATAAACGGCATTGAGTTCTCTGCCGGAATGCTCTAATAAACCTGTCGGAACTTCTGCTTTTTCATAGCAGAAGCCCTGCAATAACTGAATGATATAACTTCTCTCTCCGGTATACGAAATCACCGCATCTCCGGTCCGCTCATATACTTTTGCACATGTAACGTACTTATCGTTTTGTAAAAAATAGAGTAAAATATCTGCCTGTGCATAAGTCATTCTGTTCTGTGAAAGATGAACTCTCATCCTTCCCGTCATTTCATGCTTAATTGAAAATTTCACTTATTCCTCACCTGCTGTATTTTCAAATTCTTCTTCTTTTGCAGCTCTTGCCTCGTTGATGTCCTTAGCTTCTGCATAGATGTCGCCTGCATTCTCCTGAATGGTTGTTGCAGTTTTCATTACGCAGTCTTTTGCACGAAGTACTGCTGCTGTACAGCCTGTGTATACTTTCTTTGCGTCTTTACCGGACAGGATCTTAATTCCGGCTGTTCCAAACAGCGTTCCTCCTGCAAAAAGTCCGATTTTTTTCCAATTAATACTCATCGTCGTTTCCTCCTTACGCATATGTTATATTTTGTTTTACTCTATCATAGTACCTCCCATCCGCATTTTCCACGTTTTTTATCTTATTGAAAAATTTTATCAACAGGCTCTTTTTTAGTCACGATTGATGATCCGTGCCAGTCCGATTGCCGGCAGGCTCTCGTCTTTTTCTTCGCTGTAACGCTCGATCCGGTTGCGGATCTCTCCCATCTTCTTGTCCCAATCGGCAATGACATTTGCACACTCGGTCAGTTCTTCTGCCATCTGTGCTGCCTCTGCTTCCGGAATCTCTTTTTTGTAACGCAGCTTATGTTCTAAACTTGCCCAGAAGTCCATTGCGATAGTGCGAAGCTGTACTTCCACCTTCATCGGTCTCTTCTCGTTTTCTAAAAAGATCGGTACTTCCACGATCAGGTGCAGACTCCGGTAGCCGCTTGGTTTTGGATTCTTGATGTAATCTTTTTTCTCGATGAGCCGGATGTCATCCTGCTGTAACAGACATTCCGCTAACAGATAAATGTCCTCCGGGAACGAGCATACCACACGGACTCCTGCAATGTCGTTAATATTTTCTTCAATGGACTCTAAGGAAAACGGGATCTGTTTTCTCTTGACTTTTTTCAGGATTCCATCAAAAGATTTGACTCTCGTCTTGATCGTCTCGATCGGATTTCTGTCATATTGCAGTGAAAACTGTTCATTTAATACCCGAAACTTTGTCTCCACCTCCATGATCGCACAGCGATAGTATGACATCAAACGCTCAATCGGCAGAAAATTTTCCTGCATTCTGTTCATAAATTCATCCGATAGCACGATATCCGTGATCAGTTCTTCTCTTGCCTGTTCTATAAATCTTTCTATTTTCATTCGCTGTCCCCTTTACCTTCTGTTCGATTGCTCTGTTACTCCATGATTTTAGACGTATATGCTTCCAGCAAGACCTCATATTCTTTTCCCTGATAAGAAAAATAAAGTGTCTCTGCATGATCTGTTAAGTTGAATGCTATGAGTTTGTACTGTTCGCCGCTTCGTCTTGCAAAGACAAACTGTTCATTGCGGACTAATACCTCATCATATGCCCCATATTTTACCGCATCGGACTCTTTGCGGATCTTTGCCAGTTCCCGGATATGAGCCGGCAGATCCGTTTCTTGGGCGCACATTTCCTCTATGTCCAGCTTTGGTCGAAGCGGCAGGTCAGCATCCATTCCCTGACCTTTCACTCCTTCAATCCCCCACTCACTTCCGTAATAAATGGACGGGATTCCCGGCATCATGTAAAGCAGCGTATAGGCATTCTTTAAGTTCTCACGCTGTTTGAGCAGACTTCCGATCCGGTTGACATCATGGTTATCCAAGAAGTTGTACAGGCAGAGATTTTCATAAAGACCTCCCTGCCCAAACTGACGCTTCAACGAATAGGCAATCTCAAAATAATTCTTGTCATTGTGGCTTGAATAAATGCCCTTCCAGCACTCATAATTCGTAACCGAATCTAACATCTCATCGTTTGCCCAGACACGGTAATCGCCATGAATGATCTCGCCCATCAGCCAGAAATCTTCTCTCTTTCCTTTTGTAAAGCTATGGAGTCGTTTAAAAAATTCCCGGTCTACGCAATCGGCTGCATCCAGACGCAGGCCGTCAATGCCCAGCTCGTCCATCCACATACCGACTGCTCCAAGCAGATGTTCACAAACTGCCGGATTTCTCAGGTTCAATTTAACAAGTTCCGCTGCCCCATGCCAGTTCTCATAGGAAAACGAATCTCCCAATGGACTCTGCCAGGAAAAATTCAAATTACAGAACCAGTCTTTATAGTCTGACTGTTCCAGATTCTTCTGCACATCCAAAAAAGCAAAGAATTTCCTTCCTACATGATTAAAGACTCCATCCACGATAACACGGATGCCGTTTTCATGTAATGCCGTAAAGACTTTCTTAAAATCCTCTTTACTTCCCAGTCTGCTGTCTGTCTGATAATAATCTGTCGTATCATAACCATGGGAAACAGATTCAAAGATCGGTCCAAAATAGATTGCATTGATCCCAAACTCTTTGAAATGCTCTATCCAATCTAACACCTCTAAAATCCGTCTGCCTGCCGTTGCTTCTCCTTCGTTTTGAAGAGGCGCTCCGGTAAATCCAAGCGGATAGATATGATAAAACATTGCTTCCCTGATCCAGTTTTTTTCATCAGCCATTGCAAACACTCCTTTGTATGTTTTTCACTTACTCTCTTTATTTGTTATCTGCCTTGTTCTGGAATTTTTCATTGTCGATGATAAAACGCTCATGCTCGCCTTCGCCGATTTTTCCACGTTCATCATACGCTTCCACATGGAAAACCAGTTTTCTTCCATCGACTTTTACTAACTCGCTCTTTGCGGTTACTTCCATGCCTACCGGAGTCGCAGAAATATGGCTGACATTCATCAGTGTTCCGACAGTTCCCTGTCCTTCCTCTAACTCTCCTGCAACACTTGTATAAGCTGCCTGCTCCATCAATGCGATCATTGCCGGTGTCGCATATACTTTTAATGCACCGCTTTTCATCGTAAGAGCTGTGTTTTCCTGTGTTACCTGTTCTTTCTTTTCACCTTGAATTCCTGTTGCTAACATGCTGTCCTCCTGCTGTTTGTTTGACTTTTATTTTTAGCTATTTAAGATAAATGTTTCTTTTTTTCAAAGAAATCCTTTGTCTCCTTGATCACTACTCCACTTAATGCGAAGATTGCTATCATATTCGGTATCGCCATCAGACCGTTGAAAATATCTGCGATCGTCCATACTGCCTCTACTGTCATGTATGGTCCGATGAATACTGCTAAAATGTATAACCAACGGTATACTTTTACTGCTTTCATGTTACCGCCTGTTAAATACTCTAAACATCTCTCAGAATAGTAATTCCATCCCAGTATCGTGGTAAATGCAAAGAATACCAGACACAGCATTAATAAGAAGGAAGATACACTTGCCGGTATCGGAAGTCCCTGGTTGAATGCGTAAGTTGTAACCCGAACACCTTCTAATCCTTCTACCTGCCATGCTCCGGTTAATACGATTGCCAAACCTGTCATGGTACAGATAATGATCGTATCAATAAAGGTTCCTGTCATGGAAACAAGTCCCTGTCTTACCGGTTCTTTAGTCTTTGCTGCTGCTGCCGCGATCGGAGCAGAACCAAGTCCTGATTCATTAGAGAAAATTCCTCTTGCCACACCGCTCTGCATTGCGATAAACAGTGTTCCCACTGCGCCACCCGTAACTGCTGACGGATTGAATGCTCCTTTTACTACTGTTACGATTGCTGCCGGGATCTCTGTAATATTGCAGATGATCAGTGTCAGACTGATCACTACATAAATGATCGCCATAAACGGTACAACAATCTGTGACACATTTGCAATACGTTTGATCCCGCCGATCAAAACCAGTGCCACGCAGATACTGAGTACTAATGATGCAATGACAACTGTCCAGGAATAAGTTCCGATTCCCGGGATTGCAACGGTGTGCTGCTGGTTCGGGTCAAAGAAATTATTGACTGCGGATGCAATACCGTTTACCTGTGAAAATGTTCCGATTCCAAAGAGTCCTACACAAATTCCAAAAAAGGCAAAGATCATAGCAAGCCACTTCCATTTTGAACCCATTCCACGCTCTATGTAATAGAAAGGTCCACCTAAAGCGTGTCCCTCTTCGTCTACCACACGATATTTCACTGCCAAAAGACCCTCTGCATATTTAGTCGCCATTCCAAGGAATGCTGCAATCTCCATCCAGAATAATGCTCCCGGTCCTCCTGCACAAATCGCCGTTGCGACTCCTACAATGTTTCCGGTTCCGATCGTTGCCGACAATGCAGTACACAACGCTCCGAAAGATGTCACCTCTCCGTGACCGTCTTCCTCATTTTTTACCATCCACTTTAATGCCAGTGGCAGTTTTCTTGTCTGAAGGAATCCCATTCGTATGGTCAGATAAAGACCACCGGAAAGGATGAGTACCATCAACGGTACGCCCCACACAATGCCATCAATTTTTGACAGCACTTCATTAATTGTCTCTAACATTTTCTTTCCCACTCCTCATTACTTCTATTTGCACCGATACTCCTCTATCCGTGCCCTTGTCTAATATATTTGTATAAAAATGCAATATACTAACAATACCACATTTTTGTACAGTCTGTAAATGTTTCCGGGCTGTAGTTTTGGCAGTATATTGCATATTTTTTTCATTTATCAGAAACAGGGTATCCGGAAAATATTTCGATGCCAGATAAGAGCCCGGTATACGCACACAGATACTTGCCAAAATGTTGTGCAAAAATCCGATATACGATTTTCCATAGACACAAAAATATCCGCCTCACCTTGCAAGTCTTTTTCTTCAATTAATTCCTGTTTTCTGGTTTGAACCGCAAAGTAACTTTGCGCAAAAGCAATCTGTCCTTTACGGGGATCTCCATTTTCAACGATAAGATAACAGGCATAACGGGTAAGCATGTAATCGTCTACTTCACGATTAGCACCACTTCCCAATGTAACCATTTTACTGGCGTCAGTAAAATGGTCTATTCCTCTGCTTTCTTCATTTTCTCATAATATGCCTTATACCTGTAAATCGTCCGCTCACTGACATTATTCCGCTTTGCAATCTCCACCATTGTCATACCGCTCTCATAACCGGCAACAAAATCATGATAGATTGCCATCCACTTTTCATGATGTTTCTGCCTTCCGCTCAGCTTTCGATTTTTATAATATTCCAATTCTTCCCGAAGTGTGGCATTCTCTTTTTCAAGTTCTGTAATTCTTTTTAATGCCTCTTCCAGTGTTACAATCTTCTCCATATCTAAAATCCCTCCGAATATGACATTCTCATTTTGTCTTTATTACAAACAGTATTCTTGTATTCGTCAATTCGATTTTGTCATGTTTTTTCTGTAACAACATCATACAACTATAAATGCAATATTCATAATATCTGTAACAAACAAAAGTGTGCCTCTCCGCGAGCTGTGCATCTTTGCCCGAAGAGCTTTTTGCTCTATAGGAAAGACGGTATTCCCAATCCTATAAAGCAAAAAAGACATACGCAGAATGCTAAAAATAACATCTCCGGCATGCCTCTTCTTCCTATAGCACACTATCAAAATATTGAGTCTATGAATAATCTCTGAAATTTTTTATTTCTACAGGGTTAATGTCATTTCATGCCATTCTTCGCCGCCCCAGGAAGAACCTGAAATACCTTTGTCTTTCAGTCCCATTTTTTCATACATTGCCACTTTTTCCGGCAGACAGGTCAGAATCAGCATTTTCCGCTGATTGGCTTTTTCACGCTTACTGTACTGCGATACAATTTCTCGTGCTAAGCCCTGTCCACGATACTGCGGCAGTACATCTAATCCTAAGAGCATTACATTTTTTCCATTCGGTTTGTGCTGACTGATATCCGTAAAAAATTCATCTCTGAATATTTCTTCATCTGTCGCTACTCCATTTAAAAATCCGGCGATTTCTCCGGTATCTTTATCAATTGCTACCAAAAACAGCTCCGGTGCATTTGCAATCCTTGTCTTCATGCTCTTTTCTGAACATGCTTCGTGCGGTGGAAAACAGATCTGCTCAATCGCAACCGCCCGATCTGCCTCCTCTGCATGGATATCCCGGAATTCAAATCTGTCTGTTATTGTGATGTTTTTCGTTGTGTTATGTTGTTGTGTTTGTTGTGTCATTTTTCTAATCCTCTGGGTTTTTATTTTTGTATATACTATCCTATCATAATCGGTTTATGTTCAATCTGCAAGTTCTCCCTGTGATGCAAAATATTTTTTTAATTCTGTTAGGATCATTGACTGGCTCTCCCTTGTATGGATCAATGCATAGTAACTCTTTCCATATTTCGCATGCCGCTCCTCTTCTAAGATACCGACAAGGCGTCCTTTTTCTGTTACCCTCTTATGTTTCTCTTCTCCCTGCTCCGCCGTTTCCTTGAGATAACCTTTATCTAACAGTAATTCATTGACAAATTTTGCTGTTAATTTCTTTCGGTTTGTCTCTTCGCAGAGTTCATTGATCTGCTTCGTAAATTCCGAAACCGTACACCTGTCCGTCAGCTCTACTTCATCCAGTTTTTCCGGTGCAATGTAAAATGGCTGTTTCTTTTTTCTTAGAGGTTCTGCTACTGTCTCTTCAGTCGTTCGCATATTTCCATATTCTTTCAAAAATGCTACAATGATTTTTATAAAATTTTCTCCATAGCTTTCGACTTTCTGTACTCCCATGCCGTACACTGCTTTCATCTCCGTACGGCTTTGCGGACATTTCGCACACATATCTTTTAAAGTTTTATCCGAACAGATGATAAATGGTGGTACATTTTGGCTTGCTGCAAGCTCTGACCGACATCCCCTGAGCTGCTCAAACAACTCCTGTCCTTCCGGTGTCAAATCTGCCAATTCTAACCTTTTCTTTGCCGATCCCGTCCTGATATAATTTTGCTCGGTTTCTTCCTCGATCACTACGCAATTACTGCATTTTTCACAGGTACACGGGGCATCTTCCCCAAAGTAGTTCAGGATAAACTGTCGAAGGCATTGATCCGTCTCACAGTAATGGATCATTTGGTTCAGTTTTTGGTTTTCTCTCCTTCGAAGTTCGGAACTCTCTGTGGCTCCATATGCTTTATGATTCAAAAGCTGCTTATTGATCATGATGTCCTGCTTAGAAAAAAACAGCACACATTCCGCTTCTTCTCCATCACGCCCGGCTCTTCCTGCCTCCTGATAATAGTATTCAATACTTTGCGGCATATTATAATGAAGGACATAGCGTACATTGGATTTGTCTATCCCCATGCCAAACGCATTCGTTGCAACCATCACCCGGATCCTGTCATATGAAAAATCATCCTGATTCTTTTTTCGTTCTTCTAATGACAAACCTGCATGATATCGTCCCGCCTCTATCCCATGCTCTAATAACATTTCACAGACTTTATCCACATTTTTCTTCGTCGCACAATAGATAATACCACTTTCCTCTTCATGCCTTTTGACATAATTCAAAATGCTGTTGTCTGTTTCTTTTCCACCTTTTCTTTTTATTACCCGAAACAACAGGTTTGGGCGGTCAAACCCGGTTACGATCGTCATTGGTTTCTGCAAATGCAGGCTTTCTATAATATCCTGTTTCACGCGTTCTGTCGCCGTGGCAGTAAATGCACTAACTACCGGACGCTGCGGCAGTTTTTCAAGAAACTTTGCTATTTCTAAATAACTTGGACGGAAGTCCTGTCCCCATTGCGATATACAATGTGCCTCATCCACTGTTACCATGGCAATCTCTGCATGACATGCAAAATCTAAAAACTGCATCGTATTCAGCCGCTCCGGTGCTACATAGATCAATGTATACTTCCCCTGTGCAGCATATGCCAAAGCCATTCGGATCTGATTTTCCGTCAATGTGCTGTTAATATATGCCGCATGTACGCCTGCCTGATTGAGTGCTTTGACCTGATCCGACATCAGGGAAATCAATGGAGAAATTACAATTGTGATTCCAGGCGGAGGTACGCAGGGCACATTGACCTCATCTTCTTGTAGCTGCAATGTTTTCTCCCGCGAATGCTTTTCTCCCATCATCAATGCCGGAAGCTGATAGCAGAGTGATTTTCCCGCTCCGGTCGGCATGATCCCAAGCACATCTTTTCCTTTTAAAATTTCATCGATCAATTCCTGCTGTCCCGGACGCAGGCTGTCATATCCAAAATAGTGTTTTAGTGTTTCCTTTAGATTCAAAATCCTCTCCCCCTTATATATTAGAAATGGCGGGAACTTCTTCCCGCCTAAGGTAATGCACAATGTTTGTCCCTGACTAAAACTGTAATCTATTACAGTAATTATTCTATTTTTCTTATAGAGAAAAAAGCACTTCTCTCGAAGTGCTTTTTCATACCATTATTCCTTTAATCGATGCGACAGGATTTGAACCTGCGACCTCTGCGTCCCGAACGCAGCGCTCTACCAAACTGAGCCACGCATCGTAATCGACACGACAAAAATCGTGCCTAATTATATTAGCATACTTTTTTTGATTTGTCCAGTCTTAAATATAATAATTTCCACCCATTTTTTCTTTTTGAATCTCAACCAGATCATATAATGTGGTTCCATCTAAATATTCATTGACCACTTTGTACAATCCCTCCCAAAATTCAATCGTGGCACAGGTGTCATAATTTTCACACTGGTTCTCCTCATCCTCCAAACAGGAAATCGGTGCAAAGCTGCCCTCGATCGCCCGAAGGATTTCTCCAACGGTATAATCCGTTGTGTTTTTTGCAAGGCGGTAGCCTCCCTGTGCGCCCCTGCCACTCTTTAATAAACCGGCACGGTTCAGCGGTGTCACGATCTGCTCTAAATATTTTATTGATATCTTCTGGCGTGCAGATACATCCTTTAGTGCTATAAATTTTCCATTATCGTGCAGGGCAAGATCCACCATCAGTCTCAGTGCGTATCTTCCCTTTGTCGATACCATCATATGGACTTCCTCCAATCATTCTACTATATTCCTAGTAGTATTATATAATATCTTTCAGCATTCCACAAGCACCAGATCAGTTCCCATTTAAGCATTTTGCAAGATCAGACAGGCTCCTCCGTAAATACCGGCATCATTTCCAAGCTCCGCAAGGGCAAACTCTGCATTCCTGCAGGCGTGGAACGTCTGCTCCATAAAATGTTTTTCAATGACATCGATCAATATTTTTCCTGCCTTAGACACACCACCACCGATGACGATACGCTCCGGATTGATCACACAGGCGATACTTGCCAGTGCTGTTCCAAGAATGTTTCCCATCTTTTCAACCTGCTCGACTGCAACGGTATCGTTTGCTTTTGCGGCATCAAAAATATCTTTTGCCGTAAGATTTTCGATCGTATTCAGGACAGTATCCCTTGTTTCCGTTGCTAACGCTTTCTTTGTCATACGCACAATTCCATTTGCAGAAGCATACTGCTCAAGACAGCCTTTTTTTCCACAGCCGCAGACTTCTGTCTCATGTTTATCCACTACAACATGACCAATTTCACCGCCTGCACCATTCGAGCCATAGAGCATATTTCCTTCGATGATAATTCCGCCACCGACTCCGGTTCCAAGTGTAACTAAAAGCAGATTCTGACAGCCTCTTCCACCGCCTTTCCACATTTCACCTAAGGCGGCAATGTTCGCATCATTTCCTGCCTTTACGGTCAGTCCGGTGCGCATCGCTAACTCCTGTTCCACATTCAGGATCCCCCAGCCGACATTTACGCATTTGACAACCGTTCCGTCTGCCTTAACCGGCCCCGGCACACCAATGCCGATCCCTGCGACTTCTGATTTAGAAATATTTCGCTCTGAAATCTTCTCGTCTATCTGTTTTGCAATGTCATCAAATATTCTGCTTCCCTGATTTTCCTTGTTAGTCTTGATCTCCCATTTTTCTATCAGTTCTCCGTCTGTGGTAAACAGCCCCATTTTAATGGCTGTTCCGCCTACGTCGATCCCAAATCCATATCGTTTCATCCTGTCTCCTTTTTTGTATCTCCCAAAATATTGTCTTCTCATGCACTATCCAGAAGCATTATATCTTCATTTTTTCTGACATCATGGCCAACGTTTTACTGCACACCCTCCGTAGCATTTACGGCTGTATCTGCCGGATTCCCCTGTGTATCCGCTTCTGTCCGATTCTGATTTGTATCCTCATCCGGATTTTCTGTTGGTGTCTGGTTTGTATTATCACCCGGATTCTCCGCTGGATTCTGGTTCGTGTTATCACTTGGATTCTCTGTCGGGTTTTCCGGCTGCTGATTGTCATCCGGGTTTGTCGTTGGATTCTGATCGTTCTGGTTATTGTCGGAATCCGAAGGATTTTCCTGCTCTTCTGAGGACTTGTTATCCTTCTTATTCTCCGGTTTTTCGGTCACATTTCCCTGAATATCGATCGGTTTTGTCTCCTGGTCCTGATCGGTTGTGTTTTCCGTGGTCTCTGCACTTGGATTTTCCTGTGGTACAGCTTCTTCTGTCTTAGACTGCTCCGGTTCATAGGACAAGAATTCCTGCGGCTCTAAGCCCTCGTGGATCTTTTGCATAAATGTTTTCCAGATACGTCCCGGATAGGATGCACCCGACAATCCACTGAGTTTCTTTGGCATATCATATCCAACCCAGACACTGGTCGTATAATAGCGGGTGTAACCGACAAACCAGCCGTCTTTATTTTCATTCGTGGTTCCGGTCTTTCCTGCACATGGCATTCCGTCTAAAGCAAGTCCCCTTCCGGTACCATTGGTCAGAACTCCCTTTAAAATATCCGTCATCATGCGGGACGCATTTTCCTTATAAACAGCCGTTTCCTCCTGCTTCGTACTCAGTATTTTTTCTCCTGAGGAATCGGTGATCTTCAGGATGCAGGTCGGTTCTCTGTAATATCCGTCATTTTCAATCGTTGCATATCCTGCTGCCATTTCTAACGGAGAGACACCGTTGGTAAATCCGCCAAGTGCTGATGCCGGACGCTTATCATTCTCATCTAATTTAGAAAAATTCATTTTTTCTAAGTACTCTAAACCTGTTTCCGGAGTCAGCTCTTCTAACAGTTTCCATGCAATCGTATTCTTAGAGCGCTCCACGGCACTCCGCAAAGTCATGGAACCGGAAAAACTTCCATCCGAATTAGAAGGTCCGTCTTCAATTGGTTCATCCACCACAATGGAATCCGGTGTATAACTTCTTTCTAACACCGGCGTGTATACAAGAAGCGGTTTGATCGCACTGCCCGGCTGGCGAAAACTCTTATACGCACGGTTGATCGTATAGCCATTGTATTCCTGACTGCGTCCTCCGACAATTGCCTTCACATATCCGGTCTGGTTATCCATGCAAACGCCTGCACTCTGTAATGTATAGATTCCTTCATCGTTGACCTCTGTATACTTTTCTAATGCCGTATCAATACTGCTTTGAAGCTCCTGCTGCATATTCAGGTCAATCGATGTATAAATGCGGTAACCTGCCGTATATAATTTTTTGTTACAGGTTTCATACATATCATCGTACTCTTCCTCATATCGTTCCTTTTCTGTAGCACTCTGAAATGTATTCTTAAATTCAAACCCCTCCTGTGCCATAAGCGCACGGGTTGCACAATAATAGGTATAGGTCTCCACATAGTTATTTTTCACACTGGTCGGACGGTTCAAGGTAATGGTTTCTTCTTTTGCCTGTTTGCAGACCTCTGCCGAGATCTTTCCATCTTCCTTCATCTGGTTTAAGATCCGGTTTCTACGCTTGATCGTATTATCTATATGCGTCACCGGATCATAAAGTGTCGGGCGGTTCGGAATGGCACAGAGAAATGCTATCTGTGACAGATCCAGATTTTTGACCTCCGTGTTAAAATATCCCTTACTTGCCGCCTGAATCCCATAGTAGCCATTGCCAAAATAAATATTGTTCAGATAATATTCCAATATCTGATTTTTGGTATACAGCCGCTCCATCTCTGTCGCAATAAAGATCTCTTCTATTTTTCGTTCCCAGGTCTTTTCCTGTGTTAAAAAAACATTTCTTGCAAGCTGCTGTGTGATCGTGGAGGCTCCCTGCGTCACCCTGCCGTTTTCAATCATTGCTTTGACGGCACGAAGGATTCCTTTAAAGTCCACTCCATGATGCTGATAAAATTTCTTATCCTCGATACTGATAATTGCCGAGCAGACATCCGATGGTATCTCCTCATATTCGAGGTAATACATATCCTTCTCACCTTTGAGCACGGAAATCAGATTTCCATTGGTATCATAAACCAGGCTCGTCTGCGAAGAACGGAATGTCTCATCCGTAGCAGAATGTACCTTATCATAAGCATCTGATTTTAAATCACTGATTTTTTTCGCATAGCCGCCAAAAAAATAAAATGCCAGTCCTGCTAACACCAGTATGATCAGCACCAGTTGAATTTTCACAAATAGCCGGAAACCCCGGCGTTTTTTCTTTTTTTTCTGCTTTGCCATGTTACTGTCCTTCCAATTCAATCTTATGATATGCAATTCCCATCGCGTCTAAATATTCCATTTCACGCTTATGACAGGTAAACAGGATCATCTGCCTGCCCTGCGTTCCGATCCATTGCAGTGTATTGCGGATACGCGTTTCATCATAACGTGCAAATGTCTCATCTAACAAAAACGGCATCGGTTCTTCATCGGTAAGGATCTCTCCTAAACTGATCCGCAGTGCAAAATAAATCTGCTCTAAAGTTCCTGTGCTGAGCTGCTTCGGACTGCATACATGAGTGCCTGCATAGACAGATACCTCCATCTTTTCGTTGATGCCGACTCTATCGTATTTTCCCTGCGTGATATGGGAAAGGATTTCAGAAGTCCTGCTGTTGATCCTGTCTCCAAAATCCTCATATATCTCTCCGGTCAATGCCCGGATCGTCTTTTCTGCAATATCGCATGCACTCAGATACTGCTTTCTTTCATTTTCACGCTCTGTCGGCATCTCTAATTCCGTCTGGCTCTCTAAAATATTAAAAAGCCTGGTCTGTTTTTCTCTCCGCTCTTCCGACAATCTGCCCTTCTTTGGTTTTTCTCCGGTCTGCTCCGGAATGTGTCTTTTTTCCATTCCATATAAGACCAGAGACAATACCAGTGTCACACCGCCGATCACGATGCTTTCCATCAAAATGCTGTTCCATGGAATATGGAAAACTGCTGCTCCTAAAAAACATGCCGCCATAAAGAAGCATCCTAAGATCAGCACTAACAGATGTGCCGGCATCCCATTGCGTTTTTGATGTTTTTCGCTTCCATCTCCCGCTGTCTCTGCTTCTTTGATATCTTTGCCCTGAAGCTGTGCAATATCCTCTTCTAAAATTTCACGCTCGATCTGTAATTTTTCCATCCGGTGCTGCCGCAGTTCCGTCTCCTGTTTCACCTGAGCCGCCGCCTGTTTCCGTTTTTTATGGATCTGTGCCAATGCCAGATTGAGTTGAAGTGTTCCATCGCCCGTCCCTGCCGCATTTGCCATGCAGTTCTGCACGAACTCTGCAAGTTCTTTTCCCGGAGCCGCTCCTGCCTGCGGAATACAGTATGTATTCTCGTACATTTCTTTATTCAGTCCACCTAAGAGCATCTGCAGGTCGCCATATTCTTCCGACAAGAGTTCTCCATCCTGACGGCTGATCAGTGTGGTCTGCTTTTCCCTGTGGTAAAAATTTCTCTCTAACCCAAAGTCCTTACCGCCTACTTCAAACTCCATCTCTCCACTGTAAAAGCTCGCACTGTTCCACGGTTCGTATTTCGTATAAACGTCCTGCTTCGCTCCTCTGCCTCTGGACTTTTCCAATCCAAATAACATGGACACTAAAAAAGTATGCAGCGTTGTCTTTCCTGATTCATTCTCGCCATATATCACATTTAAACCCGGTGCGAATGTAAACTCCCGATTATGAAATTGTCCAAAATTTCTGATTCTGATCTTTTTTATCCGCATATCATTCTCTCTTATCTGCTATCTGTCAAGTTTTGCTGACAAAAGGGCTTCCACGCCAATCTCAAGTGCTTTTTTATAAACCTCTGATTCTCCCTGACTCTGCATTGCCGCTATGAACCGTCCTAACAACTGTTGCTCGTTTTCTTCCCGCAGCCTGTCATAATCATAGTCCTGCCGCAGCGAACAGATCACATCGACCACTGCCTCCTGATTCCTGATCCAGTCTAAATCCAGCTCAGTATCTGCATTCAGTGTCCCCGTCAGAAAAATCTTATACAATTCATACGGTTTCCGGTTCGCAAGAAGATTTTTCACAATCGTCTGCACTGCCATGTTGGTCATCTGTGAGGAAAGCTGTATCGTCTCATGTACATACTGGCATTTTCGCAGCGGGCAGAACTGTACCTGTCCAAAAGCCTTGGTGATCTCTCCTACCCAGAAGCCGTGTTCTCCGGTATCATTACTGTCGATCGGCTCTAACGCCCCTGCCATGACCGCCTGCATCGTTGTGATCTTTCTGTTAGAATCCAACGGTACCGGATTGACCGACATGCCCTCTAATACCCCGCCTTTGTGGATATGTCCTGCCGCAATATAGTCAAATCCGTTCTCTATGATCTTTGCCGGAGAAAACGGTATATGCTTTGCATCTCCGCCATGTGCTAACAGGATGTTGATGGCATCCTGACGCTTTGGCGTTATATGGTCATAGACATCTGACGTCTCTTCCCTGTGCCAGTAACTCATTCCATATACTTCCGTATTCAGTTCCGGGAAATAGACACTTTCTATCTCGTTCTTTTTTAAAAACACTACATTTTTTGCAAAGGAAAATGTCCTGTAATTTGACGCCACCGACAAAAAATCATGATTTCCCGCCACGATCACTACCTGTATTTCCGGAACCTGTTCAAAAATGTAATTGATCTCCCGAAGTTCCCGGATCAGCGGTTGTCTGTGGAACAGATCTCCTGCGATCAGCACCATATCGACCTTGATCTTTTTTGCAACCGCAAATACCTCGGTAAACGTCGTCCAGATATCTGCCGCTCTTTTTTCACTCCATGATTTTCCTGCGTCGGGTACCACACCCAGATGTACATCTGCGATATGTATAAATTTCATAATTACCTGCCTTTTTAACTTGAAAGGGCGAGTGCTGCTACACTCGCCTGTCCTGCACTGCCAGCCTTAACTCTTTCGTTCCCTGTGATACCTGATACCGGTATCCTGTATCTATTCTACTGTTCCATCTGTCTTCCCAAAAAACCTGCTGCGACGGAAACCAGTTTGCTTTCTGTTTCTCCCATTTTACACTTTTCATCCCGATTATACAAGACCACAGAGCCAATTGCATCGCCTTCGCTGATAATTGTTCCAATGCTCTGCTCTGCATAATCACCATTATCATCTAATGTAATTTTTACAAACTCTTTTTCTCCTTTGGATGCCACAACATTTTTTCTGTCTTCGATCATCATTTCTAACTGTTTGCTGATCGGCTTATTTTCAAATTCCCGCTTTCCCTGACCACTTGCCGCAATCACATGGTCCCTGTCTGTAATGCATACCAGATGTCCGGTTGCCTGTGAAAGTGACTCTGCATACTCTCCGGCAAACTGTCCCAGTTCTCCGATCGGTGAATATTTTTTTAAAATGATCTCTCCCTCGCGGTCGGTAAATATCTCTAAAGGATCTCCTTCACGGATTCTCAATGTTCTTCTTATTTCCTTCGGCACAACTACACGCCCAAGGTCATCAATTCTTCTTACAATTCCCGTTGCTCGCATATCTATTGCATTCCTCCTGTTTTCCATATCCTGTGGTGTATGGTTATTATGTGGGAAATCAGGGAATTTATGCGTGCAAATTGGAATTTCAAACAGGCTTTCTGAATAGGTTAAAATTGACATAAAACCCTATTTGTGCTATCGTAAAAGACGTTATAGCCATAATTTGGCAAAATTCTACATTTTTATAATTATAGGAGGATCTGTTATGATTAAAGAACGAAGCATTGTTCTGTACATTATTCTCTCCATCATAACCTGTGGTATTTTCGGGTTATACTGGTTTGTATGTATTACAGAAGACACAAATGCTGCTGCTGACGTAGCTGGTACATCCGGAGGACTGGCTTTATTATTTACCATTATTACTTGCGGTATCTATGGTTTCTACTGGGCTTACAAGTGCGGTGAAAAGCTCGACATTGCAAAGGAAAAACGCGGTATGCCTGCCGGCAACGGAGGAATTCTTTATCTTCTGTTATTCATTTTTGGCGGTGTAATCGCTTATGCTTTAATTCAGAGTGAGTTAAACAAATTTGCCGGAGAAGAGTACAAAACATTATAGGATTTATCATAATGAAACAACGACTTCAAAAAACCATTTGTTACATCCTGTTATTTACAGGTTTCGGATTTTTATATTATAAATGGTGTCAGGGAACCGGATTTGCGGTTCCCTGTTTTTTTCATGCCATTACAAAATTGTACTGTCCGGGGTGCGGAATGACCCGCTGCCTGACTCATCTGCTACAGTTTGAGATACAGGACGCTTTCCGCTGTAATGTAGCGATATTTCTGCTCTCTCCTGCACTCTTATATATCTTTAGCTATTCCCTTTATTCTTATGTCCGTTATGGGAAGATGCATTTTTCCAAAGTACAGAACATCCTGCTTTTTGGCTGTCTTACCATTCTGATACTCTTTGGGATTGTTCGCAATCTCCCGGCGTTTTCTTTTTTACAACCAATTTAAAATCAAAAATTTTCAAATTCTGTTTTTCTTAAACAAAGCATTCTCTTACTGTCCTGAAAAATAAGCATCGATTCCGTTTGCAATTCCCGTTACCATCTGATTCTGGTATGCATCAGATGCCATATTACTGTCCTCGGTCGGATTTGTCATATAACCCATCTCTACGATCGTAACCGGAACACTTGCCCAGTTGATCCCGCTCATGGTGTCGGTTTCCCAGACATATTCCTTTCTTGCACCTGTCGCATTTACCAGTCCGTCTAATACGGCTGTGGAAAGTGCCTTGCTCTTTTCATAAAGTGCTGCATTGTATGGATTGGATGCGGTCTGACAGATTGTCATCGCACCGCTGACACTGCTGTCGGTAGAACCGTTTGCATGAATCCTGACAAATGCCTCTGCGTTTGCATTGTTCGCAACTGCTGCCCGTTCCGAGTTAGAAATATTGACATCATTGCTTTCTCTGGTCATCTGTACTTCATAACCACGGTTTTGCAGTTCCGTCCTTAACTTTAAGGATACCTGAAGTGTCAGTTCATACTCTGCCAATCCACTTGTGACACCGGAAGTTCCTCCGGCTACTTTTGCCTTCATCTCGCTTGCTCCCGGACCGATCGGCTCTTTGCTACTGTCACCTTTACTCTGATGTCCCGGATCGATCACGACTAAATGCTTTGCCTGTTCCGGCTGTGCTGTGTTCTCTTCGTCGGTCGTCTTATTTTCTTTTTTTGTATCTTTTGTTTCTTTCGTCTTGCTGTCTTCTTTGGTATCTTTTGCTGTTTCTTCTGTTTGATCCTGTGCTTCTTTGGTGTCTTTTTGTCCACAGGAACAGAATACAAAAGCAGACATCAAAAGTACCAGTAGCAGATAGCCCTGTTTTTTCATAAAGCCTCCTTATAAAATATCAATATGTTCACCTGCTAATGCTTTATTCATGCTGCGTACTGCACAGAATTTTCCACACATAGAACAGGTGTCCTCATGTTCCGGCTTTCTCTCCTCGCGGATGCGTTTTGCTGTCTCCGGGTCGATGGCACATTCCCACTGTGCTTCCCAGTCCAGTTTTCTTCTTGCATCTGCCATGCGGTCATCCATCTCTCTGGCTCCACGCACACCTTTTGCGATATCTGCTGCATGTGCTGCGATCTTAGATGCGATGATTCCCTGTTTTACGTCCTCTAAATTCGGAAGTGCAAGGTGTTCTGCCGGGGTTACATAACACAAAAAAGCTGCTCCGGATGCTGCTGCAATGGCTCCTCCGATCGCTGATGTAATGTGGTCATATCCCGGTGCGATGTCTGTTACTAAAGGTCCTAAAACGTAGAATGGCGCACCACCACAGATCGTATTCTGGATCTTCATATTTGCTGCGATCTGATCCATCGGCATATGTCCCGGTCCTTCCACCATAACCTGTACATCTTTTTCCCATGCCCGTTTTGTCAGCTCGCCAAGACGTACCAGTTCTTCGATCTGGCATACATCAGATGCATCTGCAAGACAGCCCGGACGACAGGCATCTCCTAAGGAAATCGTCACATCGTACTCACGGCAGATGTCTAAAATTTCATCATAGTATTCATAAAACGGATTCTCTTCTCCTGTCATACACATCCATGCAAATACAAGAGAACCTCCGCGGGAAACAATGTTCATTTTTCTCTTATGGTTTCTGATCTGGTCTATGGTCTTTCTGGTGATTCCACAGTGCAGTGTTACAAAGTCTACGCCATCCTCCGCATGCAGTCTGATGACATCAATAAAATCTTTTGCGGTCAGCGTATCTAAATCTCTCTGGTAGTGGATCACGGAATCATAGACCGGAACGGTTCCGATCATTGCCGGACATTCTCCGGTCAGCTTGCGGCGAAACGGTATGGTATTTCCGTGTGAAGAAAGATCCATAATTGCATGTGCACCCATATGTACGGCTTCCATGACCTTCTGCATCTCAACGTCATAATCTTTGCAGTCTCTTGAGATTCCAAGGTTGACGTTGATCTTTGTGGAAAGCATCGAACCGACTCCCTGCGGGTCAATGCACTTATGATTTTTGTTCGCACAGATAACGACCTTTCCCTCTGCCACAAGCGGGAGTAACTCTTCTACACTCATTCTCTCCTTTTTTGCTACACTTTTCAACTCTTCTGTGATAATTCCTTTTCTTGCAGCTTCCATCTGTGTTGCATATTCTCTTGCCATGTTTTGTTTTTCCTTTCTTTTCTGTTGTTTTAAGATTTTTTTGTTTCTTATATTTATTGATCAGGATGTCAAAAGGCAGTTTCCACCCTAGTGGCTGGCAAATTGCGCAAAACCGGGACTGCTTTTGTGACTTTGGGAGAAAATAGACTCGGTTTTGTGCAAGCTACCAATCCCAAGACTTGAAACCGTCTTTTGACACCCTGATCCTATATTTCTTACCAGACCATATGCTCTAACGGTCCGTTGCCCTGTCCGAGATCAAGTCCCGCACCGATGGCTCTTTGCATATATGCTTTTGCCCGCCGTACACTGGTCTCTAAGTCCCATTCCTCTGCCAATCCTGCGGCAATTGCCGAACTGAACGTGCAGCCTGTTCCATGCGTATTTGGATTGACCATCCGTTCTCCCTCGATCCAGATGCTTTTCCCATTTTCATAGAGCAGATCGTTTGCATCAGTTTTGGCATGACCGCCTTTTAGTACAATAGCGGTTCCATACTCCCGGCTCAACTGCTCTGCCGCCTGCTCCATTTCTTCTCTCGTCTGGATCTTCTTTCCGGTCAGCACTTCCGCCTCAGGTATGTTCGGAGTCAGTACCTCCGCTAATGGAAACAATTCTTTTTTCATCATCTCTGCCGCTTTTTCATCGACTAACGTGCTTCCACTGCTCGATAACATGACCGGGTCCACTACGATGTGTTTTGCCTGATAATGACGCAGTCTTTCTGCAATAATCTGTATCAGTTCTGTCGTTCCCGGCATCCCTATTTTGACTGCATCCGGAAAAATATCCGCAAATACGCTGTCGATCTGTGCCGTGATGCACTCCGCCGATACCGGAAAAAGTTTTTGCACCCCTAACGTATTCTGTGCGGTCAGCACACTGATGACACTCATCGCATAGACACCGTTTGCTTCCATGGTCTTAATGTCTGCCTGTACGCCTGCTCCACCGCTACAATCACTTCCGGCTATAGTCAATGCTGTCTTTTTCATATGCCTGTCGCCTCCTTTGTTCTATTTTTGAGTTCCTTTGCTGCCTCTTTGATATCTTCTTGTGCAAAAATCGCACTGATCACTGCCACACCACAGATTCCGCTTCCTTTCAGCCTGTCTACATTTTGGGCATTGATCCCACCTATGGCTATGACCGGTATCTGAACCGCCTGACAGATTGCTTTTAAGGTTTCATAATCTACTTCCTGTGCATCATCCTTCGAGCTGGTCGGAAAAACTGCCCCGACTCCTAAATAATCCGCTCCGTGCTTTTCTGCCATGACCGCCTGTTCTACGGTCTGTGCCGATACGCCGATGATCTTGTCTTTTCCGAGTTTTTTCCGGACATCTCCTGCCTTCATATCGCTCTGTCCGACATGTACGCCGTCTGCATCGACTTTTAATGCCAGTTCTACATCATCGTTTATGACAAATGGTACCTGATATTGTTTACATAAATCTTTTAATTCCTGTGCCTCCTGTAAAAAAAGCCCGGAATCTATCTGTTTTTCGCGCAACTGTAAAAACGTCACACCACCATCTAAGGCTTCTTTTACCTGCTCTTTCAATGTCCTGCCATGAAGCCAGCTCCGGTCTGTCACGGCATATAACAGCAGTTCTTCTTTAGTACAGTTCATAGTTTGCCTCCCGTTCTAATGTCTCTGCATCCATGTTCGCGATCGCATCAATGATCCGGTTGCGATATGTTGCATTGCCTTCATAGCTTTGCAGATGGGCATATCCGATCTCGCCTGCAACTCCCATCACGCAGACTGCCGCTGCTGCTGCCTCTAACATATGCTTTGGATTTGCCGTAATGTATGCTGTCATCAGTCCTGACAACTGGCATCCGGTTCCTGTGATCTTTCCCATCTGTGCCTTGCCATTGCGTATGACATAACAATGTTCTCCGTCACTGACCAGATCGATCGCACCGGTAACTGCAATAATACTTCCCGTTGCCTTTGCGAAATTTTTCACAAAGTCTACCGCTTCTTTCAGATTCTCCTCTGTCACGGCATCTGCCACATCTGCATCCACGCCACGCGTACTGCCGCCGCCGGCAGCAAGTGTCTTGATCTCCGATATATTTCCCCGGATCACGGAAAAATGAATCTCCTCTAACAGTTGTTTTGCCGTATCGGTGCGAAGACTGCTTGCTCCTGCTCCCACCGGGTCTAAAAGCACCGGATGACCTAACTCATTCGCTTTCTTTCCCGCCTTAAACATCGCCGGGATCGTGTGCCGGTTCAAAGTCCCGATGTTGATATTGAGTCCGCCGCAGATACTCGTAATATCCTCGACTTCCTCAGACTCATCTGCCATGATCGGACTTCCCCCACATGCCAGTAATACATTCGCCACATCATTTACCGTTACATAATTTGTAATATTGTGTATCAACGGCATTTTACTATGTACACTCTCTAAACATTCACCAAATTTCATCACATTATCTCCTGTCATTTAACTGCTATCATTCCTTTTTCTCTTTTTCTTCCTTTGGGGGGCAACTCCGTCTATCCCTGTGCACGGTTTCGAACGGTCCGGACTATGTCCAAAACGTCGCACCTCTTAACACTCTGACATCCCATAGAAATTTCCGTGCAGGGATGCACGGAAAAGATGCAGCTAAGCCATGGATGGCGCATCTGCATCGGTTTCGTCCGTCCCCGATACCCCACACCAGAGTGTTTAGAAGTGCAGTTTTGGGACATCGGAACAGACCGGTCGAAACCATGCACAGCCCATACACTCACCCCCGAACAACCAAACAACCCCAATCAAACAACTTAAACAAAACACGCAAAACAAAAAAGACTGTATATATACCAATCGTATATACACAGCCTCTATGCTCTCCATATATCCCTACGTTGGCATTATCCAAATCAGGTTTCGGGTCAAAGCAATCCAGCTTAATCTCAGCCTACTTCTGTAAGCACCCCGTTGTCTTATTACCTATATTTTAATCTGCCTGCCGTAGAAAATCAAGTATTTTATTCTTCAAATGGGATAACTGCTCCGTCATAAGTATCGTTGATGTATTTCTTAATGTCATCAGATTTTAATACTTTTACTAACTCTTTGATGCCTTCGTTATCCTCGTTTCCTTCTTTTACTGCAATGATGTTTACATATGTCTTTGCTGCTTCGGAATCGGATTTTTCATAAGCAAGTGCGTCTTTTGCAACTGTATATCCTGCCTCTAATGCATAGTTACCGTTTAATACTACAAATGCTGCATCAGCTACTGCGTGAGGAACCTGTGCTGCCTCTAACTCTGTAATTTCAATTCCCTTTGGATTCTCTGCAATATCATTTACGGTTGCTTCAAGTCCTACACCGTCTTTTAATTTGATCAGACCGTTGTCCTGTAATAACAGTAATGCACGGGCTTCGTTTGTAGTATCGTTTGGAACTGCGATCACATCACCTTTTTCAACCTTGGACAGGTCATTTTTTGTACCCGGATAAATTCCGAATGGCTCATAGTGGATGCCGCCTGCGTTGACAAGGTGTGTACCCTGCTCTTTGTTAAAGCTCTCTAAGTACGGAATGTGCTGGAAGTAGTTTGCATCGAACTCACCACTTTCAACTACTAAGTTCGGCTGAACATAATCGCTGAATACTTTAATCTCTAAATCCCATCCTTCATCTGCAAGGATTTTCTTTGCCTGCTCTAAGATTTCTGCATGAGGAGTTGCGGAAGCTGCTACGGTAATCGTTCCTTTATCTCCTGCTTTTGTATCCTCTTTCTTGCTGTCCTCCTGTGTGCTCTTTGCCTCTTTGGTATCTTTTGTATCACTACCTGAAGAGCCGCATCCTGTGAAAGCTCCGATTGCTAAAATTCCAGCAAGTGTCAATGATAATAATCTCTTTTTCATGTCTTTGTTCTCCTTTTTCCCTTTCCTTTTTTCTAAAATTTCTTATTTATTTCTTCTGTCAAGTTTCTTTGAAAGCATCATTCCAAGTGCCTGCAAGACCTGAACGATCAGCACTAAGATGACGATGGTTACCACCATGATATCGGTCTGGTATCTGTAATAACCATACCGTATGGCAATATCTCCAAGGCCTCCGCCTCCGACAACACCTGCCATTGCAGAGTAACCTAAGATGGTTCCAAGAGCGATCGTCACACCGACGATCAACGAGGTTCTTGCCTCTACTAACAGTACCCTGAAAATAATGGTCCAGGTTCCTGCTCCCATGCTTTTTGCTGCTTCGATCACACCTTCATCCACTTCCTGTAAGGAAGATTCCACCATACGGGCAATGAACGGTGCCGCTGCTATGACAAGCGGTACGATCGTAGCACTTGAACCATAGCTTTTTCCCACCAGAAATCTGGTCAGTGGAATAATCAGAATCAGTAAAATTAAAAACGGGATACTCCTGATTACGTTTGAAATCACATCCAGAATACGATATACCACTTTGTTTTCCCGGATTCCTCCCTTTCCGGTAACTGCAAGGGTCACACCGAGCGGAAGTCCGATTACATAGCCAAGGGCTGTGGAGACCAGTGTCATATAGATGGTTTCCCAAAATCCTGTATAAAGCATTTTAACGACTTCAGATGAAAACATCCTGTTCCACCTCCCCTACATACAGATTCTTTTCCTTCAGATATTCTACCATCTTTCCGGCTATCTCTGTATCTTCCGGAAGCTGCAGGATCATTTCCCCTGCTGCGGTTCCGTTCAAATCCTTTGTATTTGCGTATAAAATATTGACCGGAGTCTTAAACTGTAAGGTCATGTTTCCAACAACCGGCTCATAAGAGGAATTCTCCTTGAACACAATTCGGATACAGTGTCTTCCACGCATCTCTTTTGCGGTGCTTCCGCTTCCGATGATCAGGCTCTTTGCCTCCGGTGATTTCGGAGCGGTAAATATCTCTGAAACACTTCCTGTTTCTACCACGTTTCCTTCATTTAAAATGGCTACCTGGTTACAGATCTCCTGCACTACGGACATCTCATGGGTAACTACCACGATCGTAATGCCATAATCTCTGTTGATCTGCTTTAGCAGCTCTAAGACGGATTTTGTGGTCTGCGGGTCAAGTGCACTGGTTGCCTCATCACAGAGCAAGATTTTCGGATTATTTGCAATGGCTCTTGCGATTGCAACTCTTTGCTTCTGTCCACCGGAAAGCTGTGAAGGATAAGCTTTTTCCTTATCTGCAAGTCCTACGACTTCTAATAATTCTCTCGCTCTCTTCTTCGCTTCTGCATCCTTAACTCCTGCTATTTTTAATGAAAAACAGATATTTTCCAGTACGTTCTTCTGCATCAGAAGATTGAAGTGCTGAAAAATCATTCCGATTTCTTTTCGCATCTCGCGCAGCTGTCGTTCCGACAGCCCGGACATTCGGCATCCGTCTATCCAGACATCTCCGGAAGTTGGATGTTCTAAATAGTTGATACATCGTATGAAGGTGCTTTTGCCTGCACCGGACATTCCGATGATCCCGAAAATATCTCCCTTTGAAATATGCAGATTCACATGATTCAATCCCTGGACATTTCCTGCTTTGGTATGAAATTCTTTGCTGACATCTTCAAATCGAATCATATCGTTTTTCCTGCCTCCTTTGTTTCTGTTGCCATTATATCGACATTTTTTTATTTCGTCCAATATATAAAAAAAACAGCTTGTTATAGGTTTTTCCTATAACCATGCTGTCTCTCAAATTTCGCATTTTATTTCTATTTCTGTTTCTATTCTTTTTCCGCGCTTCTCCTACGACTGTCCCCGATATGTTTCAATCTCTTCTAAATACATTTTTCCAAGCCTGCTAAGTGGCACTCCCTTTCTCGAAATATAGCCGATCATCATCTCTTCCTCGGAATCCAACGGTATCGCGCAGTATTCATCTCCGTTTAATTCCTCACACACAATACCGGAGCACAGCGTATAAGCATTCAGTCCTACCATCAGGTTCAAAAGCGTTGCGCGGTCATTTGCCTTGATGATCCGCTTATAATCATAGGTGCTCAATACCTCTTCCGCAAAATAAAACGCATTATGGCTGCCCTGATCAAAAGACAGGCATGGATATTCCTCTAAATCCTCAAAAGTGATCTTCTCTTTTTTTGCAAGCGGATTGCCTCTCCAGAGATAGACATAGGTCTTACATGGAAAAAGTTCGGTAAATTCCAGACCATTTTCCTTAAAGATCTTTAACAGTACCTTCCGGTTAAAATCATCTAAATAGAGAATTCCAATCTCACTTTTAAAGGATTTGACATCCGAGATCACATCATAGGTCTTTGTCTCATGCACGGCACACTCGTATTCATCCATGCCAATCTTTTTTACCAGTTCTACGAATGCTTTCACGGCAAAGGTGTAGTGCTGGGTGGAGACGCTGAATTTCTTCTTGATCTCTTTCTTATCAATGTAGCGTTCCTCCATCAGGCGGTACTGTTCCATGACCTGTCTTGCATAGCCGATAAATTCATTGCCCTCCGGTGTCAGTGTAATTCCCCGGCTGCTGCGGATGAACAGCTCCATCCCCAGCTCTTCTTCTAAGTCCCGGATGGAACTTGAAAGGCTCGGCTGCGAAATAAAAAGCTGCTTTGCCGCCTCATTCATCGATGTGCTGTCTGCAATTGTGATCGCGTATCGTAACTGCTGTAATGTCATTTTTTAACCTCGTCTTAATTCAATATCCAGCTTTCGGTCTGTGCGGAATCTTCCCAATGCTTTGTCAATATCCCCATGCGTCAGGATGTCCAGATGGCTGATCAGTCTTTTCGGCTCCTCTTTCATACCGCTTTCAATCCATTCTAAAACCATTCCTACAAATCCGTATTTGTAAAAATGTGCAATAAATGCCTTGTCCTCTTCATCCACCACAATGCCTTCAGCCCGTTCATCAATAACCCCTAACAGAAGTTTGTATGTAATATCATAAAGAAATCTCGTAAGGATTTCTCTACCCTCCGAATAGTAAACGTGCTTGATAAAGCTCTTATTCTCCCTGACATAGTCAAAGATCTGCAAATATCCCTGCTGCCATGTCGTATAGCTTCTCTTCCCCGACAGACTCTGTGTATTATCTGTCAAAAATGTCCATTCCACCAGATCATAAATGTCTCTAAAATGATAATAAAACGTCTGGCGGTTGATGGCACTCGCCTCTACGATATCCACTACGGTTACTTTGTCTAAGGACTTCTCCTGCAAAATCTTTTTCAAGGTCTCCGACAATGTCCTCTTCGTTGTATGAGCCATGAAAATTCCCCTCTACCCAGTACATTTTTTCTCCCCTTTTCCCATAATATTTTTTACCATTTCCCTGCTTCTATTATAACTTATCACAATACATTTATACAAGAAAAAAGTGGGCGCACCCACTTCTTCATTAAGCCTGTTTTATTCTAAAAACCTCCATAATACTGTTTAAAATAAAACTCTTTAAGTTTTATGCTGCTTTTTCCGTACTCCTGTGTACCCGTCTCCACAGAACTACCACAACTGCTCCGATGACAAACGGCAATACAAAAGTTGCAAAACGATAAAGCAGTGCAACGGAGCCTGCTGCTCCGGTTCCTACGATCTTTGCTAACAGCATTGTCAGTACGAACTCCGAAGAACCGATCCCTGCCGGTGCCGGAATAACTGCTGCTAACATCATTGCCAAAGAGGTAACTGCCAGTCCCTGTGACAGTGTCAGCTTTCCTGTCTCTGCTAATATCAAAAACGGGATTCCATACCAGAATGTAAACTTTAACAGATTTTTCAGGATACATCCTGCGATCAGTCCGCCACGTTTTAATAAAGTTGCTGCCGCATCCTCTAAGATCGCACACTGTTCTTCTAACTTCTTCACCTGCTCCGTCAGCTTTCCGCTCCGGTTTAACTTGCGTACGATCCAGAGAAGTACCTCATGGAACTTCTTAGAACAGGCAAATAGCAGAAGTACTGCTGCGATGACAAAGGTGACACCAAAACCAATTAAAAGCGTCATATCATATTGACTGTAATACTTTTGCATATAGCCCCAGTTGAGGATAAAGAAGATTCCCGCAAACAGTGCAATGCTGACCTTGTGCAGCATATACTCAATGGTATAGAGTCCTGTACCTTTTGAATATGGAACGCCTCTCTCATTGAAGTAATAGATTGCTGCTACGCCCGCTCCGCTTCCAAGGGTTGCCACCCGGTAAAAGGCTGCATAAAATGCACATTCTACACCCTGCCAGTATTTAAAATCAGGATTGTACACTTTTGCCAGCGAATAACTGATCCAGCCTTCCACCAGTTCATACATCACAGAAGCAATGCAAATGCCGGCAATGACAAGAAACGACGTCTCTTTCAACTGCGTTAAAATATCTCCTGCCGAATCCTTAAATGTATAGATAATAATCAGGATTAAGATCAGAACAAATAAAATCTTTCCTATTGTCTTTGCATGCTTCTTAATGACTCTCACCCCTTATTTCTTTTTAAAGTTTGTATAACCACGCTGTCTGTATGGATGTGCAGCCCACAGACGGTCTGCTGTTCCTTTCCACTCTTCTGCATAGTGCTCACATTTTCCGCAAAGATGCTCTACCGTCTCCGGCTGCTGCATATCTGTGGATTTTGCTCCGGTCTCATGTACCATACGCTGTAAAATCTCAGGATTTTCAAGCATCGGACATGGTCTTAACATGTTATCGTTAAATGGTTGGTTATCTCTGTATGCCATGAATAACGGCTGTTTCAAACACTCTAATAATGATTTTTCACGGATGTTTGCTCCTGAATAATGAATGAATACGCAAGGCTCCACATCACCCTTTGGATTGATATGGCAGTAGTTTCTTCCTCCTGCAATACATCCTCCAACGAACTCTCCATCGTTCTGGAAGTCCATAACGTAGATTTCTTTTCCGCCTTCTCTTCCACGAACCTCACGGATTCTGTGGTAGATATATTCACGCTGCTCTTTTGTCGGCATCAGCTCCGGTGAAGCATCCATACCAACCGGCATCAGATGGAAATACCATGCGAAACGGCTTCCGTGCTCGATCAGAAGATCAAAGAATTCATCGGATGTTACTGCATCCATGTTCTTGCGTGTATAACATACGGAGTTACCGAACAGTAATCCGTTCTCATGTAACAGATCCATTGCATGAAGTACCTTTGCATAGACTCCGTCACCACGTCTGAAGTCATTGGTGTCCTCGAATCCCTCTAAACTGATAGATAAGGAAAGGTTGCCGACTCTCTTCATTTCATCACAGAATGCCTGGTCTATTAAAGTTCCGTTTGTGTAACAGTGGAATGCCACATCATTATGTTTTTCACAGAGCTTAATAACATCTGCTTTACGAACCAGCGGCTCTCCACCGGTCATCATGTAGAAGTAAATACCCAGTTCTTTTCCCTGAGTTACAATGCTATCAAGCTCTTCAAATGTCAGGTTTAATTTATGTCCGTACTCGGCTGCCCAGCATCCTGTACAGTGTAAGTTGCAGGCACTGGTTGGGTCCATTAAGATCAGCCATGGAATGTTGCAGTCATGTACTTCTCTCATCTTACGAATGGTTTTTGTGCCATAGAAGGCTGCCTGATATCCAAGATTTAATGCTGTCATCTTAGCAACGTGTGGATCTGTCTCATCTAACAGACGGTTTACATAACGCATCCATTTGTGATCCGGATTCTTGATCATTGCACGCGCACCTTCGTATGCCTCTTTGGTAAAGTTGTCTCCCATGAACTTCTCTGTCAGGTCCACAATCTCTAATAAGCCTTTTTCTCTGTCCTTATTAATTCTTCTCAGTGCAACGTCAATTGCTGCGCTAAACGCTTTTCTTTCAAGCTGCTCTGCTAATTTTGCCATTTTTATTCCTCCACTCTTTTGTTCTAATTCCCTTTTACACAAAAGTATAAAAACTTTCACTTTTTATGAACATATGCAAAAGCGAACTCCTGTATTTTTTCCTTATACAAATTTCTCTTTTTGTATACGTTCTAAAGCAGAATATCCTATTTGTTCACTATGATTTCTACAGATGAAAAAATTCCTTGATCTGCTCTTCTATGATCTTCATTAAGCGGGTTCTTGCTTCCACACTTGCCCATGCGATATGTGGTGTGATCAACAGTTTGTTGCTGTCTTTGATCTTTGCAAGCGGATTCTCTTTGCTCATCGGTTCTTCTTTGAGCACATCCAATCCTGCTGCTGCAATTTCCTCATTTTCCAAAGCCTCGTATAAATCCTGCTCTACGACGATCGGGCCTCTTCCTACATTAATGAAAATGGCAGACCGCTTCATTTTAGCAAAAGCCTCCGCATTTATCAAGCCTAATGTTGCGTCGGTCAATGGTGCATGTACCGAGATAATATCGGATTTTGTCAATAAGGTGTCCCAATCTGCACGCTCATAATCTTTCTGCTGATTTTTTCCGGTTGTGGAGTAATAGATGACGTGGCAGCCGAAAAGTCCTGCTATGTCCGCCACTCTTCTTCCAATCGTTCCCATTCCAATAATTCCCCATGTTTTTCCGTTCAATTCATGGAATGCTTTTTCAAAATGGGTAAACAGTACATCGTCCATATATTTTCCACTCTTTACATAGGTATCATAATAAGGAAGATGTTCCATCAGATAAAACAAAAGTGCAAAGGTGTGCTGTGCCACTGTCTCGGTTGAATAGCCTGCCACATTTCTCCATGCGATCCCACGTTTTTCCAGATAATCTTTGTCTAAATTATCGGTTCCGGTTGCAGTGACGCAGACTAACTTCAAATGCTCTGCCCCTCCGATCGTCTCTTCGTTGACCGGCACCTTGTTCAGAATGATGACATTTGCATCTTTTGTACGCTCTGCCGCCTGTTCCTTTGTGGAAAATCCATACTTTACGACTTCTCCAAGCTGTTCATAGCCGCTTAAGTCCAGATCTTCTCCTATGGTCTTTGCATCTAAAAATACAATTTTCATTTCTACACTTCCTCTTTCTTCCGTAAGATTAACTTCACGCCCTCAATACCTGTAACTTCCGCTGAGTCCTCCGGTTCAAAAGTAACCTCTTCTTTTTCAGAACGTGCCGTCCACTCCATTCCGTTATACATTGCTTTTCCGGTACCTTTGAGATTGTCTACACGCTCGATGACCCGCACATCCTTCCCCAGTGCCTCTTCGTAATTCGTCCTTACCTTCTTTGGCTGGATATATTTCATCGCCCACGGTCTGGTAAAGTACAGCATCAACAGGGAAACAGCTAAAAATACCACTGCCTGTAACCAAATCGGTCCCCCTGCCACCGATACGATGACTGCCGCTAATGCTCCGCCTGCAAACCAGATGCAGGTCAGTCCGACCGTAATCAATTCTATTACTAAGAGTACCACCATCAATACGAGCCAGAAAATCAATTCTTTTTCCATAGTCTGTCTGCCCCTTTCTGTTACCTGTTTCCTGCTTTACATGCTTCTGGATTTCTCAATACATGCCTCTACCGCATCCATGACGGAAGCACGGAATCCTGTCTCCTCTAATACTTTTACTGCCTGAATCGTTGTTCCTGCCGGGGAGCATACCATGTCTTTTAACTCTCCCGGATGTTTTCCGGTCTCTAATACCATCTTAGCACTTCCTAAGACTGCCTGTGCTGCAAATTCGTATGCCAACGCTCTTGGCATTCCCTCTGCAACTGCTTCGTCTGCCATTGCTTCAATAAACATAAATACATATGCCGGAGAACTTCCGCTGATGCCTACCACGGTATCCAAAAGATTTTCCGGAACCTGATATGCTCTGCCAAAGCTGCCTAAGATCGCAGCCGCCTGTGCCTGCTCCTCTTCACTTACTAACTTGTAACAGCAGAATCCGGTACAGCCCTCACCTACCAGTGCCGGTGTATTTGGCATACAACGGACGAGTTTTAACTCTCTTCCAAAATGCTCCATGATCCATTCCATGGTCTTGCCCGGTGCGATTGAGATGATCAGTGTCTCTTCACGGACTGCGCCTTTGATCTCTGCAATGACTTCCGGGAAAAACTGCGGTTTCACTGCAAGAATTAACACATCTGCTGCCTGTGCCACTTCGAGATTATCCGTTGTAGTATGTATTCCAAATATTTTTGCCGCTTTTTGAACGGAATCCTCTGATTTGTCAGAGCCGATGATATCCTCTGCGGAATACAGTTCTTTTTTTAAGATTCCTCCGATCATGGCACTTGCCATATTACCTAAGCCAATAAATCCAATTTTCATTTTCGTTCCTCCTGTCTATACTTCCATGCTGTTATCTATACCTTTTTGTTCCTTATCATACTAAATTCCGTCTCAAATTTCAATACTGCCGCATTTTTTGAAAATTTAACAAAATCTTAACCTTCTCCTGCTTGATGTTTATTTCACGGATTGGCATAATGGAAATTAGTACATTTTTTGATATCAGGGGACTATTACATATGAACGATTTATTTTCCATTTTGAAAAAAAATAATTATTTTGTTACATTCTTTTTTCTTGCAGTATGCACACTTGTAGCATTTTTATTTGCGCATGTGATCCCGGGCAATTCTCCGAATATTGCACTGGTCTATATTTTAGGGCTGATCCTGATCGCAAGGCACACCGATGGCTACCGATATGGTATTTTTGCCGCACTCTTTTGTGTCATCAGCATCAACTATTTTTTTACTTATCCCTATTTTAAGTTAAATTTTACCCTGTCAGGATATCCGGTTACCTTTATCGGTATGCTGACGATCACCATTATTACCAGTGCCACCACCACCCGTTTGAAAAAACAGGCGCTTCTGATCTCAGAACGAGAAAAGGTCTTAGTGGAAGCTGACAAGGAAAAAATGAAAGCAAATCTCCTGCGGGCGATCTCCCATGATCTGCGTACTCCTTTAACGAGCATTATCGGAGCCGCTTCTTCTTATACAGAGAACTCGAACCATCTGACCGAAGAAGAGAAAACAGAACTTGTCACACAGATCAACGACGATGCGAACTGGCTTTTAAATATGGTAGAAAATCTTCTGACCGTCACACGGATACAGAACGATGAAAGCCATGTCTCCACCTCTCTTGAGGTTGTGGAAGAGGTCGTATCGGAGGCAGTACAACGGTTACGCAAACGTATCCCTCATGCTAAGATCAACGTTTCGATACCGGAGGCTTTTCTTATGGTCCCGATGGACCCGCTTTTGATCGAACAGGTCATTATGAACCTTTTAGAAAATGCCGTTATCCATTCCGAAAGCAAACAGGCGGTGGATCTTGTTGTTACGGATTCTTCGGACTCCGTAACCTTTCATGTGATCGATTACGGAAAAGGTCTTGATGAAGATAAAATTCCTTCTCTTTTTGAGGGACAGTCCGCTTCCGGTTCTTCGGACTCCCACAAGGGTATGGGCATTGGTCTTTCGATCTGTAAAACGATCATTCAGGCACACAACGGAACGATCTGTGCTTTTAATCACGAAAACGGTGCAGAGTTCTCATTCACACTTCCAAAGGAGGGTATTCATGAATCCTAAATTTTCTGTTTTAATTATTGAAGATGAAACACATATTTTGAACTTTATGCGTAAGATTTTAACCAGCCATGATTATAAAGTCCTTTCTGCGAATACCGGCAAAGCAGGACTCGAGATCATCTCTTCCCAATGTCCGGATATCATCCTTTTAGATCTGGGACTTCCTGACATTGACGGTGTAGATATCATTAAGAAAGTCAGAGAGTGGTCGAGCTGCCCGATCATCGTTATTTCCGCAAGAACCTCTGAACGGGAAAAGGTGCTTGCACTGGATCTTGGTGCAGATGACTATATCACCAAACCTTTTGGTACTTCCGAACTGCTTGCAAGGATCCGTACCTCCCTACGTCACAGCAATAAGATGAATACGGATTCTCCGATGTTTATCAAGCCTTATCATGCAAAAGATCTGACGATTGATTTTTCTAAACGCCTGATCCTGCTGCATGAACAGGAGATCCACCTGACACCGATCGAATATAAGATTGTTGCCTGCCTTGCGAAAAACTCCGGCAAAGTGGTCACCTATTCTTCGATCATGTCGGATGTCTGGGGACCATATACCGATACGGACAACAAGATCCTGCGTGTAAACATGGCAAATATCCGCAGAAAATTAGAGACCAATCCTGCCGAGCCAACCTATATCTTTACGGAACTCGGCGTTGGATACAGAATGAAAGAGGATGAGTCGGAATAGTATTCCGCTCATCCTCTTTCCTCTTCTTCATTCTGTTTCCATATGTACAGCCTTTATCTTTGTACATCTTTCTTTGTATTACCCAATATCTTCATTTTAAAAATAAGAGTCATAGGTGGCATAGATCATTCCCGCTGCCACAATAATGATTCCAATGATTCCTACAATATCCATATTCCGGCACACCCCTTCCTGTTATGCCTGTAATGTAATATGGAAAAATCAGTTGAGCAAGTCCTTTTGTTAAAATCTTAACGTTATCTGAACATGTGACAAAATTGTGTTAAGGAATCCTTTACTTTTTACTTATTTTGCATTTTCTCTGCTATAGTAGGGAAGATGAAAGGAGGCATACTCAAAATGCTTAATACCTTGATTTTTATATTTATGGCAATCGTCGGTGGGATTCCGTGTGTTTTAATGCTCCTAAGTATACCGGTTCTCATTGTATGGAAACTTTACCGTAAATGTAAATATAATATATCGATGTATGATTAATTTCATACTTCTATTTCTCCAAACCAGGCATGTGCCCCAACACATGCACAACGTAAAAAGGATGTCTTAGTCATCTTCCATACTAAGGCATCCTTTTTTATGTTTTACTGCTACATTGCCTGCTGTCACTTTGGAATATATTCCTGTATCGTATAGCTGTTTCTTCCATGCTCTTTTACATAATACAGCGATTCATCTGCGGCACAGAGGATTTCCCGCCAATCATGATTCATATCCACGGTCCACACTACACCGGAAGATACTCCAATGACCCTCTCTGTTCCATCCGGCAGCAGGATCGGATTCTTTGCTAACTTCTCATAGAAAGCTGCAACATTGTGTTCCACCTGTGATAATTCCCGGAAGTTATAGCTGAAGATAAAGAACTCATCTCCCGAACGTCTTCCTACGATCGTGTTCTTTTCCGTATATTCACTGATCAGGTTACAAAAATGCTTTAAGTAGGCATCACCGGTTTCATGTCCATATCCATCATTAATGCGTTTGAACTTGTCTAAGTCCACCATAATGACGACCATGTTTTTAATCGTACCGGAATTTATCAGATAATCGACCTCACGCTCAAATGCACGGCGGTTCCAGATTCCGGTCAGCATATCAATATCACGTTCCTCTTCTAACTGTTCATGTATCTTGACGCTCTCCCACTTGATCTTGGCACATTCAAATGCTGCAAAGTTACCGATGACTGCCGCTAAAATTCCATCCATCACATCATACATGAACTTGTCCGGTGTCTTCGTGATATAACTGCTGACAAAAAACATTGCCAAAGCAACAATGGTAATATGCAGGTTATAAATTGGCAGAAGGTCAAAGTTCGTCGGCAGGAATACAAACAGACTGACAATGGTAACTGCCAGCTCATTTCCGGCACCAATGGTTCCCACATAAATAGATACAGCATAGGCACAGATCATAAAGCTACCGATACTGGCATATGTTTCCTGTTTTGATATTTCATCCTGTTTTTTCAGCAGACTGTGCGTATAAAGAAAAATACAAAACATCCATGCTGCTCCGATGATACAAACCAGACTTTTCACATACACATGCGATAACACCAGCATGCAGATTGTATACAATGCACCGATTCCGGCTATGATCACACTTTCATTACGAATAATTCTGACATTTTCGGCAGAAAGTTTTCGCTGATACTTTTTTGCCGTTGTCTCATCTAACCCAAGCCAGAGCCATTTCCTTAGTCTCTCTTTGTTGTCCATTTAGACCTCTTTCATCAATAGTTTTTTCTATTTTTATCGTTTCGCACTGTTTATACCAATTTTATAATGCCATTTTACCACAATTATGAAATTAGGCAAGGAATTTCGCCTGTTTCCGACACTCCCCTATAATTCTGACACTTTCCCCTAGACGAATGACCGAAAGTTTACTAAAATAGATATGAAAATTTTGTCATTAGGAGGGATTTTTCATGTCCTTGGATAATCGGACCTGGTTTCAAAAAGGTCTTAAAGATGGAATTCCAATTGCACTTGGCTATTTTGCCGTATCTTTTACGCTTGGAATTACTGCGAAAAACGCCGGGCTTACTGCATTGCAGGCAATGCTCGCCAGCTTTACTTTAAATGCTTCTGCCGGAGAATTCGCAGGCTTTACACTGATCGCCGCAGGGGCCGGATATCTTGAAATTGCTATTATGGAATTTGTGGCAAATGCCAGATATCTGCTGATGTCCTGTGCTCTCAGCCAGAAACTTTCACCGGACACTCCGCTGTGGCAGCGGCTTTTGATCGGTTATGATGTAACGGATGAGATTTTTGGAATCTCGATCTCCGTTCCGGGACGTTTGAACCCTTATTATACATTTGGTGCCATTGCCATCGCTGTTCCGGGATGGTCTGTCGGTACCTACCTTGGCGTATTGATGGGAAATATCCTACCTGCAAATGTGGTAAGTGCCTTAAGCGTCGGACTATATGGTATGTTCATCGCCATCATTATCCCACCTGCAAGAAAAAGTAAAATTGTGGCAGGCGTGGTCGCAGTATCTATGGCAGCCAGCTTTGCTTTTGCCAATCTGCCTGTCATTTCCGGTATCAGCTCCGGCATCCGTACGATCATCCTGACGGTTGCCATTTCTGCTCTTGCCGCTATCCTGTTTCCGATAAAGGAGGACGATGAACATGCAGCATAATGTTTATATCTATATTTTAGTTATGGGAATTGTAACCTATTTGATCCGTGTTCTGCCGCTGACTTTGATCCGCAGGGAAATTAAGAACCGTTTTATCCGTTCTTTCTTATATTATGTTCCCTATGTAACCCTTGCTGTGATGACTTTCCCTGCGATACTGGATGCGACAGGCAGTACTGCTTCCGCATTGGCTGCTTTTATTGCCGCTATCCTGATCGCATGGTTTGGTGGCAGCCTTTTTCAGGTGGCTGTCATTGCCTGTGTGGTAGTCTTTGTCTTAGAAATGTTTATATGCTAGTGTAACGACACGCTCTGCTTTTGGACTAGTCCTCTTTGACTCTTCCATCACAGGTCAGTGTCACTACCTGCCATGGGATCATCTTTCCGCTGTTTTTCAGTGCTGTAACTGCTGCGTGTTCCATACCGCCGCAGCATGGCACTTCCATGCGGACAATCTTCAAACTCTTAATGTCATTGTTCTTAAGAATTTCTGTCAGTTTTTCTGAATAATCTACATCATCTAACTTCGGACATCCCATCAGTGTCACATGATTTTTCATATAATCCTCATGGAAAGAGGCATAGGCATATGCCGCACAATCGGCTGAGATCAAGAGGTTTGCTCCGTCAAAATACGGGGCATGGATCGGAACTAACTTAATCTGGACCGGCCACTGCGCAAGACGGCTCTCTGCCTTCTGCGGTGCCACGGATGTGCTGCTCTCATGCTCTGCTCTGTGGAACGTTTTTGCCGCACCGCCCGGACATACATGTCCTTCATGACCATGTGCATGGGAATGAGAATGGTTGTGTTCTGCTTTTTTTCTCTCTTCCATTCTTGCCTTTACGGCTGCCTCATCATAGGCTTCTGCCTCACGCTCGATAATGGAGATCGCATCAGTCGGACAGGCAGGGAGACAGTCTCCTAAACCATCGCAGTAATCGTCTTTGATCAGTCTTGCTTTTCCATCGATCATTGCAATCGCACCCTCATGACATGCGGATGCACAGGCACCACATCCATTACAAAGTTCTTCGTTAATCTCTACAATTCTTCTTACCATATCTGTAACTCCTTTATATTTGATAAAATGTTTTTTTGTTTCTGTGCGATTATCATAGCACGATACTATAAAAAAATCCGTAACATATGTTACGAATTTTTATAAATACATTTCAAATTTTTCCCAATCTGCAATCCTTATGTTTCTTCCCTGAATCTCAAGGATTCCTTCTTTTTGCATACATCCGAGTTCCCGCGACAGGGAGGGTCTGGTTACGTTCATGTACTCTGCCATCTCTTCCCGCACCAGATTTCCGCAAATCGTTCCATCCTGATTTTTTCTCTCAAAGAGATAACGCACAATTTTTTCACGAATACTTGCACATCCTAAAACCTTTACCTTCTGATTCATCAGATATGCCTTTTTTGCAAAAATCTCTAACATATTCTGCCAGAGCACTCTAGGGATCTCGCCCGCAATCTCAAGAACCTCAGAATCCTCGACTGCCTGCGCATCCATATCGTAGGCTTCTTTTCCGATAAATAAATAGACTTCCCCAAACAGATCTCCCGAACGTGTAATATCCGTCAAAAGGATCCGTCTGCCGGACATGGTGCTTTGCGAAATCGTAACCTTACCCTGTATCAGAAGAAACAGGCTTTTAGGTACGTCCCCCTCTAAAAAAACAAACGTTCCTTTTTCGTATCGTTTTCTTTTGCACTGCTCCTGCACCAGAAGATGTCCGATTTCCTGTTCTGTCATTCCGTGAAACAGCGGACTCTTTTTCCATGTTTCCATTTATTTTTCTCCTATTTTTGTATCTTTTATCATATACTGTTATGAATTTATTTAAGGACAACGCCATGAAAAAACCACAAAAACAAACTTCTGTCATCACTTTAGAACTCTTCAGTCTGCTTATGGTATGCAGCCTGTTTGCCGGATTAAAATATACACAGTCGGCATCTACATCCGCCTCTGTTTCTAAGTCTTCTCCTGCTTCGGAGGGAAAACGCGACAAAAAGAAAGACAAGGATTTCATCAAATGGGTGGATTTCACCGTTCCCTACGAAGCTCTGTGCGTTGCCTATGATCTTGATGTCGAAAGCCACGATACTGACATTCCTCTCAACTGGATCGAACTGCTCGCCTATACTGCCACAAAAAACGGCGGCACTTTTTCTAACGAATCTGCCCGCTTTATCACACAGACTGCTACAGATCTGTCCAACCGCTCCACTACCATGAAAAAGCTCACAAAGGATCTGAAAAACTACGACTATTTTTTAGAAGCATATACGGCTGTCTTAGGCGGATATGTCGGAGAATATGAACTCGAAACCGAACCCGGCAGTAAAAAATACGAAAAGCACTACGGACTCAAGGCTTTTTCTCCGATTGCAAAAGGCTTTCCCTATGGTGATTTCGATGATTTCGGTACTGCCAGAAGCTATGGCTACAGCCGCCCGCACTTAGGTCACGATATGATGGGGCAGATCGGTACACCGATCATTGCCGTGGAATCCGGCTATGTCGAAGCCCTCGGCTGGAACCAGTATGGCGGCTGGCGTATCGGCATCCGCAGTTTTGATAAGAAACGCTATTATTACTACGCCCATTTACGCCAGAATTCCCCTTTTCAGAAAGGTCTGAAAGAGGGCAGCGTTGTGACTGCCGGCGATGTCATCGGTTATATGGGACATACCGGCTACAGCAAAAAAGAGAATACCAACAACATTGATGAGATCCATCTGCACTTCGGTATCCAGTTGATCTTTGATGAATCCCAAAAGGACGGTAATTGCGAAATCTGGATCAATCCATACCAGTTGACCCGTTTTTTAAAAAGCCACCAGTCCGAAGCTGCCAAAAAGGGGGACAGCAAGATATGGCTCCGGATACAGGATATGAAAGACCCGCAAGCGGAGGGGTTCACGCCGCCGAAAGATTAGAGCACGCAGTTAGAATACCATAGTCCTTACCCCACAGTACATCCTACAATACATACTGCACTACATAAGCAACCATATTATCCTCATACAGTGCTGTTAAGAACTCACTCTGCTGTATCATCGCCAACAGACTCTGTCCAAACGGAAATGCCTGCATCACCGCGACAAAATAGAAGAACAGCCAGACAAGCAGCAAACCATACAACAATCCCGCTCCTAAACCTAACACCTGATTGATTCCCTTTATTACCGGAAGTTCTGATGCGATATCCAGCACCCCACCGATCAGATGCAATATGATTGCACATACGATCAGCGAAACAAAAAATGCAATTCCATCTACTGCTAACTGTGCTAACGGCTCTGCCATGGCTTTATAGACTCCGCTTGTTTCGAGTACGCCATCGGCACCCTTTTCCACACTGCCAAACAATTTTTCTTCGATGGATTTCGGAAGCCGGATGCCGTACTCCTCTAAAAGTCCGGTACTCTTTTCCTCTTTTTGGACAATCTGCTCTTTCGTGTCCTTTCGGACTTTCTGTTCGCACTTTGTCTCAACTTTTTGATAAATTTTCGTATTCTCTTTTAAAAAATTGCTGACATACGGCGTTGCCCATGCCACAAAAAGTACCGTAATTAACAGGGATGCCACGGAAAACAATACCCTCAGCAATCCGCGGCGGTATCCCTTGATCGTATGTCCTGCGAGTATGACCAGGACGACTACCAAAAGCCAATTCATAGTTTAACCTCTTTTATTTCAATTTTGCCTGTACCGTTTCTCCATCTAAGATAAAGGTATAACGGCTTGCTGTTCTGCCCGGAAGCACTTTATAAATGCTCTTATCCCAGGCTTCGTGGTATTTTTCCACGCCACGCAGCGTAAATATCGTACATTCGTTATCATTCAAAAGACACACTTCGTTATTATTTAAAAACTCTGCCTTCCGGTAAGTTCTTGAGAATGTTTTTTCTTTCACAAGCGCTCCCCTGTTGTCATAAATCTGCATACAGTACACATCGTTTTTTTCTTCTTTACTGCTGCTCTCATTATCTAAGATCAGCCCGATATATTTTCCATTATAGAAAATGGTCCTTAAACGGCTTCCATATTTAATGCTCTTTTTCTCCTGCGGTTTTCCGGACACCTCTAACAGCATCAGTTTCTGGTCGCTGACGGCGATCAGCTTGTCATTTCCCAAAAACTCAATCTGTGGGATAATGATATCGGAATATTTTTTAGTTCCTACCACATGATCGATCTTCTTTTCGCCTGCGGAATCAAAATTGTAAAAAGCAATGCTGCTCTTAATCGTTCCATCACTGATGTTCAACATGGACACCGCAAACCGTTTTCCATCCTTCGATAAGGCAATATCCATTGGATAACCGCTGTTTTCCACATGAAGCTCGCCCTCTGCAAGCGTTTTCCCAGCCTTATCACAAAGTTTCAGATAGGAGACACCGTTTTCTTCTAAGAGAAGAGCTACCGTTCCCTGCTCTGCTATCTTTACACGCACGATCGGCTTGGTTGTCTCGATCTTTCCGCAGAGTCCATCCTTGTCAAAAATATAGACTAACGTTCCCTTTTCATCTCCGATGGCGGCATACTTCGCGGACATCACCACAACCGGATCGCTCATTTCATAGCTCTGGTTCCATATCAGCTCGTTGGAAGTATCGGTGTAAAATGCTCCGTCATTGCTGTACTTCAAAATATTGCCCTGAAACTCCAGATAGGTATTCGCTGCACTGTCCTGCCTGTCCTCTGTTACTTTTGCCTCATGACTGTCATAGGTCCGCACCTGATGATATATATATAGCAAAAACCAGAGCAATATCAGGATTCCTAATACGATGCCGGCCCTTTTGAGCATCCGAATCCTGTGTTCTCTGATTTTCCTATCCATTTCCTCTATATCTACTTTTACCGTTTGGAATGGCTGTCTTCTAATTTCTGCCATGTATCATGTCACCTCTTTTTGTATTCCTGTCCATTATAACAAATATCGGTTTGCATGACACTAATTTTTCTCATTAAGGCAGATTTAATTTCTGACCCGCAAAAATTGTATCTGCATTTTCAATCTGATTTAATTCCTTGATACGCTCCACTCTGGATTTATTGCCATAAATTTTTGTACTGATGGATTCTAAGGAATCTCCGCTCTGTACGATATAATAGCCCTGTGCAAGTATCTTTTCTGCTTCACTCTGTGGCTGTGCTGCGGTTTCCTGCACTTCCTCAGAAGATTGCTCAGAAGATTCCCCGGCATTTTGACTTTCTTTTTTATCGTTCTGCGCCACGTCCTGTTTGTTTTCGCTGTTTTCACCGTCTTTGGCTTTTTTCTTGTCTGTTTCGGACTTGTCCTTGGATTGATTGTCCCTGGCAGTATCTTCCTTCGCAGTGTCTTCTAACGGCTCCACTTTTCCATCCACGGTCGTAACGATCGTCTTGTCGTTATCCTTTGCCTGCTTTGCTTCGTTTTGTGTGAAGTTTCCTGCGATCAAAGAGACCGCCTCCTGAAGCTCATTGATCTTTTCATAGCTTCCGATACTGTTCACACCCATTACTAACGTACTTAACACCAGCACGGCACAGGCTGCATAGCCTACCATGCTCCAGCGTCCCCTGCCCGGCCTTGCCTGTGTGGCGATCCGTTCCCGATAGCTTCCGGTCGGCTCATCAAGCACTGTTTCCGTCACTCCTGCAGGATTTTTTGCCTCTTTATACTGCACCATATATTCCTGCATTTTCGGATTCTGCTCATAAAAAATATAATAGCCTTCTTTTTTCCGCAGACTGCCCTTTTCATAGACATAAAAATTCTCTTCACGCTCCACATCATCTAACAACAGCAACAGCGAGTGCGGCTCTTTGAAATTCATCCGGTGCACCCGCTCCATATCGCTCGTCAGTCTTGCCGGCATGCCTCCCGTGACGAACGCCCAGCCTAAGATCTGCAATGCCTTATCCGGGTCTTCATCGTCAAAATACTCTTTCATCTGCTTATAGGCAAATCCCCAGTGCTCCTCGCTAAACTGCGGCAGCCCTTTTTCAAATGTCATATCATCTATGTAAAAAGCACCTCTTACGAAATAGTATTGCGTACCATGCTCTTCTTCATGCGTTCCCACAATGATCGCAACTTTCGGATTCCCTGCTTCTTCCCTGCTGCTCGGATGCAAAAAGGTATACACAAAGTCTTCCACATAGATTTTATGTTCTCCACTCGGATTACCAATTTGTCTTAAGTTTCTTGGAAGCTTTATCCTTGGTGTCGCTTGTCCATCCTGTATGATCTCTATCATGGTGACCCCCTTTGCCTGTGGCAGTATTGTTAGGGGTATCATAGCATATTCCTTTTTCAGTTTTTGACAGCTTGTGTCGGAGTAAAAAATTTTCTTTCGGCAGGATCATACAAAAAGACTGCCCCTTTTACAAGACAGTCCCATGTTTTTTTCCATATTTCATTTATTTTGTAAATGCTTTTACTTTTTTGTAGATGCTTTCTGCATCCAGTCCGTATTTTTTGATCAACTCTACTGCCGGACCGGATTCTCCGAATACATCGTTAATTCCGATTTTTATCATTCTTGTCGGCTCTTTTTCTGACAGCACATCTGCAACTGCACTTCCAAGTCCACCGATCACGGAATGTTCTTCTACCGTTACGACTTTTCCGGTTTTCTTTGCAGAAGAAAGTACCAATTCTTCATCCAATGGCTTAATGGTATGGATGTTGATGACCTCTGCACTGATCCCGTCTGCTTCTAACATCTTTGCTGCCTCCATACTCTCATTGACACAAAGACCTGTTGCTATGATCGTAACGTCTGTTCCTTCTTTTAAGACAATTCCTTTTCCAAGCTCAAAATGATAATTCTCTTCGTCATTGATCACCGGAATTGCCAATCGTCCAAAACGAAGATATACCGGACCGTTGTGCTCATAAGCTGCTTTTACTGCTGCCTTTGCTTCTACACTGTCGCACGGATTGATCACTACCATGCCCGGAATGGTACGCATCAATGCAATATCCTCGTTACACTGATGGGTTGCTCCGTCCTCTCCTACGGAGATTCCCGCATGTGTCGCACCGATCTTTACATTCAGATGCGGATATCCGATGGAGTTACGCACCTGCTCGAAAGCACGTCCTGCTGCAAACATTGCAAAAGAGCTCATAAACGGTACTTTTCCACAGGTAGAAAGTCCTGCTGCGATTCCTGCCATGTTTGCTTCTGCAATTCCACAGTCGATATGCCGCTCCGGGAACTGTTCACGGAAAACTTTTGTCTGGGTTGCCGCTGCTAAGTCTGCATCTAATACAACGACTTCCTCATGCTCTTTTCCAAGTTCTACTAGTGCTTCTGCATATCCTACTCTTGTTGCTACTTTTTTTACTTCTGACATAATGCTTCACCTGCTTTCTCTAACTCCTGCATTGCTATTTCAAACTGCTCATCGTTTGGTGCAACACCATGCCAGTTCACAGCATTTTCCATAAAGGACACGCCTTTTCCTTTTACGGTCTTTGCAATGATCGCTGTTGGCATTCCCTTCGTTGCACGGGCTTCTTCAAATGCCTTTGCGATCTGTTCAAAATCATTTCCATCAATGGTAATCGTATGGAAACGGAATGCCTCAAATTTCTTATCTAACGGTTCCGGATCACAGATTTCGGAAATTGCTCCGTCGATCTGTAAACCGTTTAAATCTACGATCACAACAAGGTTGTCCAGTTTCCGGTAGCCTGCAAACATGGCAGCTTCCCAGATCTGTCCTTCCTGAATCTCACCATCACCGCACAAAGCATATACCCGGTAATCTTTTTCATCCATTTTTCCGGCAAGTGCCATTCCTACTGCCGCAGAAAGACCCTGTCCTAAAGAACCGCTTGACATATCCACGCCCGGAATATGTTTCATGTCAGGATGTCCCTGTAAGTAGGAACCCACATGACGAAGTGTTGTCAGATCTTCTACCGGAAAATATCCGCGGTGTGCCAGTGCTGCATAGAGTCCCGGTGCTACATGTCCTTTTGACAGTACGAAACGGTCTCTGTCCTCCATTTTCGGATTTTTCGGATCAATGTTCATCTCTTCAAAATAGAGATAGGTAAAGATGTCCGCTGCGGAAAGAGAACCGCCCGGATGACCCGATTTTGCACTGTGCACGGCAGCGATGATACCTTTTCGTATTTCATTTGCCTGTTTCTGCAATTCTAGTGTGTTCATTATTTTCTCCTCTTTCTAACCCTGTTATAACTGTTATAATAGGACTCTGCCCTCTAAAGCCCTAAGCAGGGTAACTTCATCAATATATTCTAAATCTCCTCCTACCGGAACGCCGCTTGCGATCCGCGACACCTTGATCCCGGTCGGCTTGATGAGCTTACTGATATACATGGCGGTTGTCTCGCCCTCTAAACTGGAATTCGTTGCTATTATAACCTCTTCGACATGATTCTGCAACCTTTGCATCAGTTCTTTTAACCGGATGTCATTGGGACCGATTCCAAGCATTGGAGAAATTGCCCCATGCAGGACATGATAAACTCCCTCGTATTTTCCGGTTTTTTCATAAGCTGCCAAATCTCTGGTATTTTCCACGACCATGATCTGCTGTTTATTCCGCTTCGGATTGCTGCAGATCGGGCAAACCTCCTGATCCGTAAGTGTAAAACATTCTTTGCAGTAACGCACATTTTCCTTTGCTTCTAAAATAGAAGCGGACAATTCTTTTACATTCTCTAACGGCATGTTCAGGATATGAAATGCCAGTCGCTGTGCGGATTTCGCTCCAATACCCGGCAGATTGGATAGCTGCTCTACTAATTTATTAATTTGACTGCTGTAGTAATCCATGACTGCTCCTTAACGGCTTAAAACGGGAAGCCGCCTCCCATTCCGCCAAGTCCGCCTGTAATCTTTGACATGGACTGTGCAGAAATCTCCTCGATCTGGCGAAGCGCCTCGTTGGTTGCTGCCATGATCAGATCCTCTAACATTTCTACATCATCCGGATCTACTGCCTCCGGATCGATCTTTACTTTTGTTACCTCACGGTTTCCGGAAACGGTTACTTCTACAACTCCGCCGCCGGCACTGGATGTTACCTCTTTTTCCTGAAGCTCCTTGGTTGCTTCCTCCATCTGTTTTTGCATCTTCTGTGCCTGTTTCATGATATTGTTCATGTTTCCCGGCATTCCTCCCGGGAATCCACCTCTCTTAGCCATTTTCATTTCCTCCTGTTTTTATTCATCTTCTATGGTAATATCCATGTGGATCACATCTTTTAAATCCACATAACTTTCTTCAAACGGACGATTTGTCTCGTTTAACTGAATTCTGACATCGACCTGACTCTCTACCCGTCTTGCGATGGCATCTTCTAACTCTTTTTTATGTTCTTCCATATTCAGATAAGATGCTGCCATCTCATCCTCTAATACAACCATCAGTACGTTGTCTCCGCCAAGGGTCAGCCTTGCCGACTTTAAATATCCCTTCATCAGTCCCGGAAGTTCCTGCAAAATGGAGTTCCACGCTGCTACTGCCTGCTGTACATCTTCCGGTATCGCCTTTGGCAGTTCTTTTTTTATGGGCTTTGCTTCCGGCTGTCCTGCCACTGCACTGCCACCCTGTGCCGGTACTGCCGTTACCGGGATTCCTTCTTCGAGTGTCTTTTCAATCCTGCTGATCCTCTCTAAGACGGATGCTTCATCCCGCTCCATCTGCGGTCTGCACAGTTTTATTAAGGCGATCTCTATCAATATCCGCTTCTGGCTGGAATATTTTACCTGATTCGACAGCTCCGAAAATATACGGATATAGCGAAACAATGTCTCAGCTTCTACCATCTTTGCTTCTTCTTTTAAAAGCGCAAGATTCTCCGCAGACATATCTAAGACTTCTTCCATATCGTCCGAGCTTTGTACTAACAACAGGTTTCTTAAATACCATGTGAAATCTGTTACGAACTGTCCGAGTTCTCTTCCCTGAATGATGATCTCTTCTAACTGCTCGATCGCCCCGACGATGTCCTGCCCCAGTATCCGTCTGAGCAGGCTGCTGAACACTTCGGTATCCACTGCTCCTAGCACTTCTAAGACATGTTCATAGGTCAGTTCTTCGCCTAAATAAAATGCGATACACTGGTCTAACAGACTCAACGCATCCCGCATCGAACCGTCTGCCGCTTTCGCAATATAGCAGACTGCCCGCTCCTCGGCTGTTACGTTTTCTTTTTCTAAGAGTTCTGTCAACCTTGCAGAAATGGTCTCTATGGAAATCCTGTGAAAGTCATATCTCTGACAGCGCGACAATATCGTGATCGGTATCTTATGTACCTCTGTCGTTGCCAGAATAAATATAACATAAGATGGCGGTTCTTCCAAGGTTTTTAATAATGCATTAAACGCACCTATCGATAGCATATGCACTTCGTCGATAATATACACTTTATATTTTCCTTCTGTTGGTGCATATTCCACTTCTTCACGGATCTGCCGGATATTTTCCACTCCGTTATTCGATGCCGCATCGATCTCTATGACATTCATGGAATTGCCTGCCGCGATGGCACGGCAGGCTTCACAGGTTCCACACGGACTTCCATCTACCGGATGTTCGCAGTTCACTGCTTTTGCAAAAATCTTGGCTGCCGTCGTCTTACCGGTTCCCCGCGTTCCGCAAAAGAGATATGCATGTCCGATCCTGTCCGCTTTTATTTGATTTTTTAATGTTGTTACAATGTGTTCCTGTCCCTTTACATCCTCAAATTCCTGAGGTCGGAACTTTCGGTATAATGCCGTATAAGACATTTGAAATCCTCACTTCTATTCTTTCCCTTTTCCGCATTCCGGGGCAGAACTATATTTTCAAAATCTGCTCGCCGATTGCACAAAGAAATATGAAAAGTTTCTTTTTGTGCAATGGAAATGAAACTCAGGAAATCATGAAACCCACTGGTGCACATGATTTCTGCTTTCAGAGGTTCATTGGAATGTTCTGCACAAGGAAACTTGGAATATTTCTTTGTGCACCTCTTAATCACCAAAGCTGATACCCATGCTCTTAGCTTCTTTGATCATCTGGCATTCCGGGTCCACGCTCTTTAATTTTCCGGCAACGTCTCCTAACGGTACCCGCTTTGTCTTGCCGTTGACCATCGCGATCATATTGCCATAGTCCTCATCCATGATCGCCTGTGCTGCTGCCGCACCCAGACGGCTGCAAAGAACGCGGTCATACGGACACGGACTTCCGCCTCTTTGTGTGTGTCCCGGTACTACTACCCGCACTTCTGCTCCGCTTTTTTTCTCTATCATATCTGCTAATTCATAGGATACGGATGGGAATTTGTAGTTTTTCAATTTTTCTTTATATTCTTTTTTACTCAGCTTCGCATCTTCTTTTGAAATTGCACCTTCTGCAACTGCTAAGATCGTAAATCCTTTTCCGGCTTTACTTCTTTTTTCGATCGCTCCTAAGACACTGTCGATGTCGTATGGAATCTCCGGAAGGAGTATGATATCTGCTCCACTTGCCACGCCTGCATAAAGGGTCAGCCAACCCACCTTATGTCCCATGACTTCTACGATAAAAATACGATTGTGGGAAGCTGCTGTCGTATGGATGCAGTCAATTGCCTCTGTTGCAATATTGATCGCACTCTGGAATCCAAAGGTCACATCTGTTCCATAGATATCATTGTCAATGGTCTTTGGAAGATGTACCACATTCAATCCTTCTTCTCTTAAAAGGTTCGCTGTCTTCTGGGTTCCGTTTCCGCCTAAGATCACAAGGCAGTCCAAATTCAGCTTATGATAAGTGTGCTTCATCGCTTCTACTTTATCCAGACCGTTTTCATCTGGCACCCGCATCTGCTTGAACGGCTGGCGGGAAGAACCTAAGATCGTTCCACCTTTTGTCAGAATTCCCGAAAAATCCGCTCCTGTCAAAAGACGGTAATTTCCATAGATCAAACCTTTATATCCATCTAAAAAACCATAAATCTCAAGCTGCTCACAGCTTTCACACAGCCCTTTGACCACTCCGCGCATAGCTGCATTTAAAGCCTGGCAGTCTCCGCCACTTGTTAACATTCCTATCCTTTTCATGCACACACATCCCTTCACACATTCTGCTGGTTCAGTTTTATTTATTATACACAATCATAGTTATTATAATATATTTTTTCACTCATAACAATATCTACCCGACAACTTCTCCTTGCAAACCCCCTAAAATGTGGTATAATGTACGCGTTGGCAATGAGCCGTGCAGTGACAGACTTACAGGATACTGCGTCATGCTTGCATGTAAGCAGTATTCTGTAAGTTTGTCACTATAGGGCGAAGCCCGCGAATGAGTAGCGTAAGCTACGAATACGCGCACGGCGGACCGGGAAGCCTGCACTATCCAGCAAATCCCGCGATAAGCAACGCAAGTTGCGAATACGCGTACAACAAACAAGAACACATGGAGACGTATCGAAGCGGTCATAACGAGGCGCACTCGAAATGCGTTTGCCCCTTTCGGGCACGCGGGTTCGAATCCCGCCGTCTCCGCTAAAAAAGGAGTCCTGCTCATAACGGAACGTTATAGAGCAAGACTCCTTTTCTATTCTTCTGATCTTTTATTCTTTGTTATTCATACTTCAAAATCGAACCAACAGCTCACTCTCACATAAACACATGAACTTCCCCTATTTCTCTTTCTCTGCCTCCGGTTTTACAAACTGCTCATAAAACTGCTCATATGGGCATGGCTTGCCAAAATAGTAGCCCTGTATATAATCCGGTTTCAGGCGGTTGATACTTTCTAACTCCTCCTCTGTCTCAACCCCCTCAATACAGAGATTTAAGTTGATACCACGGATCATCTCAATGATATGACGAAGCAGATTGTATTCGTATTCATTGCTCAACGCCCTGACCGTAAAAGTCCGGTCGATCTTAATGATATTCGGACTTAAGTCATACAGATAGTGGAAGTTTGAGTCACCTGTCCCAAAATCATCCAATGCTAACATCACACCATGCTCTCTTAAACGGTTCCATAAATCCATACAACGGTAATTCGACTCTAAGAAACCACTCTCTGTCAGCTCCACAATGACATCTTCCGGTTTCAAGCCGTATTCTTTTACACTTGTCAAAATCTCTGTTAAAATCGGACTCTTCATGACCTGTATGTAAGATACATTTACACTGATCTTAAAATCAGGCATATATTTATGAATCTCACGGCATACGGATAATGCCTGGTGCAGTACCCATTTTCCAACCGGTATGATCAGACCTGTCTCCTCTAACAGCGGAATAAATTCCACCGGAGAAACCAATCCGATTTTTTCCGAATGAAAACGTAATAATGTCTCGGCTACGATCAGCCGGCTGCTACTTGCATCCACGATCGGCTGAAAATAGGTCTCAAATCCGCTGAAATCATTGTATACAGCACGTCTCATATCACGGATCAGTTCTTTTTTTCTAAGAAACTTCTCGTAGTCTTCCGTACAGAATGTTGTACATCGGTTCTTGCCATCACGCTTTGCCTCACTTAGTGCAAACTCTGACAGCTTCATTAAGTTCTGAAATGAACTATCTGCCACATCTTTGCTCTCTAGCAGACCTGCAGAAATGGTATAAACGGTCTCATAGTGATTTTTCTCAATATATTTGTCAATTTCTAAACGGATCTTCTTATACAGCTTCTTCGCCTCATCTGTATCTGCTCCAAGAAAATCTACAATGATAAACTCATCCGCCACAATGCGGTAAATCTGCTGTCCCGGCTTGACACATCTTGCAATACAGTTTGCCGTCTCGTGGATGATCATATCGCCGTATTCGATACCCAGATTTTCATTGATGTCTTTAAAATCGTCAATACCGATACGCAGAATAAATCCCTCCGGGAACACTTTTCCTGTTGTATACAAATAATCCTGTAAAGCAATTTCTCCTAACAGACCGCTGACATTATCGGCTTTCTGCTTCGCACCGATCTCATTGATACATCCCACCATGCACATCGGGTTCCCATTCTCATCGTTCACTGTCCGTCCGCGACAGTTGATCCAGATTGACTGTCCATCCAGTCCTAACCACCGATACTGAAGATTATGGAAATGCTTTACACCCTGTTTCATCTTAAGAAGGTCTTCCTGAAGCATCTTTAAATCCTCCGGATGCACAAATTTTTCATGTGTCTTTGCTACATCATGAAAACTATTTGCCGGCAGACAGAATCTATCCAATGCATGGGAGGAGATATAGTAGTAATCATTTTTAAAATCGTATACATATAAGTAGTCATCCATACATGGACGCAGCAATTCAATTCCCCCTTGAAGCTGCTCCACAGTTACCGGATATGTTTTTTCCCCCATAACCGTACCTCCATTACTGTTTTTCTGTTCTACATTCTTCATATGTTCTGACTTCTTTTTTTTATATACGATATTATAACTTGTTTTTTACATAATTTCCATTTTTTCATTCAGTTTTTGATTATAAAATTACATTTTTATACAATTTCTTTGTTTTTCTTCTTCTTTTCCCTCAGTTCTTTAAAAAATCCGCTTAACATCTGCGAACATTCCTCTTCTAAAACGCCCTTTGTGATGCGGACCTGATGATTAAATGCCGGGATATCCAAAAGATTTAATACCGATCCTGCACATCCTGCTTTCGGGTTCATGCTGCCTATAACCACTTCGTCAATCCTCGCCTGTACAATGGCTCCCGCACACATCTGGCACGGTTCTAAGGTTACATACATCGTACAGCCCTCCAAACGCCAGTCACCAAGCTTTTTACTCGCTTTTTTTATGGCTGACATCTCTGCATGGGCAACCGTATTTTTGTCGGTATTACGCCGATTGTAACCTCTTGCTATGATTTTGTCCTGATACACAATCACGCAGCCAATCGGAACCTCGTCTAAGGCATATGCCTTTTTTGCTTCCCGTATGGCTGCGCGCATATATTTTTCTCTATTCTTTTCCATCGGATTTTTCATCCCCTATCTCATCCTTGCATGTTGTAAAAATACTCTTTCGTTTTCCCGATTCCGGCGGGATCTGAATGTATTTTTTAATTGCAAAAAGCAATGCTATGCTGACAATTGATACAAAATCTTCAAATGCGGAAGTATCTCCAATGATCATATGTCTGGATACAAGGAAGATCAACACTTCTAAAACCGTATCGGCGCTCGGCTGACAGAGCATTTTTAAAAACTCGATACTGATGACGATCTCAAAGATCGCATCTAAGAACACATAAAATGCTCCGGTATGACCCCTCTGCGACCAGAACAGGATAAATTCTTCCCGCAGTCCCAATGCTGCAATGACGATTCCGGCAACTACCACGATTGCCATGATCAGTTCTAAATAATTACATAATTCATAGAGAATATCTCTTATTTTTTTTACCATGCTTGTCCCTCCAAAATGGAACTTTTCTAATAATTGGCATTAAAATCCGAGCATTCTGCTTTGAATCCCGATGCCAAACGTTACCTTTGCAGTTAACTCAGTCCAGGCACCCTCACGGCACACGAAAGGTTCTGCTTAGTGCTGCTTCATTCCTGACCTGACACGGTTCACAGATTTCCGTTGCGTAAGACCCAAACGTCAACGCCACTTACAAAGGGCTGCCTTAGCATCTAAGACCCGAGGCAGAATATCACTCTAGCTATAGCGGATTGCTAGTACAGGGTACCGCTGCCACCCCAGCTGCTCGGAAATATAAGTATACATAATTTTCTTCATTTTGTCAATTTAATCTTCACTTTCCGCTCTGTCTGTGCCATAATCTATAATCAGATAGAATCGTTTTTTTATACACGATCATGATTATTATGTGAGGTTATTATGCTTGAAATATATGGTTTTCAAAAAACAACACTTTTAGATTATCCCGGCTATCTTGCGTGTACCGTTTTTTTCGGCGGCTGCAATTTCCGCTGTCCTTACTGCCACAACGGTGATCTGGTGCTTTCGCCCGGCAGTCTGCCGCTGATCTCTGAGGATACCGTCCTTTCCCATTTAAAAAAACGGCAGGGCATTTTAGACGGTGTCTGCATCACGGGAGGCGAACCGACCTTGCAGCCGGAACTTTTTGATTTTATTAAAAAAATCAAAGATTTAGGATATTTAGTAAAACTTGACACTAACGGTTCCCATCCTGAGGTTTTAAAGTCTCTCTGCCACAGCAATCTGATCGACTATGTGGCTATGGACATCAAACACGCTCCTTCCCGCTATCAGGAAATCTGCAACGCTCCTTCTTTTTCTATGGAAAAAATCGCAGAATCCGTTGCCTTTTTATTGGAAGGAACGGTGCCTTATGAATTCCGCACAACGATTGTGAGGGAGCTGCATACTCTTAAAGATTTTGAAGAAATCGGTGCGTGGATCGCCGGTGCTGATTCCTATTTTTTGCAGTCTTATCAGGAATCCGAGCAGGTAATCCACCCTGTTTTTTCTTCCTATACAAAAAAAGAACTGGAGGATATCCAGTCCCTTTTGCAGAAATATATTCCCCATGTGGAGATTCGAGGTGTTGATGCATGAATTTTCAATATGAAACCGAACGTCTTAACATTCGGATCCTTTCTTCCGATTTTGCCGGAAAAACGTTGGAATTTCACAAAAATAACCGCTCTACTTTTGAAAAATATGATGGCGGCAAACCGGAAAATTTTTATACCCTGCCCTACCAGAAAAGCCTTTTGCAGTGCGAATATCAGATGATGCTGCAGCAAAAAGCGATCCGTTTCTGGCTTTTTGAAAAGGGAAATCCTGACCACATTATCGGTACGATGAGCATTCAGCGTATTTCCCGCGGTATTTTCCAATCCTGTGTCATTGGTTATAAGATGGATGCTACCTACCGTGATATGGGCTATATGACGGAGGCTTTGCATTTTCTGATCTCCTTTATTTTTACGGAATTAAAGCTCCACCGGATTGAGGCCTATGTCAAGCCTGACAATAATGCCTCGATACATCTTTTGAAAAAACTGGAGTTTACCGAGGAGGGCATTGCCCATGGAAGTGCCTGGATTCAGGGCGTATGGCAGGACCACTTACGGTTTGCCCTTATTTCTGGTCCAAAGAGCTAAGCCAAATACCAGCTCATTTCCGGGACTTTTATCCAGTTTTTCCCATTCATAACGCCAGTCATACTGCGGTTCGGCCTCTGTCGCCCGCAGTGTCGGGCTTTCCGGCTGTTCTCTCCTTTGTCTTCCCTGTCTTTGTCGTCTCTGCAATGACTCTGTCTGTAATGTCTCCGGTTGTGCTTCTGTTGTCTGTTGCTTCTGTTGATATTCTTCCGGCACTTCTCGTTGCTGTTGATGCTTTTCCTGAAAATCTGTCCCTTGGGACGGTTCTCCCTGCATCTGTTCTTCTGGTATTCTTCTTTCCTGTGATGGATTCTCCTGCAACATTCCTTCTTCCGGTTTCTCTTCTACCGCTAATACTCTGACTTCCGCTATGCGGATCTCTTCCTGCGTCCACTGGCTTGCAAACAGTTCCCGCTCGCCTTTGATATATAGTCCGGTCACCTGCTCAAAGGTGTAAGTGCTTCCGCCCAGTTCACTCACCGAAAATCTTCCTTTATAGATCCCTGTCTCTTTTTCAAACTTCATGACTCCGATCGGAATTGCCTCCGGCTGCGTCGGTGTCCCCGCTAACAGGCAGATCTGCGCTTCTTTTGTTTCCTTTATTTTTTTTCGTATCTGTATTTCTAAGCGGACGATCCCTCCCCTGGAATCTACCTTTGCAAATCCCACATTGGTATCTCTCTGACTGTCACGATAGGAATAAATGTAGGTGACAAAACGGTTTAGTTTCTGCATTGCTTCTCCTAACTGCTTTTTACCTATATATATGCAGCAGGATTTTTGAAAAGAATTGACAGAATTCCTTTTTTATTATATATTGTATTTGCAATCAGTTATCATTACTATTATTATATTGTTCTGACATAGAAAGCAGGTTTTTATGAGAAAACACAGTAAACAGCGGGAAGCGATCCAGCTTTATCTCGCGACACATTCCAATCATCCGACTGCGGAGACGGTATACCTTGGCATTAAGGAGGAATTTCCAAATGTCAGTCTTGGTACAGTATATCGCAATCTGGCTCTTTTAGCGGAAAACGGAGAAATCCTCAAGATTTCCACAGGTGTCGGACCGGATCGTTTTGACGGATGTATCGACCCCCATTACCACTTTTTTTGCACGGAATGCGGTGCCGTTTACGATTTAAAAATGGAGTCGATCGACCATATCAATGTGATCGCCAATCACAATTTTGATGGCATTATTGAAGGCAACATTACACACTTCTTTGGAAAATGCCCGGAATGTGCAAAAAAATTTAATTCAAAAAGTAGTTGACATCCGTCCTGCTTTTTGTTATATTAAAATCAGTAATAATTACTATTACTAATAAAGAATATTTCCTGCTAAAGCAGGCAAACTAAAAAATATAAAAAGAAAGTTGAGGAAAAAAATTATGGCAAAATATGTATGTAGTGTATGTGGTTATGTTCACGAAGGAGATTCCGCTCCGGATGTCTGTCCGATCTGTAAAGCTCCGGCTGAAAAGTTCCAGAAACAGGAAGGTGAAATGAGCTGGGCTGCAGAGCACGTTCTCGGCGTTGCACAGGGTGTACGCGAAGATATTATCTCTGATTTAAGAATGAATTTTGAAGGAGAGTGCTCCGAGGTTGGTATGTATCTGGCTATGGCTAGAGTTGCTTTCCGCGAAGGCTATTCTGAAATCGGTATGTATTATGAAAAAGCTGCTTTTGAAGAGGCTGAACATGCTGCTAAATTTGCAGAGCTGCTTGGCGAAGTTGTAACGGACAGCACAAAGAAGAACTTAGAGTTAAGAGTTGCTGCTGAAAACGGTGCTACTGCCGGAAAATTTGACCTTGCAAAACGTGCAAAGGAACTGAATCTCGATGCGATCCACGATACCGTGCATGAAATGGCTAGGGATGAGGCTAGACATGGTAAGGCATTTGCCGGACTGTTGAAGAGATACTTTGGCTAGGATCAGTACAATAGCTAGTAGCTAACTTAAATATATGAATTTTAAAGCGGATAGACCTGTGTTGAATCTATCCGCTTTTGTTTTTGAAATAAAATTACGAACATGCTTCATATTTTTACAAATACTATTATAAAAAAAATATAAAATTTCATATAATGCTGTAAAAATAGTTGATAATTATAAAGATACAGCATATAATATGAGTACGAATTTCCCTACTTTTCATACTTAAAAATGGAGGTGTTTTAATGGCAACTAATACATTTATAGATAGCGCTAAGGTCATGTCAAAAGGACAAATCACTATTCCAAAAGATATCCGAGAAATTCTGGGGGTTTCAAATGGCGACAGAGTTACTTTTGTTGTCGAAAACGGAAATGTCCGCCTAATCAATTCCGCAGTCTATGCAATGCAGATGCTCCAGGCACAGATGACCGGAGAAGCAGTAAAAGCAGAACTCACATCCGAGGATGCAGTCATGGACTTAGTAAAAGAAGTACGCGCAGAAAGTGAGGTTTAATGAACGTTCTAATTGATACTAATATTCTAATTTCTGCCGCATTAAATCATAAGGGAACTCCTTACCAAGCCTTTACCAAAGCTGTAAGCTATCCGAATCATGGGTTAGTATGTGAATGACCGTCCCATTCTTCGGGCTGCCATTTATGCCAATGCCGATATTTTGCTGACAGGGGATAAAGATTTTCTGGAATCCGGTTTGCAATATCCTAAAATTGTAACTGCTTCAGACTTTGTACAAATGATGTGATGCAATGATTTTTCATACCATATCTCCGTCTATCCCACTCATATATTTCACCTTATTTGCATCTTCTCTTTTACCTCTATCTCACGCTCCCGAAAGATTTTTGGAAATGTCTTAAATATTACTATCGCAGTAATAATTCCCGCCACAAGATCGGCAATTCCCTCGGACATGTATACACCTTTAAAGCCCAGGAAATGCGTCAGCACAAAACAGAGCGGAATCAAAATAATAACTTTCCGGATAACCGCAAGTAACAGGGCAGATTTTGCCTGACCGAGAGCAACATTGATATTTTGCAGGGTCATCTGTACAAAAAACATAATGGAACCCATCAAAAAAAACGGCGTATAATGTTTCACAATGCCCGTCACTGCTTCACTGGACGAAAATATATGTGCATACATCTGGGGAACCGCAAGCGAAACCGACCAGATGGATACCGCAAAAATAAAGGCAATTACCGTCACATATTGGATGCCCTGCTTTAATCGCTCTGCATTTCCCTTTCCGTAATTGTAACTGACAAACGGTTGCATTCCATTCCCAAGACCGTTTAACGGCAGAGAAATCAGTTGTAATGCACTGAGCATAACCGTCAATGCAGCCGTATAATCCTTATTTCCTCCCGTAGCACGATTAAGATTGATATTAAAAACAATCTGGATGGCACATTCTGTCAGTGTCATAATAAACGGAGTAAAACCAAGTGACACAATATTGGCAATTCTTGCAAAAGAAATCTGCATATCCTTAACAGAAAAATGAAACAGACTTTTCTTAGAGAAGAAAAAGCAAATAATACAGATGCAGGAACAAAACTGCGAGAAAATTGTTGCCAGACCGGAGCCGCGAACTCCCATCCGTAAAGTAAAAATAAAAATTGGGTCCAACACAATATTGATGACTGCACCGATTAAAACAGCACTCATTGCAATAAATGAATATCCCTGTGTCAGTATAAACGGATTCAACCCCTGTGCCAGCATGACAAAAAGCGTACCACAGGAATAAATTTTCAAATAGGCAGTAGCAAATCCGACAGCACTGGGTGGACATCCAAAGAGCAGCACGATCTGTTTAGAAAACAGAAAAGTAACCATGCCAATCAAGATTCCAAGCACCAGCAACATGAAAAATGCCGTATTAAAAATGCGATTGGCTTCCTTACAATTATCTTCACCCAGTTTGATACCGGCTCGCGGAGAACCGCCAAGTCCAACGAGATTTGCAAATGCCTGAATAATCAGTGTAATCGGTAAAACGATTCCCAACGCTGCCAATGCATCCATGCCGGAGCCATCAATCCTGGCAACGTACATTCTGTCTACGATGTTATATAAAAATGTAATTAATTGCGCAATAACAGCAGGTATTGTAAGACGGAAAACCAGCGGAAGAATCCTTCCCTGCTCTAACTGCGTCGTAATATCCTGCTGTGGTTTTTGTGTATATAACATTATTCTTTTAGCCTCTCATAAGCGATCCGTGGTGTTCCATCTAACACATGTATGATCCCACACTTTTGAAATCCATTCTTACAAATAAGATGCTGCATGATCTGATTTTCCTCATGCGTATCAATTCTAAGATGTCCTATCTTCTGTCCGCAAAAATCTACGATCTTATCAAAGATACCATGTACTGTTCCATCCCCTGCCACACGATGCAGCGTTCCATACTCCGTATCGGAAATCCACGCTCCCGCTTCTATCTTTTCATAGGTCGGCTCTTTTCCGATGATAAAAGCAAACACTCCATGAATACCGGTATCATCTTTTACAACGTAAAGCTGTTCTTTTTCGATATCCTTTGCCAGCAGATCTTCCGGCGGAAAACTGTCTCCCCACTGCCGGGGATTTCCTGACTGCTTCATAAATTTCCGGGCAGATGCATAGATCTGAAGTATCCTCGGCAAATCCTCTAATTTTGCTTTTTCAATGCCATCGTGACTCATCTTTTTGTACCTCAAAAATCAAATCTTCTTTTAACTAAAGTTCTAAAACCTGTACCGGGTTGCCATGTTCTTTTATAATATCGAGTAAATCCTCTGTCTTTAACCAGACGGTTGCCGTATTCTCTCTTCATCATTCAGGATTCCAAGCGGTGTTACCGCCCCCGGTATCAGTCCCAGGATGTCCATTAAGTCATTTTCAGATGCAAAACACAAAGGACGCGTGTTATTTTTCTTTCTGAACTCTTTTAAATCTACCCTTTTATCTCCCTTCACTGTGATCAGATAGTAATTTCTTTTCTTGTCATCGCGTACAAAAAGATTCTTTGCATCAGCCTCCGGGTACGGAATATCCACCTCGGCGAGCTCCTCCATATTAAATACTGCTTTGTGTTCTGTCACCTCGTGCCAGATGTTTTGTTCTTTTAAATAATTGTAAATTTCCTGCTTATTCATAAGGGCATTATAACACATTTTTCTAACTATGCCTTACCAGCCGCATATTTTTTCGACGGTCGGTACCATAGCAGTGCAATAAACATCAGCACTGCCGTAATGGACAGACTGAGCGGATACGCCATCATAATTGTGGAAAACGTTCTGCTTTTCGGAAATACCGTGTATATCCAGCTTTTGTGCTTTTACTTTTGGTTTCAAAATTTCTTCACCTGAATTCCTAATATAATCTTACCTATGTTCATATGATTCTTATTCGATCTTTAACAATCCTCTACAGCGGTTTAGCACCGCATAGATTTCCTGTTTTCTCGGAAGTGCAAGATTTCCCGGTATACCTCCCGTGCAAAATGCTGCAAATTCTTTTTTCTGCATAGCTGTATACAGTTCCTCCACTGCTTCCTGCAGCGTGCGTTTTCCGTCAAACATATGCAGCTTCATATATTTTAAGATCTGCACTAACGCTTCTAACTGTTCATGGTCTGTAAGTTGTTCGACCAGACGCAGATCCACCTCTTCACGATTAACGGAAACTGCTTCTTTTCCCAATGCCTTCATTTTGATGCGATTCTCTTTTTGAAAAGCAACGTCCCGCTTCACAATCCGTTCAAACGATGGCAGCTTTGCCTCTGCAATATGCTCTAATACCAATGGAAACTGCTCTGCCTCTTTTTTTGCAAAATCCGTAATTTCCACCGGAAGATATTGTTTCATCTGAATCACCGTATCTGCCTTGTGAAAATAGGAGCCGGAACTTCCGGCAACTAAAACCGTGGAAATCCTCTCTCTTTCATAGAGTTCGCTTACACGGTCAATAAATGGGATGATCGGCTCTTCTTCCCGATTGACCACTCGTTGCATCAGTTCATCCCGGATCATAAAATTCGTAGCACTGGTGTCTTCATCGATCAAAAACAGGGTTGATCCCGCCTCCATTGCTTCTACGGTATTTGCCGCCTGCGAGGTGCTTCCACTGGCATCCTCCGTATAAAATTCCGTTGTATTTTTTCCATTCGGAAGATTCTGAATAAACATGGAAATATCTGCTTTTTGAATACTCCGTCCATCTTCTGCCCGCAGTTTGACTGCACTGTCGTCCGTGATCACATACTCCCGTCCATCCCCGGCAATATGGTTATATACCCCTGACTCCAATGCCTTTAAGAGCGTGGACTTTCCATGATATCCACCCCCGACGATCAGAGTAATTCCTTTTTGGATCCCCATTCCTTTGATAGTTCCATGATGTGGCAGTTCCATCGTCACTTCCATGGATTTTGGCGACACAAAAGAAACGGCATCCTTCATCGGCTGCATGGAAACTCCGGATTTTCTCGGAAGAACCGCTCCATTGGCTACAAATGCCACTAGACCTCTTTTTTTCAGTTCTTCCCGGATATAATTCTGATCTATGGCTAGATCTACCACCTGCTCTAACTCTTCTTTCCGGTATGATCTTTGATACATTGTCTTTTTGATGCATACCGGCAGAAAATCGAATAAAATCTTTTCTAATTCTCTCGCATTGATGGTTCTTCCGTTTGCCGGAAATCCGATCTCCATTCGTACCACCAGATCTCCGTTTTTCGGCTGGATGACACATGCACTGCGATTTAAGATTTCCTGTCCCGGCCGGGTAACAGAGATCAGGCCACTCTTTCCGGAACCCTTTGCCTTAAAGAAATATTCCCTGATATTTGTCGCAATTTTTCGTAACAGATGATCCTGCAATGCAATCCGTTTGAAGGTTGTGTCATACAAACAGGCATCAAATCCCGCCTGTTTTCCGCCGATGTGAACACTGACCTTAGAAGGAGACGCAAACGGATCTCCCTGCACATGGTCAATGGACAGCACATACGTTCCAAACTGATACTGCCCTTTTGCATCTTTGTATGCCGGATAGCCTTTATGGTCGATCCTGTTTAACAGATTGCGTAATTCTTCCGAAGTCTTCATGCTGATATCCCCTTATTTTGGTTCTTGGTTTTATTTTTCCACCTCATATGCTGACGCTAGTGCGATTCCGGCAAAAATCCAAAACACCGGTGTTGTATACAGTGTACTGTCATTAAACAGACTGCCTGCCATATAACAGATACATCCCAGATAACACCCCAGTCCCAGTCGTGTCTTTATATCTGACAACTCACGTTTGTAATAAAACGTTCCACATTTTTTTAACAGGAGTACATAAAATGCTATCATTGCCACAAGTGCTAAGAATCCATTCTGTACCCACTGCATCAGGTAGTCATTATGTGGTTTCTCAATCACCCGTGCCGGATTGTTAGCATAAATTGCCTTTCCAACATAGTCGTTCTGTGGAAATACTTCTGCAAATGTATCCGGTCCGCTTCCTGCAACGATATATTTTTTTAAGATCGGCAGGGTTCTACTCCAAATATAAATTCGTCCCGAACCTAAATATTCTTTGCCGCCCGCATCGACTTTTGGAATGTCGGTAAGCTGTGTCTCTTTTCCGTTCTCTGTCCGGTAATAATACCCCTTGCTGTTTTTTCCAAACGTAAATGTCTGGTTGCAGAGATATACGTCTATGTATTTTTCTTCGTCATACTCTGCTATTGCCATTTTCGCAGAATATTCCACTTTTTTGATGTCGGTTTCTCTGCCTTTTTTATCGTAAATTTTCGCTTTTTTATCCTCTAAGGTGATGAGATATTCCTTTCCATCATAGCAAAGCTCCACTCCGTCTTTGGATGTGATCATGCGCTCTAACTTCGTCTTTGGTGTATCTTCCTTCCATCTGGACAGATAGTGAAAATCATTGATTTTGTCAATTCCTACAAATACTACCGCTAAAATAAGGATTCCCGGCAAAATATATTTCATCAGTTTCCCGATCTTCTCCTTAGAAAGGATACATCCTACGACTAATGCCACAAGCAATGCAAAAAATGTGGAGCGGGAGTAGGTAAACCAGATCAGGATCAGACATCCTGCACACAATATCCCGTAGAAAATCTTCTTCTTTTTCTCTTTTTCACTGCTGCACATCACTGCAAAAACCGGTGCGAACATGGTCAGAAATACACCTGCATAGTTCGGATTATACAGACTTAAGAACACGTTGTTTCCGCTAAAAATAGTCTCTAACGTGCCGCCATACTCTGCAAACTGTTCTTTGGACATCACCAACCGCTGCATCCATGCAAAATCCAACAGATCTTTTTTTGCTATCTGAAATATTCCAAGCACCGCCATGACTATGAATACTGCTACGATCCCATACCAGATGGTTTTATAGTCTTTTTCCTGCTCCATTACCTGATAGGTATACAGACAAAATACCAGATATCCCAACAGAACCAGTACGCCCTGGAACTGATAAAAATTTCCGGTAAATGACGCTCCCATATTTACGGATAACAGGGTCGAAAGCAGTATCATTCCCGCATACACTGCCAACGGGATAAATATTTTCATTTTTTTTCTGTTTTCCGGAAACAGTCCGATCCGAAATGCCAGTACCGCCGCCGTAAAAATTGCAACTACTTCAAAAAAATAACAACGGTAATAACTGTACAGATCCATAATCACATCCTCATCCGAATACCACGGATATTTTGCATATCCGCAGGAATAGAGTGCCAGTCTTACAATAAACGGCATAATACAAAGGATCAGTAACATTGGTATCAGTAAATCGTTAAATCCCTGTTGTTTTTCTTTCTGTTTGGTTTGTTTCTTTTTTGTTCCTGTCTTTTTACTCATCTTCTTTTCCACGCCTGTATATAGAAAAAAGGCTGTTTACACAGCCCCTTTTCTTATATTTTATTTTGCTGTAAATGTCTTTCCCTGTGCCCAGCCTTTGTCATTGACCATGTAATATACCTGATATTTTGTATTTGATTTCAGCTTGAGGTAATCCATTCTTACGCTGATCTGATTGCTGCCCTGTTTTGCATATGCTGTACCACGATAGTAATGTCCTGTCTTTGTATCTTTGACATATACATTAAACACTGCTTTTTTATCATTCTGAAGATAGGTGTCATTGATATAGATATACTTAATTGCAAATACCTGTGTATCATTCAGTTTTTTATTTGTTTTGATCGTAAGTGTTTCACTGTTTTTCTTTGCAGTCACACTTGTAATCTTAAAGTTCTTACTTGCTTTTGTTCCAACCGGATTATTGTTATAGGCATACTCACTGAGTTTTGAACTGATCTTTGCTGCCTTTATCATTTCCGGTGCAACTAAACGATGAGCACTTCCGGTCTGTACGGAGTAATAAGAAACAAATCCTGTCTGACTGATATATTCCCTTGTGACAGCCCAACGAGCATTCTGGCATGTCATAACTGCCTGTGCTAATTTATAACGGTTCTTTGATGTAATACCATTACCATATACTTTTGCAACATTCTTTGCTTTTGAACGCAGACTGCTATATTTATTTGATTTCAGACCGTTTTTCTTTACTGCTGTGATCGTTGTACTAACAGGAATTCCTTTGTACTTTGTAGTAATGACTGCCTTACCGGTCTTCTTTACGGTAATATCACCCTTAGAGCTGACCGTGATCACATTTTTATTACTGCTCTTATAGGATACTCCACTAGAGAGGTCTGAGAGATATCCGCCCTTGATATATTTATTATTCTTATACTGAGAATACTGGAACAAATCTCCCATGTTGAAGGTCATGCCCTGCTCTACCTGCATGTCTGTGTAATATCCATAGACATTCGTACTTGTGCCACTTGCAGCTTCTGCCTCTAATTTATTCACCGGAAGTGCACTGATAACTGTCGGTGCTGCCAGTAATAAACATAAGCAGATTGCTAACCTTTTTTTCCATTGTTTCATGTTCTTTCCTCCTTACGTTTTATTTACCGTATCTTAGCACTTTTTTTCTGGTTGTGCAAGAAGATAGGCAGGCATTTCGTGCTGCATAAAATGAATTTCCAAATCCCAGCATCCTCTTCACCGGAATTAATTTTCAAGTCTGCTATTTGAGCGTTCCATCTACATCAGTAAGCCTGTCATTCCTTCATATCCATACATTCTCAGGACACTGACCAATCCACTCTTGATCTCCTCCCTTGAAAAATCGGCTTTGTCTAAAAATTCTTCCGTATAGTCGTTCAAATGGTCATAAAATCCAAGTGCCGCCTTTAAGTCCTCTGCCTGTCCGTTTTCTAACTGTTCATACAGCAGATTTTCCGCTTCGTTTATCTTTCCGGCATCCGCCAGTCTCACCAGTCTTATATAGAGGTCTGATGTTTCCTTCAGCTCCTGTTCTATATCCACTGTCTTTTCGTCAATGTTAAATATTAATTTAATGATTGTGCGTACCATCTCGTGGATGAGACGCATGAGGTAGTCTTGTTTTACCATGTTGTCCTCCTGGGGTACTAGATTTAACTTTTACTCTTCCAATTCTTCTTCATGACATTGGAAAAAGTGTTACTTCATCTTGCTAAATTCTAGGGGAAAAGTTATATCTTCCTTCTTCTGCACCACTTTAATCAGCAAATCAGTATGGTTTTAAAAACACTAAAAATCAATTACTCATTTTTAATTTTGTCGCTGTTATACTGTTCATATCTCTATGAATAAATAAACGGACATCTCCTGTCGTCAAATTGTAAAGAACAGACCACTGCAATTTATCAACTTCACCATCCTGCACACCAACCTTAGCAAGAAGCGATATAGCATCATTCTCATTTAATATACCGTTGTTATCTGATAATTCTTTTTCTACCATATCATATCTCTCAAACTCTGTAAAACCTTCACCAATATTTAAACCATTATAAGCTATAAAATTAGTTGCAATTTGATAATCGGTTTTCGCCTCTACGACTTGAAGTTCACCATCATAAAACTCAACAATAATGGAATGTCCACTAGCATCCGCAATCAAATAGTGACATTCGATATCGCCGGAAAAATAAATATTATAATTATGAAGTAGTTCAACCGCTTCTTCTACCGTTGAAGCATTATCCAGTACTAATCGGATTGCAGTTGTCGTATTCAAAGTTATCTTATTACTATCATAATGTGGCTCGGCTTCAGGTACAGCTAATAATGCAATTGCCACTCCTTTTTCATTCATACCGTCAAATGGTAAAAACGGTGCTGCGAGTGTTAAAAACTTATCAAAAAGTGAACCATCGGGCAGAAAATTCTCTGAATACCCGGCAAAGGATAGATTTACAGTAGAAACTGACTTATATCCATTCTTCGGCTCTGTATATAACTGTAATGATGGCGCATAAAGGAAATCAAAGTTACGGCCATATATTACTTCTCCTTTTTCATTTTTGGTCACGAAAGCAGTACAAGCATCCCCTGTAACACCAAGATCTATAGGCATCCCTTTTAGCAGTCTTTTTGTCACAAGCTCTTCTATATCCTTATCGCTCGATGCTCCGACTTCTAAAAATTCATCAAAACCATAATCACCATAGTAGGTCATCTGATATGCACCATAATCGTCAAGCTTTTCTAATGAAAATAGTGTTCGCAATTCATTCCAAAACAGAGCAACCGCTCCCATAACAATCACAAGCAAAACTACAGTTATTCCAATAAAAAACCATTTTATAATTTTTTTATTATTTTCATGCAGTTTACCATCTGTATGATTCATAAAATATCCTCTCAAATCGCGAATTGTATACTTTTTCACGTTCCGATTATATCACTAATAACATTCCTTTTCCATCTTAAAATATAAGGCACAGCCAATCACTATGCCCCAAATATCTATACTCTAAATAAGTCCTACTTTATATAAGGTCATCTTTCGATTTATTATTCTATAAAACTCTCTCTAATATTTAGATTCATATCATAAACCGGATTCTACTAATTACAAATTATGATTCTAATATTATCTCAAATCACAAAAAGCCTCCCGAGGAAATTCCTCGGAAGGCTTGTAAATACTAACTTTATAACTATCAGTAATATTACTCGATAATAGAAGCAACACGTCCTAATCCTACTGTTCTACCACCCTCACGGTATCAGACCGGTGTATTATTACATTCAGATGTTACTTTTCGCGTGATTTGTAGTGGGAAATCCGGATTTTTCACTGTATCCGCGTGGTTTTTTGAATTTTGTTATCATGATTTTATCACTGAACGTCTTTACAAAGCAATTGATGTTTCAAATGTAGGCGGATAATATTTATAAATCTTTCTGTATGCATTAACTTCTTCTTCCTCTAAAAAGTCTGCACCTTCTATCGGATATACTACATTAGGCATATTCTGATTTAATATAGCTAATTCTTTATATGTAAAGTTAGGCACTGTAATATCATAAGGAGTATTGCTGCTATTATAAAATCCAAAATCTTCAAAGCCACATTTTGTAAATTTATCAATATCTCCTTTTTTATAAACAATCCAACCTAGCGTAAGCATTGTTGCATTAGAATCATTGTATTTAAAATACACTAATTGTTGGGAAATCAACTTTTCATCTTCACTTCTTATCGTACTATTTCTCTCCAATATTTATTTTTCACAACCATATCAAACATTTTATTTGTTGTTTGATAAATTTTTTCTCGCGCCATGTCTTTTGGTGAAAGCAACTTCACCAGTATCTCATTATCAATTCTAGAGCAATACATGTCCAACTTTTCTTTTGGAGATGCCTTTTTAAATTTATCCCCTAAATCAGAATTAAAACTTACAAATACCACGCTTCCTGATTCTACTTTGCTGATGCAGGACTCTACATCTTGAATTTGATTACTATTTATTCCTCCATCATAGTCTAACCAAATAATATTTTTTTCTTGTTTCCATGGTATACTTGAGCTATTGAGAATATCACTTGCATTTCCAAACAACATTTTTATACAATTAAAAGGCTTATTAAATTCAAATCTTTTCTTGTTTTTTTCTGCAGAGTTTATTTCCATACTATACATATTATTGATTCCAAATTCCTTGTGCAACAAAGAAAAATCCACAAAATATTTTGCACCCATACCAATATATCTATAATTCTTGATATAATCAAATACAGTTAGTCTCGAAATCATTTCACACATCATTTTTCGCTCAATACTCTTGCAAGGTCTTATATTATAATTGACACTAATACTGCTCCCCGCCATTAAATCCCCTCCATTTCACAATAATATTCAAACAACTTTTCTCCAACCGCTTTTTTTGTTTGTTCTCCCATATATTCTTTTATCTTTTCTACTTCATCTCGCGGTTTTGAAAAAGATATTGTTGTCATTGGAATTTTAGGTTCTACTTCTGTAATATTAAAGTCTTTATTTTCGGATATATTAGCTATTGTTGAATGATTTAATTCCGTTTTGTTTGCGTTCTTCACAAAATCCAGTTCATCCAAATTTGATACATCATGTTTACGTTTCACTTCATCTATAACTTTAATAACTTGTTTCATTGCCTCACTCATACTTTGTCTAGCTATAACATATAAGCGATTTGATGTATCAATTCCAGTTTTAGTCGTATTCCATGGAAGTTCCAGCAAATTTTGTGATTCAAAATAAACATATCCTCTAAATTCAGCTAAACTATAATGAAAAACTCTGTTTTCAACACCCCAACCAGTCAATTCTGTCTTGTCTGCATACAAAACTAACCTTCCATTACAATATATATACCAACCCGCTTTATTTGGTTCACCTTTATTCGTAATTCCTGCAACAATAGTAATCCTACTACTATCATCAATAATTTGTTTTTCATACGGTTGAATGTCTTTTGATTTTAAAAGTTTTTCTTTTCCATAATCAATAACAATATTATTCACTTCTATTTCCAATCCATTTTCAGCTGCAACCGTTCTATATTTTTGAATATAGTCAATTAACGAATTAATAAACAGTTCACTTTCAAATTTATTTACAATGTCTGTGTTAAGCTTCTCGACTACTATTTTAGTCCCAGTTACATTATTATTCATTCCTGTTTCTACTTTATCAAATTCAAATTCCCATTCAGGTTTATTAATCCATTCATCAACCTCTACCTTTAAGTCAAAATATTCCGTTGTTGTCTTTGAAATAACTTCAAACTTTTTCCCTAACTTAAAAAGTGCACGTTTCATTCCAATTCCAAAGATTCCAGTAAAATATCCTGACGAATCACTCTCACGCTCAGATGACCTTCCAAATTGAAAAGCATATTTTTGTGCAGTTTCGATATCTATACCCCCACAATTATCCTCAATAACAAACCTATCTGGAGACATATTTATCTTGATAAATAATCCTTTGTACTCTTTATCTTTTCTAATTTTCTTTGCTCCATCGATTGAATTGTCTATCAATTCTACTATAGCCGGTCTTACATCGATATCTCGCGTCAACATATAAATAAAAAAACCTTTTGTTGGACTCGCATCAACTTTTTTATTCTGCACTTCCATATACTTTCCCCCTTATCTCCCTGACAACTTTTTTTGCTCACTCACAAATTTTTTGTATGCTCTTGTATACTCATATGAATCTTTAAACACAAAATTAACCGCCTTAAATAATTGGGGTTCATATTGTCCTATTACTGCTAATTCTTCTTCAAAATTTCTTCCATAAGGACAACCTGCACATCCCGTTCGCTTCAATCCGTATTCTCTATAACATCTACTATGTTCAACATTATAATGTTCTTCATATATTTTTTTAGTTTCGGTTAAATACCAAAATATCGGTCTATATTCATCACATTTATCTTCATTTGATGAAAAACATGTTTTATAGGCAGTTCTTCGAGCTCCTCCTTCTGCTTTTCGTACTCCATACATATTTAAATCAAATTTTCCATTTGTCTTAAATCTGCTAGCAACCTTCTTTTTTGCATAATGACAACATTTATTCGATATTTTAAAGGTTGGTGGATTTTTAACCATAAACTCTTTTAAATATTGGTTATATGCAATATTAAAACTGCTCTCTTTTCCTTCATTACTTTTCTTAAAATCATTACACCACCATCTTAATGCAGCTTTACATTTTGGATATTCTTTATATAATTCAGCAAACGGTTTATCTTCCCATTGAAAATTGTGATTTTGTAATCGTTCTATCCATTCACTTACTTGCTTTGACAAAAATGGTTGTCCATATGTTTTACAACAAAAAGGAATAGATTTTATTGCTTTTATTTGCTCAATATGTATATCATACTTCTGTTCCAAATATTGTAAATGTTCTTTTGTTGCTCGAAATTCAAGTCCTGTATCAAAAAAGGCATATGTTATTTTATTAGCCTCATCAAATTTCTCACATAAATCTATTAAAATATCACTATCGCTTCCTCCACTAATAGAACAAAGTATTTTATCATATTGTTTTAATTTAGCATGCGTAATTACTATGGAATCCGCTATCAGCCGACTGCCTTCCGGTGTATTCTGCAATATTTCAAATAATTCCACTGTAGATTTCCCTTCAATTTCTATAATTATTTCATTATTAACATATATTATACAATACTATTAATCAAACACCAACTATATTATCTCCTTTTAGCAAGTTATTATTCATTCTCAAATATCTGATTCAATGTCTTCTCCATATCTGCCACCAAATTGACCACTAATGCATTCCCCATCATAAATCGGCGTTTTCTCAATGGCATCTCAACAGTTTCTCCTTTAACTAAACAATACTTTGTATGATCTGTAGGAAAACCTTGAATCCGTTCCGCTTCTGTAGCAGTAAGTAACCTTACTCTTCCAGTCATCTTGTCTTTTACAATATGAGTTGTTCTACTGAACCCACCTTCTGATGTCAGCATTGTACGTGCCGGTTTATCTTCTTGATCGATCATAGAGATTGCACCTTCAGAAAATACATATTCATGTCCATTCGAACTTGTACGCAACAATTTTTTTGCACCCTTCAGGTACTGCCAGGTCTGTCTATCTTCCTTTGGTAGACGCTGCTCCGTTTCATCACTATGTGTAACCGTCGGATCTGTATAATATAACTTTTCTTCTGGGATAAAATATTGCTCTTCTACTTCCCCGGTTTCCATAACATCGCCAAGTGTTATCTGTTTTCCATGATAATCCGGAACAGTCTTCATTGTATATATTACTCCATTTTTCATTATTCCAGCGTTTTCAAATGCACACTGAAACGTTTCAGATACTTCTCCCACTTCTGATGGAAGCTCCTTAATTTTTATTTTAGTAGATTCTACTCTATTCACCGGAAATGTTTCTGCAAAAAATCCCTCTTTTAAGATTGCATTTTCCATGCATTTTTTCTTGCTTTTTTCTTCCAATGAATCTGTGTATCCAACCGTTTTCAAAATTCTCTTTGCATATTTCGTGTTATTCTTATAAGCAAAAATAAATGTTCGACGACGTCTCTGTTGATATCCATATTCCGCAGCATTTATCACACGCCACTCTACTGTATAACCTTCATCTTGAAAACATGCAAGGATGACTCCGAAATCTCTACCTCTTTGTTTCGCAGGAGATTTCAATAATCTATCAACATTCTCCAATAATACAAATGGTGGTTTTTTTGCTTCTAACGTTTCACGTATTGACCACCATAAAATTCCCTTTTTCCCTTCAAGCCCCTTAGATGTTGCTAATGCAGAGGCCACTGAGTAGTCCTGGCATGGGAAGCCGCCAACCAATAAATTAAAGTCTGGTATCGTTGTTTTATCTACATCTTCAATATTATCGTTCGTTGTATCCTTATCATTATTGTCTAATCTAGTTCCAAAATGATATATATAACAGTCATGTGCGTACTGTGTACTTTTTTCTGCTGGTTCCCACTGATTAAACCAAACTGTATCCCATTTTTCTTCTCTATTATAATCTCCCTCTGTTTTAATATTATTAAGTCCGCACCTAAAGCCACCCACCCCGGCAAACAATTCGCAAACCGTTTTCTTCACTTTTTTTACCTCTTCTTTTTGTTATCGAACGATCGTTCTTATATATAATAACCTATTTTTCTATTCTTGTAAAGATCCTTTTGTACTTTTTAGTATGATTTTATGAAATCTTTAATCTGTTGTTTCATATATTTCTTATTAAACCAAAAACACTGTTTTGTTATATATTCTCCTGTAGGTATCGGAACGTTCTTCAGCTCCTCTGGAATTTCTTTTAAAGTAATAACCTCTGCGGGCTTTTTCAACTTTACTGAATTACCATTTTCACAAAAATATTCACTTTCTCCAGCCTTATTCCTTACATGTGCTACTTTATTAAAGTTACTTTTCGGAAAATTATTTTCATATACAAATATCAATCTTTTTTCTCTGTCATGTGATAATTTTTGCCGCAACTTTATTCCATTTTTTATTACTTTTCTTGTTTCTTTCCACACTTCTTTTACCTTATTTTCATCTTTTTTAGGAATATACCATATCATAGCATTATTTAAAATTTCTTTTCCCTCTCCATTCTTGGAAAATATGACAAGTAAAAATTTTGAATCAACCATCTCATCATAAGCAATAGACTCTGTCCAATTTTTTTCTCTCAATAATGCATCAAAATCAAATGCTGAAAAAGACATGTCCTGCGTTGGTGTTCCTTTTTCATCAACTGTAAGTGTTCTCAATTTATAGTTAGCTTTTTGGAATTCATCTGTTTTTTCTAATTCACTCGTGCTCTTGTATATCTGCTTAATAATATCGTTCTTTTCACTATAACCACTACAATAATTAGGGAATTCTTTTTTCAACGAATCTATTGTTTTTCCAAAATATGGTTTCAAAGTTTCGATCAAAATATCATCAAACTCTTTTCCCTTTTGCAATACCATATCTGGTAAAATATAAGATTTTTCCTCTGGAGTAAGCATTCTCTCATTAAATAACTTCGTCATATATGACTTTTTAAATGAATATGCTCTTGGTTTTGCTTTCAGATATCTGTCATTGTACTTTACGTTTTCATCTCCCCCATTACCTTTTCTAGCAGGGCTTAGATACATAAAATCCCGTTCCGACAATTCATGTGCTTTCCCCTCTTTCACATAATGTGCAATTTTTTCCCAATCATGCTGAATAATTATCTGATCTCTTTCCGGTAATTTTTCCAGCAAGATCTCATCTATTTTTTCAATACTAAAATTTTCACGTTTTACGCCTCTGATATACTGATAATACATAACAAGTAGATGATGATTTTTTGTCCAAAATCTACTTTTTTCATACTCATCCCAATTTTCATCTTTATAGTTGATCTTCCCTAGTGATAATCTTTCTTTCGCTCTATAGCCTCTACTATTAATCAAAAATGGAGTTACTTTCAATTCAATATCCGCTTCTTTAAAATCTGGTTCAGCGTCTTCGTTACAAGCATAGTTAAACCATCCTTCTTCATATGCTTGTCCGATATCTCCTTTTCCGTGCTTTTGTTTTAATCCATTTTCTTGCTGAAATTTCTGAGCCAATCCAAAAATTTCTTTGAACGAATGTCCTATTGCCTCTTCTGCTCTTTGTTTTACTTCTTCTGACGTTTTATATTCTCTATTACCCATTATCAATCCTCAATAAGATTTTCATTTAACTGCGACAAAATATAGCTATTATTCAACCAAAAACACTGCTTCGGATACTGCCTTCCATCTGGAAGCTCATAGGTATCTTTTGCATTCCGTGCATGTGGTCTTACATGACACACTGGATTTTCTGATGCTTTCGGAAAATTATTATACTTTCTTCCATTTCGCTCTTCTATTTGAAGTCCCTCACTAAGCACTCTCTTTGTTTTTTCCCAAACAGATTTTATGTCACTTTCTAAGTCATCATATGGAATATTCCAGAATTGACAACCTTTCAATCTCAATTCGTTACGCTGATCAAACTTATAGACCACAAATAAAAATCTTGTTTCTCGCAAATAATTTCCAAACGTAGAGTTATCCCAATCTTCATTTACTAACTCTTTAAATTTAAAAGTTGGAAATGACATATTTTCTTTTATCTTATTATTCTCCTCGACACGTATTGTCTTAACTACCACATTCGCTTTTTCGAATTCTTCAGCATGGTTTCCCTTAATCCCCAACATTCGATATGCTAACATTGCTTCTAAGTTTTTTGGTTTTTTTTGATACTCTATATGAAATGTGCTACATAAATCGTTAACTGTCCAATCACAATATGCATCTATTTTGCGTACAACATAGTCTTCAAAAGCTTCTTCTGATGGTTCTTTTATGATCGGTTCATATGTATTCTTTCCTGGAATAATATAATTATTGAGAACATATGTCATATATGAATTTTTAAATGCAAATGCCCGTGGTTTTGCTAATTCATCACTGAATGGCTGCTTTCTTCTATCTTTAGATGTCGCTGCTTTCGGCGCGGCTCCTAGATACAGCGTATCACCCTCAGATAATTCATGTGCTTTCCCATTTCTGATTTTTTCAACAATCACTTCAAAATCGTGTTCTATGATTTTTATATCTTGTTCTGGTGGTGCAAATAGTTTCACATAATCAATGCGATAATCTAGACGATTATTTATCTCCTGTTGATACAAATAGTACACCAGTAAGATTAAACGAGCCTTTTGCCACATATGACTATTTTCAAATGTTTCATCTATAACTGAAAAATAATCGATCATCGTTAATATCAATCTTTCTTTTGCTACTAGTGTGCCATTCTTATTTTGTTTATATGGGGTTACTTTTAGCTCCACGCCTGCTTTTTCAAAATCGGGTCTTGCATCATTATTAGTCTGGTAATGAAAAAATCTTTCTTCTATTAGTTCACCCAAACCACCTTTTCGCTTCTTATTCTCGTGCTTTACTTCATAATCTGTTGCCTCTCTGACAACCATAGCTTCTGTGATATCGTCTTGCTTACACACATCTGCAAACGTTTTACCAATTAATCTTTTTGCGTATGTTTCAATTGAAATAGGGTCCGTCTCATCATATTCTTCTAAATAATTTATCATTACATTTCCTCTTCATCATCTACTTTTTCCAGTTTCTGAGCAAATATCGTCTCTTCTATCACTCTAATGCACTGTTCTGTATCCTTCAAAATATCTTTTCCCCAGAAATGTATCACTGTCCAGCCCATAAAATTTAATTGCTGATCCTTCTCTTTATCTCTCTGGATATTACGCTCTATTTTTTTAACCCAATAATCTGGATTTTTCCCTTTTTCTAATTTTGCTTTCAGTATTTCCCAATCTTTCCCATGAAAAAACTCACTATCACAAAAAATCGCAATATGATATTTTGTCAAAACAATGTCCGGTCTTCCTGGTAACCCTTTGTAATTTTTCCGATAACGAAATCCTCTATGCCATAATGCTTTTCTGAGAACAATCTCTATGCTTGTATCTTTTCCAAGTATCCTACTCATATTTTTATGGCTCTTTTCCGTTACTTCACCATGAAAACGTGGCTCTTTTATTGGCATAATACATTCACCTTCAATATCGTATAATCTATTTTATTGTATCAAACTAACATCCTCTATTCAATTCTTTGACCCAAAAAATCTAGCTCAGATTTTGGAAAATTCCCCATTTATTCATATTAAAAAAGTGTCTTCGACACTCTCAACTCCCCTACCCCCTCATTCATGAGGGGAAGGGGTTTTCCTTTATCTTTCTTTATTGTAAGATTCTATTATGAATATATTACAATCCATCTTTACTGATTATTATGAACATATCATTTACCAACTCCATCCACGTCCTGCTGTCATTGAAAATGTCGACAGGATGATCCATTGTGGCGACCCTTCTCACGGTGGTGCCATGTATGGCTGTCCTCACTGTGGGAATCTCAAATTTGTTCCCTTTCGCTGTAAAAGCCGTTTTTGTCCTTCCTGCGGAAACAAATACAACCAGCTTCGTTCTTTCCATATGTCCTGCAAGCTTGTTTCCTGTGTTCATCGCCATTGTGTTTTCACTATCCCGGAAGAACTTCGTGTTTATTTTCTCAAAGACAGGACTCTCTTAAACTGTTTATTTCATTCTGTCCGGGATGTTGTCCTTCGTATGTTTTCAAAAATGAACAAAACTGAAAACTTTACTCCCGGATTTATCTGTGTCCTTCACACTTTTGGGCGTGATCTAAAATGGAATCCTCATATCCATGCCCTTATATCTGAAGGTGGCGCTGGCAATATCACTCCATGGCGTCCTGTCAAACACTTTGATTACAGCTTTCTTCGTAATGCCTTTCGCAAAGTGCTGCTTGAGCAGCCTGTTTCCTGTATTGGTCCATCCTTTCGTAAAGTGAAAAATGAAATGTATAACAAGCACTCCGATGGGTTTTATGTTCGTGCAAAGCCAAATCTCTGCACTCCTGATATCACTATCAAATACATCAGCCGATATCTCGGCAGACCTGTGATCGCCACTTCACGTATTGATCATTATGACGGCGAGAATGTAAGCTTTCATTACACCAGGCACGAAGACAACAAAACTGTTACTGAAACCATTCATGCTTTGGACTTCATTAAAAAACTGATCATCCACATCCCAGAAAAACATTTCAAAATGCTTCGCTACTATGGGATATACGCAAAACATCATAAGCAGGAAAAGAATCTCCGTAAATGTATTTCTGCTGAAAAACAACGTTTCCTGCGTCTGTTCAGGACTGGCGGCAATCCATTCTGCTCTCTTTCGGATATGACCCTCTCCGTTGTTCCGAGTGTGCTACTTCTATGTTGGTTTTAGAAGTTTACCACAAAAAACTGCACTATTTGAACAATATCGAAAGGTTATGAAATATGGGTAGATCCATGCTCATAATCATTCTTTCTCCATAGTCAGATAGTGCAGCCTAACCTAAACCAAAACAAAAAACTTCATAAACAACGTCATGGCGAATCCAGCATTCGCTCTTTTGTCATGTCATCTTTTATTTCCAATTCATTATACACTATTTCTGACGATTTGAGAAATTTCCTATAAAGCAAAAAAGGACTTCCAAACGGAAGTCCTTAATTTTAGGCTATTTATGATTACTCAATAATAGAAGCAACACGTCCTGAACCTACTGTTCTACCACCCTCACGGATAGCGAATGTAAGACCCTGCTCCATAGCGATTGGGTGGATCAGTTCGATTGTCATTTCTACGTTATCTCCAGGCATGCACATTTCTGTACCAGCTGGTAACTCGATAACACCTGTTACGTCTGTTGTTCTGAAGTAGAACTGTGGACGATAATTATTGAAGAAAGGTGTATGACGACCACCTTCGTCTTTTGTTAAAACGTAAACCTGAGCTGTGAATTTTGTATGGCATGTTACTGTACCTGGTTTTGCAAGAACCTGTCCTCTTTCGATTTCAGTTCTCTGGATACCACGAAGTAATGCACCAATGTTATCACCAGCCTGAGCCTCGTCTAATAATTTACGGAACATTTCGATTCCTGTTACAACAGTCTTCTTAACTTCCTCTTTGATACCAACGATTTCAACTTCCTCATTTACATGAAGAACTCCACGCTCTACTCTACCAGTAGCAACAGTACCACGTCCTGTGATTGTGAAGATATCCTCGATTGGCATTAAGAATGGCTGATCTACCATATCGCATTTGTTTAAGAAAACAACGATGTAAGGTACACCTACCTGACGGGATAATAAGATGTGCTCTTTTGTCTGAGCCATAACACCGTCAGTTGCAGCTACTACTAAGATAGCTCCGTCCATCTGTGCAGCACCAGTGATCATGTTCTTTACATAGTCAGCATGGCCTGGGCAGTCAACGTGTGCATAGTGACGTCTCTCTGTCTCGTACTCAACGTGAGCTGTAGAGATTGTGATACCTCTTTCTCTTTCTTCCGGAGCTTTATCGATGTTCTCGAAATCTGTAGCTTCGTTTCCAGCAACTCTTGCAGCAAGTACTTTTGTGATAGCTGCTGTTAAAGTTGTTTTACCATGGTCTACATGACCGATGGTACCAATATTACAATGTGGTTTCGTTCTTTCAAATTTAGCTTTAGCCATTTTGAATATCCTCCTTAATTTGATGCCCTTCGGGCTATTGTTTTTATTTTTAACTCACCTGATTCTGATTATATAAAATAGAACAGGTTTTTTCAAGGTTTATTTGCCTTTTTCAGAAATAATTTTCTCCTGAATATTCTTTGGTACCTGCTCGTATTTCTCGAAGAACATAGAGTAGTTACCACGTCCCTGTGTTTTGGAACGTAAGTCTGTGGAGTAACCGAACATTTCTGCTAAAGGTACATATCCGCGAACGATTTTTCCGCCGCCAAGATCATCCATACCTTCGATACGTCCACGACGTGAGTTGATATCACCGATAACATCACCCATGTATTCTTCCGGCATAGTTACCTCAACCTTCATGATAGGCTCAAGTAATACAGGGTTTGCTTTCTGCATAGCTTCCTTGAATGCCATAGATCCGGCAATATGGAATGCCATTTCGGATGAATCGACTTCATGGTAAGAACCATCATATACTGTTGCATGAACACCAACTACCGGGAATCCTGCTAAAATACCAGCCTGTGTTGCTTCTTCGATACCTTCGCCGACTGCCGGGATATACTCTTTCGGGATTGCACCACCGACAACAGTAGAATCGAATTTGAATAATTCTTCTCCGTTGGCATCCATTGGCTCGAATTTAACTTTACAGTGACCGTACTGTCCACGACCACCGGACTGTTTTGCATATTTGTATTCCTGATCAACCGGTTTTGTAAAGGTTTCTTTGTAAGCAACCTGTGGTGCACCTACATTTGCCTCTACGTTGAACTCACGAAGAAGTCTGTCTACGATGATCTCTAAGTGAAGCTCACCCATACCAGCGATGATCGTCTGTCCTGTTTCTGTATTTGTATGAGCACGGAATGTCGGGTCTTCCTCTGCAAGTTTTGCAAGAGCCTCACCCATTTTTCCCTGTCCAGCTTTTGTCTTAGGCTCGATAGCAAGCTCGATAACCGGTTCCGGGAATTCCATGGACTCTAAGATAACTGGAGCTTTTTCATCACAGATGGTATCACCTGTGGTTGTCAGCTTAAATCCTACTGCTGCTGCAATATCACCGGAGTAAACTTTGTCAAGCTCTTCTCTCTTGTTTGCATGCATCTGTAAGATACGTCCAACACGCTCTTTTTTACCTTTTGTTGCATTCAGTACATAAGAACCGGAGTTCAATGTTCCGGAGTAAACACGGAAGAATGCTAATTTTCCTACGAATGGGTCTGTCATGATCTTGAATGCAAGAGCTGAGAACGGCTCATCATCAGATGAATGTCTCTCAATCTCGTTACCTTCTAAATCTACACCCTTGATTGCAGGGATGTCGGTTGGAGCCGGCATATACTCTAAGATCGCATCCAGTAATTTCTGAACACCCTTGTTTCTGTAAGCAGAACCACAGCAAACAGGGATTGCTAAACATTCACAGGTTGCTTTTCTTAAAGCTTTTTTCATTGCTTCTACAGAAGGCTCTTCACCCTCTAAATATTCCATCATTAAGTCATCATCTAACTCGCAGACTTTTTCTACTAACTCTGTGTGGTAAAGCTCTGCATCTTCCTTCATGTCATCCGGGATGTCCACGATGGAGATATCCTCACCTTTGTCATCGTTGTAGATGTATGCTTTCATCTCAAATAAGTCGATGATTCCCTGGAATTCATCTTCTTTTCCGATTGGAAGCTGAAGACAGATTGCATTCTTTCCTAAACGGGTTTTGATCTGCTCTACAGCACCATAGAAATCTGCACCTAAAATGTCCATCTTGTTGATGAATGCCATTCTCGGTACATTGTAAGTGTCAGCCTGACGCCATACGTTCTCAGACTGTGGCTCAACACCGCCCTTTGCACAGAACACACCAACAGCTCCATCTAATACACGCAGGGAACGCTCAACCTCAACAGTGAAGTCAACGTGTCCAGGAGTATCAATGATGTTGATACGATGCTCTAATGCACCAGCCTTTGGCTTGCAGTTTTCCTGCTCTGTCCAGTGGCATGTTGTAGCGGCTGAAGTGATTGTGATACCTCTTTCCTGTTCCTGCTCCATCCAGTCCATGGTTGCAGTTCCTTCATGAGTATCACCAATTTTATAGTTAACACCGGTATAGTATAAAATACGCTCTGTTAATGTCGTTTTACCGGCATCGATATGAGCCATAATACCAATGTTTCTGGTTCTCTCTAATGGATATTCTCTTCCAGCCAAGGGATTTTCCTCCTTAATTTCCTCTACACTAAGTTCCTCTTCGACTTCGTCTTGGATTCACTAAGCTGCTTTTAAACTAGAATCTGTAATGTGCAAAAGCTTTGTTTGCCTCTGCCATTTTGTGCATATCTTCTTTTTTCTTTACAGATGCGCCTGTATTGTTTGCTGCATCCATAATCTCATTTGCCAGTCTCTCCTGCATTGTTTTCTCGCCTCTGTTGCGGGAATACAGGGTCAGCCAACGAAGTGCTAATGCCTGACGTCTGTCCGGTCTTACTTCGATTGGTACCTGGTATGTTGCACCACCGATACGTCTTGCCTTTACCTCTAATACAGGCATAACGTTGTTCATTGCTTCCTCGAATACTTCAAGGGCAGGTCTCTCGGTCTTTTCTGCAACTCTTTCAAATGCTCCGTATACAATCTTCTGTGCGATACCTTTTTTACCATCTAACATGATGTTGTTGATAAGCTTAGTAACCACTTTGTTGTTGTACAGCGGATCTGCTAAAACGTCTCTTTTTTGAGTATGTCCTTTACGTGGCACGGTACTTCCCTCCTTAATCATCTTTTTTTGATTTCGATTAATTCAACGGTACTCACATGTGTCGTTCTCTGTGTTCGTGCGGGAAAAGTTCTCATACGAATTTATCCGTAATAGGTGAACTTACATTCCAACACTTTTACCAAGTTCTGTTTGTGATACATTGTTGATGGCTAAGTCTTATTTCTTAGCGTCTTTTGGCTTCTTAGCGCCATATTTGGAACGAGCCTGTTTTCTGTTTGCTACACCTGCTGTATCCAGTGTACCACGGATGATATGGTATCTTGTACCCGGTAAGTCTTTTACTCTTCCTCCGCGGATTAAAACAACGCTATGCTCCTGTAAGTTGTGACCTTCACCCGGAATGTAGCTTGTTACTTCGATTCCGTTAGAAAGACGAACTCTGGCAATTTTTCTAAGAGCTGAGTTAGGTTTTTTAGGAGTTGCAGTCTTAACTGCTGTGCAGACACCTCTCTTCTGCGGTGAAGCAGAATCTGTAGGTTTTTTCTTTAAAGAGTTAAAACCTTTCTGGAGAGCTGGTGCTGTAGACTTCTTTACAGATGTCTGACGTCCTTTTCTTACTAACTGGTTAAATGTTGGCATGTTTTTCACCTCCTGTAGTTTAATTTCAATTTATGCATTTGTATGCACGCTAAATAATTATATAAGTAGAATGGCGGATTGTCAAGATTTTTTTCTTTCCAAATGCGTTTCAGGGGCATGAAAGCTCGCATAAATCCGAAAAGAGGCAGCTCTCATCTAATGAGATTCTGCCTCTTCTTTCTATATAATATACCCAATAAAATTCTTTTGCATTGTTCTATGAAGAACTTCTGTGAAAAATGAACAAGTTTATGCAGTCTGCTCTTCTTCTTTTCTGCTGCTGATGATCAGATATACGCCGACAAAGAATACTGCCATACAGAGAATTACTTTTGCGTTTGTCTCCGGACCTGTCTTTGGTGTGGAGTCTAATACATGCTCCTTTGCCGTAAACTTACTTGCTGATCTTACACCGCCTGCTGCAAGGTTTCTTCCCGTTACACTGCCGGATGTGCTGGTCACACTTGTTCCACTGCCCTGTGTATTATTAGAGGATGCATTCGTTGTACCATTGTCAGCCGGAGTTGCCGGATTATCTGTAGTTCCCGGATCGCTCGGTGTCGGACCATCACTCGGTTCCGGATCTTCCTTTACACCAGGATCATCTGTTCCATTCGGGTCTGCCGGGCTTTCCGGTGAATCCAGTAACTCATATGTATAGTTATTGTTTACTGCAAATTCCTCTCCTGCACTGTTAGAATAGGTATAGATCATCTGTGGTGTCCAGGATGACTGTGAACCGATATCCGTAACACTGGATGGAATGGTAATGGTCTGTACGCCGCTGTTTGAAAAAGCATTCTGCTCGATCACGGTTACACTTGCCGGAAGTGTTACCTCTGTAATTCCATAGCAGCCATTTAATGCTGCATAAGACAATGTGGATGTCTTATCCGATATTTTTACACTGTACTTTCCTTCCGGGCAGTACAATAATTTTGTCTGTGTCTTATTATAGATACATCCGTCATAAGAAGAATAGGTAGCGTTTCCGCCATCTACTTCTACGCTGCTTAAATTGCTGCAGCCTGCAAATGCGGTATCGGAAATCGTATCTACCGCTGCCGGAATGGTCACACTCCCCAATAAAGTACAATTTTCAAACGCACTTGCTCCAATACTTGTGACCGTACCCGGAATGGTCACGGATGATAAACTTGCACAGCCATAAAATGCCATGTCCGGGATCACTCCCACGTTTGCGGAAAATGTCAGATCGGACAGACTGCTGCAGCCTGCAAATACACTGTTTCCAATGTTCACTACACTGGCCGGTACCACTGCACGGTACAGATTGGTACAACCGGAAAATGCTCCCGAACCAATGCTGATCACGGAACCCGGTATCGTTACACTTGTAAGGGATGTATTGCCGCTGAATACATTATCACTGATCCCTGTAACGGTATCCGGTATCGTAATGTCACCGCCGCTTCCGGTATATGCTGTCAGCTCGCCGTTTTCAATGATAAATCCTGCACTCTCTTCTTCTGCTGTTGTAGAAAATGCCGGATAGATCATGACCGCAAGCATAGCTACTACCAGAAAAATTCCCACTCTTCTCTTTGTCTTTCTTTTCATGTTCATCGCCCTGCCTTCATCCTTGAAATTTTATTGTTCTATTTTTTTTGCTACTATATATAATCTTCCGTTCTCCACATACTGATTGCAAGTGGATAATGTCAGAAGTTTATCTCCATATTTGATCGGCTCTTTGTCCGCTAATACCGCACTCTTTTCCACATTTTTCTTAAATACATTAAATTCCTTTTTACTTTCTGCATTTAAAAAATCGTAGTATCGGAACACATCATCGTCCTGATATTCTACTTTTCCAAGACATACGGCTGTTACAATATAAGTTCCTTTTTCATAGATCGTGTCAAACTGTATCGTCTTATGCGACTGCCAGTATTCTTCGTCCAGATATTTTTTTAAAGAACCAAACATAGCACTGCTCTTCATATTATGTCCGTATATGATTATATTTGTACTGCGGTGGACAATGTCATTTCTGCTGTCTATAAACAGCGTACCGTTTTTGTCCTCTTCGCCGCTAAACGTATGGTCCAGATAGTAATCGGTATCGTTCTTCGGCTTCATCACCGGATAATCTACAATGCTGTCCGGTATTGTCAGCCAGCCTGCAAACTCCGGATTTTCCTGATATATTGCCTGATATTCCGGCAGAATGTCCGGCAGTTCTTCCTGTTCACCCTCTGCATTTTCCTGCTTTTTAGAAATGTCACCCTTTTTTTCAAGTGTGGTTGTCGGTGCATTCACGGAAGTCTGCTTTAAATCCTGCAAATGTTGTATTTCTTTTTTCCCTTTATAATTACTATATTCTATTCCGAAGTAAATTGCAAAACAAATTACTGCGGCTATGACACAGATGATCCCTCCATATTTCCGAAGTCTGTCTGTCGTCTCTTTTTTGTCCTCGATCTTTTTCTCTGCATCTAACTGCTGCTGGGACTGCGTCGCAACCCGCTCCACAATATCTGCAAAAAATGCTTCTCCTATCGGACTTTTAAAAACCAGTTTTTCCTGCTTCATCCAATCGTACAGATGTAATAGTACATCCATATCATCCATGTCGACATTGTCGACGATGTAACGTATCGTATTTACATCGTCGAGTCCGTCGCTATATTCCTCATATGTCTGAAAAACGTATGCACCAATCTTGTACTCTCTGTTCATAAATCTTTACTTCACTTTTATTTTCTTTGCAGAGGAGTAACTTCCATAGGTCTTTACACCCTTGCTGCTCTTAAATGCACGCACTTTGTAGTAGTAGGTCTTGTTACTCTTTAATTTTTTGTTCACATATGTGACTGTCGAGCGTTTATTGATGGTCTTTACTAAGGTATATTTGCCGTTTTTAGATGTACTGCGATATACCTCATATCCTGATGCAGAAGCAAGTCCTTTCCACTTTACTTTTACCTGTTTTGCCTTTGGCGAAGTAACTGTTACCTTCGGCGTTGCCGGTGTCGTCTTAGCGATCACCACACTGGTAAATTTACCATATACTGTTCCCGTACTATTCTTTACATATGCTCTTACTTTATATTTGTAAGAAGTTGACGGCGCCAGTTTTTTATTGGTATATGTGGTCTTTTTCGTTGTTGCTATCTTCTTGTATTTTCCATCGCTCTGCTTGCGGTAGATCTCATATCCGGTTGCTTTTCCGCTAAAACTCCATACCAGTTTCACGCTGTTTGCTTTACTGGATTCCATACGCAGACCGGTCGGCTGCAATACGTTGATGTTAAAGTAACGGATGACTGTTCCCGAGTAGTTGCCTGCTCCGGAAATGATCACCTGACCAACACCTGCATTTTTATTGTTCTTGTACTGAAGCGTATAGTCTGTTCCGCGTGACAATGTCCGTGTTCCGTTCTTGATGGTTACAGTCGGTGTCTTTTCCGTACCATCATAATCAAATCCGGATACAGAAGAATATGTACAGTTTGCCAGATTTTTCTTTACGATCTTGAAACTTCTGCTCACACTTCCCGTATATTTTCCAATTCCGGTAATTGTGATCTTTACAGTTCCCACATTCGTATTCTGGCTGTAAGTCAGGATATAATCTGTGCCTGCTGTCATTGCCTGACCACTGTAAGAAACCTGTGTGATCGGTGCGATCGCACTTCCCTGATAAGTATACTCATCAGCGATCGAATTGGTTTCTACCTTATTTCCACCGTTTGCTGCAAGGTCATATGCAATGTTGAAGGTTCCGGTGATCGTTCCTTTGTAAACTCCTGTTCCTGTAATTGTTACGGTTGCAGTTCCTACTTCAATGTTATTGTTCCAATCAATGTTGTAATCCGTTCCCTGTATCAGCTTGGAACCTCCAAAAGTTACGGTTGCCGCAGGTTTTACCGTTGTTCCGGTATATGCCTGTGGTGCAATGGTTTCAATACGTCCGTTGGACTCCAGATTTCCGATGATCTTGAAGTCTTTTGTGACCTGTCCGCCATAGTTTCCGATACCTTTGATGACCACGGTTGCAGTTCCCGGTTTTACGGTATTTGTTCCCGCTTCACACTGATAATCTACACCTTTTTTCAGTACTGTGGTTCCATAAGTTACTGTTACATCCGGTACTACGTTACTTCCGGTATAATCCTGATTATCGATGGCAGCTACCTGGATATCTGCTGAATCTAAGGACTTCGGCGTGATCTGATAGGTTGTTGTTCTTGTGTTCTTAAAGTTGTTAATTCCGGTTACTGTGATCGTTACCGTTCCACTGTCCGTATGGTTTTCACTGTACTCCAGTGTGTAGTCCACGCCTTTTACTAATGTTGTTGCGCCAAACATAATGACCGGTTCCGGTTCCTTTGGATTTTTATCATACTCCTGATCGTCTATTGACTCAATGATGATGTTCTCATCTGCAATGTCTCGTGGTACGATCTGGAAGGTCTTCTGATAGCTGTTATAATAGGTATCTTTGATCGCATCATAGTAACCTGTATAGTTGCCACAGAATGTAATAACTGCTGTAGCTGTACCTGCATTTGTATTAGACTGGTAAGCTATTGTATAATCTCTTCCTTCCTCTAACTGTACCTCAGCATCATTGATGGTATCAAATATTCCAATACCCGGTGTGATCTCTGCTCCGGTATAGGTCTGCTCCGCAATCTCTTCCATACGGCTTCCCTCTACCATGGCAGCATCTGCTCCCGAACCGGTAAACAGGCTCTTCGGAATGATCTTATAGGTCAGTTCTATCTCCTCACCGTAGTTTCCGATTCCGGTGATCCGGACTGTATTTGTTCCGGCATTCACTGTTTCTTCATATACTACGGTATAATCAATTCCTTCTACTAACGGTTCTGTACCTTTCAATGTATCTCTGATAACAACTTCCGGTTTATGCTCTTTTCCATCATATACATAGGATGGGAATGCTTCTACCGTAAGTTCTCCGCTCTCATAAGTTCTCTTTATGGATCTTGGAACGATCTTAAAGATCGGATCATCTACCGTGAATGTTCTGGTGCCGATATAGTTTCCGGTTCCCTCGATGGTTCCGTAAACCGGTCCTACATCCCGGTTCGTATCTACCTGGATCGGATTGCCTTCTTCATCTGTATCTGCCACCTGATAGCTTACCTGATAATCCGTTCCTTCTACTAAATCATGACCATTATATTTCAGCGGCAGTACCGGTGTTAACAATTCTCCCGTGTACTCTACTTCTAAAATCTCTGTCAGACCAACATCGTATACACTGTCTGTCTTATCATTGATGTTCTTCGGCAGAATCACAAACTCTGTTGTAAGGGTTCCGGTATAGTTGCCTTTTCCTTCAATGGTCAGCTCTGCTTTCTGTATATCTGATGTTACATCAATGTTGTTTGTACCCGTTACATTGTAATCATCTTCTCCGAGCACTGCATTTTCGTTAGATTTATCATCCGGAGCAGATGCATCATAAGCATATTCAAATACTTTCAGTTCTTCCGGTATGATGGCATCCCCTGTGTATGTCTGATCTGAAATCGGTTCAATGGCAAATCGGTAATCCTCGGCATCTTCATTGAGGTTTCTCTGCTGAATCGTATAGCTCAGATCAAAACTTCCACTGTAGTTTCCTTTTCCGGTAACTCTGATCTTATAGTTACCGGCATCTTTACATTCATCTACTTCTGTATAAGTACCTGCTGAACTTCCGGTTGTCACTTCTTTCAGATAGGTAATGGTCATGTCTTTATCTGACAATGTTTCGATTCCATCCGCTGTGACTGTTACCTCAGGATCCTGCACTTCCCGATTATAAACGGTTGTGTTACCTCCTGTGATACTTGCATGGATATCATCTGCGATACTTCCATCACTCTTTATTAATGACTTCGGAATGATCCGATATACAATGGTTCTTGTTCCGGTATAATTGCCTTTTGCTTCTAAAGTGATCGTAACTGTTCCGGCATTAATACATTCGCTGTCTTCTTCATCCGGGTCATCTCCGGTGTTCTTCCATGAAGTAACCGTATAATCTGCACTGGTTAAGCTCAGCGGTGTTGAGTTGTATCTGTTATAAACTGCTGTGATCTGGTCTGCTGTCAGTTTGTGTGGCTGTCCATCGTACACGATGTCTGCCATCTGTGTTACTTCAATATCACTGTCTTCAATGCTCTTTTGTGCGATATATCTGGTCACTTCTCTGGTTCCCTGATAGTTACCGACACCTTCTACCGTAATGGTAATGGTTCCTGCATTGATACAGTCACTATTTGTATTGCTCGGGTCATTGTCTCCTGAATCCACATATTTTGTCAGGTTGTAATCGGTTCCTAACTCCAATGCCTGTCGGAAATAGATGGTCAGATTGTTGATCTTATGGCTTTCTCCATCATAAACCGGTGTGTTGATCGCATCTGCTACTAAGATATCTTCCGAATCAATATATTTTGGAATAACAGTAAAGTTCAGAGTCAATGTACCTTTGTACAATCCTCTTCCCTCTAATGTAACAGAAGCTCCATTCTCTGCGCCCGCATTGATATTGCCACTATAGCCTGTGACTACATAATCACTGCTTGAAAGTTCATTGGAGATCTGGTTTGCCAGATCATCATAAGTCAGCTTCATGGTCGGGCGGATCTGCTGTCCACCGTCATACTCAAATTCTGTCTCTTCCTGGCCGTCGAGCATGGTCTTTCCTGTTACCTTGCTGAAATCATATTTGATGTCAAAACTCTCCTGGATCATTCCGGTGTAGTTACCTTTTCCGGTAATGTACACATTTGCGGTTCCTGCATTTGTGTTGTTTCCATATGTAATGACATAATCTGTGATCTCTGTCAGTTCTGCTGCATTTCTAAGAACTTTGATTCCGCTGACGGTGATCGGAGAACCTGTATAAAGTTCTTCTAAACCATCCAAGCCCTGTACTTCAATATCTGATGCTGCCTTTCCTGCCGCATCGGCTATCGGACGCGGTGCAATTGTATAGGTGATCTCTTTCGTTCCTGTATAGTTACTTCCTGATTTTGCTACGATCTTTAAGCGTTTGCCTTCACCTGCTTTGATATATTCATCGGCTGCAGCACCTGTAACTTCTTCAATCTCGTAATCAATTCCTTCGCTCAGTGTTACATCACCGTTCTTAACGGTTACTTCCGGTTTCACAGTACTTCCCGTATATACCGGTGAAGTTGCTGTATAGGTAATGTCACTTGCTGTCAAAGGTTTCGGTGTAACCTTATAGGCACAGGTAGTTTCTCCTGCATACTCGCCCATTCCATAAATAGTTATGGTCTTGTCACCGGCATTAACCGTATCCTGATTATAGCTTACGGTATAATCAACGCCTGCCTTCAAGGTCTTCCCTGAAGTGGTCTTGATCGTAGGTGCCGGCTCAATGTCTTTTCCGGTATAGAGATACTCTGCTTTTACATCACTTGCCAAGGTGTCGGCAATATCATAACAGATCCAGAAATCTTTGGATGTGATTCCTTCATATACACTGTCTGCCGTGGCTGTAATTCTGACTACTCCGGTCATTCCTTTTGCCGCATTGGTCAGTGCTTTTCCGCTCTCATCCACATACTCTATGGTATAATCTGTTCCACGGCGGAGGGTTACATTATTATAAGTAACGGTTACTGCCGGATTTGGTGCTGTTCCTAATTTTGTCCAGTTGTCAATGTCACTGATCGTCACATTGTCCATCGGGACTTTTACGATATTGTATTCTGCGGATATTTCATCCTTGTAATTTCCTTTTCCGTAAACGGTAACTTTTGCTTTGCTGCTATCCGTACTTACGGTTGTATTATTGTAGTATTGAACCGTATAATCTGTTCCAAGTTTCAGTTCTTCGCCTTCCCGCTGTACTGTGATGGTCGGCTTTACCTGTTCATTTTTACCAAGGTAATACTGATCCGGTATCGCCTGGATCATAAACTCACTCGCATACTGTGAGTCACTCATGCTTCTTGCCGAAATGGTAAATGTTTTCTCACAGGTTCCGGTGTAGTTGCCTTTTCCTTTTACAACGACGCTTGCTTCTCCTGCATTGGTGTTGTCTTTGTATTCAATACTGTAATCGGTTCCAAGACGCAGGGTCTTTTCTGTTCCCTTATAATCTGTCAGCTTTACGGTTGCTCCCGGTTTTTTCGGATTTCCGTCATATACATAACTGTCGGTATCAAGCGTAATGGATGCCGAAGCGATATCACTGCTGGAAATCGTAAATACCTTATTTACTTTTCCTTTGAAATTTCCTGTTCCGGTGATGGTGATCGCCGCACTTGAAGATGCTGCAATGTTGTTAGAATATGTAATCTTATAGTCCCTATCTTTTACCATCAGCTCGCCATTATACATCAGTGTTACTTCCGGGGTAACGGCTGAACCCGTATAACTCTGTACGGAATCATAGCTGATGCTGACATCCGTATCTGCTACATTCTTTTTGTCGATCGTAAAGTCAAAAATTCTCGTGCCTGTGTAGTTATTTTTTCCGGTCAGGGTCATTCTTGCACTGACTCCTGCCTCTACACGCTGAGCCGCATCTTTATCAAATGTGATCGTATAATCCACATCACTGTAAAGTACGGTAGATTTGTCTTTTAATGTAACAACCGGTGTAACCGGCTTTCCTGTATATACAACGTTTGTCAGAACGGTTGGACTTGCTGTAATGGAGGAATCATTCAGATTCTTTGTCTTAATTGTAAAATTCTTTGTCAGGCTTCCTGTATAATTGGTAAGACCTACGATTGTCAGGCTTGCGGTTCCTGCATTGACATGATCTGCATAGGTCAGAAGGAAATCTGTATTCTGTGTCAGTCTGACACCGTTACATACTACGGTAACGGTTGGTTTTTTCTCTGTTCCATCATATGTATAAGTAGACGTACTCAGAACGATCGCTGTATTTGCGTCTGTCAGCTCTGTGACTCCATCCGGTGCACCCAGTACCGGGACTTCCTGTTCCTCTACTAATGGCGCTATATATGTTGAAACAGACTGCTCCTCTTCCTGGTTTACAGCCTCCGTCTGCACTTCACTTTTCTGTGCATCCTCTGTTGTTTCATCCGTTATTTCCGGTTGTTCAGTCTTCTCTGCCTCAACCTTTTCTTCTGTTGCTGTCTGTTCCTGTGCATGAACCGTAAATGCAGTTAAATCTACCGATGTACCTGCCATGCATGCACATAAGAATAACGCAGCTGCTTTTTTCCAAACGTCCTTGTACATATATCGACCATCCTTCCTAGTATCCGTTCTAAAAACGCACTTATCCTGTAAATACATTTTCTCAAGGTAATTATATGCTATTTTTCGCTTTTTTTCAAGCGATTTTCTACGCTAAAGCAAATGCCGCTTTTTGTATATATTATATCGGCATTACGGGTCTTTTTACTTTATAGGTTTTACAAAGTATTTTTCAAAATATTGCATGAGCAAAAAGGCGGTGGGATCTCTCCCACCGCCTTAACTATCGGCTCTTATTCCTCTTCTCCTGTTTCCGGAGCACTCATGGATGTTATCTTCTCTTCCGGAGATTCTAACATTTCTGCAGCTTCCTCTTCGCCAAACTCGCCATAGTCATCTGTAAAATCAATATCTGCGAACCGGTTTAAGTCGGAATCCAGTTTAATGTCGCGATAACGCTTCATTCCTGTTCCTACCGGTAAGAGTTTACCGATCAGGACATTTTCTTTTAATCCGATCAGCGGATCTTTCTTGCCCTTGATTGCAGCCTCGGTCAATACCTTGGTTGTCTCCTGGAAGGATGCTGCGGATAAGAAGGAGTTCGTTGCAAGTGCCGCCTTGGTAATACCAAGAAGTACCTGTTTTCCTTCTGCCGGCTCTTTGCCTTCCTCTTCGAGTCTCTCGTTTACATCATCAAAATCTAATGCGTCTACGAGTGTTCCCGGTAACAGCTCGGAATCTCCGTTGTTCTCAACGCGGACTTTCTTTAACATCTGACGTACGATAACCTCGATATGCTTATCGTTGATCTCTACACCCTGAAGACGATATACCCGCTGTACTTCCTGAAGCATGTAATCCTGTACTGCACGGACACCTTTGATCTTTAAGATATCGTGTGGATTTACACTACCTTCGGTCAGCTCATCTCCTGCCTCTAAAACAGCTCCATCCATGATCTTGATCCTGGAACCGTATGGGATCAGGTATGTCTTTGTTTCTCCGGTTTCCGGATTTGTTACGATGATCTCGCGTTTTTTCTTTGTATCTTTAATGGTTGCAACACCACCGAATTCGGTAATGATCGCAAGTCCCTTCGGCTTTCTTGCCTCAAAAAGCTCCTCAACACGAGGAAGACCCTGTGTGATATCGTCACCGGCAACTCCTCCTGTATGGAACGTACGCATGGTAAGCTGTGTACCCGGCTCTCCGATGGACTGTGCTGCGATGATACCGATTGCCTCACCGACCTGTACTGCCTGACCGGTTGCCATGTTCGCACCGTAACATTTTGCACAGATACCGATGTGGGAGCGGCAGGTTAAAATCGTACGGATCTTGACCTGTGTCAGCGGCTCGCCATCTGCATCCACACCTTTGCTTACAACTGCTGCTGCACGTTTCGGTGTGATCATGTGGTTTGCTTTTACTAATACGTTTCCGTCTTTATCACAAATTGTCTCACAGGAGAAACGTCCTGTAATACGATCCTGCAGACTCTCGATCTCTTCTTTTCCATCCATGAATGCTTTGACATACATTCCAGGAATCTCTTTGCCTGATTCTAATGCACAGTCAGACTCACGGATACTCAGTTCCTGAGATACGTCTACTAAACGTCTTGTCAGGTAACCGGAATCGGCTGTACGAAGAGCTGTATCGGAAAGTCCTTTACGGGCTCCATGTGCAGACATGAAGTATTCCAGTACGTCAAGTCCTTCACGGAAGTTTGACTTGATCGGCAGCTCGATGGTTCTACCGGTTGTATCTGCCATCAATCCACGCATACCGGCTAACTGTTTGATCTGCTTATCGGAACCACGGGCTCCGGAATCAGCCATCATGAAGATGTTATTGTATTTATCCAGACCGGAAAGCAGTGCTTCTGTTAACTCATCGTCTGTCTCTTTCCATGTCTCTACAACTTCTTTGTAACGCTCTTCCTCTGTTACAAGACCTCGTTTGTAATTCTTTGTGATCAGGTCTACGGTATCCTGTGCCTGTTTGATCAGCTCCGGTTTCTTCGCAGGAACGGTCATATCGGATACGGATACGGTCATGGCAGCTCTGGTGGAATATTTATATCCCATTGCCTTGATATCATCAAGTACCTCTGCTGTCTTGGTTGCACCGTGGATATTGATCACTTTTTCAAGGATCTGTTTTAATCCTTTTTTACCTACATGGAAATCAATTTCCGGCACTAACAGGTTTTCCGGCTTGCTTCTGTCTACAAAACCTAAATCCTGTGGCAGGATCTCATTGAAGATCAAACGGCCAAGTGTCGTCTCGATCATGCCTGTTACTTTTTCTCCGTCTGCATTGACTGCTTCTCTTCTGACACGGATCTTCTGGTGAAGTGTGATATCACCATTCTCGTATGCAAGAAGCGCATGGTTTGTGCTGGTGAAGTTGTGTCCCATCAGATCATGTGGTGTACAGATAACAACATGGTTTCCGTCTCCGGCACTGAAACGGATATTGGTATACTCTGTGATCTCTTCTGCTTCTACCGCTTTTCTGACTTCTTCTTTATCTGCATAATTTTTTTCTGCTACGGTATCTAAATCAACCTCATTGGTACGATCGATCATCTTACCCATGGTCAGATAATAAATTCCAAGTACCATATCCTGTGAAGGTACTGCCACAGGACCACCATCGGATGGTTTTAACAGGTTGTTTGGTGATAACAGCATAAAGCGGCACTCTGCCTGTGCCTCTACGGATAGCGGAAGATGGACAGCCATCTGGTCACCGTCGAAATCGGCATTGTATGCGGTACATACTAAAGGATGCAGCTTAATTGCCTTACCTTCTACTAAGATCGGCTCAAACGCCTGGATTCCAAGTCTGTGCAGTGTAGGAGCACGGTTTAACATAACCGGGTGCTCTTTGATAACGTCTTCTAAGACATCCCAGACTTCCGGCTGAAGTCTCTCAACCATTTTCTTTGCACTCTTGATATTGTGTGCGGTTCCGTTTGCTACAAGCTCTTTCATTACGAACGGCTTGAACAGCTCGATCGCCATTTCTTTTGGCAGACCGCACTGATAGATCTTCAGTTCCGGTCCTACGACGATAACGGAACGTCCGGAATAGTCAACACGTTTTCCGAGTAAGTTCTGACGGAAACGTCCGGATTTACCTTTTAACATGTCGGAAAGGGATTTCAGGGCACGGTTACCAGGTCCGGTAACAGGTCTTCCTCTTCTTCCGTTGTCGATCAGGGCATCTACTGCTTCCTGTAACATTCTCTTTTCGTTTCGCACGATGATATCCGGTGCGCCAAGCTCTAAGAGTCTTCTCAAACGGTTATTTCTATTGATGATCCTTCTGTACAGATCATTTAAATCGGATGTTGCAAAACGTCCTCCGTCTAACTGTACCATCGGACGTAAGTCTGGCGGGATAACCGGGATCACGTCCATGATCATCCACTCCGGTTTGTTTCCGGACTCACGGAATGCTTCTACTACTTCAAGTCTCTTGATGATACGGGCACGTCTCTGTCCTGTTGCATCCTTTAAGCCTGCCTTTAACTCGGCAGCATCTTTCTCTAAGTCAATGGCCTCTAACAGCTCTTTGATCGCCTCAGCACCCATGCCCACACGGAAGCTGCTTCCATATTTTTCTCTTGCTTCCTGATATTCGTTCTCGGTCAATACCTGTTTGTATAAAAGCTCGGTATCGCCGGAATCCAATACGATGTAGGATGCAAAATATAATACTTTTTCAAGGGTTCTCGGAGATAGATCAAGGATCAATCCCATACGGCTCGGGATTCCCTTGAAATACCAGATATGGGAAACCGGAGCTGCAAGCTCTATATGTCCCATACGTTCTCTACGAACGGCTGCCTTCGTAATCTCTACGCCGCATCGGTCGCAGACAACACCCTTATAACGGATTTTCTTGTATTTTCCACAGTGACATTCCCAGTCTTTGCTCGGTCCGAAAATTCTTTCGCAGAACAGACCGTCTTTTTCCGGTTTCAGGGTTCTGTAGTTAATGGTTTCCGGTTTTTTTACTTCACCGCGGGACCATTCTCTGATTTTTTCCGGAGAGGCCAGACCAATCTTGATCGCATCAAATGTAATTGGCTGATACCCTTCGTTTGTCTTATTCTCTGGCATTTACGATACTCCCTTCCGTCTATTCTTCATCGAAATCCTCTGCTGATTCGCCAGCAAATACCGGCTCCTCCTCAGAAGGTTCTTCTTCAACATCTACAAGTTCCTCGCTCTCAGCATCGAACTCCTGCTTTGTGAATCCCATTTTTTCAAAGGACTCGCTGTCCTCAAATGCAAAATTCTTATCATTTCCGATAATCGCATTCAGATCCGTCTCACCGTACTCACTGGTCTCCATGATCTCAACTTCACTGTCATCATCACGAAGCACGCGTACGTCCAGTCCTAAGGACTGAAGCTCTTTTAAGAGTACCTTGAAGGACTCAGGAATTCCCGGCTCAGGAATATTAGTTCCCTTGATGATCGCTTCGTAGGTCTTCACACGTCCGATCACATCATCTGATTTTACAGTTAAAATCTCCTGTAAGGTGTATGCTGCACCATAAGCCTCGAGTGCCCATACCTCCATCTCTCCGAAACGCTGTCCACCGAACTGTGCTTTACCACCGAGCGGCTGCTGTGTTACTAAAGAGTAAGGACCGGTAGAACGTGCATGGATCTTATCATCTACCAGATGGTGGAGTTTCAGGTAATGCATGTGTCCGATGGTTACCGGGCTGTCAAAGAATTCTCCGGTACGTCCGTCACGCAGTCTTACTTTTCCATCGCGTGAAAGCGGTACGCCTTTCCAAAGTTCTCTGTGGTCTCTGTTTTCATACAGATAGTCTAAAACTTCCGGTAACAACTCTTCTTCATGTTTTGCCTTGAACTCTTCCCATTCCAAGTTTACATAATCATTTGCCAGATCCAGTGTATCCATGATGTCTGTCTCTTTTGCACCATCGAATACCGGAGTTGCAATGTTAAATCCTAATGCTTTTGCCGCAAGACTTAAGTGAATCTCAAGCACCTGTCCGATATTCATACGGGAAGGTACACCTAACGGATTCAGCACGATGTCTAACGGACGACCGTTTGGCAGATATGGCATATCCTCTACCGGTAATACACGGGAAACGACACCCTTGTTACCATGACGACCAGCCATCTTATCTCCTACGGAAATCTTTCTCTTCTGTGCGATGTAAATACGCACAGACTGGTTTACTCCCGGTGAAAGCTCATCACCGTTTTCTCTTGTGAATACTTTTGTATCTACAACAATACCATACTCGCCGTGTGGTACTTTTAATGAGGTATCTCTTACCTCTCTTGCTTTTTCACCAAAGATCGCACGAAGCAGTCTCTCTTCTGCCGTCAGCTCTGTTTCTCCCTTTGGAGTTACTTTTCCGACTAAGATATCACCGGCACGGACTTCTGCACCGATACGGATGATTCCGCGCTCATCCAATGCCTTTAATGCATCATCACCAACTCCCGGAACGTCTCTTGTGATCTCTTCCGGTCCTAATTTGGTGTCACGCGCTTCTGCTTCATATTCTTCCATATGGATGGATGTATACACATCATCCTGTACTAAACGCTCGGATAATAATACAGCATCCTCGTAGTTATAACCTTCCCATGTCATAAATCCGATCAATGGATTCTTTCCAAGTGCTAATTCTCCATTAGATGTAGACGGACCGTCTGCAATGACTTCGCCCTCTTCTACACGGTCGCCCTTGAATACGATCGGACGCTGGTTGTAGCAGTTGGACTGGTTACTTCTTTTGAATTTCTGTAATTTATAGGTGTCTTTTGCTCCGTCATCTGTCTTGATGATGATCTTGTCAGATTCGGAACGTTCTACTACACCTGCATGTTTTGCTACTACGCAGACTCCGGAGTCTACGGCTGCTTTTGGCTCAATTCCTGTTCCAACTACCGGTGCCTCTGTATTTAAAAGCGGCACTGCCTGACGCTGCATGTTAGATCCCATCAGCGCACGGTTCGCATCGTCGTTCTGTAAGAACGGAATCAATGCTGTAGCGACAGAGAATACCATCTTCGGAGATACGTCCATGTAATCAAACATGGTCTTTTCGTATTCCTGTGTCTCATCTAAGTAACGTCCTGATACGGAGTTACGCACGAAATGTCCCTCTTCATCGAGAGCCTCATTCGCCTGTGCTACATGGTAGTTGTCCTCTTCATCTGCTGTCATGTATACTACTTCATCTGTGACACGCGGATTCTGAGGATCTGTTTTATCAATTTTACGGTATGGTGCTTCAATAAATCCATACTCGTTGATCCTTGCATAAGTTGCCAAAGAGTTGATCAATCCGATGTTCGGACCTTCAGGTGTCTCGATCGGGCACATTCTTCCGTAATGGGAATAATGAACGTCTCGTACCTCGAATCCCGCACGGTCTCTAGAAAGACCGCCAGGTCCTAATGCGGATAAACGTCTCTTATGTGTCAGCTCACCCAATGGGTTGTTCTGATCCATGAACTGTGATAACTGGGATGAACCAAAGAACTCTTTGACTGCCGCAGTTACCGGTTTGATATTGATTAAGCTCTGCGGAGAAATTCCCTCTAAATCCTGTGTGGTCATTCTCTCACGGACTACTCTCTCTAAACGGGAAAGACCGATACGATACTGGTTCTGTAATAATTCACCTACAGAACGGATACGTCGGTTACCCAAATGGTCGATATCGTCATCGTGTCCTACACCGTACTCTAAATGCATATTATAGTTAATAGAAGCAAAAATATCTTCTTTTGTAATATGCTTTGGTATTAATTCGGAGATATTTCTGCGAATTTCCTGCTTAATATCTTCGATATCTTCATTTTCTTCTAAGATTTTTGCAAGTACCGGATAATATACGGCCTCTGTCACGCCAAGCTCTTTGGCATCAATACCTTCGATCTGTGCATTGATATCTACCATTAAGTTTGATAAAATCTTAACATTGCGTTCTTCTGTCTGAACCCACACAAAAGGAACACCTGCATTCTGGATAGCATCTGCTAACTCTCTGGTTACAGTGGTGCCTTTTTCTGCAATGATCTCACCTGTTGTAACATCTACAACATCTTCAGCGAGAACCTGTCCGTTGATGCGGTTTCTTAACGCTAATTTTTTATTGAATTTATAACGTCCGACTTTTGCAAGATCATATCTTCTTGGGTCGAAGAACATCGCTGTGATGAGGCTCTGTGCACTCTCTACGGTCAGCGGTTCACCCGGACGGATTTTCTTATATAATTCTAAAAGACCTTCTTCGTAGCTGTTTGCAACGTCTTTTCCAAAACTTGCCACGATCTTTGGCTCTTCACCAAAGTAGTCGATAATCTCCTGATTTGTTCCTATTCCAAGTGCACGGATCAATACGGTGATCGGCACTTTTCTGGTTCTGTCCACACGGACATAGAACACATCATTAGAGTCTGTCTCATATTCTAACCATGCACCACGGTTCGGGATTACGGTACAGGAAAATAATTCCTTGCCTACTTTATCGTGATCTATGCCATAATAGATACCAGGGGAACGTACTAACTGGCTTACGATAACACGCTCCGCACCATTAATAACGAAGGTTCCCGTCTCTGTCATAAGCGGAAGGTCGCCCATGAAGATTTCGTGCTCGTTAATTTCATCGTTTTCTTTGTTATAGAGTCTTACTTTTACTTTTAACGGTGCTGCATATGTGGCATCCCGCTCCTTGCATTCTGAAATGGAATACTTTACATCATCTTCGCACAATGTAAAATCCACGAATTCCAGGCTCAGATGTCCGCTGTAATCAGCAATTGGAGAGATATCATCAAATACTTCTTTCAGACCTTCGTCCAAAAACCACTTATAGGATTCCTTCTGAACCTCTATAAGATTTGGCATTTCCAATACCTCTTTTTGTCTCGAGTAACTCATACGCATGCTTTTACCGGCTTTGACCGGACGTATTCTGTTTTTCTCCATTGACGTTTCACCTCTCGTTTTTTATATTTAACTTCACCTATTATGCAGAATTATTCACTAACTTTTCCCACCTATTTCCGGGTAGCACAAATAAGCCTACGGCACCACAATAGTGCACCGTATATGATAGCACAAGATGGCGGAAATAGTCAAGGATTTTTTTGTGTTTCTCTGTTTCAATTGTCAGATTTGGATGGGCGGGAGGACCACAACGCCAGTTCGGGAGTTTTAGGGGTTGGGTCTGTCGGCTAATTTCATTCCTACAAATGGAAAACTCGCTACGCTCAAACAGTTCCATTTGCAGGAATAACGCCGCCCGCCCCAATCCCAAAACTCCTCGACCTGTGTTGTATGTCCTCCCACCCATCCAAATCTGACAGTCGTAGCTGCCGGAAACAAATATTTCATATTTGTTTCTTCGCATGGTGTTCAGTTCGTAGGATTTATGTTATGAGTTCTGATGCGAAAGATACGAAAGCATGTTACACGAAGGCCGGCGTCAGGGCTGCACCAATCAAATATGGAGCGTTTCTTTTTGTGCAATGAAGATGAAACTCCGGAAATCGTGAAGCCCACTGGCGCACACGATTTCTGCTTTTCGGAGGTTCATCGGAATGTTCTGCACAAGGAAACGCGGAATATTTGATTGGCGCAGTCCGTCCCCCCTTCCCAAAACATTCCTCATAACACAAAAGAACCCATCCGGCACTTCTTCCGGACAGGTTCTTCTCTTTATCTGCACTCTACCAAGTACAGCCTGGTTACTTTTTAATAAACAATTATTTAAGAGTAACTTTAGCGCCTTCAGCCTCAAGTTTTGTCTTGATGTCTTCAGCTTCTGCTTTCTCAGCAGCTTCTTTGATTACCTTAGGAGCTCCATCAACTAACTCTTTTGCTTCTTTTAAGCCTAAGCCTGTTGCTTCACGAACTACTTTGATAACTTTAACTTTGTTTGGTCCAACTTCTGTTAACTCTACGTCGAACTCAGATTTTTCTTCTCCTGCTGCGCCGCCTTCAGCTCCTGCTGCTGCAACTACTACGCCTGCTGCTGCAGATACACCAAATTCCTCTTCGCATGCTTTTACTAATTCATTTAACTCTAATACGCTTAACTCTTTGATAGCGTCGATCATTTCAGCTGTTGTTAATTTTGCCATTCTGATTTCCCTCCATTTTTATGGTTTATTTTTGTTTCTGTCTTTGCTTTTCGGCTTATTCTGCCGGTGCTTCTTCTGCTGCCGGAGCTTCCTCAACAGGAGCTTCTTCAGCCGGAGCAGCTTCTACGCTTTCACCTGCACCGCCCTGCTCTGCAATCTGATTGATAACACGAGCAAAGTTTGTGATAGGAGACTGCATACTCCCAAGTAATTTGGAAAGTAATTCTTCTCTTGATGGTACAGCAGCGATTGCTTTCATTCCTTCTGCATCATAGAAAGTTCCTTCTACAACACCGCCTTTGATCTCTAATGCCGGAGCAGTCTTTGCAAATTTGCTTAAGATTCTTGCCGGAGCAGTAGCATCTGTTGTAGAAATAGCGATTGCATTTGGTCCGTCTAACATTGGAGCCAGGCTCTCAAAGTCAGTTCCTTTAAATGCAAAATTCATCAATGTGTTCTTATATACTTTATAAGTAACACCTGCTTCTCTTAACTGTTTACGCAACTGAGTATCTTCTGCTACACTAAGTCCAAGATAGTCAACGAGAACTACGGACTGTGCATCTTTAATGTTTGCAGAAATCTCCTCTACGATAGGCTGTTTCAGTTCTACTTTTGCCACGAATCGTGCACCTCCTTTTATTTTTCTTTGTATTCCTCAGACATAAAAGGTTCAAAAAACCTCTCCGCCAAATGACAGAGAGGTCTAAAATTCATTGTGATATTACATCAATAAATTCCCTCGGCAGGCTCTGCGATTACGCCTTTCGGCACCTGCTGTCTTCGGCAATATGCTTTTGCATTATATCATTATCTATTTTCGATGTCAACTAATAATTACTGTGCAACTTTTGCTACGCTTAATTTTACACCAGGTCCCATTGTCGGAGCTAATGTAATGCTCTTGATGTACTGACCCTTTAAGCTGCTTGGTTTTGCTTTATTAATTGCATCCATAAGCGTCTGGAAGTTGTCCGCTAACTGTTCTTCTGTAAAAGATGCTTTTCCAACTGGCACATGGATAATATTTGTTTTGTCCAATCTGTACTCAATCTTACCGGCTTTAATCTCGTTTACCGCTTTTGTAACATCCATTGTTACAGTTCCGGCTTTCGGGTTTGGCATTAAACCTTTTGGTCCAAGTACACGACCTAAACGTCCAACAACACCCATCATATCCGGTGTAGCAACAACAACATCAAAATCTAACCATCCGTCGTTCTGGATCTTCGGAATTAATTCCTCTCCACCAACGAAGTCAGCACCTGCTGCTTTTGCTTCATCAATTTTTTCACCTTTTGCGATAACTAATACTTTTACAGCTTTACCGGTTCCGTGTGGCAGTACAACTGCTCCACGAATCTGCTGCTCTGCATGACGGCCATCACAGCCTGTTCTGATATGAGCTTCGATTGTCTCGTCAAATTTTGCAACTGCTGCTTTTTTCACAAGGCTAACTGCTTCTGCAACGTCGTACTGAGCAGCTCTGTCAATGTTCTTAGCAGCCTCTACATATTTCTTTCCTCTTTTCATTAAAAAACCTCCTAGTGGTAATATCGGGAGTGTTCCCTCCCACGATTGTTTCGTTTTCAGTCTTTTTTGCGATTGTCTTATAGGATAGTTACTCCTCTACTGTAACTCCCATACTTCTGCATGTTCCAGCAATCATGCTCATTGCTGCTTCTAAAGAACCTGCATTTAAGTCTGGCATTTTTAACTCTGCAATTTCCTGTAATTTTGCCTTGGAAATGGTTGCTACTTTATCCTTCTGCGGTACTGCAGAACCGGATTTGATGTTGCATGCCTTCTTGATCAATACCGGTGCCGGCGGAGTCTTTGTTACGAAGCTGAAGCTTCTGTCCGCATATACGGTAATTACTACAGGAATAATTAAATCTCCCTGATCGGCTGTTCTTGCATTGAACTGTTTTGTGAACTCTACGATGTTAACACCGTGCTGTCCAAGTGCAGGTCCAACAGGTGGTGCAGGTGTTGCCTTACCAGCCGGAATCTGCAATTTGATATATCCTTCTACTTTCTTTGCCATTTGGATAAGTCCTCCTTTTTAGTTTGTCTTTCTTACATCTGCGAAACTTATTTCTACTGGCGTCTCGCGGCCAAATAACTCTACATTGATTGTGACGATCTGCTTGCCGGAATTCATGCTCTGGATCACTCCGACGGTATCTTTCCAGACACCTCCGGTTACAACCACGCTGTCTCCTTCCGCAAAATCTACAACGATATTTTCTGATTCGATTCCCAACGGTCTCATTTCAGCTTCAGTGAGTGGTACCGGCTTAGACCCCGGACCAACAAATCCGGTAACGCCTCTGGTATTTCTGACAACGTACCATGTGTCATCATTCATTACCATATTAATAAGTACATAACCGGGAAACATTTTTTTCTGAACCTGTTTCTTAGCACCGTTCTTCAATTCCACCACATCCTGCATCGGGACACGGACTTCTAAAATCTGGTCCTCAAGATGTCTGTTCTCAATTGTTTTATCAATGTTTGCCTTAACCTTATTCTCATATCCTGAGTAGGTATGAACTACATACCAGTGTGCCTCTGCCATAAAATCACCTTTGCCTCCATTACAATTTTACAAGGAAATCTACACCATACTGAATGATATAATCAATCAGTGCAATAATCAGACCCAGAATAACGGATGCAATCACAACTGCTGTTGTCTGTTTTGTGACTGAATCTTTATCAGGCCAGACAATTTTGTTGAATTCAGCCTTCAGACCAGCATATCTGCTCTCTTTCGGGGCACTTTCATTGTTTGTGGTTTCTCCCATCTTAGTCACTCCCTTTGTCTGGTCACAATTACTTAGTCTCTTTGTGTAATGTGTGTGTCTTGCAGAATCTGCAATACTTCTTTGTTTCCATTCTGTCCGGATGAGCTTTCTTATCTTTGGTCGTATCATAATTACGCCGCTTACATTCCGTACATGCCAATGTTATTTTCGTGCGCACAACTTCCACCTCCACTTTAATTCTTTCTGTTTTTAGGCATAAAAAAAAGACCTACTTCCATCGCTAGTCTAATATAGCACAATCCCAGATAGGTGTCAATGTTAATTTTTCTTCCAATTACTGTTAATTTTTTGTCCCTTTTTCCGATATAATTAATGAAGCAGAAGCAAAAAATACTTTTTTCTGCTATTTTTAGATGACAAATATGTAATTACCTATTATAATATAGTTATATAAATGGATTTATTCTACCCTGATGCATTCTGCATATTTCATGGACGAAAGGAGGGGTTTTATTATGGCTGCAATTGATACAGTATATCATTATTATCTAAGTACATATGCTAATTCGACCGTATCGCGTTATGACTCACACAAGAAAAGCGAATTGCGTGACATTTATAACCGTATGGTCAAGACCAACAAAGAATCCCCTCTGTATAAGATTAAGGAAACAAAGAATGCCGCACGGTTTGCAATTGACATTAAGGAGAGTGCCAGGCAGATCCAGAATGTAATTTCTTCCCTGTCCGGCGGCGGCAAGGGCATCGAAGCCGCTTTTTCGAAAAAAGTTGCATCTTCTACCGATGATGAAATGGTAGAAGCAAAATATATCGGTGCAAATGATGAATCCGAAGCAACGGAAAGCTTTGACATTGAAGTCCGTTCTTTAGCGGAACCACAGGTAAACCAGAGTAATTTTTTATACAGCGGTGTGCGTGACATCCCTGTCGGAAATTATTCGTTTGACTTGAATACCCCTTCTGCATCGTATGAATTTCAATTCAGTGTAAACGACGGAGAAACTAACCGGGATATTCTGAATAAACTGGCACGTCTGATCAACAGTGCAAATCTTGGATTAAAAACAGAAATCCTTGAAAACGACAACCGACAGTCTGCTTTACGTTTAGAATCGTCACAGACCGGACTGCCTGAGGGCGAGCAGTATCTTTTTAATATTGTTCCGGAAGGCACAACGGATTCCCGTACAGCGATGGGAATTTTAGGGATCAGTGAGATTTCTTCTCCTGCGAAAAATGCTTCTTTCTTATTAAATGGAAAAGAACATGTTTCCCGTTCCAATACGATTACGGTAGATAAGACTTTTGAATTAAAATTAAAGGGTATTCACAATGAAGGCGAATCCGAAACGATCGGTTATAAGCCAAGTGTGGATGCAGTTGCAGATAATTTACAGGAATTAGTGGACTCTTATAACTCTATCATTGATATTGCAACGAATCCTGTAGGCGAGGAACAGCAGGGCAACCGCCTCTTGAACGATATGCGGAGTGTTACCCTGAATTACAACAGTGAATTGGAAGCTATCGGTCTTTGTTCGCAGGATGACGGACGGATCAGAGTAGATCGTGCTCTCTTAGCAGATGCGATCTCATCCGATGATGCTAAGGAGAGTTTTTCCGTACTGAATGCATTTAAGGATGCTTTAAATGATAAGGCTTCTAATGCCTCTATCAATCCTATGAATTATGTAAACAAAATAATTGTGGCCTATAAGAATCCGGGACACAATTTTGCAGCACCATATATTTCTTCGATTTATGCCGGTATGATGTTAGACCGGCGATGCTAACGCCAATCTGTTCTTTTTTTGAATTATCTATATTATAAAACAAATACCATTAGCCTCGTGCTAATGGTATTTGTTTTCTCAAACTTTTATATTTTTAGCAAATTCCCAAACATCTGAAACTACAAAATCCGGCTGCTCGCTGCATTTCCGTCCTTTGACAAAAACGGTTTTCGTTCCTGCCGCTTTGCCTGTTTGGATATCACTTTCCCTGTCTCCTTTTGAAGATAGGCATTCAGCTTTTGTAACATTTCTTCTGCCAGATAACCTCTTGCTACTCCGGACTGGTTTGTTACGACGATCACAAGGTAGCCTTTTTTATGGATCTGCTCTACGGCTTTTTTTGCAAATGGATAGATATGCAGTTTTTCAAAGGAGGTGATGTAGTCTGTGTCCTCACACAAAACACCGTCCCGGTCTAAAAAAACCGCTTTTTTTAAAGCACTCATTACAGGCACTCTCCATCGCGTTCTAAGATCACATCTACGATCTGCTGTAATATCAGATTATGTATGGATTCTACCATTCCGTAATGGCAGACAGGCACATAGAGATTATAGTTTCCCATCTGCTTAATACGGTTGTCCTCTTTGAAACCGGAAAGTGTCAGCACCTTCATGTTTTTTTCTTTTGCTACTTCTATAGAAAAATTGAAAAGCCGGATACTCGTAATGTTACGAATATCCAGCCTTTCTACTACACTCTATTTTACATTATTAATACTCTATTTTCATATCTTTCTCTTTTGCTAATGATTCTAACGCATTGTTATAATCATCTAAGAGCTTGATTCCTTCATCAATCTTTTCGGTAGCTTCTGTGACAGTCTGCTCATCATTTGTGTCACAGGCTTCAAGCATCTTTGTATAACCCTCTTTGTATGCTTCCATTACTTTTACATATTTTTCTTTGATAGCTTTCACTTCATCTGTTTCCGGTTTGATCTTAGAAAGTTTATCCAGTGAATCATCAATGTTTGGCATGATTCCATTGTTGATGCTGTCTTTGATCTCTTCGTTTGTCTCTAAGTCGCCCCATTTTGCAGTCTCTTCTTTGATCTTGTCATAGTTTGCATTGACATCTACCATGTCTGTGTTTAAGAACTTTTCAAAATCATCTGCAACCGGGTCTCCTCCACATCCTGTCAGCATTCCGATTACCATAATACCCATTAACATTCCTGCCATTACTTTTTTAAAACTTTTCATTGCTGTATTCTCCTTTTTTATGATTATTTTTTATTATTGTTGTAAAATCAATGACATCCAAACGCATCACCAACTTTCTGAAAGGAATCCTCTCGTGGTGGCTATAAGCAGTTACCTTGAACCGCCTCCAGTACCTCCACCGGAAAAGCCTCCGCCTCCGCCTATCGACGCAAAACCTCCCTGACCACTGGTTCTCTCTTCCTGCATTGCCCTCTCTGCAGATCTGTGCATGCTGTGACAATAGCTGTGTGCTATGATCACATTTCTATTGTAATTTTCAAACTCAGGCACCCTGTCAGGATAGACTTTTTCAAATTGTTTGATTACCTTGTCGGCTATGCCAAACAATGTGGCATATACCATATAATCCTGCCAGATAATCGTTTCGCTGATTTCTCTTTCTGATATCAGTGAAAAATCTTCCAGATACTTCTTCAGTCCCATTACCTCGGCAAGTTCTTCTTTGCCCTTTGCAGTCAGATCACTGATCTTTCTTCCCGAATGACCGGTAAAACCTTTATTTTCTGCAAAAATTTCTCTTCCGTCATCTAAGGCATTCTCTAACAGATTGCTTACAGACTCCGGATGTTTGTATGCGTATTTCTCAAGTTCTTTTTCCTGTAAAATACCATCTTCGCCCGCCGCTTTGACTAAAACCTTATACAATTTCTTTTCGATATCGGTATCCGGTTTTTTTATCAGCTTTAAGTTGACGGATTTTTTCGACTTTCCAAAAGCTCCAACACTTTCTTCTGTCTGCGGATCAATACATCCTTTGTTGATCATGGAAAGGATCAATGCTCCGATGAGCAGGCTCTCCTCATTTGCCACATCAAAGGTCTGTGCCAAGAAATGCGAAACCCGGATCTCTCCGCCGTTTGGCACCTCCCTGTAATAATTCGCCTGTTCGTAGAACGCTTTAATAGCTTTCTTTCTCTTTACAACACTACTGATCAGCCATACGACTACTACCACAATTCCGATCAAAACCACAAAACCTATAATGGTTTCTAACAATCCGCCCTCGTCATCTCCGTAATCACTGCCTTCAAAAGCTGTGTCTTTCACCTCTTCAAAAGATTTTGAAACGGATTTCGTCGGGGATAGGATTCCCTTATCCAACCGGAACATCACGATCATGTCATTGTCATCTTCTAAAGCAGAGGTTGTGTATGCCACAATAGAACCCTGTTGAAATTGTACCTCTCCTTCATATCCAAATGCCCAGATTCCTGCATTGTTCTCGTCTAAAGCTGTACCGTTCTCTAAACGAATGCTGACCTTTCCGTCTGTCGGAAACGTAGACATCTGCGGATTGATAAACATAAAATTCGTTCCGTCATAATCGGAATAGCTTTTTATAAAGTCTGTGACCACATATTCGATCGCATATTTGTTTTCACCATAATCGGTTATTCCAAAGCACAACTCTACGCCGTCATCGGTTTTGTTGATCCCACATTTTCGCTTTTTGGCATCAAAGTCTGCATCGATGTCCCAATCATCAACAAAAGTATACTCACCTTTTTCATCGGATACTTTCAAATCTGATATGCCAATGTCTTTTGTTGCGATCGGTATGTAATTCTCGGTTCCTTCCTCGAAAGTACCCTGCCAGTTCTGAACTACATAAGCACTTCCGTCATCCCTTACGGTAACGGAAATGTCTATTTCCGAGACATTGTTTTTAGCATATGCCGTACCGGAGATCAACAGCAGCATCAACGGTGCCACAAGCAGTAATTTTTTTATCCACTTCATAGGCTGCTCCTTATTTCATATCCGGCATATCTGCTTTCTGCTCACTTGCCTCTAAGTAATCGCGGCTTGTAATATGAAGCATGCCTGCTGCGATCGAAGTTGGGAACATGCGGATCGTACGATTGAGTTTGGTAACGCTGTCATTGTAGATCAGACGTGACTGACGTACCATCTTCTCATACTCGTTTACGCTGTCCATGGTCTTGATATAATTCTCATTTGCTTTCAGCTCCGGATAGCTTTCTGCAACTGCCATGATCTTGCCCATTGCCTCTGTCAGCATGTTTTCCTGCTTATTTACTTCTGCTGCGGAACTGTTTGAATTAATACTGGTACGCATTTTGATCGTATCCGATATGGTTTTGTACTCGTGATCAGCATACCCTTTTGTCAGATCCAACAGTGCCGTTAACGCATCCCAGCGCGAGGATAACTGAACACCGATCTGGCCCATCGCATTGTTGATGTTCTCATCCATTGCTACTAACTTCCTCTGTGCGGAAATAAACCATAAAATGATAATTACCAGCACAACTCCCACAATGATAAGTGCCATATAAACTCCTCCTTATTGTTTTTTCTTACCTGCTATTTTATGTAATCTTATGCTTCTATTCAATGAAAATGTCATAACTTGCATGAAATCGTCATAACTTGCAAAAAAGGAGTCATCGGCACTTTATTTTTCTCAATTTTTTAAGGTTGCAAACACATCAAATACTCCGTCTGTATCTTCGATCTTTAAAAATCCGGAATTGCTTTTTAAAATCGCTTCTACACTTTTTAAGCCCAGTCCGCTGCCCTGTGGTTTGGTGGTAAGATAATTGTTTTCCGCACTCTTTTTTAACTCACCTTCATAATCATTTTTTACATTTAAAGAGAGCTGATGGTTTAAATGCTTGATGCTGATTGCAATATAACTTTTTGCCGCATCCAGACTGTTTTCTAACAGATTCGAGAGCATCACACAGAATTCCGCTTCGTCACAGGCAAGTTCCTTTGGCATCTGTATCCGTGCAGAAAATTCCAGTCCTTCCTGCTCTGCTTTTGTCCGGTATTCACTGAGAACCGCATTGATCAGAGTATTTTCGCAAAACGGTATTTTTGCATTTTTTTCTATTTCCGCCAGTTCTTTTTTTAAAAATTCCTTTGCTCCTTCCACCTCTCCATTTTCAAGATAACTGATCAAAATACTGTCACGGTGCCTTGCATCATGGCGAAAAATCCTCTCTGCCTCTCTTTTTTGCAGATAGAATTCGTACTGCTTTTTCTGCAGCAGGATCTGCTCTTTCATATTCCCGGCAATCCGCTCTCTTTCCATCGCATCGCCTGCCGTTTGAAAGGTATAAAATATCAGAATATAGACTAACAGCATCAGTATGCATATCATCAGCAATACCGGATAGTTGCGTGTGACGCCGTGAAAATCCAAAAAGTAATAGTTGACCAGACAGATCAGCCCGGTAAAGGACATCGGGATAAAGGAAAATATCCACCAGTTGACCTTTAACCGATCCATCAGCATCCGGTGTTTTGCCTTTAAATGTTTGTTATACAGGATAAAATATCCGCCAAAGAGCACAAAACGCAATGCTGTTAAAAAATAAGCGTCTTTTAAAGTATAATCGTTGATGAATGCAGAAAAATTTGCAATGATGTCATAGATATTGATCCAAAGCCAAAAGTTAAACACAGTCTGTGATATTTTATCTTTGGTGATCAACAATATCAACACAAAATACGGCAGTCCGATTGTGAATAAAATAACACTTCGAAGCACCGTACTTCCATAATGAATCGTGATATAAGAATTGAATGCCAGACAGACTGCCGTTACGGCAGCAAAATACCCATAGGCACGTTTTGTCGGCACACGGTAATTCATCATGGAATAACCGTCCAGAGTACATATAAAAAGCGTCACAAACAGCGATACGATATTTCCTGAATGGCTCATGTCTCTCCCTCCGCCGCAAATACATAGTCAAAATATGCCTTTTTTGCACTTTGCAGATATGTTCTTGAGATCTTCATCGTTTTTCCGCTCGTCAAATAAAACACGTCATTGTCTATGCTGTCGATATACTCCATATTTACAAGATAGCTTTTGTGGCAGCGGCAAAATCCATGATGCAGTAAAAATTCCTCGTAGTCTGTCAGTTTTCCGACTACTTCAATCTCTCTGTTTTCCGACAGTGTAAAGATCACTTTTCGCAGATTGCTCTCTAAGCACTGGATATTAGACAACAGGATCTTTGTTTCGGTTCCGGAATAGGTCACTGTAATATAATGTTTTTTGGTCCGCTGTGATAACAGCCTTCTCATACATGCCCGCAGTTGTCCTGTATCGATCGGCTTTAATAAATAATCAAAAGCCAGCACCCGATAGCTTTGTACACCGAATTCTTCACTCGTCGATATAAATACGATTGGTGTCTTTGTATCTTTTTTGCGGATCTGAGCCGCCGTATCCATTCCACTGATCTTTGGCATCAATATGTCTAAAATAATCAAGTCATAAGGTAATACCTCATGACTTTTGATCAGCTCGGCTCCATCATCAAATTCATTAACGGAAAAATTTCTGATGACGGAGTCTAAGGCTTCTATTGTTTTTTGTCGTTCTGTCTGCAGATCATCGCAAATTGCTATTCTCATCTGTACTCGTCCTTTTATTAAATATTCAAAAGCGTGCTTGCATACTTGAGAACATTTACTTTATCTATTGCTTCTTTATGATTTTTCCACTCATTTTGAACCTAATATCACAACAATTGCATTATAACACCTTTCCATATAAAAGCTGAGCAATTTTCTCATAATATTCAACAGATTTTTGTTCTAATTTACGTACCAACAATGCATTCTGCTCCGCCAGTAAATCTCTCTTTTCTATAGACCAAATTAATCTTTCATATAGCTTTTCACTAAATGAGTTTTCATTAACATTAAACAGTCTGTCATCCATTCCAATATTTCTATATAATTCAACATGCTTTTTTAATGTCACAATTCCGATTGTCGGTGTATGCATTGCAATAGAACAAATATTTGAATGATACCTCATTCCAACTGCTACCGCTGATTTTCTATAAAGATCAACCAAATATTCGCCAGGCGTTGCAATTCCATTTAAATAAGGAGCAATTGTTATATTTCTTCTACAATTATAATCTTGTACGGCATTAAGCACATCTGAAATTGCCTGTAAATCAGATGGGATATGTGGCACAAATACGAAGTGGAGATTAGGATTTCTTGAGATAGCTTTGTCAATGAACAAAGAAAATTCATTACAATATTGATTATAACTTTCCTTATCTCCCCATCTGTCTTCCATTCTGTCTCTAACAGTATTGATTGCAATAACAGTCTTATCATCAGGAATTTCAGGATGACGGTACTCACCAGCACTGGTAAAGAACCCACCATCTGGAATCTGAATTATATTCTTTAATGATGAACCATCAAAAAATTGATCCAAAAGCATTTTAGAATCATCATTTCTTACAGAAACAAGAAACTTATCTGACCTTGAATCTAAGTATTTGATAAATGAACCAAAACAATCCTTTACTTTTGCCAAACACATATTTGGTGAATAATCAACACCAAGTCCATTAAACACTATTGGAATGTGTATCTTTCTTAAAATTTCATCAGAAATATTAAGAGTAGTTCCAGTGGTTGAATAATCCCACTTAACATCGAAAAAATTCCCCCCACCGATAACAAGCAAATCATATCGATTAACCAAATCGGCAAACGAATCATCAAATTGTCTTAGATTCCATGATTTATAGTATTCTCTAATCTCGAGATATGTAACTTCAACATCATTAGTTACGTATTTTTTGAAAAGATTCCAAAACCCAACATGATTTGCTATATCGCCTATATTACCATTAAAACTTGCTAAATGTAATGCTCTAATCACTTCTTCTTCCCTCTCTATAAATATAATGGGCATTTGTGAAACGTCTCAAGACTCTTTGGCGCCTCCATATAATCTCTCATATGGTATTGTAATGCAGTTGTAAACCAGCTAGCCAAAAGAGTATCTTTTCCATTTCCTTATGTATATTTCTTTAACAGCGTTTCCGCCTGCTCTAAATCAGACGGTTCATCAATATCAACACTATATTTTGCATCCATGATATATGGGATCGGGTTATCATTAAAACTGGTGCTTTCACTTAACGTCTCAATCTGGTTTACATAAACACTTCCATCCACCAGATAATATTGTGGCATATCCTGACGGCGGACCGTGCTCTGCATGGAGAGTACATTCTGCAATTCTCCCTTTTCATCGATAGTCCTCATTAAAATCGGATGTTCCGAGACTTCTTTTACGGAAACAACATCCTGCATATCCCTCTGTATACAAAGTTCGATCGCTCCGTCTATATCTTCTGTCCTTCGCAGTGGCTGCGTCGGTTGGAGCAGCACCAGCAGATCATAGGACTTCTGATGGTCTTCTAACCACTTTACGGCATGAAGCACGGCATCTATCGTCTTTGCCGTATCCGATGCCAGTTCTGCCGGACGCAAAAACGGTACCTCTGCCCCATAAGCCTTCGCTGTTTCTGCAATCCGTTCTGAATCCGTTGTAACGACCACATCATCAATATACCGGCTGTTCTTTGCCGCTAACACAGAATATGCGATCAATGGCTTTCCACACAATGGTGTAATATTTTTATCTTTAATGCCTTTACTTCCGCCTCTTGCCGGAATGAGTGCCAACACCCGTTTTCCTTCAATCATGTTATCCCCACCGATCTATGAATACTTTCTGGATTCCATGCTCCCAGATATTTTTATCATGGACAATCTCTAAAAATTGTTTCGTACTGTTGCCTTTTCCAAACAGGGCTCCCTGCTTACGAAAATCTTCAATATGTTCTATTGCCTGCAAAATCTCGTCTTTATCCTCTGACACATGCTGGATATTCTGACTGTATTCTGTACTGTAACGTCCCTTTTGACGCGTTCCGACATCAATTGCCGGAATTCCATAAATGGAAGTTTCCCTGACACCCGCGCTGGAATTTCCGATCATAAAATCCGCATTTTTTAATAAGGTTAAAAAATACTCAAATCTGGTCGATGGGTACAGACGATATCTCGTCTCATCTGCCAAAGTCCGGTAAGCATTTAAAATAACCTCTGAACCAAGATCATTGTTCGGATAGATCACGATATAATTTCTTCCCGATTCTTTGACTGCATTGACCAGTTCTTCCACATGCTTTCCGATAATCTCATACTCTGTTGTCACCGGATGATACATCAGGATTCCATACTTTTCAAACGGTATCTCGTATCTCTCTCTTGCCTCTTCAAACGTCGGCAGATGACTCGAAAGCATAATATCAATATCCGGCGAACCGATCACATAAATCTGATGCTCGGATTCTCCAAGCTGCATCAAACGGCGTTTTGCCTCTTCATTGCATACAAAATGCACATGTGCAAACTTAGAGATTGCATGACGGATCGATTCATCGATCGTTCCTGACAATTCGCCACCCTCAATGTGGGCAACCCGGATATTATTCAAAGCTCCAACCATGGCTCCGGCTAAAGCGTCGATCCGGTCTCCGTGAATGACGATCATATCCGGCCGGATATTCTGCACATATCCTGTCAGCTGGCATACCACATCGCCCAGATCATAGCTCATATTACCGCTGTTGATCAATCCGTATGCCACATAGACATTTTTATATCCGTCTTTTAAGACTTCCCGATAGGTGTTTCCATAGGTCTCCAGCAGATGCATTCCTGATACAAACACATATGCTTCCATGTCTTTGGATGCTTCAATCCCCTGTATTAAGGATTTAATTTTTCCATAGTCAGCTCTTGTTCCGGTAATAAACAGAATTTTTCTCATAATGATTCTACCATACTTTTTTTAATCTGTGTATCTGAGGCGATATCGCAGGTCGCCTTTTTTCCTAATACATTCGGATAATCCTCTGCCGGAATCTCTCCGGTTCCCGGACGTTTTACCCAGATATTCTCTTTCGTAAAACTCTCTCCTTTTTTGATATCCCGAATTGCTACTACGGTAGCAAATGCAAAATCAATGGTAACCTGTTCTTCTGCCGCTGCACATTTGGTTCCACCTAACATTTGCGGTACCTCGTTTGCTGCCTGCAATAATTTTCCAAGTTCCTGCTCATCCATTGAACATACAATATCCGGACCGGTACGCTCCATATAATCGGTAAAATGTCTCTCGACTAACTTTGCTCCCAATGCCATCGCTGCGATACAGGCATTGTTGTTCAGTGTATGATCCGATAAACCAACCGGCACATCCGGAAATTCTCTCATCAGCTCCTGCATCGCTCCTAAACGAACTAATGCCGGGTCTGTAGGATACAGATTTGTCGTATGCATCATTGCATACTCCACACCATATTTTTCTAATATATTTACTGCCTTTGCAATACTGCGGATATCGTTCATTCCGGTAGATACGATCATCGGTTTTCCATACTCCGCAATATGCTCGATCAACGGATAGTTATTCAGTTCTCCCGAACCGATCTTATACGCTGCCACTCCGAATTTCTCTAATCTTACAGCCGCTGCTCTTGAAAACGGTGTGCTTAAAAATACCATTCCAAGGCTCTGTGTATAGTCCATAAGTTCTTTTTCTTCTTCTTCAGACAAGGCACATCGGTTCATGATCTCATAAATAGAAACATCTGCATTTCCCGGTATGACTTTTTTTGCCGCACCGCTCATTTCATCTTCTACGATATGTGTCTGATGCTTGATGATCCTTGCTCCTGCCCGGTGCGCTGCATTTACCATCTCTTTTGCGGTCTCTAAACTTCCCTCATGGTTGATCCCCATTTCCGGGATCACCAGTGGCCGCTCGGATTCTCCTATTACAATGTCACCAATTTTTACACTCTTCATATATTCACCACAGCCTTACTTATTTTAGCGGTAACAAAGTCTCTTCTGAAAGTCCCTTTAACAGGGTAATACACTCTTCTAATACCTCACAGTAAAGCTTTCCTTTTCTTGCAATCTCTTCTGTCTCTTTTGCAATCGTATCTCCTTCAAAATAATACTCTGAACGAATGATATAATCTGCGATCGGAATACAGGTAAGGATCAGCTGATACTCTTCTGACTCTTCAATCTTTGTTGTGATCTTTTTGATCTTCTTTAACTGCTTTAAGCAGCCTTTTTTCTCAACCGTACCGGACTTTCCGATTTTTCCTAATTTCTGATACGCTTTTTCTAATTCTTTGGCATCTTTTAACATATCTTCAAAGTCCTTTGGAACATTTTTCAGATAGTCCACTGCCTTTTTATGTTCTTCCTCTGTGAACTCAGATTTTAGTGCTTCGATCCGCTCTGTAAAATTGATCTCTTCCGGTACATTCTTACAAACTTCTTCGATGATATCGTCTAATGCCCGTATCTCGGTACCTTCAATATAAGCTCCTCCTGCCGTTGCATTGACAACACGGATATTTGGATTTGCTTCTTTAATATCATGGATATACTCCTGGAACCAGTTTAAGAATATTCTTAAATCCATTCTGGTCGGGATTTTATCCACATAATTACCCTTGACCATCTCCATGCCTTCGGTATCCATCACTGGCATCTTTTCTTCAAAGGTTCCGTCTGCATGAGATTTATTATCAGTAAATGCCAAATCCTGTCCCACTAAAATAATCGTTTCATATCCTAACTTATGTAACAGTGAAAATCCACTACATGCAACCGATCCACCTGTAGAAACATCCGGAAGCACTTTATCATTGATAAAATAAATGGAATATGGCAGGAAATAACCGTCATAATAAAATATTTTCTTCGCTTTCTGTCTTTCCATGATTTTGTAACCAGCCGTTGGCGGTGCAATAACCGGTATGGTCTCTGCACCATCAATCTTTATTAAATCCGGGCTTTTTTTTGCATCAATGGTAATAAACGCATCCGGCTTAATGCCTGCTTTTATCAATGGCTTTACGGCTGTATCCACCGCTAAGATAAACAGACGGTTCTTTGCCTTTTTTAACATCTGAATATTCTTATTCAGCGAAGGACCTGCTGCTACCAAAATTGCCGCATCTTTATTAGAAACTGCCTTTAACAGCAATTTCGTATGATAACCTTCACATACATATTTCATATTGCGAAGGATATTCTGCGCCATATTCATGGACAGCTTCTTCTGCGTATTAAATTGCACCATCTCTGACTCAACTAACCGCTGTACTTTCTTTACTTTTTCTAAAATGTCTTCTAGAAAAAATCCTCTGTAATTTGGATGAATCTCTTCAATTAAGAAACTCATATTTTCCAAGGTCATAACTCCCCGCATTACCGGTTCAAACTCTTCTTCATTCAATCCTTTGACCACAAATGCGATCGGTCTGTCCTCAATTTCTTTCGAAATATCAATATTTTCTAACATTGCCATAAAAATATGGATCGATGGCTCATAAACGACAACATTGACCTCTTTTGAACTCTTTTCAATGATATCCTTTAAATATGCTGCACTTCCGACACCAAACAGGAATACCGGTGCATATTTATGTATCTCTCCGACTCTCTCGCTCCAGATCTGTATCGGTTCTTTTGCATTTCTCTTGCCACCTAAATAAAGCTGTCGTCCGTCCTGCTCTATTCTGAATATTGTCTCTCCATCCCAGGAAGTCTCTACCATAACATTGGTTGGGTCCTCTGTCTCATGCTCCTCCCGGATCAAATCTGCAAAGGCAGGATACCATTTTTCCATTGCTTCTAAATTTTTTTCTAAAATAGATTTACTCATCCTCTGACTCCTCTGCATCATCATCTATATATAATTCAATTAATTCTCGTAGTCCATAGTCCAATGTGTCTATGATCCAGACCACATCTTCCTGCTCGATTGCTGCCACATAATCTTTTAATACATCTATTACAAAAACCTGTAGGTTCTGATATTCTTCTTCACTGATCCCATAAGAATTTCCCTGTAGGAATCCTGTACAAAACTTTTGTATTGTCGGAATTATTTCCTTTGCCTTTTCTATTACATTTTCATTTTTAAAATAATGATATTCGATACAAATACCATCAATTTTCTCACGCAATTCTGCTGCTAATGCTCTCATCTTCCATCCATCTCTTTCTTAGTAAAAAAGAGGGACGAATTCTCGTCCCTCTGTAATTCGTCGATTCATTACTGAATGACTGCCAACTTCATTCTTACTGTAATAAAGAAAGCACTCCCTGAGTTGACTGGTTGCTCTGTGCCAGCATGGACTGACCAGCCTGAGCAAGAATGTTGTTCTTGCTGTATTCAACCATTTCAGAAGCCATATCTGTATCACGGATACGAGATTCAGCTGCCTGAGTATTCTCAGCTACATTGTCTAAGTTTGCAATTGTGTGCTCTAAACGGTTCTGTAATGCACCAAGAGCAGATCTCTGTGAAGATACTTTGTTAATTGCATCCTGAATTGCTGTGATGGAGTTGTTTGCCATCTCATAAGTATCAACTCTTGCATTTCCTTTCTGTGTATAGCTGGATAATGCTTTTGCTGTAACAGCACTTGTCTGAAGGTATGTGTTGATATTTTTCTTAACATCTGCAGACATTGCCTTTTTTGCAGCTGAGATATCACCTGTTACTGCTTCGGATACAGAGTCGTATGTCTTATCATTAACTAATGATTTGTAGAATACTTTACCATTCTCGAACTGTGCTGCATAGTTAGCCGATGTATACTTACCACTAAGTTGTTTCTTGAAAACAGAGATTGCGTTAGCAGTGTTCTTATCTAATGAACTTTTTGGTCTATATGTGTAGCTCATTCCCTGGTATTTGATTGCAACAGGGTTTACACCTTCCTGTGCAGTTTTTTCAATAGTACCGGAAACATCTTTTAATCCTAATGTCTTAGCATTCATGCTACCGATGCTGATTTCGATGTTCTGATCAGCGTTAGCACCAACCTGAAGTTTTTTGTTCTTGAAAGAACCATCCAGTAAGTTCTGCTTATTGAACTGAGTTGTAGAAGAAATTCTGTCTAACTCTGTTGTTAAAGCATCTAACTCTTCGTTGATTGCTTCACGGTCGATGTTCTCGTTTGGATCATTAGCACCCTGTACTGCTAACTCATTCATTCTCTGTAAGATAGAGTGAGCTTCATTCAGAGCACCCTCAGCTGTCTGAATTAAGGAAACGCCGTCCTGAGCGTTTGTAGATGCACGGTTCAATCCACGAACCTGGCTTCTCATTTTTTCAGAAATCTTTAATCCTGCTGCGTCATCGCCTGCACGGTTGATTCTGTAACCGGATGATAATTTCTCTGCTGATTTTGACTGTGCACTTGTTGTAACTCCTAACTGACGGTTAGCGTTCATTGCTGTAAGATTGTGTTGTACTACCATTGCCATAATGTTTTCCTCCTTGAATTTGAATTTAATCAGGCTTCCTTGCCTGTGTCAATGCTTGCAGTCTGTTCTATCCTCTGTGAGCAGTCCTCCCGCCGCGCGCTCGTTCTTACCATTCAACATTAGTCTTCCCATTCTGCTAAGTAATGTTCTTACTCTATAGTAAAAGAATCTCTGATTCTCTTTACTCGTATGTGTTTGTTTTTTCCTTTGTACCTTATATATCGGTTAGGTTTGGATTTACTTTATAGCCTTTTTGAAATTTTTTTATATTTTTTTACTTTTATCAGATTAACGTGCAGACATCCTCTGAAGTTCCCTGCTATGCTCCTGCAAAATGCCTTTTACCAGTTCCATATCACCTTTCAGGTTCTCTATGTCTTCTGCACCGTCTTTATACCTTTCATAAGTATCCAGATAACAGCTTTCAATTGTCTGTAATCTTGGAACAACGTCTACATCCAGACGCATGTTAGTATGATGTACTGCTGTTTTCAACTCCTGAATATCCTGTCGGATCGGTCCAAGCTCTTCTTTGAATTTTGCATCAAGCTTCTCGTCCAGCTTTTTATCCAGTTTCTCGTCCAGCTTCTCATCAAGCATTCTGTCTAATTTTTCTTCCAGCTTCACCTCTAACTGTTGATCGAGCTTTTCTTCTAACTTCCTGTCGAGCAGCTTTTCAATCTCAACTAATAATTCCGCGTTGTTCATAATCGCATTTCCCCTTTGATTTTCCTACTTTTTCTTGTCCAGAAACTGCGGAGGGATTGCGTCCATCTGCTGCATATTCTTATAATACTGTGTGGCAGCTTTGTTGCCGGCTTTGACCTGACGTATCTTTTTCCGTGCCTTTGAGAACTGCATTCCTGCAAGCTCTTTGTTGCGCTGCTCCTGAACCTGGATCTTCATGCTGCGTTCTGTGATCATGGAGATCAGATCTTTCATCTTCTGGATCTCTTCCGTATATGCAGCTCTGTTTCCATCCAGTTCTTCTTTGACTCTTGTATAGATTTCTTCAAATCCATCATCTAAAAACACGATTTTATCAATATATTGACTTTTTTCCTCGATGTTTTTCTCAAAAGCATCCATATCAGCTTCTTCCGCGGATAAGATCTCATACTGCTCTTTGTTTTTTTCTATAATGCTGTCTAAAGCCTCCACTTTTTGGTGAAGGCTTTGTATCAGCACTTGAATATAACTATTCTCCTGCATAAAATATTCTCCTAGTTGGCTCTTGCAAGCTTATTCAGCCGCATAACTTCTTTCCATGTATCACACATGGTACGAAGATGTGTCAGGATTTCTTCCAGAATCTCTTTATCTTTTTTCATATTCGCTTCTGCAAGGCGTTCCTGTAGGTATTTATAGACATTATCAAAATCTTCCGCAATTGCATATTTATGATCCAGTGTTGCCTGAAACTCTTCAATGATGCGCTCCACCTTCATAATGTTAGTGTGTGCTTTCTCAACATCTTTTTCTTCAACACCCATGATCGCAATGTTGCAGAACTTGATAGCCCCTTCATAGAGCATCAATGTCAGCTCCGCCGGCGATGCAGTCATGATCTTACTGTTGTTGTATGCCTGGTATGCATTATTTGGTGCCATAGCGCAACCTCCTTGTCGTATTATGAACCGAGCAATCCAGATAACTGTGTCTGCTGTGAATTCAGCTTGGACAACGCTGTTTCCATTGAACTGAACTTTTTGTAATAATAATCCTCCATATCACTCAGCTTTGTCTCCCAGTTCTTAATCTGCTCTGTATAATCATCATACTCGCTCTTGAGCTGTTTGTCATTATACACTTTGTAAGCACTGCTTAAGGTGGTAGTCTTCATTCTGCTGTCTAATTCGGAGTATACTCCCTTTGCAAGCTCATTGAAGAAGGTTGCAACGGTATCCGGATCAGAAGCAATTGCTGCCTTCAAACGATCCGTATTGGATTTTGCGGATTCATCCTTGGAATTACCATCAATGTGGTATGCATTTTTTTCATTATCTGCTGATACGAAATATCCCAGTGTATTGATTCCGAAAGATGACAGACTGTAACTCTTTCCATTAATGGTATAAGATTTTGCCATTGCCACTTTCATGGAACTTGCAATACTATTTAAGGTAGAATCTCTTCTGAGCAGGGAATCCTTTATCTTCTGTTCCCATTTTTCTACTTCCTTATCACTCATGGCCTCTTTTTCGTCATCTGTTAATGGCTCATAGCCTTTTGATGAATCAGCATTGTATGCAGAATCCATGGCGTTGATCACTTCATTATATTGTGAGATAAAATCTACAATTTTGTCATAGACAGCATCTACATCTGTCTCTGTTACCAGACTTAACGTTGAATCGCTGACTTCTTTCGCTGTAATGGTTAGTCCGTTGATGGTAAATGTATTGCTGCTTCCTTCAAAAATTGCTCCGTTTAATTCAATCTCTGCATTGGATGCATCCTGCTTTACTGCGTACTCTTTTTTCAGACTTTCATATTTATCTGTGCCTTTTAAATCTTCAATATACTGATCTGTTACAGCTTCACGGAAGTTGTTCAAACGTGCTTCCACATATGCTTTATTGGTATAATCTCTTCCCGTTGTAATACCGTTATCTGTATCATATGCCTTTACGATAGCTGCATCTAAATATTCCTTCTGTGCAGTCTCGTCGAGTGCATCAAATTCATCCTCGGTAATTCCTGCTATCTGTACGGCAGAAGCTTTAATCGTTGCATTTTCACGCAATGCCTGAATATCATCATCTGCTGCTTTTTTTGCGGTCTTCTCTACCATGTAGTCAGCACTCAGCATTCCAAGTTTACGAAGTGCTACTTCCTGGTCTTCTCCCTTGACATTGAACTTGAAATCAAACTCCTCACCGCTTTCCTGGGAGTTGATAAAGAATCTCTGCTGCGTCTCATCAAAGGATGCTGTTACGCCCTGATCACTCAGTGCTTTTGTAAGATCCTTGATGGTCATATCACCATTTACACTAATGGTAGATTTTTTATCACCCACCTGAAATTCTAACTCGGTATCGGCGATTCCAAGCTCTGATAACTTAGAAGATGATTTCAGTTTATCGTTGCTCTTTATTTTAGAACCTGTTAAATATGCTGCTTTTGCAAGTTTGTTAATTTTCAGACTCTGTGTTCCGTTTACTACGGATGCTCCGGCTGTTACTGTTGCCTTGGAAGAATCTGACAATGTTGTCTTTTTCATGCCGTTAAAACTTTTCATGAATTTGAACTCTGTCAATGATTTACTGTAAAAACCGTAAATTTTTGTATTCATTTCCTTCCATGCATCCTGTGTCCACGAAAGCTTTGTCTGCTTCTTTTCGATATTTTCTTTCTTGGTGGAATATGCTGATACCAGTTCCTGTACCATAGAGTCTGTGTCCAGTCCTGATGTTAAACCACTGATCCGAATTGCCATATCGTCTTCCCCCTATCTTTTTTCGTCAACCAAGATTCCGGCTAATTCCCATGCCTTTGCAATCATATCTAATGTCTCTTCCGGCGGGAACTCGCGGATTACCTCTTTTGTCTTCTTGTCTACGATTTTGATTGTAATACGATTTGTCTTCTCATGAATTCCAAACACTGCTTCTGAGTCAGACATTTTCTGGTTAATCTGTTCTACTGCTTTTTTCAGATTCTCTGATTCTGCTTTTCCCTGAGACTCCTGACCACTTCCCTGCTGTTCATTTGTCTCTTTGGCATTCACTTTTACTGCATCCGCTGCCATTGCTGCCGCTCCTGTCTGGATGTCAATAATCTGTGTTTTAGGTTGCGATACTTCTTTCGCTATTTCCGGTGTAGAGGATGCCTGATAGACTGCTCCTACACTCTTTAATGCTTCGATTGCCATGTATGTCACCTCCATGTGAACCTATACTCATTGTTATCTAATGTTTATATCGGAACTTCTTTTAAATAAATTAGGGCTTTAGAATAAATTTTTCAGTGCTTCTGCGTTATTTGTCTCTAATGCCGCCTTGTTCTCTTCCTGTATCTGCAAGTATACTTCTTTTCGATAGATGGATACATCTCTTGGAGCAGAGATTCCTAATTTTATCTGATCGCCACGGATTTCCAATATCGTTACTTCAATATTATTATTGATTACTAAAGATTCACCTTTTTTTCTTGTAAGTGCCAGCATCTCTACTCACCTGCCTTTTCCATTCCTGATTTGATCATTTCATAAATCGGATATTTCACCTCAGCGCCCTCTACGATGATCTGTGCTGCTTTGCGTTCTGCAACGTTGATCACGATCGGCGCTTTTAAATTCACGGTGATCTTTTTAATATCCTCCGGCACGGTAACTGTCACTAACACAAAGGTGTTCTCCGGTGTCATTTCTCCCAGTGGTTTGAGCAGTTCATCTTCTACCATCGGGTTATAATCTTCTTTGATCGCAAGCGGATTCATGACCGGCAGTGCAACCACCGGTTCATCCAGTGACTGCATCCAGGAAATTCCTCCCTTTTTTTCTTCATTAAATATTAATGTAAATCTCTTTAAGTCCGGGAAACCGATGATCCCATTTTCAAATGTGATGATCTTTTCATCATCTATATCAATTTCTCCGAATACTCTGGTTTTTAACTTCATCTGTTACCTCCGTTTAAATGTAATCCAGCAAAGTCTGCTTGATCGCTTTTGATGCTGCCTGCATGGATGCCTGGTATGCATTGTAAGCTGCCGTATAGTCTATGATAATATCGGAAAGCTCTTTGTCTTCGTTTGTGGATTTCAGTTTTTTAAATGTCATCTGCTGTTCGGACATTCTGGATTTTGTCAATGCCAGACGGCTTCCTTTACTTCCGACATCTGTTTTTGCGAGTACAACATCGGAAAGATAACTCTGAAAACTTGAAATTCCTTCTGAATAAAGATTTTTCATATTATCATCTGCATAAGATGCTTCTTTTTCTGCTGCATCTAACCACTGTTGAAGCAATGCCTGATCTTCTTCACCGGCATATTTTTCTTCTTTCATCAGATTTTCGATATCTGACACTTTTTTGTGTGCCGTGATCGCCATCTGCACCGCATCGGTCAGTTCATCAATGTCTCTTCCGATACTGGAATCAAAAACATCGGATGCCTGTGTATTGACTGCTAAAGTCTGGCCAAATGCGATCGTATAGTTGATCTCCTGATCTTCTTTTGTATAGGTAATGTGATTTGCCGGATTGGCATTTGTCGTATCGATACAGTCAAAATAGTGTTCCGGACGAACCTCACCTTTCTTAAATCCGGTCTTGTCATAACTGACTACCATATCCGGTTTCTCGGAGTTCATGTAAGCTGCTACATTTTTTCCTAAGATCAGTTCTCCGGTTTCTTTTACAAAAATCACTTCGTTATCGCCAACATTCAGATTCTGTGCATTCTGCCAGTCCGTATAATTATGGACATTATAGGATACCGTTGCTGTCTGGGTGTTTCCATCCGCATCCAGATAGGTAATCTCCATTCCCTCTATATCCTGCAGATTGCCATTTGCATCTTTGTACTGCAACTGTGTAATATTATCGATGTTGTCATATGCCAGACGAACTCTGCTGTAAGTATGGTCTTCTACATTTCCTGCCGGAAGATTGCCTGCTGTCAGGTCATCTGTGGTCGGAACGGAAGACAATCCGGAATAATATGTCTTCTGGGTAATATCTTCAAATTTCAGCTTCTGGGTAATATTATAACTGGTGTCTGATGTATCCTCGCCAAATGTAAGGGATTTATTTGTCTTATATCCGGTAAAAACGGTTCTTCCCGCACAATCGGCATTTCCCTCGGCATATACCTGCTCACGAAGTTTCTGCAGATTGGTTAAAATCGTATTTCTGTCCGATTCGTTCAAATGATCTGTCGCACCATTGACACACTGTCTGTATACATCGGTCAGGATGCTTTCCATATTTTTTAATGCTGTCTCTGTTACCTCAAGCCATGATTCTGCATCCGGTATATTTTTCTCATAATACTGGTTTATCTCGCTCAAACTGCTGCGGAGACGCAATGCACGGATCGCAATAACCGGGTCATCCGATGGACGGTCAATCTTTTTCTGTGTTGACATCTGTGTATTCAAGGTATCCACATAACCTTTATTCGTACTCATGTTATTGGATGTATTATTTCTTATCATACTGTTTGTAATACGCATTCTGTCTGCCCCCTTATACTGCTGTATTTAATATTAACTGATCGTACATTTCTGCCATGGTAGAGATCATTTTTGATGCTAAATTGTATGCATTCTGGAATTTTACCAGATCAAGCGCTTCATCATCTTCATCTACACCTGAAATGGATAATCTCTGGTTTGTAATCGTGTGTGAGATATTTTTGTGGTTCTCATAAAACAGTTTTGCTTCATTGGTATCTACACTGATATCTGATAACATACACTGCAAAAATCCGTTTGCACCACTTCCACGATATAATTTTTCCTGTTCTTTTAATGGCTTTAACAGTTCTAATATTTCTGCCTTATCCGGTCCATTGACAATATCTGCTGTGGTACTGAAGATGTTTGGATCTTTCACACTTGCTTTTGCCACTTCAAAACTTCCCGCCGTCAGCTTATAATAACTGGACATTGCAGATGTGATCTGTGTATAGGTATCGGATTTATTTAAATCTTCCTGCTCTCCTGTAACCAGATCTCTTGCCACAAAGAATGCTTTCATAGGATCTCCATTCAAATCCTGTCCCTGCATCTCTATATCGTTAAACTTCATACAGAATGCTCTTAAAAACTCATTCATCTGTGCCTGATAATACGGAACTCCCATTGCATCAATGCTGGTTCCGATCTGTGCCTGATGTCCTGCAAGCAGATCCGCTCCGTCACCTGCCGGCTCTTTTAATGCAAAGGTATAGGTTGCATTGCCTGCCGCATCATAGTCTACGGTAAAGTTGCTGTATTCAAATTTCTTATTATCGATCGTGATGACTCCTTCTTCTGCCATGGTCATTTTTTCCACGCTGTTCTGTGTCGTGTTCGTAATCACCAGCTTCGTTCCATAGAGGTAGTCCACGGTTCCCTTAAAGTTCTCCTCGTTATTTCCGTCACGCGTATCTAACAGTGCTTTCAAGGTTCCTGACATGTACTTTGATGTTGCGTTAAAGGTATTGCCGGTATCTGACCAGACAATATCATAAAGCCCATCCACATCTGACTGATTTACTTTTGTATCTCTTGTCTTACATTCCAGTGTACGGTATTCTCTGGTGTCTACTAAAAGCTGTCCGTTGATCTTTACTCTGAATTCGGTACAACCTGTATAATACTCGTCATTGGTGTTCATTACTTCTGTTTCCTGCGTTTCCGTAGGAACGATATTGGACAACTCATCGATCAACAGTGCACGTTCATCGCGCAACTCATTTGCATGACCACCCTGCATCTCGATCACATTGATCTGATTGTTCAGGAGTGCGATTTTTTGTGCGATCGCATTGATATTATCCACTGTGCTCCTCACTTCTAAGTTTGCATCGGTCTGAATCTGATTCAATCCGATGGATACACTGTTGAAGTAGGTTGCAAAATCCTGGCAACTGCTGATAAAGGTTTTTCTTCTGTCTAAATCTCCCGGTGCACCTGCAAGAGACTCTAAATTATTAAACATACTGTTTAAAATCGTTGTAAAACCTTTCGAGCTGTCATCATCTTTAAAATATTCCTCTATCTGGTTCATGTAATATAACTTTTTCTCATACAGACCAAGGCTGGAATTATTTTCCCAATATTTCACATCGTAATAAGCATCTCTGATCTGTGTTATGGAAGTTGTGGTAACACCACTTCCTGTTGTTCCATATCGTGCATATACACGGAGAGATTCTGCCTGTTTACGATTTGCTACCTGACGGGTATATCCTTCCGTCTGCACATTTGCGATATTATTTGCGGTTGTATTCACTGCGGTCTGAAAGGAATTCAATCCCGAACCTGCAATGGTCAATCCATAAAATGTAGATGGCATTTCTTATCCCTCCTTAACCATTTCCTAATCTGGTAACGATATGTTCTATCATGTCACTGATCACTGTCATAAAACGACTGGATGCATTGTATGCATTCTGGAATTTTATCATGTTCTGAAGCTCCTCATCGGAAGACACTCCGATGACCTGCTGACGGTTATTTTCTATTGTCAGAACACTTCCTGCAAGGTTTTCTGCTTTCTTCTGGTAAACATTTCCTACCGTTGCAAGACCTCCTATCATTTTCTGATAGTATTCTTCTATGTTACATTCATCCGGATCTGTCGGATCAAGTCCGACTAAGTCCTTATTCCAAAGTGCCTCTAACCTTTCTCCAAGCTGCTGGTCTACTTCTCCGTTCTGTTTCAAATGAGGGAATAACGTTTCGATTTTTTTCAGCTCTTCATTTACTCCGCAGCTCGTCAGGCTATACATATAGGAAGTATCACTGGTATCTTCCTCATTATATACATAATAGGTTTTACCATCACTTCCGGTCACTTCTGTATAGCGCTCGATCCCTGCTCTGACAAACAGTTCACGCGGTGGAAGTTCTCCATCACTTCCCCTTGCACAGTTCTCTGTATCAAGTACTTTTGCATCACTGAGGTTTACGGTATTGCCGTTGGCATCCTGATAGGTAACGCCGACCGGACCTGTCACATTCGGGCAAAGCTGATCGTTGATCGCTGTGATCATGTTATGAACCATCTGGTCTAACTTTGCCTGCATATCAATAATCACAGAAAGGTTCGTTGTATCCAAATACTCCTGCTCGCCTTTTCCTTCAATATCTGAATAATCTGCCCAATGGTCACCTCTTGACATGATCAGTGCCTTTAATTCTCCAACATCACTGTTTAATGCTGTACTGATATCCACATTGAAGTCAAACACGTTCACATAGATATCCCTGTCGGTATCTGAAAGTTGTGGCCAATATGGTGTGATAAAGCCTGTCAGTTTATCTGTCTTTTTACCGATTTCATATGTGTGAAGTTCATCGACAAAGTATTCATCCTCTAACTTTACCGTTACAACGCCCTTGTAATCTTCTTTATATGAAATCTTCGCAAGCGCTCCTAACTGATCAAGCGCTAAATCTCTTTCATCACGCAGATCCATTGCCGTTTCTATACCGCCGGCTTCTATCTTACTGATCTGTTGGTTTAATTCATGTATCTTGTGACCAAGTTTATTTATTTTGTCTATATCCTGGGATACCTTTGTATTGATATTGGACTGATAGGATTTCAAACCTTCATATACACTTTGGGAGCGCGACAGGAATAAACCTGCTTTCTGAACAACCAGATTCTGTCTCACGGAATCTGACGGATCTTTTGCAAGTTCCTGAAATGCTTTTTTGAAATCTTCCAATGCCGACTGGAAAGTCTTTCCTTCCATTTCCTGAAAATAGGTCTGTATCTCGTCTACTGCGGTAAAACAGGATTCATAAAATGCCTGTCTTCCGGACTCTGCACGATATGCCTTATCTAAAAAATAATCTCTGGCATGAACGACGTCTCCAATCTCAAGACCCAGACCTGCCTGCTGCTTACTTACCGCAGCCGTACCAAATGTATTATATTCTTTGTCTGAAAATAAAACTTGCTGACGTACATACCCTTCCGTATCTACGTTAGCAAGATTATTCGCAGTTGTATTCAACGCATTCTGGCTGTTACGCAGTCCAGATGATGCTATGTATAGCGTACCCATTCCGTTTGCCATTACATGTTCCTCCTGCCATCTTACTGTTTCGCATCAAAACCGCCACTTCCTAAAAGCTCTCCGGTATTGTATGCCTGTCTGTTATAGTTGGCAGTTTCAGGAGCCTGTCTCATGCTCTTTAACAATGCCATATCAAACTCCACCAGTTCCATTGCCTGGTTCACTAATGTCTGATTCTGTTCATTGATATTCTTCATTTCTGTCAGGGTATCTTTTAACTGTAAGCGGATCTTGGCTAATTGTTCCTGCTCCTTTGGCTGATTCGCTAATATTTCTAACAGGGCATCTACCGTTAAGTCCTCCGGCTTACGATTTAAAACATTAGCAATATCTTCCATAATAGAGATACGCTTGTTCTCAATGTTCTTGATCTTTCCGGCAATCTCCTGTTCCTCTGCAGTAATTTCTTCCAAAGCTCTGATATCCGCTTTAATAATGACTTCCTTTTTTCTGGTGGATGCCTCTACCAATTCGCGGTAACCCGCTTCTTCATTTTCCAGAACTTCCAAAAGTTCGTTCATCAAACTAGCCAATTTCTGTCCTCACTTACATCATTGCAGCCTTGTATTTCTCTAATAACTTATTTGCGAAGCTATCCGTTTCTACGCTGTAATTACCAGAACTCATACTTGCTTTTAGCTGTGCCACCTTATCTTCCCTAACATCTGAAGCCCCTGCAACTGCCTGTTTTGCGATCTGATAATCACGAGCTGTCTGGGAAATCTGTACTTCATCGCGAACAGAAGCGGTGCTATTTGCCTTGTTCGTTCTGATGCTTTTTCCGGTCTTATACAGTTGTGCTATCTGATTATATGCATCTATACGCATAACGGCATCTCCTTTCTTCCTTGAAAATCAGGTGCAAAAACCTTTTTTACTGGTTTCTTATATAAGTTATCGGATGTATTCGGATTTTCTTAAGGGGCTTTTTTAAAAAACTCTCCTTTTTTCTATTATTTTATTTTTCTGTTTTTATACTGCATCCAGCTGGAACTTACCGACTAAATCTTTCAATCCTTCGGACTGTGCGGAAAGCTCTTCGCTTGTTGCTGAGGATTCTTCTGCTGTCGCTGAGTTCGACTGTACGACTTCGGATATCTGATTCAATGCCGCTTCTGCCTGCCGCATTGCTTCTGCCTGAGTCTTTGCCAGCTCTTCTGCCTCTTCTGTTACGTCTGCGATCTGTCCGACTCCCTGTACTACTTCTTCCAGTGTCTCTGCTGTTCTTTGTGCCGTATTTGTTCCGCTCTCCACCTCATTAATGACGGTCATGATCATATTTCTGGTGTTGACTGCTGACTGAGCGCTCTCGTCTGCAAGTTTTCCGATCTGGCTCGCTACAACCGCAAAGCCTTTTCCTGCTTCGCCTGCTCTTGCTGCCTCAATACTTGCATTCAGTGAAAGCAGGTTTGTCTGGGATGCGATCTCTTCTATCTCATCTATGATGCTGCCAATTTTTTGTGATGTCTCACTCATATGTGCCATGACCGCCATCATGTCTTTCATTTCTTCACTGCTCTTTTTCGCATCTTCCGCATACTGGCGTGACATGCTTCCTGCGTCGCCTACATGCTGCACCGTCTTTTCCACGCCGGATGTAATATCACTAAAAGTTGCTAACAATTCTTCCACTGCTCCCGCCTGTTCCGTTGCACCTTCTGCAAGATTCTGTGCCGCCTGTGCTAAATTCTCGGAACCTGCAAGTACCTGAATGGAAGAATCATCTATCTGGTGTAAGGTATCGTTCATATTTCTATGCATCTGACGAATGGATAATAAAAGTGCCTCAAAATCTCCTGTATACTTTTCTTCTGCACTGGTTCTTACGGTATAGTTACCATTTCCCATTTCACCCATACAATATTTGATGTCTTCGATGATCACGTCCAGATTCTGCGCCATCTCACGAGCAACGTTTTCAATATCCGCAACCTCATCCTGTGTATCAATAACCGGGAACTCGCTGCTTAAATCTCCTTTTGCAAATGCTTTCAGCCGCTCTGCAAGCTCCTGCAATGGTGTTGCGATCGCGTTTGATACGGTTCTTGCTAAAACATTAGAAATGCTGATACTGATGATTAATACAACAATTAATATGATCACTGCGATATTGATTGCTTTTAACAATAAACTCTTTAAGGCATTACCTTCTTTTTCCTTAAGGTCTAATAACTCTTTCATATTGTCATACACTTTATCATAAGCAGGGTCTAATTTCTCTGCTGCCATTTTCTGTGCCTGCACACTCTTGCTCAGATCTTTCGTCGTTCCAAGCTCAAGTACTTCTGCTTCTATTGTGTAATATTCTCTCATGGTCGTTTCTATTTTTTCATAAATTGCTTTTTCTTCTTTTGAACTTAAACACTCTTTGATGAGTTTCATGTTTTTAGAACATTCTCCTGTCTGAGCATCATGCTCTTTCACGCTCGCTTCTATCAGTTCTGTATCATCTTCTCCGATGGCAGCTCTGGTCGCACTTCGCATGTCTGCGAAGGAAATCATTGCCTTTCCAATATCCCCCTGTGAAAATCCATAGTTTTCCAATGCTGCATTATACTGCCTTGTCGTATAGAACAACGTAATTGCCCCCAATGTTGTTCCTATTGACATCAATACGATGACAACAATAAACGATGTCATAATTTTCTTTCTGATCTTTTCTGTTCTAAAAATTTTCTTTAAGTACTGTACCATATGCCTTCTCCCTTCCTTTCAGAAACATTATAGCTTTCCCCCTATAGTTCTGACTATTGTTTTAATTATATCATTTTGTTCTATCTTTTCAATTGTTTTAATTCTTTTTTTATAATTTTCAGTCATATTTCTTGCATATTTTAAAACAGCCTCGTGGTTTCTGCTTTTTCCAAAAACCACGAGGCTTATATTTTTCTTTTTTATAACTTTTTCATCTTTTTTACCAGTTCCGGTATCAGACTGCCATTCTCATATTCATCTACGATTTTTTTGGCGGACTTTGGATCATTGGTTATGATCGCATCTACCTGATTACGGCACATTTCCCGGATGTCCGCTTCTTTATCTACCGTCCACACATGTATTTTCTGACAAAACTTTTCCGCCTGCTGATAAAATTCCTTATATCTGGTATTATACAGCGCCGGGTGCAGCGCATTTGTCCCTATTTCCCGATAAGCATATTCACATACATTGACAATCCCGTCCCGATAGAGAAGTCCTGTCTGAATGTGCTTATCTTTTTTTCGGATTTCCTGCAAGGTATAGTGGTTGAAAGAGGATAAGATCACTTTTTCCTGATATCCATACTGATAGACCAGCCGCAGCACTTCATCCACTATATTTTTATAACAGATCTTTCCTGTTTTTAATTCTATATTGATGGTCAGACCGGATGGTACTACCAGCTGCAGTACCTCTTCCAGTGTCGGTATCTGCACTTTTCCGTATTCCGTAAATCCTTTGCCAAAATCAAATTCCCGCAATTCTTCTAAGGTACTGTCTTTGACCTGAGCATTTCCATTGCTGACACGTTTTATCGTTTCATCATGAATGACTACACATTGGTTGTCTTTTGTCATCTGAACATCCAGCTCGATTCCATCTGCTCCCATTTCTATTGCCTTTTGGAATGCCGGCAGTGTATTTTCCGGTGCATATTTACCGGCTCCCCGGTGTGCCCATACCAGTGTCTTTTTTCCCTTCATTCTGCTCTCCATTTCACATCTGTCTTTTATTCTTATTTCTAATGTAGCAAATTCATGTTTTTTGTTGCTATCAGATGCTTGTAAAATCTAGGGAAAGTTTTTGTAAAGGGTGGTGTGGGACTTTTCTGAAAGTGAGCTGTGAAATGATTTTCAAGTAAATGCTTGTGAATTTTTGCAATTTTAGTTATTTATACCGCAGGTATAGTTGGATAAAATAGTGTATTATACAATTTATATAATTCTAAGCAACGGTATTTTTTTATTTTGGGGTATGGATAATGATTCCAATATCCCATACCACCCTTGACAGCTGTAGTTCCCTATTATTTCTTGGTATGGTATAATAACTGCTCAAACGCTTTCGCGGGGGATATAGCTGTAGTTCCCTATTATTTCTTGGTATGGTATAATCGGATCTCTCTTTCATGCACTGCATCGCTTGCTGTAGTTCCCTATTATTTCTTGGTATGGTATAATA
>QWCN01000111.1_pt1 | contig 164972 bp, 180 predicted proteins | sample 1972711 | NCBI WGS metagenome assembly QWCN01 (sample SAMN09866707, study PRJNA288562) | Human gut metagenome isolate term1_stool, whole genome shotgun sequencing... | isolation source: gut | host: Homo sapiens | place: USA: California | reverse complement strand
TTTTTTTATTCGGTGTAGCGCACCTACGGTGCTACCTCTCCTCGAACGATACTTAATCGTTCTCGTCGGCAGAGTCAAACTGCGCTACATCCCGATAATATAAAACTTTTCCCTCTCCGACGGGGAGGGTTAGGGAGGGGGTTAACCTCTCCTTATACACTTATTATAAACCGCCAAACTTATAAATCAAGCTTGTCATCCAAATTTTTTTGGGGGGGGAAGTTCCGCAAATGAGCTCCGCAAAAAGTCGCAAATCCAATTTGCTAAACGACCATATGTCTTTCATTTACCCCCGTGCGCAGCACTTTAATTACTGTTAAGCTTTTGAATAAGCGCATCTGTTATATCAACTCCGCCTGAAAAAACGCTTCTGGCATCCAGAATCGCATCCAGACCTTTTTCAAGCCGTATTTTTTCGGTTACTGCGTGTATACGTGTATAGACTTCTTCTTCACGTTTTTCCCGAAAAGCATTGAACGCGTTTTCTCTGGCTTTTAATTCAACTCGTACTGTTTCTTCAAATTTCTTTTTCTGAACGGCAGATTCTATTTTATCAAATTCTTTTTCTTTGTTTAAAAGATACTGTTGTATTTCATTATTTTTAGTTTCAATTTCTCTAAGAGAAGTTTTTGCAAACTGATAATTTGCAACAACTTTATCATAATTCACATATCCGACTCCTCCTGCAAACACAGGTAAACAAGAGAGCAGAAGTAATAAAAATACTCTAATAACCATACATATTTCCTCCTCCGGTACCAAACGTAAAGTATCCTCCTTTTGAACCGTAATCACCGGGATTTGTAATAGGAATACCATAATCAACTGATACAGGGCCTACACCTGGAATATAAACTCTTAAGCCGATACCTGCTGTAATTGCACTCATAGGCCTGTCATATAACACACTTGAGATTGTAGGGTCAAACACTTTACCCGCATCAACAAAGAATGTTAAACGTATTCTCTGTAGAAAATCCCATTTTAACCTATCTACAAGCGGCAGCGGCGTTGCGAGTTCTGCCGAACCCATCAGGAATGCATCACCCGTACCAACGCCGCTCATTCTGAAACCTCTTACAGAATAAGGGCCTCCAAGTCGGAATGCCATAACTTCCGGTACATCATCTCCGTGTACGGTTACACCGCCTCTTGCAGTCAGAGAGAAGGACGATTTCTTTCGTACAGGGAAATACTTTGTAACTCCGCCGGCAATTCTGCCATTTGTGTTTTTAAAATCACTTAAACTTATTGCTTCGATAAATCGAGCATTAGCAATTACACCGCTTCTTGGAATTTCTTCTGAATCGAGTGTGCTGTATTTAACTCCCGGTGAAAGATTTACAAAGAAACCGCCGGTTAATTGTTTGGCTCTGTCTGCGATATTAAGGTTTCTTAAAGCATACATATGTGAAATTTTATCAAAGTCGCCTTCCGATAAACTTATATGTTCAATTCCCGCACTAAAGTTTGTAGAAAGATTATTATAACCTCTAACTTTATGCTCAACAGCAGCATTAATACCGACTCGTCTTTCAATTGCAAGAGGAACTTGCCAGCTTCCCAAATCCCTGTAATAAAGCTTGCTTGTAAGAGAATTATCCGCATTCAGGAAATACGGCTCAAAGAAACTTAATTCAAGCTGATAATTCATCCGGTTTTTGATAGAAGCGTCACTTAGAAGAATACCTGAACCTAAAATCCCTGAGAGCGTGAGCTTCTGTCCTCGTCCAAGGAAATTATTTTCGCTGTAGCTTACAGAGCCAAAAGCTCCCAAACCGTTATCAATACCGCCTCCCAATGCAAGACTGTTAGGACTGTCTTCTTCTACTACGACTTTAACGTTATATTCTCCGTCTGTTGTTTCGCTAGGATATATTTCACGGTTAACCTCTTTGAATATTTTGGTCGAATAGACTCTTGATAAATCTTCTTTAAGGTAGTTTTCGTTGTATACTGTACCTGGCTGTGTCAGAATGTTTCGCGTGATCACATAATCTTTTGTTTTTTCGTTTCCTTCAATAAATATTTTGTCTATTACACCTTCCGTAATGCTGAAGACCAGATTGCCGTCGTCACTGTCATCAACAGAATTTACTCCTGCAAGAATGTACCCTTTTGTATGATAATAATTGTTAATTTTATCAATTGCTTCGTTAATATTAGCAATATTTTGAGGGTAATTTCTGAGAGGTGTAACAAATGGAAGAAGTTCCATTGTAGAAATTACTGTATTCCCTACAACTGAAACCCCTGTTACCTTAATATTTTCTTGTAAAATAAATTTAAGATTAACAGTTCCATCATCGTTTAATTCCGGTTCAATTGCCATTTTGTCAGTAAAAAATCCGACGGCATAAATTCTCTGCAAATCTTGCTGTAAAAGTTCTTCATTAAATAAAGAACCTGCAATGGTTTTGATTTGGCTTTTAATGGCCTCCGGACTGATAGTTTTGAGTCCTTCAAAAGATATTTCGTTTATAATTTTTCCTTCTAAATCAACCTCATCAACACCGGCCGTATAAACGGCTTCTTCTGCAGGAGGGGCGAAGAAGTCATTAAAACTATCATCATTTTCCCTCTCCTTAGGGAGAGGGTTAGGGTGAGGGGTCAATTCTTCATTATTCTGTGTGGGTACATCATTCTCTGTAGTTGACGAAAAATATTCTGATTCATTTAACTCGCCATTATAGGGGGTAATCGTTTTAATAACAGGTTTTATTGTTCTGGAGGTATCTAAATAAAGTGGATTAATAAGTTTAATTGTTTTTGGAGCGCCGATTTGAAGATATGAAAAGTCTGTATTGGAGTATGAAGGAGAGCAGCCTAAAAATGCCGCCAGAACTAAGATGACAGCCTCGTGTCTAAATTCTCTCCTCTTATTTTTTACCTCCATGCTATCCTTTTTCTAAATATCCGCCTCCGTTAATGATAAAATTGTCTGGTAAAATCCTTTTGAGTCATTAGCTGCAAAAGAATTTTTCAGCACATTAGAACCTATATTTACTGTAACGTAGCTTGTGCCGTTTTTGACAAAAACTTCGTACTTATCTCTTACATATTTATTTTCAGCGCCGGTAACCGATGTAACCGGATATGCAACAATTCCGGGACTGTCTTTTGGCAGAGAGCCCATTTTACAATTTGCGAGAGCTTGGCTTTTCGGGATTTTGGCAAGGTTTGCAAACGCAATGTAAACCTGTCCGCCCTGTTCAAACATTGCATTTTCCTGTCCGGCATCAGTAACAGTATTTGCTTTTAGATAAAGTTTTTTAGTTTCAGAACTGTTTGTTATTACCTTAAACTTACTGCACAGCGGAGCATAAAGGTTTCCGGTTCTATCTGTAATATTTGCAATGAGTACAGGACTGAGAACTGATTCTACTTTTACAAATTCCGGAAGCAGTATACTGAAATCTGCACTTGCACTTTCGGCAAATGCAGGCATTAAGGCTGATACCATGGTTATAAACAGCGTTATTAATTTTTTCAAAACTATATCCCCGTATCCAGAATAATGCAGTCAGGAATTTTTACTATAATCCCCCAAGTCTATAGTAAAGGATATATGGCAATAGGGCTAATATGTTAAGATTGTTTACAAATCGTACAAGGCATTTCCGGTGTATTTATGCTGCCGTTATTATTGTAAGCATGAGCCATACAGCCGCTGTTGCAAATCACATTGTATTTGCAGTTTTTACATTTCATTTTTTCTAGTAATCTCTTTTGGAAAAGTATATTATTCTCTCTATTTTCCCAGATTTCTGTGATTGGAGTTTGTCTGATATTTCCCATAAGTGCGTCTTTACACCCCTGAGCCTGCATACACATATAAACACTGCCGTCAGAGCGGATACTCAGCCTGTCATGACAATTACAATTACGTGTGACAGGAATCGTGTATTTTTCAAAAACCGGTTTGTACTTATCTTCTTCAAGAATTTCGCCGATACCGGGTATGCTGAATAGCTCTATGCTTGAGAACAGACCTGCTATAAGCTTTGTTTTGCAGCTGCTTGTATCTAATTTGTAAAGTCTTGAAGCAAGAAGCATTAAGTCCCTGTTTGAAAGTATAAAACTGATGCAGAAAAAGCGCCGTGTGTTTGCAGAAAATGTATCAGATAAAATCTCATTTCGTTCTAATCCGGCAGAAGCTGGAAAGGTTCTGACAAAAATTGCCGGCAGTTTTTCAAAAGAAGATTTTATTAAGGTTGAGAAACTTGTTTCCGGATTTGAAAATCTGGCTTCATCAGAAATTATAAGATTGAAAGATAATCTTATAAAGCAAAATATAGACAAGCTGAAAGCTGCAGGTATGCGGTTTAAGGTTGAGAATAACAGAGAACTTTGCGAGTATGACAATCAGCTGGTTTCTTCAAAATTACAAAAAGAGCTGAAACAAAATTCTATAAAATTGTTCGCACTCAATAAATTAATTTTTTCAGTTCAACAAATTGAAACTCTCCCCCTTGCACAAAGTATTTTTGAGCATCCGGTCGATAAAGCTTTGAGAATTACAGGAGATTTTACAAAAGAAAATATTTTCCGGATAAAAAATAAAGAAAAAAAATATTCCGCACTTGAGGTCAACAGAGTTTATGAAAACAAAACCGGTCTGATAGATAAGATAAAGGCATATTGCATAAAAAAAGATTTGTCCGAAAGGGATTTTGCAGCGCTCAAAAAACTTGCGATTGAGTACACGGCTCTAAATAATGTTCAGAAACAAAAAGGAGTTTTTACAAAAGACCTGGAGCGGGTTTTGAATGCATCTTTGATACCTGCTGATATAAAAAGCGGGGACTTTATAGACGGGCTGGGCGTGGTCACTGACCGGCTGGAAGTCGACGGCAGGGACTCAGTAATTGTACTTTCAAATGTTAATAAATCTCAAATGCTTAAAATGTACGATTTAAAAGAGTTGAACCGCAGGCTTGATGACGACGGCTCCGATTTAAACACAATGAACGAGCGCGCAAAGGGGTTGATTCAAAATGAGGAAAAGAGCTCTATGGCACAGGTGCAGTTTACGCCTCTTGCACCGGAATATCTGGAAAAGCTTACGGGTATAAAAGAAGAAAAACAGAGTTATTATGTTGGTGATTTTTTAAACTATGATACAAAGAAAAACCCGAAAGCTGCAAAAATTATTGCATTAAGGCTGCTGAAACTTCTTAACGATAAACAGTATTTCCCTGTCTATTTAAAGGCTCACGCTTACCATGGTAGCAAACACTCTCCGGTAAACTTTTACAGGTATTACGGCCTGACCCCGATTTCGCATACAGAGGAAGAAATTGAAAAACTTATATCTCAAAATAATGGAAATTTCCCGTATGAAATTCCGGTTTACTTCTGTCTGAGAAATTTTGATGCTATAAAAGACAGATTTTTAAGCTGGCTTAAAACATATTCTATCTAAAATGCCTGTAATCTGACATTTCGTTTATAGCAAGCATATCTGCAATTCTTGATGCTTTTTTCTGTTCTTTTGTAATAATCGCATTAATACCTATAGACGGCAGAATGCTCAAAAGAATTGCAGTCAGGTATTTGCTGAAATTTGTTGCCATTTCAAGTTTTGAATTCGATTTCGCACCTTTAGTAAGATATTTTGTTCCGATAATAAGCCCAACACCGGTAAAGAGTAATGATATCGGCAGTGTAATGGCCTGTCCTAAAGCTTCAATACTTTCTGAATATTTTTGGGACTTTTCATCTACCTTATTGAAAGTTTTGAAAGTGTTTCTCTGTAATGTCTGTGCATCCTTAATCTGTTCCGGAGTAAGCTCAAGTGTTTCAATCGCTTTATAAAATTTTTCTTCCTGCTTTGCAGTAGTTTTCTTATATTGATTATATTCCTTATTGTTTTTCCACGCATGAGTGAGGAATTTGAAAAGACCTTCTTTTCTATCCTGTATAACATTAACGTCTTTCAAATCAGCGATATTTTCATCAGAAACATATACAAGTTTTGAAGGATTGTTCATCAAATCCTGCTTAATCTTAAATCTTCCCACCCTTGAGGCCTGTTTCTGTATTTGTGCAGATGCAATTGAGAAAATTACCGGAATAGTTACTGCTGCAATCTGGGATATTGCTGAAATTTTGGCTTCTGATTTAACCTTCATTGCTTTTAGAGCTTTGCTCAAAAGCAGGTTAAATAATGTTCCGAAAGCAAGAGTTCCGGCTACAAGTGCCTGTGTTGCGAGTTCTGCATTTTCTGCATAATCCTGAGAAGCTATGTCGATTTTTTCAACTAGTTTTGTTAGTAACTGCTGGTCTTTTTTTGCTTTTAAGATTTCTTCCGGAGTCATTTCATCATTCATGTGCTTTTCAGCTTCCAGAAGTTCCAAGTCGAATTGTTTTTTATGTGCTTTATATTTTTTGCTGTCAAGCGCCATTTCTTTAATTGTCTTAAGTCCGTTTGATAAGCTGAAAGCTGATTTTTTGCTGTCATTAATAACAATATTCTGAGCTTTCTCCTCAGCTTCTTTAATCTGAGCCTCTGTAAGCACAGCAAAGCCTTTAGGATTTTTTAAATCCTTTCTCATTGCCTCGAAACGTCCTCTTCTTGAAGCAGCAACTTCTGCTTTAGCAGCCCACGCAAACATAGGAAAAGCGGCAATCATACCGGCAAGAGCTCCGATTCCCAAAGGAAGTCCTTTACCAACATATTTTGAATATTTGTCTTTGCCTAAATGTTTCATAAGTGCGTTTTTAACAGGCTTGAGGTTTCCTACAACTGCCCCGACAGCCGCTCCGCCGAAAATAGCAGCATCCAGACCGTATCCTACAGCTGTTTCTGTTGCAACTTCCATATCTTCGGCACGTTTCTGAGAATATTCATCCATAACATCTATTGCACGGATTAAAACTTTTCCGCGCTGTATATCGTTCTGGTCAATGCTTTCCGGATGCCTGCGAAGGTATTCCTGTCTTTTGCTCTCTGTAAGGTCACGTTCATATTTCCAGCCCGGATAGGCCGGCTCGTATTTTTTATAAGCTTTGTAATCTCCAAATGCAGACACGTTTCTTACACCTTCTTTCTACATTGAAAACATATAATACAATTTTTTGCTAGCTGATATCTAAATGTTTACAATTCTTAATATACTGTTGTACGGCAAAATAGTAATAAGTGTCTAACCCTTGTCAGTACATGGTTTTCTCATGTAAATTTATATTAAATTTGCGCTCAAGAACTTTACATTTGTTTCTATTTAAAATAGTATGTTAGTATAGTGGTATAGTATAGATAAATAGAAAAAAGAGGAATAAACGTGGACAACTTAGGACCGGATATTTTTGGAAGACGTGATATTGAAAACATTCAATCATCAGATAATATGGAGCAGCAGGCTCCCGGTATCAACCCGGCGAAGATTAAAGTAATCGGTGTCGGCGGCGGCGGTGGAAATGCTGTTAACAGAATGATTAAGTCAGGCTTGACTGGTGTAGAATTCTGGCTTATGAATACAGATTTACAAGTATTGAATTTTTCAACTTGCAAGAATAAAATTCAACTTGGTGCAAAATTAACAAACGGTCTTGGTGCCGGCGGAGAACCTCAGGTTGGCGAAAAGGCCGCAGAAGAAGCCCAGCAGGAAATTACAAGCGCAATTGAAGGCGCAGATATGGTTTTCGTAACTGCCGGTATGGGTGGAGGTACAGGTACAGGTGCTGCTCCGGTTGTTGCTAAAATAGCTAAAGATTTAGGTATTTTAACAATCGGTGTTGTTACAAAACCGTTCTCTTTTGAAGGTAAAAGAAGACAAAATCAAGCTCAGCAGGGCTTGGAAAAATTAAGAGAATCTGTTGATGCTCTTATCGTTATCCCTAATGATAAATTGTTAGATGTTGTTGATAGAAGAGTATCGCTTCAAGAATCATTCATCGTTGTTGATGAAGTTCTTTTAAGAGGTGTTCAAGGTATCTCTGACATCATTACTATACCAGGTTTAATAAACGTTGACTTTGCCGATGTTAAGAGTGTAATGGCTGCATCTGGCTCAGCTCTTATGGGTATAGGTCGCGGTACCGGCGAAGGCAGAGCTATTGAAGCTGCTAAGATTGCTATTAACTCTCAGCTTCTTGAAACTTCTATCAACGGTGCTTCCGGTGTTATTGTTAACATTACAGGCGGACCTGATATGACATTGCACGAAGTTACTGATGCTACAAACATCATTAACGACGCTGTTCTTGATGATGCAAGAGTAATTATCGGTGCTGTTGTTGATGATAATATTCAAGGCGAAATCCAGATTACTGTTATTGCGACTGGATTTGAATTAAAATCACAAATGCCAATTGAAGAAAAAGTAGAAAACCGCTCAATCAGTGCGGCTGAATTCTTCTCCGGTGCGTTTAACAGCCAGCAGCAGCCTAAAGCGCCGACAATGTCATCATTCTCAGATATCCAAATTCCGGATTTCTTACGTAAGTAATATGTGTAGAGGTTAATATATAAAAAAGAGCCGTTGAAAAACGGCTCTTTTAATTTAGGATTAATATTCCTGCGTTAAGATAAGTGGCAAAGATTAACCATAGCAGATATGGAATAAGAAGCAGACCTGAAAATTTTGAAATTTTATAAAATTCTATAATATTGAGTAAGACAAAAATATCCAGAGCAATAATATCTATTAAAGCAAGAGCAGGATTGTTAAGGATAAAAAATGACGGTGTCCAGAGTATATTCAAAATTACCTGCAAGATGAAATATGTATATCCCATAATTTTTGATTTTCTTGTTCTTGTTACTGTAAACAGAAGCAAGGCTACAAAAATTGTTATGTATAAAAATATCCATGCAGGCGCAAACACCCAGACAGGCGGTGTTAATGCAGGTTTTTCAAGCGTTGTGTACCAGGTTAAATCAAGCATAATTATATTATGTTTGATTTAATTATTTTATGTATTAGAAATTCAGGCTATTTTTGAACAACAAAAGATATCCACTGATCCTGAGAAATAGTGTCTATGATTTTTAAACCTTCTCGCTCAATTGCGTCAAGAACAACAGGTTTTTTCTCATCAAGAATACCGCTCAAAGACATTTTTGCATTATCATTCATAATATTTTTCAAGTCACCCATAATTTCTGCAAGAACATTGTGCAGTATGTTAGCGCAGACAAAATCGTATTTCTCCGTCAATTTATCAGCGGTAGTAAGTTCAAATTGTACCGAAGGTATACCCTCCCCTTGAGGGAGGGTGAAAATCTTTGATTTTCGGGTGGGGTCATTAATTACTGATTGAATGTAATCCAATACTCCATTTATATTATTAAAAATATCACTGTTCCATATTCGTATGACTGTATATCCGAAATTAGTCAGCATCGTATCTCTATCCTTATCTTTTGTCAGATTTACAGGAGTATTATGTTGTCCGCCATCTAGCTCTATAATAATTTTCTGTGAAGCTGACATAAAATCTACAATAAATTTATCAATAGGTTGTTGTCTGCGGAATTTTATACCTAAATTACTGTTTCTTAAATATTCCCATAATATTTTTTCAGCATCAGTGGCATTATTTCTAAGTTTTTTGGCTATTTCAATATGATTCGCCGGATATTTGTGAGTAGCTTTTTTTTCACCCCACCCCGAAATCAGAGATTTCGACCCTCCCTCAAGGGGAGGGTACACATTTAATCCGTTTATTTGAGCATTTTTCCTGCAAACATCAATAACAGTTTCATCGTTGTCGCATCCGAATGCAGAACCTGCACCTAGTTTCATTGCGTAAATTGCAAGAATACCTGAGCCTGTACCGATATCAGCAACTTTGTCACCGGCACTAAGATATTTTTCAAGAGCTTTCATGCAGAGCTGTGTTGTCTGGTGTGTTCCCGTTCCAAATGCGCATCCGGGATCGATGTTTATAGTAATTTCGTTTTCTTTTGGAGTGTATTCAATCCAGCTTGGAACGATTGCAACTCTGTCTGTTACGTGTGTCACAGTCCATTTTTCTTTCCATTTTTTCGACCAGTCCTGATTTTCTTTTTCGTCAAGTGTAATTTCCCAGCTTCCAAGTTCTTCGTCTGTGAAGCCGCGATCTTTGAGTAGTTCTCTTTCCATTTTTAAGACTTCAATAGGATTGGAATTAAGTTCTGTAAGGAAAACTTTTAAAGTCCCTTCTGTTGTTGCTGTCATTTCCAAATCTTTGTAAGTTTCTTCTGCTGTCACAACGCCTTCGCATTCAAAATTGGAGAAGCAGATATCTGATACGATATCTTCAATCTCAGGATTTATTGATATTCTTAATTCAAAATAGTTATTCATGTTTTCCTTTCGGGTTGTATTTTAGACAAAATACGTTATAATAAGAATACAGGCAAGGGTGACACGAACACCCTAACCTGCAGCCCTAATTAAAGGACTTTGAGTACAAGAACTATTGCTAGTATTAGTAATAGTTCTTCTTCGTTGATTTTGACTATCATTTTAACCTCCTTTCCGTATAGTCAAAATGTAGTAAAAATCTTTAGCCTGTATTTTTATTTCAAAGTTCAGTTAATCTAAGTCAATCTTGGACACATCAACTAGCTCTTTGAGCTCAATTCCGAGCGCGATTGCAATGCGTTCAAGAGTATCAATACCAGCAACACTTGTTCCACGTTCAATCGCACCAAAGGCAGTTGCACTCAAATCAGATTTTTCAGCGAGTTCATCTTGAGTAAGTCCCTGCATATTTCGCAACAACTTAATCTTCATGCCAACCTTGCTTACAATATTCTTATGTTTACTTGTTCTCATATCAAGTATACTAGCCTATTGACAGGATAAACACAATAAAGTATACTTAAGAAAAACTCAAGTAAACTTAAGGAGAAAATTATGTTAGAACAAGAAATGAGGCGCAAAATTTTTAACAAACTTGAAGCTATGGATGAAACATTGGCATATAACATTGAATCATTGTGCGAATGTCGTTCTGTTATTCGCACAGTACTAATGCTCTATTATTATGATCACAGAGAAGACTTGAAGGAGTCTTCTTAATCCTCAATAAATCTTCCCATTTGTCTGAACTTATTATATCTTTCTTCTCTCAGTTTTTCCGGAGATTTTTTTGCAAGTTCATTAAGTGCATTGATTATTGATGATTTCATATTTTCAGCAACAACGTTATAATCACTGTGTGCACCGCCTAAAGGTTCAGAAATTTCTTCATGAATAATTCCCAGCTCAAGCAAATCTTTTGATGTAATTTTTAAAGCTTCTGCTGCATCAGCATACCTTGCAGCGTCACGCCAGAGAATAGAAGCGCATCCTTCCGGAGAAATTACTGTATAATAAGCGTGCTCCAGCATCATTACTCTGTCAGCAACCGCAAGCCCTAAAGCGCCTCCGCTGCAGCCTTCGCCTGTTATAATAGAAACTATTGGAACATTGAGTTTTGACATTTCTCTAAGGTTCATTGCAATAGCTGCACCTTGTCCGGTTTCTTCTGCTTTAATACCCGGATATGCTCCCGGAGTGTCGATTAATGTAACAATAGGCATTTTGAATTTATTTGCGTGTTTGAAAAGTCTGAGTGCTTTTCTGTAGCCCTGAGGCTGCGGCATACCGAAATTATATTCAAGATTTTCTTTTGTAGATTTACCTTTTTGAATACCTATTATCATAACAGGTTTGCCGTTTAGTTTCGCAATACCGCCGATTATAGCCCTATCATCCATTCCTTCTCTGTCACCGTGAAGTTCAATAAAGTCTTCGCAGATAAGATCCACATAATCCAAAAATTTTGGTCGTTCAGGATGTCTTGCGATTTGTAATTTTTGTGAAGGTTTCAATTTTGAATACAACTCCTTTTTGTAATCCTGAGCCTGCTGTTCGAAAGTTTGAATTTGGTTATCAAGATCCATTCCGGAAGCTTCGCTCATTTTTTTTAGTTCATCTATTTTTTTCTGTATTTCTACTATTGGTTTTTCAAAGTCTAATACTACTGCCATTTTCTCTTTTTATACTCCATGCATATCTAAAATATTAGCCAGTGTTTTTCTTAAATTCTTCCTCTTAGATACTATATCTACCTGACCGAATTTGAGCAGATATTCTGCTGTCTGGAAATCATCAGGCAGCTTTTGTCTTATTGTCTGTTCAATAACTCTTCTTCCTGCAAAACCAATTCTAGCACCTTGTTCTGCAATGATAATATCACCCAGAGTTCCGAAGCTGGCTGTAATTCCGCCGAATGTCGGTTCTGTAAGCAGGTTAATATATAGAAGTCCTGCTTCATCAAGTTTACCGGCTGCACAGGATGTTTTTGCCATTTGCATAAGGCTTAATGCGCTTTCCTGCATTCTTGCGCCTCCTGAGGATGTAATTGCAAGCATAGGGAGTTTAAGTTCCAGTGCTTTTTCCATAATCCTTGTAACTTTTTCACCTACAACACTGCCCATTGAACCGCCCATATAGTCAAAATCCATTACGGCTGCTGCTATTTTGTGACCTTCAATCTTTGCCAGACCGGTGATAACTGCTTCGTCCAGTCCGGTTTTGCTATGAGCTTTTTTCAAACGTTCGGCATATGATTCCGTATCAACAAAGTTTAGCGGGTCACAAGGGTGAACATTTTTAAATAATTCTTCAAAAGAACCCTCGTCAAAGAGCTGTTTAATTCTTGTTGTTGCATTTATTCTAAAATGGTAATCGCAGTGAGGACATACCATCAAATTTTCTTCAAGCTCGCTTTTCAAAATCTGTGAGCCGCAATGAACGCAAGCTGTCCATAATTCAGGAGTTTCTACTTCAATCCCCTTCATCTCACGAGCCCGTCTTTCAATTTGAGCTTCTTTTCTTTTATCAAACCATTCTTGTATTGTCATATTCTATACACATCCCGCCGCTAAAAACGACAGTCCTTCTCCTATTACAATCCACTTTCACATTTTACACCAAACATGAACGAAAGGATATGTTTTAATAATTTGTTACTTAATTGAAACCTAATTTTTTCATTCTGGTATTGACTTCTGTAAGCCATTTTTTGTGTTTTGCTTCAAGCATTAATTCTTTTATATTATCGTTATCCTGTGTTTTAACTTTGTTTAAAGGGCTTTTCTGAAATATATCAGATTTCGGCTGCCGATTGAGTTTTCCGCACCAGCTGGCAAAAATACCTTCGCTTTCAGAAGGAAGAGTAATTTTTCCCAGGTTTTCTGCATTGCCTATATTTACTGTTGTCTTAAGTTGATTTTTTATTAAAAGTGACATAATTTTCTCCTTGATTGTATGTTATATGAAAACATAAAAAAAAGTAATTTGCTACTAAAAAGGTCCGGTATTAAACCAGACCTTCTTTGAGAGCTTTTACTGCTGCCTGCGTTCTGTCGTCTACGACCAGTTTTTGAATTATATTACAGACGTGAGCTTTTGCAGTGTGTTCGCTTATTGTAAGCGTTTTTGCAATCTGGCTGTTGGACTGCCCGTCGACAACAAGCTTTAGAACTTCATATTCACGCTGGGTTAAGTTTGAATGATTTTCTTTAAATGCACTTCTTGACAACTGTCTTGAAGGGATTACGCCGCTGTTCTTATCGCGAATGAATGGTACAACGTGCGGGTCTATCCACATTGCACCTTCTTTTATCATTTTTATAACGCTCATCAAAAAGTCGGTGCTTATATCTTTGATTACATAAGCACTTGCTCCGGCGCTAAGCGAGGAATTGAGTTCTTCTTCTGATATGTGTGAGGTAAGCATTATTACTTTGATATTATTGTTATGTTCAAGTATTTGTTTTGCAGCTTCTATACCTGAAATATCAGGGAGTCCTATGTCCATAAGAACAATATCGGGCTTTATAAGCTTTGCTTTTTCTACAGCTTCTTTGCCGTTTACTGCCTCGCCTATTATTTCCAAATCAGGGTAGTCTGAAAATAATGATTTTATACCAATACGCATTAGTTTTTGGTCTTCAACAAGCAATATTTTTATTTGCATAAAAAAATACTCCTTTCCAGAGTAATATTAAAACCTTTTTCGCTCAAATTAAATTGTAGTGATAAATATAGAAAAAGCTAATGCTTTTGTTTTTAAATTTAGAAGTATTTTTTTAATGATTCCTGCAAATCCAAGATTTTAACATGGTTTTCAAGCATAGCTTGATTTCGTCCTTCGTAAGCCTGTGTGTAATTATCATTTTTATCAATTGCAAGGTTAAAATTTTCAACAGCTTCGTCGAGTTTATCCTGAAGGTAATATGCCATTCCGATAAGTGTGTATTCGACTTCCTGTGCTTCGGAGAATTCTAGCGCTTTCCGGTAAAATTCTATTGCTGTATCATAATCTCCGCTGAACTGTTTCATACAACCCAGACCGCGCAGGACTGTTGGATTTTGCGGGTCAATTTTGAAAGCTTCCTCAAGAGTTTCAATACCGGATTTGTAATCATAACGGTCATACTCTTCTTTTGCTTTAGTTATAAGGGTAAGAAGCTTAACTTTTGTATTCATCCTCCGGAAGAAACCGGAAATTTCTTTTAGACGATTTAACTCTTCACTCATGATATCGTGTGCATTTTTTCAAAAATGCCTTTTTTCTGAACCCAAACTTCGACTTCAAGTTTGTTGCCTTCTTCAATTAGTACGTTTTTGAGTTCTTTGAAGTTCAATTCGGCATTTTTTATATCGCAGAGCATAAACATAACAAAGTGTCCCTGCATTAACGTCTGTTTGATATCTTCGATGTTAACCCTGTATTTAGCAAGAACAGTTGAAATTGAGGAAACAATCCCGACTTTGTCTGAACCTGATACTGTAATAATTATTTTGTAATCGTCCATTCCGTGCTCTCCTTTATTTATACTATGTATTATAAAGGTTTAATGTAGTATAAGTCAATGCGTGAAGGTGAAATCTAAAAGTTCAGCAATCATTCTTCCATAATGTTCAACTTCAAAACAGTCAATTCCGTACAGCCTGACTCTGTAACTGCTTTTGTTAGAATTAACCTGAATAGTATCCCCATCAACGACATATTCGAAATCAACAGGCAGAAGCGGCGTGCAGAAAGCATGGTACGAAATGAAAAAAATAGCCAAGAAGCATAATAAGAGCTTTATTTTCATAATAACTCCTTATGTATTTAATAAAATAATAAGATAGATATTGTGTAATTATATATTTATATTGGACAAAAGTCAACATATTCTAATATATAGATAGTTGTCAATTAACTTTTATAAATTAGAAAAATATAATCTATATAATGAATATTGATGAAATAAAATTATTAACAGGTCTAAGAATAAAAAATATACGAGAACGATTAAAATATACTCAAGAACAACTGAGTGAATTGATACAAATCGATATATCGGCTCTTAGTAAAATAGAAAATGGCAAAAATTTCCCATCATATGAAACTTTATATAAATTTTTTGGAATTTTAAAAATTAACCCTACGGAACTATTTGATTTTGAAGATTTTCAAACATTAGAAGATGATTTAACGGACAAGATTATATTTGAGCAAATTAAAGATTTAAGTCCACGAAATAAACAAAAAATACAGAAATTTATTAAAATGATTACTGAATAATTATGATTATTAATAAAAATAAACGTTTTTTGTAATTTACTATTTAAATTATAAAGTTGCTCAAAAATATTTATCTTGTTTAATTATATACAGTTATGGTAGATGCTGAACCTAACGAAATGTTTTATTATCGAATAATTAAATTGCTGCAAGAATAATTCAATCCACCCACTTGAAAATTCTGTAAAATAGGTTAAAATGAGAATACAGGCATGGGTGGCGTTAACACCCAAACCTGCGTCCTATTTATAGGGCTTTGCAAGTGAGAACTATTATTAGCAATAATAATAGTTCTTTTTCGCTAATTTTAATTATCATTTTTACCTCCTTTCGTTAGCGAAAATAATAATCAAAATCTTTAGCCTGTATTCTGTTTTTATTTTAACAAATATTCCAAAATATATCAATAAATCATTTTAAGTTATAATATTCATATGAAGTATGAAGATGCAATAAAACTTATAACGGGAAAAAGCAATTTTTATATAGATTTAGGACTGGATAGGATTTCTGCTGTACTTGATAAGTTTGGAAACCCTGAGAACAGTCTGAAATTTATCCACGTTGCCGGAACAAACGGAAAAGGTTCTGTGTGTACAATGCTTGCATCAATTCTTCAGGAAGCAGGATACAAGACAGGACTTTATACAAGTCCGCATATCTGGGAGTATACTGAAAGGATTAAAGTTAACGGCGCAGATATTCCGAAGGAAATTTTTGCTGAATATTTTCAGATGATTACCGGAACAGGCATACATTTAACCGAGTTTGAAATTCTTACGGTTATGATGTTTTTGTATTTTAAAGAAAAAAATGTAGATATTGCCGTCCTTGAAACCGGTCTGGGCGGGAGGCTTGATGCTACTAATGTAATTAAACAAAATCTCTGTTCAATAATTACGCACATTGACCTTGATCATACAGACAGGCTGGGTAATACAAAAGATAAAATTGCTTATGAAAAAGCAGGAATTATTAAAAAAGGGTGTCCTGTTATTACTGCAGAAGGCTATGAAGCAGTGAGAGATAAAGCTGATGAATGCGGCTCAATGTTCATACTTACAAACCCGTATGTTAATCCTGAATTTATTGATGCTCTTACACTCAAAGGAAATCAGCAGGTTGAAAATCTAGCCCTTGTTATAAATGCCGTAAACTATCTGTTTAAAAATATTGACGATAAAACTATTATTGAAGGGTTGAAAAAGGTAAAAAATCCTTGCAGGTTTGAATATGTACAGGAGAAAAATCTTATAATTGACGCTTCACACAACCCTAATGGTATTGAGGCTCTGAGAGATAACCTTGATTGTTTTTTTCCGCATGAAAAAAGGCGTTTTGTTTTCGGGTGCTTAAAAAATAAAGATTACTCAAGAATGATGAATATACTTTTTCGGGAGGGTGATGAAATTTATCTTAACGGATTTGATTATCCGAACGCGTGCACGTATAATGAACTTATACAGAAATGTCCGTATCCGGCAGAAATATATACGGACGAATCTGTTCTCAAGCCTGATAGGTTAAACATAATATGCGGGTCTTTTTATATGATTGGAGGTATGGAATGGGTGAAATCTCTTCCAGTTTAGAGGATTATATTGAAGCTGTTTACAGCATTTATATTAAAGATAACAAGGTAAAGGCTGTTGATGTTGCAAGACGCCTTAATGTTTCGCGTGCATCTGTCACCGAGGCGCTTCAGAAGCTTGAACAAATCGGGCTTATAAATTACGGACATTACGGGACAATTTCTGTTACAGACGATGGGGTTAAAAAAGCAAAAGAAGTTATAAAAAAACACGAAACACTTTCGGATTTTTTTGAAAATATTTTAGGTATCGAACACGAACTTGCGGAAGAAACTGCTTGCAAGATTGAACATGTTATTGATAACAGAATTTTAAAAAAGCTTGAACAGCATATAAAAAACTACAGGCTTAAATAGTAATCTTTGAGAAGTTTTGCATCGTCCTCAATATTCGGACTTTCGCATACAACAGCACCTTTAACATCAAAAGTTTTGAATGCTTTCAATAAATCCTTGTAGTTAAAATCTGATTCTTCAAGGTTAAGATGTTTCTTTTCTCCCTTTGCGCCGTATTCAATTCCTGCAATGTGTGCGTGGAAATTATTAAGCGCAATTTGTCCGAGTTCTTTACCTATTTTTTCAAAAATTGCACAGAACTCATCATAGGTATTGGAAATTCCGTTGTAACGTGCGTGCAAATGTGAGAAATCAACGCAAGGAAGAACTGTTTCAAACTCTTTTGACAGTCTGATAATTTCTTCTAAATCTCCCCACTGGGTAGCTTTTCCAGTTGTTTCCGGCCTAATCCAGATTTTGTTTCCGCCTTTTGCAAGAGTGTCTGTAATCTCTTTAATTTTAGATTTTATATTGTTGTAAACAAGCTCTGCATCTTGTTCGAGATAGTATCCGGCATGAAAAGTGATACTGAAACCTCCAAGCTCATTTGCAACTTCCGCAGTTTCAATAATTCTCTGGACGCTTGCTTCAAGCTTGTCTTCTTCTCTTGCGTTAAGATTTACGTAGAAAGGTGCGTGAGCTGTAATAACTTTTGTTGCTGCGCTGACTGCATCACGGCTTTTGTCGCTTATTCTAACCCCGCGTACAAATTCAAGCTCAAGTCCGTCAAGATTCATTTCATCAAGTATTTTAAATCCTGCTTCGTATCCTTTGTTTCCGGCTCTTAGCGGAATGCCGGCTGTTAAGAAGTTTAATTTATCCATTTTTCACCTTTTTTCTAGTAGTTATACTTTGAGGATGGCCTGGAGTTGTTATTTTGGCTTGTAGTATGATGATTGCCATCCGACTATTTGTCTACGTGCGTAGCACTTTTTCTAGTAGTTATACTTTGAGGATGGCCTAGAGTTGTTATTTTGGCTCGTAGTATGATGATTGCCATCCGACTATTTGTCTACGTGCGTAGCACTTTTTCTAGTAGTTTTGCTTTGAGGGAAACCGGGAGTTTTAATATAGACTTGTAGTTTTAACATTTGTTTCCCGACTTAAGGTTCTTTTCTTTTTGGTAACTTTTTCTTTTTAGTAAAGAAAAAGTTACTTGAATTCTTCTCCGATTTTCGGGTTAACAATTCTGATAAAATCTTTGCTGTCGCCCATGAAGAAGCTTCCAAACTGCATTACTGTCGGTACAACGAGTCCTTTTGAAGTTGCAATAAAGAACTTATCATCCTCAATTTTTGCAACAGTACCGGCAGGATGCGGAACGCAGAAGGCATCTGAGGCGACTTCTACTTTCATAATTTTCATCATGTTCCCTCTGAAAGTTGTACTTGCAAGAATAAACGGATTCAATGCACGTACAAATCTTTCGATTTCCTCTGCGGTTCTGTTGTAATTGATGAACAATTCTTTTTCGCTCAGTCCTTTTCCTGAAACAAAATCACCGACCGGCTGCTTAATTCTAGGAAGCGGCTGATTTTCATATGCTCTCAAAACTTGCAGCAAAAGCTCTATTCCGAGAACATTTAATTCATTAAATATTGTCCCCATCGTTGCCTTTGAATGGATATGATAAGGTTTTTGAGCAATAATATCACCTGTGTCAAAGCTTTCATCCATAAAATGAATTGTAACACCAGTTTCGGTTTCACCATTGATTAATACTCTTGAATACGGGTTTCCGCCTCTGTATTTTGGCAGCATGGACGGGTGTACGTTAATAAATCCATCTTTTGTTGATTCCAAAAGAATGCGCGGTATTTTGTAATTAAAAGAACACACGACTGCTGCATCAACATTAAGAGCGCGTACAGCTTCAATAAGCTGAGGTTCATCAAGTTCATCATAGTCAATATAATTCAACCTTCTTGATTGAACAAAAGTTTTGAAATCATAGTACATGTTGTGGTCTTTTTTAGGCCCGAGCACTCCTACGATATTAACTCCGGACATCAAAAGCCCGTCAAGCCCGATATAAGCCATATCAGGTATTCCGACAAAAAGTATTCTTTTTTTGAACAGAGTTCTATTAAACATTAAACTTTAACCTTAATCATCTCTTCCAAAATCTTTGAGCAGTCATTAACCATGTTTGTGCAATGGGCTTTTCTTTCAGGCGAAGCCATATCAAGACCGGCAGTTAAAACTCGGCAGCAGGTTGCTTTGTGGTTTTTCTTAAATTCTTCAATAAATTTTTTTGCAGCCACTCTTGCATTGCTGCGTCCGAGGACATAGCCGAGAACCATTTGTGAACCTGCTATTGCTCCGCACAAGCAGCCCGAACCCATTCCGCCGGAGAAAGACGTAGCAACAGAAAGCAATTCCTCAGGAACAAGTCCTTTTTCAATTGCTTCCATTATTATGCTTTCAGAACATGAATAACCGTTGTTAAAATACTCAGCTGCTTTCATTTTTTAATCCTCGTTTGATACTATATTACCATTAAACAGGATTTTATACCAGAGTTTTTAGGCTTTTGTATTAACTTTGCTTCTTGATGTGTAACATTTGCGATTAATTCTGATGCGGCAATTCTTGCCTTTTTGTTATATATTGATAAGCTCAATCCTTTGAATTGCGGGTTATAGTTATTGATACGATTCATAATGCTTTCTTAATTAATGTCATAACTTATTTTTTAAAACACGTACAAATAAAATTTGCCGGTAAGGGAAAAAACTATTTCATTAAACTATTTAAATAATTTTTTGCTGCTTTTTCAGCTGTGTAGTTTAAAATTGTTTTGTATGAATTATTTAGGATTTCCTGCTGATTGTGCGAATTAATAATTTCTTCAATAATTCCATCTTTCCAGAAAAAACCGTTTTTGTTATTTTCGATAATTCCTGCAATACCGTCATTTTCTGTGCAAACAGTAATGCATCCGGATGCCATTGCTTCAAGATAGACCATGCCGAAAGTTTCATTAATGCTCGGGAGTGCAAAAATATCGGCTTTTCTCATCTCTGCAAGAACTTGTTCATGTCCCATACGGCCTAAAAATACCGGCTTTTGTGAAATGCTTTTCAATCTTTTTAAATCTTTTCCGTCACCGATAATTCTGAGTTCTACATCAAGATTTTCACACTCTCTGATAACCTTGTCTATATTTTTGCGTCTGATTAAATTTGCGCAGGTTAAAACTTTCACTTTTTTGTCATGTTTCCAGAGCCGTTTAGTTATATAATTTTCATTTATACCGGAGTAGCAGACAAAAGTTTTTTCTTTGTATTGAGGATAAAGTTTCAGGAATTTGTTTTTTAAAACCTCAGAACGGCATGCGATTTTTTTGGCGTTTTTATGTGCCTTTTCCAGTTCTGTTTTGAAATAAATTGAATACAAAGGATTGGTTAAAACTTCTAAATCCGAAACGTGGACTCCTGCAATAAAATCTAAGCCGAGCCTGTTTGCAAAAATTTCACCGCTTGGCATATGTGCTAGTGCTACGCACGGGGGTAAATAATCATTGTAGTCGGCTGACAAATACATATTACCAGTACGGTATTGTGACCCCAGGTCAGCCTCATTTGAGCAATTACAAGCTGGCAGGGTTGTTCTTATCTTATCTTTAATATTTCCCCAAAACGGAAAAAAATAATTAATATTTTCTACGTTTCCATAAATTCCGCTATTGTAAAAAGGCTTTTTTCTCACAAACGAATTTAATAAAAAATTCGGCTTGATAACTTGAACCTCATGCCCCTCTTTTTGCCAGCATTCAACAAAATTTTTTATTGTTTTCGGTGTATTTTTTTCGTTTTCCCTGACTGGATATAAATCTGTAATAACAAGAATGTTCATTAGATATCCGTGTATTTATTCCTTTCAAAAAATAGAATGTTAATTAACGAAAATCCCATTACGACAACAAGCAGAACTACTGCAAGTGCTGAGGCGTAACCTAAATCAAGATTTTCAAACGCGCGTTCATAAATATAATAAACAATTGTCTTTGTAGAATTCAAAGGTCCTCCCTTTGTCATAACATAGATTTCTGCAAAAACTTTCATCGCGGAAATTGTACTTATAGTAGATACAAGCGCAATTGTCGGCATTATGTGCGGAATAGTAACAGTCAAATGTTTGGTGATAAAATTTGCACCATCAATATCACATGCTTCATACAAATCCTGCGGTACGCTCATTAAAGATGCAAGATAAATCATCATGTAATATCCGATACCCTTCCAGATAGTAACTAATGCAACAGAAAAAAGAGCCCACTTTGTATCTACGAGCCAGCCGATAGATTTGATATGAAATAATGATAGTATATAATTCAAAATACCCTGACCGGCGTAAAGCCATTTAAAAGCAATTGCTGCAACTACGATTGACACAATTACCGGAAGATATAAGAGTATTTTGTAGAGAGTTATTCCTCGTATTTTCTGATTAATCAATATTGCCAGAAAAAGAGGAAATGTTACAAGAAAAGGGACTGCAATTACAAGGTACATAAAAGTATTGAACATGACTTTGTAAAAAACAGGTTCTTTAAATAGTTTTATATAATTATCTGCTCCGACGAAATTTGGATTATAGAGGCTTGAAGAATAATCGAAAAAACTTAATCCAAAAGTTTGGAAAAACGGAATAAAAAAGAATACTATCAAAACTGCAGCTGCAGGAAGTAAAAATAAATAAGGCGTGTATTTTTTATAATAATTCATAGATTTATTATCTTACACATAAATGAATGTTGCAAGAATATTACGATTACCGTAAAAAAAAGATTGTCAATAGAATTTTTATGTATTATAAACGTAAACTTTTGTTAATTCGGTTTTTTCTTTGCAGGCATGGGGAGCATGGGGAATTGTAAAAATTTTTACGAAATTATTTACTTGATAAAAAGATAAGAAAATTATACTATATACACATACCTGAAAGGAGTGATGGCTGCTAGACTCGGGGGGAGTCAAAGATAGAAAAAAGATTTAAAATTTTTAGAACATTTACAACAAAAAACACAAATCAATTTTAACAAAACATTTACCTGATTAAGAGATTAAATTATTGGAGATTTGAGGACTCAAAAGATTTTTGGGGTAGGAGATTATTGGGTTAAAAAGACTTTCCTGTTTATGGAAAGTCTCTTTTTATGTGCTAAAATTGCTTTATGGAAGAAAAAGAAACAAAAAAGATTATAGGTTTGATGTCCGGAACCTCCTGCGACTCAATTGACGCCGGACTTTGTGAAGTTTATCCGGATATGTCGGTAAAACTTATTCACGGTATAAATTATTCGTATCCTGAACATATAAGAGCAAAACTTTTTTCAGCTTTTAGAGGAGATCTTTCTGTAAAAGATTTGTGCCAGCTTAATTTTGCTGCAGGCAAATGTTTTGCTGACGCTGCAAATACACTTATTGCAGAATTTGGCAAACCTGATTTGATTTCAAGTCATGGCCAGACAATTTATCATTATCCTTTTGATGAAAAACTTGACGGAATTTCTTTAAAGAGTACTTTACAGATTGGCGAAAGTTCTGTAATTGCGCATGAAACAGGATGTATGGTTGTTTCAAACTTCCGGGAAAAAGATATTGCAGCAGGCGGACAGGGAGCACCGCTTGTATGTTTTGCTGATGAAAAATGGTTTAAAAATTCACTCGTTCAGAATATCGGAGGAATTTCTAACGTAACGGTTGTGTCTGATGATTGTGAAACTTTTGGATTTGATACCGGATGCGGAAATATTATGATTGATTATTGTACGCAAAAATTCTTCGGACAAAAATATGATAAAGATGGGACAATTGCTTCAGAAGGAAATATTTGCGAAAGCTGGCTGGATTGTCTTTTGCAGGACGAATATTATTTTATAGACCCTCCAAAAACTACAGGCAGAGAATATTTTTCAAACAAATATATCGAAAATATTTTGAAGACAGCGCCTTCTGAACCAAAGGATATTATTACTACACTGACTGCGCTTACAGCAAAAACAATTGCTCAGGCTTATGAAAGATTTGTTTATCCGCAGACTCATGTAGATACTGCAATAATAGGCGGCGGAGGGGCTTATAATAAAACAATGATGAAATTCTTGAGAAATTATCTTCCAAAACATATTGAATTAAAAACCCATGAGGATTATGGAATTTCTAATAACTTCAAAGAGGTTATGGCATTTGCGCTTTTAGGCTACTGCAATTATTACGGCATTCCAAATAATCTGCCGTCATGTACGGGTGCAAAAAAACGTACTATTCTCGGTAAAATTACTTACTAAACTTCTTCAATATAATTGAAGTATTTATCCCTCCGAATGCGAAGTTATTTGTCATAACGAATTCTGTATCTATAACTCTGCCTTCATTCTGAATATAATCTAACTTACCGCAGTTTTCGTCAATTTCTTTCAGGTTAAGAGTTGGATTGAACCATTTTTTATTCATCATCTCTACGGCAAGAATTGTTTCAATAGCTCCGCAGGCGCCCAGTGTGTGGCCTGTATAGCTTTTTATAGAACTTATCGGAACTTCTCTTTTAAAAACATTTTCTGTTGCTAAAGATTCTGCAATATCTCCGTTAATCGTTCCTGTACCGTGTGCGTTAACGTAACCTATTTCATCAGCAGAAACTCCTGCACTTTCGAGAGCCTGCTTCATAACCTCGGCCATCATATCTTTATTCGGGTTTGTAATATGTGTTCCGTCTGTGTTAGTTGCAAAACCTGCTATTTCAGCATAAATCTCGGCACCTCTTGCTTTAGCATGTTCATATTCTTCTAAAATAAGAGTTCCTGCTCCTTCTCCTATTACAAGCCCGTCACGGTTTTTATCAAACGGTGAAGGCGTAAGCTCCGGCGTATTATTCTTACTGCTTGTCGCATAAAGTGTATCAAATACACCAACTTGTGTCGGGTGGATTTCTTCGGCGCCTCCGGCTATCATAACGTCCTGATAACCATCTTTAATCGCTTCATATGCGTATCCGATGCCCATTGAACCCGAAGTACAGGCGGTTGAGGTCGGGATTAATCTTCCGTGTGTTTGAAAATAAAGAGAAATATTTACAGCTGTTGTCTGAGGCATCATTTTGATGTAAGAACCTGAATTCAGGAGTTTAACCTCTTTATCAATACACATTGAATAGAAATCAAGTATTGCGTCCAGAGAACCTGTTGATGAACCGTAACTTACGCCGGTTCTTCCATTTGTAATAACTTTATCGCCTGAAAGTCCAGAATTACGCAGAGCTTCTTCTGCTGTAACAACCGCCATTAAAGCTACATTTCCCATTGTGCGTCTTACTTTTCTTGTGAAGTGTTCAGGAATTTCAAATCCTTTTGCAAATGCGCCCAGAGAAGTATTTAATCGTTCATATTCATCAAGTTTTTCCCAGTGTTCTACGCAGTTTTTATATATTTTTAATCTTTCAAACGCATCTTTTACAGTAGAACCGAGCGGGGAAGTTATTCCCATTCCTGTAATAACAACTCTTCTCACAGATAAAGCCCTCCGTTAACAGCGATTACCTGACCTGTAATGTATCCGGCATCCTCACTAAGGAGATAATTAACAAGGCTTGCAACCTCTTTTCCGCTTCCCATACGGCGCATAGGTATTTGTTTAACTGCTTCTTCCGGCAGTTCTTCTGTCATATCAGTTTCAATAATCCCGGGTGCAATGCAGTTAACTGTAATTTTGCGTTTTGCAACTTCCTGGCTTAAAGCTTTCGCAGCACCGATCAGGCCGGCCTTTGAAGCGCTGTAGTTAACCTGACCTCTGTTTCCGCACTGGCCGGAAATTGAAGACATTACTATGATTCTTCCTCTCTTTTGCTGTATAAGAGGCATAATAATCGGCTTTAAGACATTATAAAATCCGCCAAGATTGGTATCAAGAACATCATCCCATTCTTCGTCTTCCATTGCGGGAAACGGATTATCTTTTGCTATGCCTGCATTTAAAACAATTCCGTAATAAATACCGTTTTGTTCAATATCCGTAATAAGTGCATGTTCTGTTTCTTCCCTGTTTTTAATGTCAAATGCGACAGCACGTGCTTCTACGCCCTTTTGAATAATTTGTTCTTTTAAAGAGTCAAGCCTTGAAGTATTTTTTGAACAATGCAGAACTATATTGTAGCCGTTTTCTGCGAGATATAAAGCTGTTTCACGCCCGATACCTCTGCTTGAGCCTGTAATTAAAATCCATTTATTCATGGGTACTCCTTTTAATCACTTAATTACTTCCACTAACATTTATCCCTGCACTTGTAATTTCTTCACCGCTATTATCATATATTAAACAATCAAAAGCGGCAATTTTGTTATCAGTGAATACTTCTTTTACAGTGACTTTATATTCTTCATTCTTTTCAAAATAAGGAATTTTGTTATTATACAGCCTTGTACCCAGCAGTAAGCCGGGTTTTGGCTCTTTGCAGTTATTTTTAAAATAGGCATAACATCCGATTGCCTGTGCCATAAATTCAATACCGGTAAGAGTATTTATTCCCTTTCCGGCCTCATAAAATATCTTTTGCTGATTTACCTTAAATACAGCTGTAAGCGTGCCGTTTTTAATGTCTATCTCCAGAATGTCATCAAGCAGTATCATTGGCGGTTTGTGCGGCAGTATTTTTGTTAAGTCGTACATATCTTTCTCCTTAATACTATAGCGCAGTTTGTTCCTCCAAATCCAAAAGATGTGGAAAGACAGGTTTTTACTTCTCCTGATTTTGTACTCTTATCTGCAAGAAGGATTTTAGGAAGTTTTTCGTCGTATTCACCGTCGTATATGTGTGGAAAAACTTTATCTATGCCCTTTTCTAAAAGCCTGCAGCAGAGTGCTGTTTCAATGCTTGCTGCTGCACCGAGGCAGTGTCCTGTGAGCGGCTTTGTTGAACTTGCAGGTACTTTAGCGCCAAAAATATTATAAACAGCTCTTGCTTCCATTAAATCATTAGCCTGTGTGCCTGTTCCGTGCAGGTTTATGTAATCAATATCTTCAGGCTTCATCTCTCCAAGGGCAAGCCTTATTGCTTTTTCAGCTTCAATTCCTTCCGGATCTGGAGTTGTTGAATGATAGTAGTCTGTAGTTTCTCCGATTCCGGTAATTTCTATACCTTCACCTTCTTTAGATACTATAAAAGCTGCTGCACCTTCTCCGATATTAATTCCGCATCTGTTTTTACTGAACGGATTTGCCGACTCTCCGGATAATATTTCAAGTGAATCAAATCCGTAAACAGGAAGTTTGGCAATTGAATCAACACCAATAACAAGAACTGTTTCTGCAATTCCATTTTCGAGAAGTTCTTTTGCGATAGAAAAAGCTTTTATGCCTGAAGAACAGGCGGTCGATACTGATGTATAGAAATTTGTAAACCCGAAATATTTATGTACAAATTCTGCTGGATTTCCGATTTCAAAATGCTTAGGGTTTCTGCTTGTTTCGTACTCCTCAACTCCCGAATTTGTAGTTGCAACAACTACAGCAGTAGAGTTTTTATCAAGCGTTTCAATTCCAAGCGGTTTCAATACTTTCAGAATAAGCTGATTGGCTCTTATGTTGTAATTTTCCTCTTTGATTTCTTCAAGGGGGGTATTAATACATCCGAGGCGTCTTGAATTTCGCAGTTCAAAACATCCGGCATCACCGTTTAGAGCCTTGTTAAAGACTTCTTCAATATTATCCCCGAGGTTACATATAGCATTGTATTTTGTTATAATCATTTATTGTATAATTTTAGCATGAAATTCTATATCAAAGATTTTTGTTACATTAAATCAGCGGAAGAAATTGACGTATCTTCAATTCCTCCGCTTGTAAGAAGAAAGCTGAGTCCGATTGATAAAGCAGCTTTGAGTACAATGATTAAAGTTTTTGATAATAACGTGGAAGAAATAGTTTTTTCATCCCAATATGGTGAGCATACAAGACTTGATACCCTAATTGCACAGTATAAAGAAGCCGGAGAAGTATCTCCTGCTCAATTCTCCGGCTCTGTCCATAACTATCCTGCCGGATTTTTTACGCTGATTAATAAACTTAATATTCCGTATTATGCACTTTCAGCCGGAGAAAATTCATTCTATGCCGGACTGGTGAAATCAGTTATATCAGGAAAAGAAACGATGTTTACTTATGCTGATACGTACAATGAAATAAAAGCAGTATCTGTATTGATTTCTCCGTCAGAGGGAAGTCCTGTAACATTAAAAGAAGTTGATTATGAAAATTTTATTGAAATTTTAATGCAACTGTAATATACCAGAATCAGGAGGTGCTTATGTATCAAGTTTATATTGACAAACCATCATATTTTGAAGCAGAGATGGCTGCAGAGTTTAAAGATTTGGAAAGTGCAGAAGCATTTGCACTCAAAGAAAAAGCAGCTGACAGCGAAGTTAGTTACGAAATAAAAGAAACTAACGGCTGTGTGAACAGCTACGGAGAGCAGATTGCAATACTTGTTAAGCGCGGTTAATCAAGTTTCATAATTTCCGCAAGGTCGAATTCTTTTTGCGTAAATCTGGTTTTCTTCATGTTAAAGCTTGAACCTGTTTCAATCTTATTAATTTTATTAGCAATATCATCGCTGAATATGGTTAATTCAACAATGCTGGAAAGCTTATCTTTAATAAAACCAAGGTTAGAGTAATATTTTTTAGCTTCGTTATTTAATCTTTCAGCCTTTATGTCTGCACTCACATCACCGCGGCTTTTTACATGTTTTAACATTTGAAGCAGGAGTGATTTTCGTCCCATATTCTGTATACCGTTTTTAAACATATAAAGCGTATTAAGACAAATATCTCCATATTCGGAGTAATCTGCAATTCCAGCAATATTTTTGTTGTCTTCAATTGCTATTAAAATTTTATCATCACTATCTCCGTCGTATTTAAGAGCTTTCTTCAAAGCTTCTTTTACGCTTGCTTTCTGATCACGGCCGGAAATTGCAAGTTTGTCTTCCGGAAGGTTGCGGCCTTTCAGAAGGTTTAAAACTCTTTCAATAAAATTTTTATCGTTTTTGTTTAAAGAATAAATATCTATAACTGCTTCAGCTCTGTTTTTTGCAGCGGTAGAAATGCTTCTGGATAAGTATCTTGCCTGAAAATTCGGCTGTGAAATCTGATAATTGCTATTGTTTATTTGCATTTTTTCTCCTTTTTTTATTTGAAAACCTGAAAAAATTTTTTTTGCCTGCTATAATAATTTTATGGGGATGAGAAGAGGTTTAATACTTTTTATAACATTTATATTTTTAAGCTGTCCTTGTTTTGCGATAAAAATCGGACTCCAAACAAATGTAAATAAAACTTTTATCGGCGCATCTACAAAAGCACAGGTAATCAACTGTGATACAAACAAGCTTATTTTTGTGATGGAAAAAATGAAAGGCTATGAGATGAAGCCTTACCGCGGAGTAATTGCAATAAAAGTAAACGGCCAGTGGAATAAGATGAGTGCGTCCAAGATTGTTATAAAACCTGAAACAGGCGGTTTCCTGAGTGTTAAAAGAAAATGGTACCGCGGAAATTTTAAGATTATAAATGACGGTATGGGGCTTACAGTAATTAATGACATACCTCTTGAAAAATATTTAAGAGGGGTTGTTCCATCCGAAATGCCTTCAAGCTGGGAGCACGAAGCTCATAAAGCTCAGGCGATTGCAGCGAGAAGTTACGCAATTGCAAACAGAGGAAAACGTGCAAAATACGGCTATGACCTGAAAGATACTCCGGAAGATCAGGCATATGGAGGTGCAAGCGCTGAAAAGACAAATACCAATGAAGCTGTAGAAGAAACTTCCGGTATAGTTCTTGTTTGTCAGGGAAAAATTGTCCCTGCATATTATTCTGCGTCAGCAGGCGGTAAAACAAAAACCGGAGGACAGGTCTGGTCATCTGATTTGCCGTTTTTAAAATCTGTCCCATCTTTTGATGACGGCATAAAGAAAAACGGCCATGGAGTAGGTATGAGCCAGTATGGCGCAAATAATCTGGCAAAACGCGGTTATAATGCTTATCAGATTTTGAAATATTTTTATGCAAATACTAAGTTCGCAAGGGTTAAAGGTGAGTATTGATGAAAGCTGCACAGGTAAAAGAGAATAAAATTATTGTCAGTGAGATTGATGATATTAAATTAGATGGACGCAAAGGCGCAATTGTAATGACTTTAGGCTGCGGGCTCTGCGGTTCTGATATTGTTAAATTTAGACACAAAATCGTTCATGACGGCGCTGTTTTGGGGCATGAAATAGTTGCTGAAATTCTTGAAATAAACTCTGATACAAAGTTTAAAAAAGGTGATAGAATTGTCACATCGCACCACATCCCATGCGGAGAATGCAATTTCTGCAAACACGGCAATGTTTCAATGTGTGAGCACTTCAAGAAAACAAATATTTTTCCCGGCGGGTTCAGTGAAAAAGTTTTTGTATCTGAAGAACACCTGCAAAATGTTGCTTATCTTGTACCGGAAAATATGCCAGATGAAGAGATATCATTTTATGAACCTCTCGGGTGCTGCATAAGAGCCATAAAAAGATGTGCACTTCAAAAAGATGATACAGCACTTATTGTAGGTCTGGGCTCAATAGGACTTCTTATGGGAGAAGGACTAAAAGCTATGGGTTATAAGGTTTACGGATGTGACCTGATACCTGAAAGAATTGAGCTTGCAAAGAAAATGGGTATTGAACCGTTTGATTTCAGCTTCGAAGTTGACGGGGTGTTTATGACATCCGGCGCTGATAAAGCAATTGATACAGCGTTGAAAGCAGTTCGTGCCGGCGGAAAAATTCTTGTATTCTCAAGTACTCCGCTCAGTAACGGCTATCCTAATAATGAAATTTATTACAAAGAACTGACTGTTTTAGGAAGTTATTCTCCTTCTCCGGCTGATTTGAAGGATTCTTTTGACCTTCTTGCTTCGGGCAAAGTTAATGTGAAGGGGCTTACAACTGTTTATCCATTGGATAAAATACAGCAGGCTTTTGACGATACAGTGGCAAATAAGATTTTTAAAGCATATATCAAAATCGCGGGTTAAAATCTTCATCCCATTCAATTTCGCCAATTGGGTCTAAACCATGGTAATGGTAAACGTTTTCAATATATTGCGGTTTAAACATTCCTTTTTTGCCTAATATTTTGATAATTTCCGGCAAAAGTTTTGTGCTTCCTGCAATAGTTCCGTCAGCGGAAGTTGCCTTATCTCCATCATAATAAATTTTTGAATCCGCAAAGACCGTTTCTTTCATATCACTGTATGTTATAGGAAGTGCGTCGCTTATAAGTATAACTTTGTCTTCGGGTTTTGCCTTGAAAAACAGTTTTAAAGCATCGTCGCTGACATGAACACCATCTCCGATTATTTCTGCGTAAACCTCATCATGAATAAGTGCTGAAAGAGTTGCTGACATTCCTCTATGGGTTATTCCTGACATTGCGTTGAATGTGTGGGTTGCACCGTCAACTTTTAGTAACGTGGAGGGCTGCTTAGAGGGAAACATGTTATTCTTAATTAGACTTGTAGTTCCGGCTTCTGTTTCCCGACCATTGATTGAAAGACAGTGACCTGCCTGAACTTTGACTCCGCGCTCTTTTAAGTAATCAATCAAACCGCTGTCCAATTCCGGCGCAAGAGTCACAATTTTTATGAAATCATCTTCAATTTTTCGGAAATTCTCAACTGTAAGCTCCAAAAAGTGCTCCGGATTGTGTATTCCTTTCTTTGCAGGGTTAATAAAAATTCCCTCAAGGTGTATTCCCAGAATAGCAGGACAACTTTTTGCAGCCTCTTTTATAATAGCGATTTGTCTGTTTATATTTTGCACAGAATCAGTTACGAGCGTCGGAAAAAATCCGCCTATACCGAGTTTACGGAGTTTATAAGACAGGCCGATAATGTCATCTGCCCCTGCCTTATTAAAATCAACGCCGTATGCGCCATGAAAATGCTGTTCAATCAATAAAGGTGTTTTCATTTTTTCAACCCTTGGGCGGGCTTCATTCCGCCTGACTACTAACTTATACTTTACCTCCGGGAAGCCCTTTTGAACGGACTACTATACAAAGATTTCTCTTGCTTTTTCTCTGTCATCGAAATGTATTGTTTCATTTGCAAGAATCTGATAATCTTCATGCCCTTTGCCCGCAATAAGAACAACGTCATTTTCTCTTGCAATTTTATGAGCTTCTTTTATTGCAAGTTCTCTGTCAGGTTCAACAATTACTTCATTAACGCTCTTCAAGCCGGCGAGAATATCAGTAATAATCTGCTGCGGCTCTTCCGAGCGCGGATTGTCGCTTGTTACAATAACAACATCTGCAAGTTCTTCTGCAATTGCTCCCATCTTAGGACGTTTAGTTGCATCTCTGTCACCGCCGCAGCCAAATAAGCATATTAATCTGCCGTCGCTAGGCGTAATATCTCTGGCAGCTTTCAAAACATTTTCCAAACCATCCGGCGTATGTGCGTAATCAACTATTACAGTAGGTTTGTTCACGATAACTTCAAACCTTCCTGCAACCCCTCCGATTTCTTCTAAAGTCTTAATTGATTTTTCAATATCCATTCCTAATGCGAGTGCTGTAGTGAGTGCTGCAAGTACATTATATACAGAGAACATTCCATTCATCTTCAGGTTAACCTTGTATTCTCTGTCCTTAACTATACATGTAAAAGATGCTCCGCTGTGGTTAAATACAACATCTTTAGCTTTTATATCTGCATCATTTTTAATGCCGTATGTATAAAGGCTTACAGTAGGTGAAACTGCGTTAATAAATCTCTCTGAATATTCATCATCTTTATTAATTACAGCAAAATCTCCAGCAACAAGGTTTTCAAAAAGAATAGCTTTAGCCTTGAAATAGTTGTTCATGGTGATGTGAAAATCTAAATGATCCTGTGTTAAATTTGTAAATACAGCTCCGTTGAAGTCGCAAAAATCAACCCTGTGCTGTGCTAATGCATGAGAAGAAACTTCCATAACAACATTTTCAATACATTTTTCGTTTATATCTTCTAAAAGTCTTTGCAGTTCAGGTGCCTGCGGTGTAGTATGCTTAGCGTCATGATAAGTGTCGCCGGAGAAAAATTTGTGTCCAAGCGTGCCTATAAGAGCACATTGCTGTCCGTTTGCTTCATAAAGCTTCTGTATAAGGTGTGTTACTGTTGTTTTTCCGTTAGTTCCTGTAACTCCTATAACGTTGAGTTTTTGAGATGGTGAACCGAAGAAAAAGTCTGAAATCTGAGCAATAATTTCACTTGTATTTTCAACAACAATCTGCGGTGCGTCAAGATTAAGACGTCTTTCAACAACAAATGCAATTGCGCCGTTATCAAATGCCTCTTCCGCATATTCATGACCGTCTACATGTTCGCCGGTAAGACATATGAATAAATCATTCGGAGCAGTCTTCTTTGAGTTATATGAAATCCCCATAATCTCATCAGACATGTTGTCCATATTTACAAGTTCTACATAATTGATGTTGTCAATAAGTGTTCTTAATCTCATTACTTTTCCTTTCGTTTATTAAATCTTTGCAGCTTTGTCCGGCTGCAAATTAAGAATATGAGAAATCTGTGTTGAAATCTCTTTGAAAATTGGAGCTGCAACCGTGTTGCCCCAAATTTCACCACCCTGAGCAGAGTCAACAATTACATAAATTAAAACTTGCGGGTCACTTGACGGCATATAGCCTACAATAGATGTATAAAGCTTATTTGTATATCCGCTTCCGTTTTCTTTTGGTTTAATTGAAGTTCCTGTTTTTGCAGCGATATTGTAACTATCAGATTTAATCGGCGACTTACCTCTATTTATACTTTCAGTAAGTAATTCTGTAACAACTCTTGCGTGCTCAGGCGTCATAACTTGAACTTTTTTTATTTTTATAGCTTCTTCTTCAGGTGAGTATTTAATAACATGCGGTGTTACTCTTACACCGTCATTAGCAATTGCTGATACAGCAGAAACCATTTGTATAGCAGTAACTGAAGAACCATAGCCGTAACCCATAGACGCATGGTCGGAAGCATCCCAGCGTGCAGGTGACTTAAGCAAGCCTACTGATTCACCCGGTAAGTCAATACCTGTCTTTTCCCCAAACCCGAATTTCTTAAGCATATTATAATACTCAAATCTGCTCATCATCTGTGCTACAAGTACAGAACCGACATTGCTTGAATGCTCAAATAAATATACCAGATCAATCATACCTGGATTAGGATGTCTATTATAATCATAATTTTTAATTGTCCACCAGCCTACCTTGATTTTTCCGGTATCGTTAATCCTTGAATATTTATTAATTTTACCGAGTTCTATGGCTGAAGCTATTGTAATCGCTTTAAAAGTAGAGCCCGGAGGAAAAACGTCAGTTAAAGTCCAATTTTTTGTCTGAAAACTTGTAGCATTTTTAAAGTTATTCGGGTCAAAGTATGGATAAACAGCATATGCAAGTATTTCCCCGTTTCTAGGGTTCATTACAATTACGGCTCCCCTGTGAGCTTTGAATTTTTCTATAGCCTTCATTAACTCTTTTTCACACACATGCTGCACAGCAGCATCAATCGTCAATGTAACATCCTTGCCTTTTACAGGCTTTGTTGCAGCTACAGGGTCTGTAGAAATATTATAAATAACTTTACCCTTAGGCGTCATCTCAAAATTAGATGTCTTTGTAACGCTTTCCAGTGTATCTTTAGCAGTCAATTCGACTCCGGAGGCTACATCTGCATCAAAATTGTAATACCCTAGAACATGTGCGGCCAGAGTTCCCTGAGGGTATGTTCTAATACTTTTTTTATCCATCGGGATTTCTCTGAGGTTTAATTTTGCAATCTCATCCCGTGTATGCCTGTCAACATTCTTTTTTAGCGATATTACAGAAATATTTTGTCTTAATTTTTCGGTTAAATCAATCTGAGATATTTTTAATATTGGAGCGAGAATTTTAGCAAGTTCTTCCGGTGTATGCACAAAATCTTCTTTTCTGGCAAAAATATCATAATAAACAGTATCTGTTGCAAGCTTAATGCCGTTTCGGTCATATATGTTACCTCTCATAACAAAAGAACTTGCACGCCTCTGATTTTTGGCCTTAACCCTAAAATGCCTTACATCTAATACTTGAACAGAGAAAAGATATACAATAAAGAGTAATATAATTATAAGAAAGCCACCCTGAATCCAGATAAGGCGTTCTGAAAAAGTTTTATTCCTATTAGTATTACTGCTTCTTTTTCTCATACATCTCCCCATGTCAATAATACCATAATAAAAGTAAATATAAAAGAATGTAACAAAAGTACAGTGAGCATGTCATGGTATTTAGTGTATTTTTTACACCGAATAGCCGGCAACCAGTTAGGCTATTTTTTAAGTGTACAATTAACATTTTATCCTCAATGCTTTATGAATACTGGATTTCACAAAAGTTAACAAAAAGAGTTTTACCCTCTTGACTTTTTATTTGATATGTAGCATAATGAAATTGTTGAATGAAGTGTAAATAAAACACTTAATGAAACAGAAAGTTCACAGAGGTGATAGATATGCAAGTTAATAGAATATCAAATATAAATTTAATAAATACAAATTTCAGAGCAAGTGCAGTTTCTAAGGATATGGAATCACAGAATGCTATATTAATGTTAAGAGATCCAAAAGCATCAGTTAAATTCCAGCAGAATCAAGAATTTGCACAAAATGCAGACTCTGTAAATTCTAATCCGTTGAAAGCTCTTGGTTACAAATTATACAGAACATTCAGCATGATTCGTGAAAATGACCAGATGCCTCAGAATGATGCAGCTAAACAATTTGTAGCAATGGCATAATTGGAATTTTAACATTTACCATAGAATACACACACTTTAAAAAAATCTATAATATAATACACACACATAATTTAGCGGTAATTTACGTAATTATCGCTTTTTTCTTGTGCTATATTTTGCTTTATCCTATAATTGCTCTGGAAGGAAGTATATTATGAATTATGATTTTAGATTGGCAGAAAAGGCATTAGAAAAGGAATTTGAAAGAGTTAACGATATAAGGGACTTTAATCAGAGGAAAGTTTTAAAGGCATTCTTTGATAATAAAGTTGCTCCTGAGCATTTTTATACCGTATCAGGATATGGGCACGATGATTTAGGCCGTGAAGTGCTTGATAAAGTATTTGCACAGGTTTTTTGTGCAGAAAAAGCGCTGGTACGTATACATTTTGCATCTGGTACCCATACTTTAGCCTGTGCATTATTTGGCAACCTGAAATACGGTGATAAACTTCTTTCTGTAGCAGGAGCACCTTATGACACTATGCAGGAAGTTATCGGAACTGCGGGCGATGAGGAAACAAAGCGTTCTTCTCTTATAGGTAATGGAGTTTTGTATGATGAGGTTCCGCTTGTAAATGGAATGGATGTTGATTTTGCAAAACTTGAAGAAATGGTCGATGAAAAAACTACTATGGTTTTAATCCAGCGCTCTAAAGGCTATTCTACACGAAAATCTTTATCAATGCAGACTATTGGCAGGATTTGTAATATCGTAAAAGCTAAAAATCCTGATTGTATTTGTTTCGTAGATAATTGTTACGGAGAATTTGTTGATAAACAGGAACCTTTGGAGGCAGGTGCAGATTTAGTCGCCGGTTCTTTGATTAAAAATCCTGGCGGTGGAATTGTGGAAGCCGGCGGGTATATTGCAGGAAAGGAACTTTTGGTTGAGAGATCTGCCAATCGATTGACTGCACCTGGAATTGGTAGTGAAGGTGGGGCTATGTTTAATCAGCATAGACTCATTTTTCAGGGGCTTTTTATGGCACCATCGATTGTTTCTGAAGCTGTTAAAGGGGCAATACTTGCTGCAAAAGTATTTGAGGATATTGGTTTTAATTCTGCTCCGCGCTATGATGAAGCAAGAACTGATATTATACAGAATATAATATTTGGTAAGCCTGAACATTTGGAAGAATTTTGTAGGACAGTTCAATCTTTATCACCTGTAAACGGATATGTAACACCAATTCCAGAATATATTCCGGGGTACGAGGATCAGGTAATTATGGCAGGGGGAACATTTATTGAGGGCTCTACAATAGAACTTTCGGCAGATGGACCTATGCGTGAACCTTATGTTGCGTATATGCAGGGCGGGTTAAATTATGCGCATGTAAAGATTTGCTTGGAAGAGATTGTAAAGAAGCTGTAAGTAATTTATTTCCCCCCCCCCTTTACAAAAAAAATTTATCATGTAATATAATAAATGTAGAAACTCTTGTGGGGGTTTAGCTCAGCTGGTAGAGCACCTGCTTTGCACGCAGGGGGTCAGGAGTTCGAATCTCCTAACCTCCAAAATTAAATTAAAGAGCCGAAAGGCTCTTTTTTAGTGCGTTTTGGCGATTTTTAAGCTTTAGTTTTTTTGTAATTTTAGACTCAAATTTTGGCAAAAATTGTCACTTTGTTGCAAATTTGTTGCGTTTTGTTTTAAATTTGAATTATGGACAATAATATTCAACATGGATTTTTACTAAAATTCGGACAAAAAGAACATTTAGAAAATCTTTTAAATGGACAGTTGTATTTAAAATCCATACGCCATTTTAAAGAAAATTGTGAAGATAAGATTGGCAGATATGATAAAAACGAAAATTTAACTGATGTATGGCGTCAACCATATTTCAAAGGGAAACTACTATTTGATAATATTGAAATTGCAAAGAGTTTATTGAGTTTGACGACAGAAAACATTTTTGCCATGACGAAGATTGTAAAACTTTAAGTGGCTCTAATCCTGAGACCCATGATCCATTGTGCCATTATGCTATATTTGCACGAAGAAAAAAGACGCTTATTGATAGAATCAAAAAAAACTATTCAGCAGAAATAGCTGCAGCAATTTTTATTGATTTTTGCGAAAAGCAACTTAAAGAAAATTTGAGCATAAAGTATGCCATAAGAACAAAAGAAGAATATGAATCTGGAGAATATGAATATGCGAATTTAATCCCATTAAGTGAAAAATTTGATTTTGAATATTTCTTTTATTCTGATGAGAAAATAATTGAAAAAGAATTAGCAAAATTAAAGCCCTTGAAATAGAATCAAGGGCTTATTTATTATAAATTTTCTAAAATAGGTTTTTGATATTGGCTTTTTAATGTAACTGTTTTTACCTTACCACCACTTTTTTCTTTATACCCTATTTTAATTGTTTGTCCAGCTTGAGTTGGATTTAATAAAGTCCATAATTCTTCTGGAGTGTATTTTTTAATGTGCTTATCATTGATTTCTACAATTCTATTTTTTGCTTTTAAACCTTGTTCTTTAGCACTATAAGATGTTGATATTAAACGTGGCCCTCTTATTGTAGATTTAGGAACTACATTGTAGAAATAAACAGATTCAGCGTCGTTTGAGTTACTAATCCTTGTTGGTGTTCCATTAGAATCAATACCGTCTGACATATAATCTTTATTTGGTTTCGCTTTTAATTTTATAAAATAGTTAAGACCATAAGTATATCCACCTTTTAAGTCTTTTTTAAGTATATATAATTCTTTAGCATCATAAGGCCAAATATAAGAGTTATTAACTAAACTTAAAATGCAATTTTTACCATTTGGAACAATTGTAAATGTTTTTTTGAATTGATAACCACTCCATAAAGTCATATAACGAGTTTTCACAATAAAGGAATATTCATTTAGTTTATTAGATTCTATAACTGCACCTTTAAGAGCATAAATTCCAATAATATCTTGTTTTAATTTTGTAGCGTCATAATTTTCAATGATTGTTGTAGCTGCATTTGCACTTGCATTAAATAAAAAGTTTGATTACAAGCATAATTACTTTAATGAGTAATTACAGCGATAAAGAGTTTATAGAAAGACAAGAAGATTTAAAAATCTTTGGTTTGCGTGTCCGTGAGTTAAGAAAAAAGAGCAAAATAACTCAATCTGAGCTTGCCGAAAAAATTGGCCTATCAACTAACTTTATTGGCATGGTGGAACGAGGAGAAAGAAACACAAGCGTAGATAAAATTTTCAAACTATCACGTGCGTTTAATTTGAGCCTTGCTGAATTTTTTAAAACTCTTTAATTATCCAGAGTGTGCCGTATATTTGTAAGTAAAGTATTTATTCTTCGCAATAAATGGTAATAATCCGTACCGTCTCGCATTTCTAAATCATCATCAATGATACAAGATTCTGTAGCTAGGGCACCTATTTTTACCATTGCTAACGCTTCTTCAAGTATTGGTTGGTTTTTCTCTATCCTTGCTTCTTGATTTTCCATTCTTCCTCCTTTATAAATCTACCCTTGTAACTGGCCGATTAAGCTTGGTGTTATGGCTTTTTATATGATTTTACCGAGAAAGGAATGGAAGCGAAGCAAGTATAAAAATTTTGTTGCATAAATTAGAAAAGGCGATAATTTATTTTATCGCCTTTTTAAAATTTTCTTTCCAATGTTTGTTATGTACAATTCTTGTAAAATTGCTATTGTTAGTGCTTATTTTAATCAGTTCACTACGTGGTTGTTTGCTAATTTCTTCCCAATTGTTATGTACAACATAAAGGGCATTGCCCCAGTAGATATTTTCAAATACCACTTTCCCGTTATTAAATTTAGCGCCAAAATAGCTTTTAAATTGACCTTTACCTTGTATAAATTCAATAGGATTAGCTTGTTTAATGATGTCCATTCTTTCGTTAAATTCTTCTTCGGTAGGTTTTTGTGAATTATTTGGTATCGATTGATATATTCTCTCATTAGATAATTCTCCAGGTGGAAAGATTTCCCAATCAACAAATGCGGTTTTTATATAGTCTTCTTCTGAACATTCAGCTTGAAATAAATCACAATTGCCAATGTTCTCTTGCAATATGTTACATCTGTATAATAATTCTTCCTCAAAACCTTCCTCAGTTTTATCTAATACTCCGATAGAAATTTTTACCCAAAAATCATTTCCGACTTGTTTGACTAAGGCAAGTTCAAGATTTAAAAAACGAGGTTCCCAATACTCTCTTTGATATACTTTTTTAGGATAGGTCCCAGAATGCCAATTGCCACCCCAATCTTGTAATTCATATGGCATAAATTTAACTACCTTGGGTAAATCTTTATGAACTATAACTCTACCTTTGACATTGTACTTAGAATATCGGCCATTGTTAATGTTTGGTGAGTATACATTGCTATCAAAATGTATATCATTATCTATAATTTTAATGCATAAAAATTTATACTTACCAAGATTCTCTGTATTAATTTTTTCAACACAACATACCTCTACTAAGTTTTGTCTAAACGATTCAAGTCTAGATTTAATGTGCTTTGGCAATGAATTAAAATTTTTACTTCCCATTACTTTCCTCCTGTTTTTGTTCTATCAACTAATACATAACTTTGGCCGGGTTGCTGGGTAGGTGGAAATGGCTCATTTTTTACAATTGTTCTTTCAATTCCTGTGTGTCCACCTCTAGGGCCTACCATTTCATATTGACCCGAAACTTGTGCCTTTTGGCCTGGTTTGAAATTGTTTTTCCCCATAATTTCCTCCTTGGATTAACTATTTGCTAATGGTTATATTTTGTGATACACTGTATACAAAATTGTAACCACATGAAATAGTATAGACTACTTTTTTGTAGTCGTCAAGTGTTAGGATAATATTATGAATAAAAATGAATCTATACTAGGTAAAAAAATTTTAGAAATACGTGAAAAAAAAGGGGTTTCGCAACAACAACTTGCAACTAAAGCAGGTTTATCAAAAGCTTTAATTACACATATAGAAACAGGTAAAAGATATCCTTCTGATAAAGCTTTACAAAAAATAATAGAAGCCCTTGAAATATCTGAAGAAGAAATTCTTACGGAAGATGTTAAAACTGAATTTTTGAAAAAAATAGCACAAGAAGCAAAACCTTCAGAAGTAATTAGAGCATATAGGCAGATAATGAAAAATGATTAATAATCCTTATTTTTTACCATCAAGAGACCCATCAAATTATGCAATACAACTTATTGCTGATACAGTTGGTTTCGATTGTCTTCCTATTGATGTATTTAATATTCCTGAATTAATGGATTATGAAGTTATTTTTTCATCAGAGGATTTTGAAAATATTAATCAATATGGTTTTTCAGATATCCGTTCAGAAGACAGTATGACCATTTATTTAAATGCTAATTTTTATGGAAGTTCTTTTGATGAAGTTATTCAAGATGATATAAAACGTAGACACTGTCGTTTTACATTAGCACATGAATTAGGTCACTGCACTATACCTGAGCATAAGAATGTAGCACTTCAAAATAATTTATTAAATAAAAATAACTTACATTCTAAAAGATATAACTTTCAAAAAGAATATGAAGCAAATATTTTTGCTTCTGAACTTTTAATACCAGCTAAAACCATTGATAATATTTATAAGTTTGGAAATTCGTTTTATGATATAACAAAGCAGATTTCTTCTAGATACGATGCTTCAATGATGGCATCAGCATTAAAAACAGCTTCCTTAATGGATGATTCTATATGCATCTGTTTACAAATATCCAAAACAGACAAAACTATTATTGGTTTTAAGTATTCCAAAGCTTTTAAAGAATATGGTAAAGGCTTATTTATTGCAAAAAATTCCGAGCCATATTCGGGGTCATTAACTAATGCGTTGTTAAGAGGTTCAACTACAATATGTACACACCAACAGTATCAAAACCCTAGAGACTGGTTTCCTAATTTTAGAGGAGGCGAGGATGCTATTTTACATGAATGGGCTTTTGATATGGGTGAAAATATAATAACTTTTTTAGAGCTAATTGATACAAGCCTCTACAGTTTATATATAAATTAATTTTATCTAAATATCTTAATATATTCTTCAAACACATAATATCGATTTCTGTTGAAACCGGTTTTTTCTTCTAAGATTCCTATTTCGACAAAAGTCTTAATTAAGCTATTTGTTGAAACTACCGATAAGCCCAAAGTTTCAGCTACAAGTTTGGCCTTAACTTTTGGGGTTGAATAAAGCAATTCAACTAAGCGACGACCATTTATCGCTTTTTTGCCAATAGAATTCAGTTTTTCTTCAACATTAGCTTTTAATTTAATAATTTCATCAAATGTTTTAATGCTATTTTTTGAAGTTTCAACAACTCCATTTAAGAAGAATCTTAACCATTGAGTTATATTATCAGTTTGTTTAACCATTGACAATGAATCATAATAAGACATTCTATTTCTTTCAAAAAAGTCTGAAATATAAAGCACCGGCTTGTTTAAAAATCCTGTACTAATTAAGTAAAGAATAATCAAAAGTCGCCCAGTCCTACCATTGCCGTCTAAAAATGGGTGAATTGTTTCAAATTGATAATGTGCTATGCCAGCCTTAATCAATTCCGGCACTTGCAAATCTTCATTGTGTAAAAACTTTTCAATATCAGTTAGTAAATCTGGTAGCATATTTGGCTCTGGTGGAATAAAGAAAGCATCTTTTAAAGATGAGCCACCAATCCAGTTTTGAGTTTTACGAATTTCACCTGGTGTTTTGTGTTCACCTCTAACACCTTGTAATAGAATTTTATGAGTTTCTTTAATCAAGCGCAAAGAAACAGGAAGTTCGTTTAATTTTTCGATAGAATAATTTATTGCATTTAAATAGTTTTGAACTTCGTGCCAATCATCACGAAACTCAGGTTTAATTTGTTCAATAGGTGCAATAGCGTCATCAAATGTTGTTCTTGTACCTTCGATTCTATTTGAATTTGTAGCTTCTTTTGTTGCATACATTTTAATAAAGAAATCAATATCAGGAATTAAATCAGCATAAGAATTTAATTTACCAAGCCAAAGACTTGCATCTTGCAAAAGAGGAGCTAGCTCATCTAAATTCCAATCAATATCTTCATTGATAAAAGACGGTAAAAAGGGTTTATAGCCTTTATGTAATATGTATTTTCCTGCTTTATATGACTTCATTATAATATATCCTTAATTAAGTTTAATTGATTTAACTTAATTATAACACATTTATATTAAAGGTTACAATATTTGTTTTTTAATTAGATTCTGGCAATTTATTTTCTTAAATTATACTTTGTTGTAATTATTTCATGGGGAATTTCATCTTCCTTAAAACCAGGTGGTGCCACAACAATACTATAACCACCTTGGACATAATTAATTCGTTTTGAAACAAAGCCTTCTCTTTTCAAAAATCTTGAAATTAAGTGTGCGATAGTAGAATTAAATTCTTCTTCAACTAATTTTTGATGACGCTTTAGTGCGGCCCTCTAATCAAAAATTTATCTTTTTCTAAACTTACAGCATAATATAAACAAAAAGGCTGAAAGGAGATGGCTTTTATTATACCAATTGTCTCTATTTTTTGTTGCATCATGGCAATTAAATCAACTTTAAATGATTGGGCATATCCTACAAATCTAAAGATTCGAGATTCTATTTTCTTTGGCATTGTAATAATAGGATATATTTTTATGATTTTTGATTTATTCTAAAGTGTAAATATCAATCTTGTTACATTTTTGTTGCAACAATTCTGATAAATGATGATAAATTCTAGCAATTATTGAAAATGCAAATTAGGGCAAAACGAAGTCAAAATAACAATTCTAATAAATTGTGATAAAAGTTAAAAAATGCTGAAAATGAGTTATTTTCACTTTGCACGCAGGGGGTCAGGAGTTCGAATCTCCTAACCTCCACCATTTAAAATTAAAACGAACCCATACTGCTTTGCAGGCGGGTTCATTTTTTGTTATAAGTTAAAGTAAACCAGTATTATAATATTTATGCTATTATTGCATTAGGAGGTTTACTTTATGGCAAAGTGCTTTATTTGTGGTTGTGAATTAGATGAAAATACTAAACCAGAACATATTATTCCTAATGGTATAGGTGGTAAATTAAAATCAAAAGAAATTCTTTGTGATAAGCATAACAATGAATTATTTGAACTTGACCAAATAATATGTAAGGATTTAGAAAATCATACAAATAGGCTTAATCCGAGTAGAGATAATGGAACAAATCCAGCCACATCTTATGAATTACCCTCTGGTGAAAAAGTAACTATGAAGCCAAATGGCGAATATTACGCTACAAAACCAGAAATAGAAGTAAATAAAACAGAAAACGGCAAAATCGAAATAAAGTACTCTACTTATTATTCAACGGGTTCTCAACATAAAGAATTTGCGTTAAATCAATTAAAAGATATTGTTGAAGGTGTATGTCGAAAAAATAATTTTTCAGAAGATGTAATTAAGAGAGAATTAGATAAATTAGAAGAAACTTTTGAAAAAAGCATACAAACAGATTTCAATCCAATGTTAAAAGGACAATTTCAGTTTAATTCATCTGGTAGGTTATTTTTGGGACTTGCTAAAATTGCTCTTGATTATTATTTTTACAATAAATTACCCAAAATTGATGTTGATGAATTTTTAAATAAATTCAAAGAACAAGATATAACCTATATAAATCAAAATACAAACTATTACTATGAAGATAATTTATTCAAGAAAGATAGCATTTATCACACAATAATTTTAAATGGGGATAGTAACAATAACTTACTTTATTGCATAATATCTCTTTATGGTGTGCTTAATTGTATAGTATTTTTAAATAGAAACTATGCAGGAAATGATATTCTTAAAACTTACTCTTATGATTTAAGAAATAGAGAAGTTGTGAATATTAATTCAAATCCCACAATTACACAAAACATGGTTGAAAATATATTAAAACGAAAAGAACTTTTTGACAAAATAAAAAATGCCCAAAATACTTTCATGAGTTTTTTCAAATATGGAAGTAAGGAAGAATTACAAAAAGATTTTGAAAAATTTGCAAAAAAATTAGATAATGATATAAAAGAATTGCAGAAAAAGCCAATGATAAACTCAATAGAGGAATATGAAAATGCTTTTCAGCAAATTTTTAATAAAAATGTTCAACAAAATAAAACTTTAAAACAACTTACAAAATATGAATTAACTGGATTATTTAGAACAATTCAACAATCAATAACTTACGATTTCTATTTGCAACCTTATATATTACATACAACTAACAAAATTATTGTAGATGCAATAATAGATATTTTATTAAATAATCCAGAGTTATTAGACAGTGATGAAATATTAATTAATAAAATTTATGAATTTTATGCTTCTGCCAAAACAAATAATGAAACAGTAAACAAATTATTACAAAGCAATCAAGAGAAAGTAAAAGAATATATTAAAGACTTTATTCCAAAAATCAAAACTCAATTAATTCATTATCGCAGTTGTCTTAATAAATAAATTTTATAAGAATTATGTTAAAATTTGTAATGTATTAGATTTATAAATTTAATATTTTATCCATTTCGTATTCACATTTTTCAAGATATTCCAAGTGTTTTTTCTCAAGTTCTAATAATTTATTAATCTCATCTTTATTAAATGGCATATTATGTTCAATAAATAAAAAGTCATCTTTGGACTGCTTTATAACTGAAATATATACATTTTTTCTTTTTTGATTAAATGACTCTCTTGATTTAGCGTAATTTTGAAAATCTATTGTATTAACAGAAAATTCTTTTAAATTTGACATATTAGAAGTAGAATACCACCCTAAACCTCCCGCATAATAAAATAAGCTTGCTTTAATACCACTTTTTAAAATATTAAACATAAATTTTTCGTCAGTTGATAACATGTGAAATTGATTTTCTATTTCATTTAATTTATCAATATTCCAAAATTGTTCTCTAATTACAGAATATGTAACTGGTAACATTTCTTCTTTTTCTTCAAAGTAGGAAACAAAATCTTTGTAATAATTAGAACTTTTTATTTTACTTACGATATCACTCAATCCTAGAATATTTTCAAAAAATGTTGTATCAATAGGTTCTGTCATTAAATTCATATTAATTTTCCCATTTACATTTTCATCAGCTAATGCCAGACACATCGGGTCTAATATAACTATTAGTATAAGTAATTTACCGATTGTGTATTTTAAAGTTTCTAAAAATAATGCTATTTCATCTTCTTGAGAATAATTTGTTATTTTGCGATTGATTGGAGTTCGTAATTGATAAAATGTATCAAATCCTTGTTTATGAATAATTTTATGTATTTTTATTATTAATTCTTCGTGATGCCTAAAAAAATCTGGTAGCAATGATTTAATTTCTTTATAATCATTGGATATTTTTTCTAATTGTTGTCTAACTTTACTATCAACAGGAAAATAACTTTTTGATTTCCAATCATTAACTTTTTCTGATGGGCTTTTTGCAAGATAAAGCATACTATCCATAACCTCACTTGATTGTCGAATAGAATAAAAAGCACAATCAAAAAAGCCCTTTTTATATAATATTAAAGAATTTTTTAATAATTGAATTGCCTCTTGAATAAATGAATTACAGAACATTATATTGCATTGTCCTGTATATACAACAATATAATATAAATACAACATTATACTTTCATAGTCAGGTAGTAAAATATTGTTTTCAAATTCATTTTCGATACTTTCAATTATTTTCTTTTCGAAATTTGACATTTATACACACTTTATTTAATGATTTACAATTCCGTTTAATACTCTGTATATTGTAATCATTTCATTATCATTAGCATTTTTGATAAGTTTGTTTACTTCACATGCCAGTTCTTTAGGTGTTTTTATATGTTCTATTGCTAAAACTTCAGCTACATCAATATTAAACACTCTTGCGTAATTTTCAACTAATTCTGCAGAGGGATAATTTTTGCCTGTTTCAATACAACTTTGATGTTTCGTTGCAATTCCAACTTTTTCCGCAAGTTCTGATTGCTTAAGATTATTTTTAAGTCGCAATTCCTGTATTCTTTTTCCTAATCGCTTTTTTAATTCCATTTTTTAACCCTCTACTACATGTTATTTGCTACTGCTCGCTCATAAACATTGCTAAAGGTTATATAATTTGCAAATAATCGTTTTTTGATGTAATTTGATAAATGATAAACATTGATTATTTAAAGAATAATCGTTGTATTAGGTAATAAATAATTAAAACCAAATAATCTAAAGGTTTTAAGAAAGGTTAATTATGAAAAAGATTTTTATTTTGTGTGTATTATGTTTAATTATCAATTCAAATCCTGCAAATGCAGGGATATTCTATCAAGATACCATTACTCCTATGTTAGCAACTAATATGGAAGTAGATAATGTAAAAAATCTAAAATGTGGAAAATGTCAAATATTTCATTGTTTTGGTTTAGTTGATACCGGACATGCTGGAATACAAAACGCTGCAATACGAGGCAAAATTACTAAAATACATCATGTTGATGTTCATACAAAAATGATTTTAGGTATTGGTAAAACTACTGTTGAAGTATATGGAGAATAATTAAATGAAAAAATACATAATAATAGCTATTTTAATATCTAGTATATCATCAGTAATTGCAATGGAAGCTAATAACTATAAACAAGAGTTGCATGAAAGAGGTTGGTTATATGGTTGTGCCCCTGTTAATTGGAGTTTAGTAGAACCAGAAAGAGGTGGTTTTAATTATGCTGTAATGAATGGAGAAGTTGAAATTATGGATTTAGAAGTAAAAGCAGGGCTTGATATAACATCTTGCGGTGATAACATACCACTTATTGCGATATGGAAAAAGCAAGATGAAGCTTTAGATTTTTTATTCAAAAATGGCTTTAGTCCTAATAAAGTAGTTATTGACCATTCCTATTTAACTTTTGCAATATACAGGAAAAATCCTAATGCAGTTCAAATATTAATAGACAATGGAGTTAATGTAAATCAAGTTGCAAAAGGGAAAAATCCATTAAATTCAGCAATAAAAAAGAAACAACCTGAAATAGTTAAAATGCTATTAAATGCAGGAGCAATACCAAACGAAACAACAAAGAAATTGGTTACCAAAACAAAAAATAAAGAAATAAAAGCATTATTTAACAATAACTAATGTGGAAAAAATTATGTTTGATAAAATATGGAATAAAATAGTTGAATGTTGTAATTTATACATAAATTCACCGGAAAAGAAAATACAATGTCTGTGGGAAAATATATTTGCAGAATTGCTTGGATATAGCCGTTTAAATGGCGATATAGACAGTTTTAGAAGTATGCAAATAGGTTCATTAAAAAGAATTATAACGGATATTATAATTCGTAATAATGAAAATGATTTATTTATAGTGGAATTAAAAAAGCACAATATATCATATTGTGGGGAAAAACAATTATTAAGTTATCTAAAATTACTACATAATGACATTGGAATATTAATATCAGACAAAATTTATATAATAGATTATGACTATAATAAAAATGATGATGAACAGATAAAAATAGAAATTGAGTTTACTGAAAATAACCCCGATGGAATAAAATTTGTAGAATTATTTAGCAAAAAGAATTTTAATAAAGAAAAAATTAAAGAATTTATATATGCTAAAGATAAATTTATTAAAAATATTAATGAAATAAAAAGTAAAATATCCAAAAATATTTTATTAGATTTATTGAAACAAAAATTGAGTTTTAAATATTCAGATGAAGAAATTGAACAGGCAATAAGTTTTTTTGAAATTAATATTTATGACAAATCCGTACAAAAACCTATTGAAACAATTATACCAAAAGAAAATAACAGAGTTCCTGAGCATATCGAACCTATTAAAATTGATATTATGCCGGAAACTAAATTAGAAAAATTTATAAATGCTGTAAAAGATTTATATCCGAGTTTATCAAATGGCTATATAAAAGCCTATCAAGAAATACTTAATGATGAAAAGGGCGAAATATATGATTATGATAAGTTATACAAATTGTTAATAACTCAATATTCGTCAAATCGTCCTCCTGCTCCCTCATGGTTTGCACAAAAAATATCAGAAATAGTTTTCCCTGAAAAGCGTACATTAATGGGTATAAAAGATAATTTTAATATATATCAGGAAATAGTATTGTTTGTAAAACAGTATCAAGAAGAACATAATATTAAGAAAATACCAATTTCTAAAGTTAAATCTTTTTGTACCAATAGCAGAATGGTAACCGAAAATAAATTTAAGAAATGGCTTGAAAATCTTATAGAAGAATTTATAAATGCAAGTTCTCAAGAATGGTTAATATGCAAAAATCAAATGTATGTGTGGCTAGAATATAATTACAACTATGACAATACTGGCATGTAAATTATGTAAAAATCCAAAAATTTTTCTAGGGGTACTATCCGTATATGGAGGCTTTATTTCTCTATTTTTTAGGGAGTAGGGGGAGGGGCTAATCCTAATCATATTCAATTAGAGGTATCTCATGCCTGTTTTCTTCAATCAGTTTTTGTCTTTCTGCTTCTATTAATGCTTTTACTTCGTCATAAGATTTTTGTAAATTCATATTGACGCTTGATACGCATAAATTTTCTGTTGGCTTTTCTCCGATTGTATCTCTTATTATTTGAAATGCTTTTGTATCACCCTCTAAAGCCTTATCAATAATCGCTAAACAAATTTCTTCCTGTACGCTTTTTTCTGAAAGCAATAGTAGCAAATGTTCTTTTAAAGTCTTACGCATTCTACGCACCTCCCCTGATTTTATTCCACCTTTTTGTCCTAACTTCCTAGCTTCGTCCTTGCTTCGTTTGTTTGCCGGAATTAGATTTTTATAGCCGTCTGATTTTGGCATTATTGTAACCTCCTAATATTTATATTAAATTTTTTTATGTCTAAATTGCAATAATTAAAGATATAATCAAGCGTTTTATAATCACCATTTAAAGCATTTTTTATATTAAAGAATTTAGGAATATCATATATTTTATTTCCTGTAATAAGTTTGCGTGTGTCAGCGTTAATTTTATATTCTAATAAGCTGTTAGGATGCTCTGTATGAAGTTCTGTCATATTTCTATGAGGATTTATACTAGAAACATTTAAAAGTTCTTTTTGAGGCATTTCCGGCATGGATTTTTTAGTTTTTATACATTTTAGATAGTGTTCGTTAAAATCCTTACATCCACAAGACATTGTTTTTAATTCAACAAAGGGAAATTTTGTTTTAATTTTTTCCATTTGTGCAATTCCTGTAGTATCAGTATCTAAATACAAATAAATCTTGCAATACTTATTAAAATGCTCTTTAACATTTTCCAAATACTTTAATGTTGACCCCTCACCATTTGAAGATGTTGTAATATGGTAATACTCGGACTGTCCTATTTCTTCTAAATACTGATAAAATACATAGCAGTCTAAATATCCTCCTAAAATAACTAATGCTTGAGTTTTATCTGTAAAGGTATTTATTTGTGCAAGTCCTGTTAAACCGCCAATTTCACGCTTTATATTTTTGCTTAAATCAAGTGGTCTGTATTCAAACCCTATAACATTATTTGTCATAAATTCGATAGTAGGAAAAGCAAATTTATTTTTTTCTACATCAATACCAATAAAACATTTTTCAATGGTTTTAATTTCTATGCCTCTTTTGGTTTTGATAAAATCAAGCATTTTAGGATTTTTTAATAAATCATTATTGTATTTATGCATGTTATCGGAAAAATATTTTATTTTATCTGAGCTTAATACTTTCTTTTCAGGTTTTATAACAGGAGGCATTGTAAAAGTTTCATCAGGTGAATTTTTATAAATCTCACTCAATATCATGCCGGAATGTTCACCTCCACTTGCAAAACACCATAAAATACCTTTATCCTTACTATAAATAAGATTATTTTGGCTTTTATCAATACAATACGGACATTTCCATATTAAATTATTCCCACTTTTTTTATGTGGTTGCCCCAAATAATTTATAATTTTTTCAAGTTCTATACTCATATATGTAATTCCTGTAATTCTTAGTAAAACTATTGCTATAACTAATTTTTACGATTTACAAACTATGTAAAACTTGTAAAACCAGTTTTACAAGATTTACAAAATTATGTAAATTCAAAATCCTTTTATATTGCCAGTTTTACAATGTTTTACCAGTTTTGCCAAATACATCAATTTATAATTTCATCAATAGGTTTAAAATCATCTGATAGTTTTTCAGCTTTTAAAGTAGCTAGTAATTTGATTTTATAACCATTGTTAATATCTATTGATAGTTCATATCCTTTCATTCCGGCTATTTCTTTTAATATTGCAATAGCATTATCCCAAATATGTTTTTTGCGAAATTCCTCTCGTTTCATTCCAAAATCTTTATAGTGATTGTTTACTAATTCAGTTTTTGTAAATGTTTTACCTAAATTTTTGGTTAAAAATTCAAAGAATTTACCATAACTATCATTTCTATCATACATGTAGTTATAAAATTTGATAAAATCCTTACTTAAAAACTCTGTAATGCTAATAGCCTGCTCAAAATCTTCTTTTTCTATAATAAGTTTGTCAGGGTGATTAAGAGAGGCACACAATGTAGATAATAATAAGGCTTTTAACTCTTTAGATTTTATTACTTTACGCAACATGTGATTTTCTGTTGAATTGTATTTAGTTTTTATTTTATTTACATAAGGTAAAAATATACTTGTTGAGATTGTTTCAGGCAATTTATAAATAGCACCGTTCGGAATTTTATTAAAGATTTCAAATAATTCTTTTGATAACTTATCTGCCAAATAGTACGCATTTTTGTAATGTTTAAATTCCATAATAATATCTTCTTTGATACTTAAAACTTCATGTTCTTGAAAAGTAACGAATGACCTGCGTGCAAGCCCGTTATTCATCATCAATTCAATTAATTGACTAACTCTTTTTTCTTTAAAATAATTAGGGTCGCCATATAATAATGCATTTACTACAATATTAGATAAATTTTCATCACGATTTGCTGTCTTAATTGATTTTGATTTTATATCACCATCAAAAGCCTCATATAATATATTCAACAGTTGATTTTTAGTATCATCATTTTCACTTATATATGCACCTAACTCATTTATTGAAACAAGCATTCCTCCAATACTCATGCCTGTAATTGCTTTTGCGTCTTGGTATATACCCTCTGGAGTTCCGTTTGATACGATATGTTCAATATTCCTAATTTTTGCAGTTTCTTCTTTAATATACCGTCTTTTTTCTACTGGACTATTTATTTTTTCTGCGTCTACAATAATTTTTTGTTTTAATTCTTCTATATGTTTTTCCACTTTCTCTTTCATAAAATCAAAAATATATTTCAAAATCTTGTTACAAATATCTTTGTATAATTTGTCTTTTCCTACACCGGAGGGAGCAAAATTTATTGTGAAGATATTAAAATTTCTTATATTTCTTCCGTCATCATATTCATCAAATTTAATTCTTTTGTGCGAAATAGCAAAACCCACAAGAGTTAAAACTGCACCCAACAGGCATGAGGTTGCCATATCGGGATATATAGTTCTTGCAAATTTAAAAGTAATATCCTCAAGTATTTTAGGCATTTTTAAATCTGCTACATCTTTCAAATTCGTACAATTTCCAATAACATTTTCCATGTTAATCCTCGCTTTCTTTTTTATTATTACTATTTTTCTTTTGTTCATTAGCCAAAAACAACTCATATTCAGCCCTATGAGTATTGATATAGGACTGAATATCCGAATATATTAAGAGAGCAATCTCTTTTGCTTGATTTTGGCTAATAACAAACACTTGATTACTTCTCTATGCTTAAATTTTCTATAATATTTAGAATTTGCCGTTTTTCATATAAAGGTAATTCGTATCTTAATTTCCTGCTAAAATTACCATCACAAATACCCAGTTTATTTGCTATTTGCCATAGTTTTACTCCTTTTGATTTTGCTAATTCTTTGATATCTCTGTTTGGTGTCATTTATACCTCCTATTTGTTATTGACAACATAAAAATTTAGTGTTAATTTATAAACATAATTTATTGATGTTGTTGTTTTATAATCATAATAGTAATTAAAAAGCCTTTATGCAATGAGTTGGCGAGTATGAAACAACAATTAAACACCGAAAGAATTTTTTGTAATTTAATAAGCAACAAGGAAATAAAAATGAGCAAAAAGAAAAAAGAAAGTTTTAGCAAATCCGAAATAGCACTTATAAGTAAACGCTTTGCAGATGCAAGAAAGCAAAAGAGTAGAGAATTATACAAATCTGATAGTGCATTGAGTTATCGGGAATTGGCAAAAATTCTTGATATTGGCAGCCATTCTACTATTCAAAAGATAGAAAAAGGAACTCAAGAACCATCTTATGAAGTCATAAAAGCATATATAAATGAGTTTGGAGGTTCTTATAACTATTGGTTAGGTCAAGATGTTTGTAAAGAATTGGAAAATCAAGAAATCCAATCAAAAATATGCTTATCAGACAAAGCTATTGATGTTTTAAAAACATATAAAAGTAAACCAGGAATAATATTGGTAAAAAGAAATAAATTGCTAGCATTGAATTATATTATTGAAAATATGGACAATAGTGATTTTCTTGAAAACATGCGTAAATATTTATTTTACGATAATTTTACTTTTGTATTTAATATAAACAATCCGTCTAGTGATATAGTAGAAACCACTAAAGTTATTGATATTACCTCTAATTATCAACATTTTTGTTCGTCTTTTAAATTTAATGCCTCAGAAATTCCTAAAATATATCTTTCAAAAATAATGGAAAATATTACTGGCATGAGAGCGGAAATAGAAAAAGATAATAACACAAAGGAAAACGAGTAATGAATATTGTTATTTATGCAAGATTTTCAAGCCATTCACAGACAGAACAGTCAATAGAGGGTCAGTTAAAAGTATGTTATGAATATGCAAAGCGTAATGATATGACCGTTATAAAAGAATATATTGACAGGGCTACAACAGGCACAAATGATAACAGGCAACAATTTCAACAAATGATAGAAGATAGTAATAAAAAGCAATTTGAGGCTGTTTTAGTTTATCAATTAGATAGGTTTTCTCGTAATCGATATGATAGTGCAATTAACAAAAAGAAATTAAAACAAAATGGAGTAAGAGTTATTTCTGCACAAGAAAATATAACAGATGACCCTGCCGGAGTATTAATGGAGTCTGTATTGGAGGGCATGGCTGAATATTATTCTGTTGAATTATCATATAAAATAAAAAGAGGTATGAATGTAAGTATAGACAAACGACAAACTTTAGGGGGCAGATGTCCTCTTGGGTTTAAGGTTGATAAAAATACTAAAAAATATGTAATTGATGATGATACAGCTCCTATAGTAAAACAAATTTTTGAAATGTATGCAAAAGATATAAATGTTGCCGAAATAATAAAATATTTAAATGCAAATAATTATAAAACCAGTATAGGTGGTAATTTTAATAAAAATTCTTTAAACAAGCTATTACAAAATAAAAAATATATAGGTTCTTATGTTTATAAGGGTAATGAACTAGAAAAAGACGTATTTCCTCAAATTGTTTCATTAGATATTTTTGAAATGGTACAAAGACGAATGAATAAAGCAAGAAAAGCCCCTGCAACTGCAAAAGCCTATGAAGATTATATTTTGACTACTAAATTATTTTGTGGACATTGTAAAAATATGATGGTTGGAGTATCCGGAACATCTAAAACGGGTAAGAAACATTGCTATTATACATGTAATGGGGTTAAAAAGAAAATTTGTAAAAAGAAAAGTGTACAAAAAGCATATATCGAAAATCTTGTATTAACAGAGTGCAGAAAAGTTTTGACAGATGAAAACATTGAAAAAATAGCAAATAAAGTTATGTTTTTAATCGAACAGGAAAAAGATACTGAAAAAGTAAGAATATTAAGACATAAATTAAAAAAAGTTAATACTGAAAAACAAAATTTGCTTAAATCGTTAAAAGATGGTGCGAGCGATACAATTAGAAGAATAATTTTTGAAGAAATTGAAAAATTGGACAATAACTCTAAAATTATACAAAAAGAAATTGATGTAGAAACTATGCGTGCATTGCCTATTGAGTATTCTGAAATTAAATTTTTCCTTACAAGTATAAGAAATGGCAATATTGACGATATTAAATATCAAAAAGCATTAATTGCTACATTGGTTAATAAAATATACCTGTATGACGATAAAATGACTATTGTATTTAATACTCAAAATACCCCTGTTGAAATTTCTTCTGATTTAATTTCTAATGCAGAGAGTTCGTTTTTGAATGACAATACTCCACCATTTAGAAGAATAAGCACTTTCAAGCATGGTCTTGACAGTGCTTTTTATATTTATATCTAGTTTTTGGCCGTCATAAGTAAAGTTCGATACAAGCAGATTAAGCATATAACGCCTTTTTTGTCTGTCATAGCTCAAATACTTGCTATAAGCGTTTTTGCAGAGTGTGAGGAGTACTGAAGCCTTTTGAATAATTTCATCATTTTCTTGGCTAATGAAATCAAATTGCATTCTTGCTTCATCAAGTTCAATTTGCCATTCATTCTTCTTTTCAAAGTAAAATTCTTCTGAAATTGTTTCATCAATCTTATCAATATAAAGTTTGTTCAATCTTTTCTTTAGAACACTGATTTTTTCTGAATTGCATCAAGTGTTTCTTGTTCATATTCCTGTTTGCCCTGAAGCATGTCTTTCAGTTTTTCAAGAATAGCTTCAGCAAATTCAGGTGGGCAAGTAAGGTTTTTAAATAAATCTTCAACCATTTTGTCCACATATTCTTCTTTTAGCAGTTTAAGCCCCTTGTCTTTGTCATCAGTGCTTCTGTAATAGATGTATTTGCCTTTTTTAATATCACCTACAAGCATGTAGTTGTTAGGCGATTTTATAAGCCCTGAATACAAGAAGTCATGCTTTGTAACGTGTGGGGCTGTTCTATCTTTAATAATTTTTTGCACTGAATAATAAAGTTCTTTTGTTATTATCGGTGTGTGCTGGGCTTCAAAATATCTTTTACCCTTATACTCAAATTCACCCCATATAAAAAGGATTATGCAATATTTTTTCAATGGTTTTCTTTGTGCAGTTGCGTTTGCCTATTGTAAACCCATCAGCTGCAAGTTTTTTTGCAAGGCTGTTGAACGTAAAACAACCAGTTGAATATAATTCAAAGGCTTTGATAACAAAAGGGGCTTTTTCTTTATCAACAACAATTTTGCTTTTTTTCTTGCTGGTTTTTTGGTTCAAATATCCAGTTGGGGCTTTGCCCGGAAAGAAACCTTCTTCAGCAGCTTCAACCATGCCTTTTGTAACTTCATTTGACAAATTGCGTGGATATAAAGAAGAAACAGCCGAAAACATCATAAAAATAAAGATTTCATGAGGTGCTGAATATTTATTCAGCACCATATTATCTTTCACCAAATGCACACTGCAATCAGTTTTAGTGAAAATATTCTTAATTGTCGCAGCGTCATCTTCATTTCTTAGTAACCTGTCATTCTTTTCACATAAAAGATGACAGGCTTTTTTTGCCTTTTTATGGTTCTAAGCATTCTTTCAAATTCTTTTCTTCCAGCTTCTTTGGCAGTGATGCTTTCAGCAAAAATTTCTGCAACTTCAAAACCTTTTCTTTTTGCATAATCTTGCAAATACTTCACTTGGGCTGGGATTGAAAAGCCTGTTTCTTCCTGTTCTTTGCTCGAAACCCTACCGTACTTATTAAAAAGCCAAATGGTGATTTGCCTATAAGCAATTTGTCTGAAGGTGAAAAACTTGATCTTTGTGTTGACATTGCCCTTAAAAACAAGACTGGCTTGCAAATTGTGTTGATTGATGGAGTTGAAAAACTTTCACCAATTAACAGACAGCACCTATTTGACCGTTGCAAGGCTTCAGGGCTTCAGTTTATTACAACAAGAACCACAAATGACAGTGAATTAACTGTTGTTGAATTATAACGCACGAAAAAAAAAAGGAGAATTTAAAAATGACAGATGCGAAAAACGAAACTTTCAAAAAAGACTGTGAAACTTTAATAAAGGAAATTAAGACTTCACAAGCAGAAAAAAAAAGCTATTTCAAAGAAGTTCTTGAAGGTAAACATGAAGGCAAAAAACTATTTCAACAAAGAATTGTTATTGAATTAGCAGAAGTCATTGACTATGACAAATCAAAACTTGTATATGAAGAAACTGAAGCTGATGAAAATGCAAACAGAAAATATTTGAATGATTGTTCAATTAGACTTGACAAAGCTGCACTTCAATTTGCCAATGAATTGCAAAAGAATGAAAGATTTTCAATAGAAGAATTTGACTTGTTTGGTCGTTGTTACCCAACATCAATAGAAAAAGAAGGAAGCCCAAAAGTTGAAATCAAGTGTGTTGATTTATCAAAAGGCACTTCTGAAAATATTTCTGATGTTCCACCTGAAGTTCTTGCAGCCCTTAAAAGAACTTTAGACAAAGTAATTGCTAGGGGAGAAAAAGGGGAAGGAAAAGACACTGTTGCAACAGTATAGTCTTTTTCGTGGGCTGTGTTTTGGTAATGTCGCAGCCCATCATAAAGGACTAACCAACGCAAAAGAAGGAGAATGACAAATGACAGACAAAAACGCATTATTAACAACAGTAGAAAACAATTTAGGTACAACACTTGCAGCAAAAGCAGCTGCATTGCCTGACGGCTTCCAAATGGCAAAATTTCAGCAAAATTGTATGGTTATGCTAAAAGGCATTGAAGCTGAAAAACTTGCAAAAATACCACCACAAGACATTGTTGAATGTTTAATGAAGGGGGCTTTGCTTGATTTAGATTTTGCAACTGGTGAATGTTATGCAATACCTTATGGCAAAGAATTGAACTTTCAAACCGACTATAAAGGTGATGAAAAAGTTGCAAGAACTTACAGCATCAAGCCTATTTATAATGTGATTAAAGATGTTATCAGAGAAGGTGATGAATACAAAAAAATTATTGAAGATGGCAATGTAAAATTCATTTTCAAGCCGTTGCCTTTAAACAATAACAAAATTATTGGTGCATTTGCACAAGTTATTTTCACTGATGGTTCTTCTATTGGTGATGATGCAAGTGTTGCAGAACTTGAAACAATAAGGAAACAATTTTCAAAGGCTGCAAATTCACCAGCTTGGACAAAAACAACTGGCGAAATGTACAAAAAAGTAATTCTAAGACGTGTTTTGAAGAATGTTTCAAAATCGTTCAAAAATTCTGCTCAAAGCATTGCTTATGCAACTGCAACAGATTTTGAATTTAATAACAAAACAGGTGTTTCAACTGAAGCAGAAAAAATTGTGAACGTGTTTGAAAACAAATTGCCTGTAAATAATCAACAAGCAATCACAACAAACAATAAAAATGCGTTCGCAGAAATGCCACAGAATGAATTTTCTGAACCTGTTGCAATAACTTCTGCATCACAAACAGAAAATGCGAATAAAAGCCATTCTGACGTTTCTGAATACGGATATGAAGAAGAACTTCCTGAAGTAGTTTATGAATGTTCAAACTGTGGTTCTTATATAACACAAGCAGAAGATGGCTATTCAAAAAGAAATTATGGCAGACCACTTTGCAGAGATTGCCAAACATTAGCAAAAAACGGTGAATTATAGGAAGGGCAGAAGCAATGTTTTTGACGGAAAGCAACTACTATTCACCTGAAGCAAATATTGAATATCTTTCAGTATCTCAATATAAAGATTTTGTTGGAACTTGGGCAAAGCCCGGTTGCGAAGCAAGAGCAATGGCAAAGCTAAAAGGCGAATGGGTTGAAGAAGTAACAACACCAATGCTTGTTGGTTCTTATGTAGATGCACATTTTGAAGGCACACTTGATTTTTTCAGAGCAAAACACCCTGAATTTTGCAAAAAGAATGGTGAATTGAAAAAAGATTATCTAAAGGCTGAACAAGTCATTGAAAGAATTGAACGTGATGAATTCTTTATGCTTTGTATGTCAGGCGAAAAACAAGTGATTTTCACAGCAGAACTTTTTGGGGCAATGTGGAAGGGTAAAACTGACAGCTACCACAACAGAAAAAGCCCATTCAGCAGCATTGTTGATTTGAAAGTCGTTAAAGACCTACATGAAAGATTTTGGGTTAAAGACTTAGGGCAGTTTGTTTCTTTTGTTGAATGGTGGGGTTATGACCTACAAGGGGCAATCTATCAGCTATTAGAACAAGCAAAATATGGTGGCGATAAAGTACCCTTTTATATTGCTGCTGCTGACAAAAAGAAATATACAGACATTGATGTCATTGCTTTAAGACAAGGCGATATGGACAGGGCTTTGATAGGGGTTGAAAGCAATGTAAACAGAATTAAAGATTTGAAGGCTGGTAAGGTCGAGCCAGTCAGATGTGAAAAATGCGATTATTGCAAATTCACAAAGAAATTAACAGCCCCTATAAGCACAGACATGTTGATTGAGGTGTAAAAATGGCAAAAGTGCAGTTGAAAAATGGCTATACAAAAATTGTAAATAATCTTTTGGAACAATTCTTCATAAGAGATTTTTCACCAATTCAATTAAGAATTTTGCTGATGCTAATTAGGTTTTCTTATGGCTGCAACAAAAAAACTGCAAAAATTAAACCATAAAACTTATTCAATACAGCTTATGTGTATGAATGCGATATAAAAAGAGAGTTGAAACACCTTGAACGAAACAAGGTAATAACTTGCGACTATGAAGAAAAAGTATTTTCTTTGAACAAAAATTTTGATGAATGGAAAGTTTCTTTTCACAAGTTGTTTGATGAAGAAAAATTTTCAAAATTGTTACACATAAATCTTAGTTGTGGACAAAGTAAAAACTTTGCTGACAACAAAGAAATTGAAGCTGGTAACGCAGGCAGTGAAAGCAATTTAAGCCTACCTAAAGAAAGTATAAAGAAAGATAAAGAAAATAATAATACTATCTTAAAATATTATGAATCTATCAGCAAGTTTTATTATTCAAAATCAGAAAATAAAAATTATCCGTTGCACCTGATTAGATATAAGAAAAATTCAAACCCTTTAAATTCTAAAAAAAGAATTTTCAGATATCTCTTGCTTTTTTGATATTAAATAAGATTTTATTCTGTTGAAAAGCTCGCAAAACAAGGAATTGCAGAAATCGGATTTGCTGAATTTAAGTCTGCAATAATTTCTTCATACCCTGACTATGTTCAAAGCATTAAAAAAGCGCCTCTCGGCGCTAATTTTGTGAGTACCACTTGTTTTAAATGGTGGACTTTCGGGGACGAACCTCACACTTTTATCTAAAGAAATTATTGAAGTTTGCAAAGAAAAAAATAATATTATATTTTTTGAAGTTCTCCAAAATTGGCTTGCTGCTTAGTTTTTAGCAGCCGTTTAAATTTTTACCTAAAAATATAATGAAAAATATAACAAATTTTATTCCAATTTCAAAAGGAATTGCCCACACGTTGAAGCATGGGCAAACTATTCAAGAAGTAGAATCACAAAGTTTTTATAAATTTTTCCATATCGTTGAGCCTATTCAGCCAACCATTCAGAAATTTTTTCTGATTTCCATATTTCGTAAACTCATAATATTTTGCTTTTTTCGCTGCAATATATTTTTCCGGGTAGGTATATTGTGCAGCCTTCAAAAATTCAGTGTTTCTTGTCATTCCTGTTGCTTTCACAATTTCAACACCCATATTGACAGCAGTATCAAAGCATAATGCCGCAAATTTTGGTGTCATTTTATCGCAACCAGCTACAAGCCAATAATTTTTGTAATAAATTTCTTTTACTTCTGCATCAGAAATATTTATTACTGGTTTGGATCGCTGTCCTTTGTTAAATAATAATACGCCTGAATTAAAATATAAGAATTCATTTTTTAACTTCAATACACTTTTAATATGTTTTAATCTTTCAGGCTGTGTCTCTAAAAAGGGGACAATTGTATCTAATGCAGCCGCAATTTGCTTGTCTTTGATATCAGTATCAAATTCGTTAATATCGCATTCTACAACTAAATCAGAATCTAAGTAAAGAACTTTTTTCTAATTTTGGAATAAAAAAGGAATAAATAAACGATAATAAATTTCTTCTGTATAATATTCTAAAGTTTTAAACTTGATATTTTTAAACTGTTCAGGAATACAATCAGAAATATTGAAAAATCTAAGACTAAAGTTTGTTGGTAGCATACTTAATAAAAGTTTTTTATCATATTCAGAAACTTCTGAAATAATAGCTATCACATCATATTTTTTATTAATATTAGAATTTTCTATTAAATATTGCAAAGCAACACTAGTGTTTTTGATTCTGTTCTTTCTTTTAAAGACTGTTTGGCTCTGTAGATACTAACACTTTTGCCCTCATCTATGGCACGCACAAGAATGGCTCTCGCATAATAGCGATTAAAATCAGAAAATGCAATTGTTTGAGCGATATTTGAGGGAATTTTTCTACCGTTTTTGTCTTCGGCTTTGAAACATAAAGGGGTTAAAGCTTTTTCTAAACTTTCAATTTGCCCAACTTCAAAATATTTCCTTAGTAATAACTTGTAACTTGAAATATACTCAGGCTTTATAGAACTAGGCTCATAAAACAAGCTGTTCTTAATATCTTGCTCAAGTTCACTAATCATGATTGATCGGGTTTTGTTGTCAAGGTTTAGAAAGTGGTACATAAAAGCCTCATGTGGACTTTTTTAGCCTTCAGCATAGGACTTATTATGAATGCTTTTGTTAACTTAGATAAAATAATTGCAAACTATGTACTCATTTTATGATAGACTATAAAAGAGAGCAATTTTTCAATAATATAAAAGCTAAATATATTGATACAAAACTTTTCAATTTTTAATTCGTTTGTTTTTTAAATAGTCATTATTATTGACAATAACTTCGTTGAATATTTTTGAGAGAGTTTCGTTATCATAAACCTTATAGTAAGAGTCAGTAATCATTTTTACTAAATTATTAAAGCTTTGTTTCTGTTCATCTTTTCTCAAATGGATAACCGGTTTAGCGGTCGGTAAATATTCACTAAGAAATGAAATACAGTCTGTAATTAAATAATCAGAGCCTGCAAACATTTCATAGTAATCTCCGCCGGTGTAAATAGTTCCGATTTTTTTCCACTCTTCAAAGTAATTTTCGATTTCTGACAGAGTTTTAATCTTATGTCTTAATACACGGTCTTTCAAAACGGGATGCGGTCTAAAAATCCATTCATATTCAGGATGGGATTTTGCTAACTGCAAGATAAATTCACCATTTTTGTCAAATGTTGCAGTAGCGTAATCTATATTTTCCTATTCAAAACAATTATGAGGTGAGTAGATTATTCTTTTTTTGTTAGTTTTCCATATTGTATCTATTTTCGATTTATCAAGAGTTTTGTAACTATCAAGTTTGCAAGAACCAATAGCTGTACAATTTTTAGCATTAAACTTTTGTTGGTATTCTTCTTTATGCAAATCAGATTCTACAAAATATTTCCAGAGTTTGCCGTGAAAACCAAGTAAATAATTCATGTAGCTGTTTAGTGAATAGTAGCAGTATGGGACATAGCAAATCAGTGCATTCTTACTGGTATTGAACGGATTTTGGTTATCAGGAATTAACCAGGGCTGCTGGTAGAAAACGATGTCCGGTTTAACTTTTTTTAGTTCTATATGTACCTGTTGCTTGATATCATAAACTACTTTATAGTTTATTCCTTTTTCCTCAAAAAATTTAATTCCTTTTTAACATATGTTCTTGAGGTGAAATGCCGATTTCAGATTTTTTAAAATAGGCAAGCATTACAAACGGTTCGAAATGTTTGCTCTTTAATAATGCTTCAAATAATGAGGCACAGGAACTCCACTTTTGAATTTCTGTAACCCAGAATCCAACTTGAATTTTTCGACGTCTGGCTAAAAACCTAAGTTTAAATAAATGTTTCTGGTATCGGAGATTCATTATTAAGTTCAAGAGTTTATTTGTAGAAAAGTTAATTATCTGCTTTTCAAATAAATAGATAACAATCCTGTTTCTTCTTATTTCAAATTCAAATATCGGTTCAAAGAGCTTTGTCCAGTAAAGTTTTCTATAATGTCTGGTTGTCAAATGAAAATATCAGACATCTGTATTGTTTATAAAGTAACATAGAGGTCTTAAAATAATTATTGAATGATACTAGAAACTGACAAAAAGATTATAGGCAATAAGTTTAAAGAATACAGAAAGAGTAAGCAGCTAACTCAATTTGAATTAGCAGAAAAAGTTGGATTAAATGAAAAACAAATTTCGCGTATTGAGGCAGGGTTGAACTATCCTACATATCTTACTTTTGTAAAGCTTTTAGATGTGCTTGATGTCAATATTCTTGATTTTGTTCAATCAGCACCGTTAACAAATAATCCTTTACAGGATGAAATTATGCATTTAACAAAAAATGCAGATAATATTGAATTAAAAACATATATAGATGTCTTAAAATCTTTAAAAAGGAATTTAAAGAACTTTAAGGGAAGCTGTTAAATTAAGATTTTTGCCCATAATTCATCAGGAATACTGTTATTATTGTTTTTATAAATTTCAATAGCTTCTTTGTGGCGTTGTATGATTTTATTTTCACCTGTCAAATAGTTGTATTCAGACAATCTTCCAGCAGCATTCATTCTTTCACGGTTTATTGCTTCATACTTAACACTGAATTTTGCACCTTCCAGCCACTCTTGTTTCATTTTTTGTACAAGATTTTCTTTTTTCTTGAGTGCATCTTTAATTTTTCTACTGTGCGGGAATTTTGCAAGTCCTGCTCTTAATTCCTGTATTTCAATATTAGCCGCAAGAATTGTTGCTTCCATAACCCTCATATCTTTCCAGATATCCCCTATAGGATAAATATCAACGCCTGCCAGTCTGTCAACTTTATGCGTAAATTTCTGCTCAATAGTTTCAAATATTTTGTTCAGTTGATGTTCAATATTGGGAAATTTTTTGAGCAATGATGAGTTATTATTTCTGACAAAGTTTCTGGCTTCCCGGGCAATGTTATTATGGTTCGTCTGGCCTGAGTAAACATTAATTCTTTCTCTAAGAAGCTGTTCATACTGATTTTGGAGCCGTAATAACAAATCTTTTTTAGAAAGCACCGCCGCCGGCTTATTAATATTCTTTGCTCCATCGGATGAAATTATATCAATCAGTTCTTTTGTGGAAAGCTTTTCGTCTTTATTAATATTATTTTTATTAATCTGGTGATAGTATTTATCCATGGCAGAAATTTTGAGAAGTTTTTGTTCCAAATATTTATTTTCAATGTTTTCAATTTCTTTAAAATAATCCAGAGCAGCTTTATTTTTCTTTGCTTCCATTTCAATATTTTTATCCATTGTTTTTAAGGTTGATTGCAAGTTTCCGTGTTTTTTAAGCTCTTCTGTTAACCTTGGAATGTCAGGATGATTTGGATTATTTTTTAATAAAGAATTTAGATGGCTTGACTGTGTTCTTAATTTAAATCTCTGATTTGACAGTCTTGCAAACCTGTCCAGGCGCAGTCTGTTTTGTAAAATTTCAAGCAATACTTCTTTTTCTAACGCAGTTTCAGGTGCTTTTACTTTTAAATTTTGAGCCCATATATCTTGAGTTAGAAGAACTTTTAATTGATTTCTCAGTATTTCAGGTTTTGGCCCGCCTTTAAAAGTATAATTTTTTGCAGGAAAATTTGAACTGCCCCAAACAGAGTTAATAAACATAAATAGACCTTTCTTTTTTAATACACACTCACTTAACTACTAATTTTAAAACCAAATAAAAAATTTTTTGCTAAATTATATAAAAATTTTAACAAATAGTTACAACTCATCCGGTAAATTTATAGCTGGCAGGCTAAGGGTTATGTTATCTCCGGCTTGAATTACAGTAGAATTTTTAGGAATAATTCTTTCCTGTTTGCGTTTAATCAAAACCGCGAGAGATTTTTGCGGGAATTCTACGCATCTTATGGGCTTTCCGACCCATTCATGATTTTTGGGAACTGTAATTCTGAGGAGTTTTACAGCACATTCTTCTTCATAATCATTAAATGTTTTTTTAATATCAACATGCGGGTCAATCATATTTGTCATTTTTGCTGCAAGCGGCAGGAATGTTCCTTGAATTGCAACAGAAAGTATAGAAATTAAAAAGACCAGATGAAACAAGTCATAATGCAGGGTAATTCCGCTGTCCATTGCGATAATTGCAAAAACAATTGAGGCAACGCCCCTGAGTCCGGCCCATGAAACAAGAAGACACTGATTAATACCTGATTTAAAAAAAGATAGCAGCAAGAACACAGCTGCCGGTCGTGCTATAAAAGTTAAAAATAAAAATATCAACATACCTGTAAGAAGAATTGAAGGCACTTCGCGCGGGAAAGCCAGAAGGCCAAGTGTAAAAAATATTCCTATTTGTGCAAGTTTTGTTATGCCGTCAAAAAAATGCATCATTGGTACTTTATTTAGAATGTTTGCGTTTCCAAGAATTATTCCCAGGAAATAAACTGCAAGAAACGGGTTTCCATCACAAAAGAACGGAAGCAGATAGGATAATAAAACTAGCGCAATAATAAACAGTGAGCCGTTTTCATCAGTAATAATACTGGTTTTTTCATATATGTAAATTGATATTTTTGCAACCAGAACTCCGATTAAAATCCCGAAAATCATTTGTTTAAAAAATAATGCGATTACAAATCCGGAGCTCTGGTTCTGCATAAGTGTTATTGCGAGAATAACGAGTACATACGACATCGGGTCGTTGCTTCCGCTCTCTATTTCCAGAAGCGGGGCTGTGTTTTCTTTCAGATGTAGATTTTTTGCTTTTAGAATTGAGAATACTGAAGCTGCGTCTGTAGAACTTATAACTGCACCTATCAAAAAACTTTCGAGAAAACTGAGTTCAAGTACAAAATGACAGAAAACACTGGTTAATACTGCCGTAAGAAAAACTCCTGCTGTTGAGAGTACAGCAGCCTTTGCAATTATAGGTTTTGCTGTTGCCCACTTTGTGCAGAAACCGCCGTAGAAAATTATAAATCCGAGCGCAAGCGAGGCAATATCTTTTGTGTTTGCAAAGTCGGCGAAGCTTATTTTAAAGATGCCGTCAGTCCCGAATAACATTCCAAGGCACATAAAGAAAAGCAGGGCGGGGATACCTAATGCATCCAGAAATTTGCTGGAGAATATTGCAAGAAGTATAACTGATGAGCAAAGTATTAATATGAAAAGCATTTACAGATTATAACATTTGCAATCTTTCTGCATATTCCTCTATAAACTTATAGAAAAGGATGGATATATTTGCTCTGTGTAAATGAGGTTTCGAAAATACCGGAACAAAGCTCCCGTTTCCTGCAGTTACTGCATTTATCCAGAAAAGCTTTTTTCCACGGTGAAATGCTATCCCTGCAGAATTCTTCTATTCTGTTGTCAGCAAGGCATAGAGGAATGTTATATACATCTGCGGTTATGTTGTATCTTACAAATTGTCTGATTGCTTCATACAATTCTTCTTTGTAATCATAAGGGTCAATGTTAATATCTTCATAATTCGTTTCAGCTCTTCCGTGGTATTCCATTCCCATAAGTGCAATGTGGGTTACGAATGGCAGATTTCTGTAGATATACTCGGCAATATCTTTGAGTTTCCGGTAATTCTGTTTTAATATGACTATTCTTATTTCAATTTTTTGTTTGTACTGTGCAAGATTGTACAAACCTTTGATTGTTTGCTGAAAACTGCCTTTTACTCCGGTTATAAAATCATGTTCTTCTGCTAAATCCGAATACAGCGGGATACCGTAAGATATATCAAGATGTTCAATTTTTGATAAATTTTTAACCAGATTAATATCTTCAAAATTTCTTCCATTAGTCAAAATATGCACTTTTTGATTTGGAGATTTTTTTGCAATTTTAGAGAGAAGTTTCAACAATTTTTCCGGCTCTATAGTCGGTTCACCGCCGGTTATACCAATGTTTTTATCATTTCTTAAATCTATGCAGCCGAGAATTTTTAAGCACTCATCATACCGTGACTGCCTGCCATCTATCTGCGGGCACATTATACACTTAGAATTACATAAATCCGTGACATAAAAAGCATTATGGCAGGAATTTTTCTCCCATACAACCGAGCAGCTGCCGTCCGGATTTATGGATATAACATCCCCATCCTGAAAAGGCAGAGGAGAATTTATTCTGACTGCCGGTATTTTGCAATCAGGTTTTTCTTTCACAATAAAGCATTTGGCGCCAAATCTGATTAAAGGAAGTTTGTCACATACGACTATTCTATTTTTATCGAAAATATTATTTTTTGTTGTTATTTTCCCTGTAATCAATTGCGTTATGTTAACAGGTTCGCCTTTAATTTTTTTCAAGGTTTATTTCTCCATACGGCCGTCTTGTTACCCACGACCAGAATATATCCATCATCTGTTCATCATTTTTATTTAATAAATAAAATATATAATCAAGCACCATTTTGTTTTTCTTGCAGAAGCCGCTTTTTCTCCTGTTTCCCATTAAATCTTTTGTTTCAAGATAATTTCTTATCACATCAGCTCCGCAATACTGCTGGTAAACGCATTCTGAACATACCGGCATGGACTCAACACAGGAGTTTCGGACTATGCTGTGCATAACCTGCCCGTTGAATATTCCGGAAAACTTTTCATCTACAGTTCCAAGGCAAAAATAATCATCTCCCATCCTTGCCAGCATTCTTGCTTCATCGGCTGGATAAACTTTGCCGTCATAATTGTAAATTACTCCGGACAGGCCTGCGCCTGATGGTGACTGCAAATCTACAAATCCCGTTGAAAACGGGGTAAGTATACGTGTAAGAAACAGAGCGGTATAGCATTCTACAAAGTCTATTCCCTTCTTGTTAAGTTCTATTATATATTGCAGTGCATCTTTGTATGCAGAAATAAATTCTTCGGTTGAATAATCAAGTTCAGCTTTATTTTTGACGGCATTTCCATATGGATTTAAAGCTCTTAGAAAAATTGTATTGTACCCAAGCTTGACGTAGGTATCAATCACACTTCTAAGCTTGTTAATATTTGTTTTTGTAATTGTCAAAAGCGGTGCGCAATCATTAATCAGCTTAGAGTTTTCAATGAATTTGTCGTATGAACTTTCAAATATTCGAGATTTTCTATTTGTATCATGCAGTTGTTTAGGCCCGTCAAGCGATGTTGAGATTTCAATTGAATGTTTTTTTATAAAATCAATTTGCTCTTTTGTAATCTGCATCAGGTTGGTACAAATTACAAAGCTTAAGTTTTTTCCAGCAAGTTTATTGACAAATTTGGCATACAGTATGCTTTCTCTAACTATATCCCAATTCAATAGAGGTTCTCCGCCCTGATATTCTATCTTAATATCGTCGGACGGTGATTGAAAAATTAAATCAATAGTTTTTCTTGCGGTTTCCCAGCTCATGTCATACTGTTTTGCCGACATATCAATACTTGAGGCGTGGCAATATTTGCAAAGACAGTTACATCGCAGTGTCGCAACAATCATATGCAAATTTGGAGAACATTGTGCAAAAGCTTTTCTGGTTCGCAGTTTTATTGCAAGCAAATTAAGAACTTGTTCTTTTTCTTCCGGTACTGTAAGAAAATGTTTGGCTTTTAATCTTTTGTAAAATTCATTCTGAGGCTGAAGCTTGTATGAGTGGAATTTATCAAAATCATCTCTGCGGGCAATAATCCATTCTCCGGCTTGATTTACCATAAGAACCGTATCATCTGAATATTTAAAATTAAAAGGAAGAATGATATATGAGGACAATTTATAAAACCTCAAATCTTTCAAAAGCTTTGTTATAAATAGCTTCTCTTAATTCTCCGAACTGGCCGTTAAGAGTTTCTCTGAGCTGTTGTTCCTGTAAATCAGAATTAAATTTATCAATATCAAAATTATTTAGAGAATTAACCTCTATAATATAATTAAATTCATCTTCTGATACTAATATGTCCTGCCATAAGTATACTGTTTTCAAAATAGCATCTTTATAAAAAACAGACTTCGCAAATTTGTATTGCTTCATGTTTCCTCTTAAAATCTTGAAGAATAATGTGAACTGTGCGAGCTGTGTGAATAATGCGAACGGTGGGAATAATGACCTGCAAGCTTTACATTATCTTTGTTTGTTAGTTCAATGCCGGAATACAGTATAAAAGGTTTACTGCTGTTCTGTACGGATACAGCGGTATTAGAAACTTCCGGTACGTTAGAAGTATTTACAGCTTTGGCTTCCAAACCTAAAAATGACATAAGAAATAAGCCCAGAAAGGATATGCAGCTTATTATACGCTTAAATCTATTTTTCATACAAACTCCTTTCCCAGATTATAACTTATTTTTCAGTATAATAAAAGTCTTCAGGTATGAATTATTACAATATATTAAGCAAAATAAGCCATATGGCTAAGGCTTCAAAGATAATTTTTCGTATCTTTCACGCAGCCTTCTAATTCTTTCATTAAGATAAGCTGTTTCTCGTTCGCGCCCAAGACTTTCGTAAATATTTCTGCATTTTGTATACAGATTAACAGCATCCTTAGGTTTTCGCCTTTCAAGCATATGCGCTAAATCCGAGTATGTGAATGCAAGCTGTGTCTGTACTCCTTCTTTTGGAGTTGGTTTTTTAAGAATACTATCATAATTTTTCACATTTTGTTCATATTCAGCAATAACATTTTTGCAGCATTCTTTTTTCTGTTGAAGTATATTAAACAGATTTTTTCGGTCATTAAGATTTTTATATAAATATTCTAAATCAGTAAGCCTTGCGAGTTCATGCAGTCCGTCATTCTTTTTACGGCTGTTTTCAAGCGCTATATGCAAGAGTTCTTCTGCTTTTGCCTGCATATTAAAATTAATGCATAATTTGCTGAGTTCATTTATTAAAAGATCGCTTAGTCTGCTGTTTCCGTTAATTTTCAACTCGTCAGACAATTTGACCGTTCTGTTGCAGAAGTCTTCAACCTTTCCGCCGTGTACAAATAAATCTCTGATTTCGATATAATCGTTTTTTGCACTCAAGATTTCTTGTTCAGGCCTCAGGCAGCGCTTAGTGAAATTTGCATAAGCACTTTGAAATATGTCGTTTTGTTTCCCCAGCTTAAAAAGAACTTTCATATATTAAAAAAGTATTTTTAGTAAAGAAAATTGTCTGCATATTAATATATTTTTACAAATTCTGCCTTTTCCATGTATAATTTAAAGAGAAACGGAGAAATATAAATGAGTAAATATTTATTGGAAGTAGGTGTTGAGGAATTACCTTATAAGTTTATACCAATGGCAATTTTTCAATTGAAAAACGGATTTGAAACATTTTTAAATGACAGTGATGTAAAATATGAAAAAGTTAACGTAATGGCAACCCCCAGACGTCTTGCTGTAATCATAGATGGACTTGCTTCATCTCAGCCTGATGTAGAAAAAGTTGTAAAAGGCCCGATTGCAAAAGCGGCGTTTGATGAAAATAATAACCTCACAAAAGCCGGAGAAGGTTTTGCGAAGAAAAACGGAGTTGGAGCAGATGAACTCTATATTGAAGATAATTACGTTTACGCGAAAATTTCAATTAAAGGTAAAAATACAAAAGATTTGCTGCAAGAAAATGTTCCGGTAATTTTCTCAAAACTTCAAGGCCCTCATTTTATGAGATGGGGCAGTAATGATGTTAAATTCTCACGTCCTATAAGATGGGTTTTATCAATTTTGGATAATGAAGAAGTTAAAATCAAAATTATTGACAAAGAATCTTCCAATATTACAAACGGACATAGATTTTCTAAGCAAAATATTGTGATTAATAATCCTGATGAATACGTTTCTAAGCTGCGTGAGGCAAACGTAATTGTTGATCCGGATGAAAGAAAACAGCGTATATTAGAATTAACCAAAATTGAAGCAGATAAGATTAATGCTGTTACAAAAATTTCCGATGATTTGCTTGAAGAAGTTACATTTATCTGCGAATGGCCGGTTGCTGTAACCTGCAATTTTGATGAAGCTTTCCTTACAATACCTCAGGAAGTTGCAGTAACAGTTATGGAAACTCATCAGAGATATTTTGCACTGTATACAAAAGACGGAAAACTTACAAACAAGTTTGTAACTATTACAAACTATACAGGTGATGAGTTTGAAAATATTAAGGCCGGCAATTTGCGTGTAATTAAGGCCCGTCTTGACGATGCTGTATTTTTCTTTAATGAAGACACCAAAAAACCTCTTGAGGCTTATGTTGAAAATCTCAAGGGCATGACTTTCCAAAAAGGCATGGGGTCTGTGTATGACAAAACTCAGCGTATTGTAAAGCTTTCTGAAAAAATAGCATCTTCTCTGGGAGTAAATAAAGCTTCTATTAAGAGAACTGCTGAACTTTGCAAAGCTGACTTAGCAACAAACCTTGTATTTGAATTTACAGAACTTCAAGGGTTTATCGGCGCTGACTATGCCAGAGTTTCAAAAGAAGCTCCGGAGGTTTCAGAAGGTATAAAAGAACATTATTTCCCGCTCAATGCTGATTCTGAAACAGCGAAATCTATTGAAGGTCAGGTTGTTGGTATTGCAGATAAACTGGATACAATCTGTGCAGTATTCGTTTCCGGTAAAAAACCAACCGGTTCTTCTGATCCGCTCGGCGTAAGACGTGCAGCTCTCGGAATTATCAAGACAATCCTTGAGCATAATTTGAAGCTAAATGTTTCCGAATTAATTGATGAAACTCTTGCACTTCTTCCGGTAAAAGCAGACGTTAAAAAAGATGTTGAGGAATTTTTCGTACAAAGAGCTATTATATTCTTGAACAACGATTATCCAAAAACTGCTCTGGAAGCATGCGCTCAAAACAATCCTTGTATTGATTTTTGTGATTATGTAAAACGCGTCAAAGCAGTAGCAGGCGGAGTTGATGAGAAACTTGTAGAGAATGCTAACAGAGTCTTGCGTATTTTGAAAGAAGATGCTGGAGAAGTTAGGCCGGAACTTTTTGTCCAAAATGCTGAAAAAGATTTATATCAAGCAGTTCAGGCAATTAGTTTTAACGGTGATTACGCAAAATATCTCACTGATTTGACAGAAATTAACCCTGTTGTAACAAAATTCTTTGATGACGTACTTGTCATGGATAAGGATGAAAATATAAAAAATAACAGACTTGCACTATTGAAGAGTTTGAAAAATAAGTATATAATACTAACAGATTTCTCCCAAATGTAAAAAATTGTAACAACTTAAAAGAAAAGAGTCAATTTTTACCTTGAGGGGACTTTAATATAGTACAAAGTGAAGGTAGTAAAACTAAAGAGGTCGTTATGTTCAACCTGAAATTTTTCAAGTCACTGAAAGAAGCATTAGATACAAAAGCAAATTTACTTACATTTGCAAGCTCACAGAGAAAAGCAAATGAAGAATATATAGAGTCATTGTCAAGCAATGAACTAAAAATAAAGGCTGACGAACAGAGGTTGGAAGCAATGGTCAGACAACAATTAAAAGAAGAATTTCCGAATATAGAAAAGAGTTCTTCTTACGACTTACTGGTTGACGCGGTCATCCATAATTACAAGTCAAAACAGCTTCAAGCCACCGATGGTGCGGAAATAAATTAGACACTGTCAATTATTAAAAAATAAACAAACACCGTATTCAGACGAATGGGGTGTTTTTTATTATGCAGAGTCTAAATAGCGCCGGTTGCAAAAGAGGCAGCTTCTTCATAAGGGTTTTCAAGACCTGCATCCTGAGCAGCTTTTAGCGCTGTTTCAAACGCTTTGTCTGAATTTTCTGCAATTTGCGGGTTTTCAAGCAGTGCCTTCAAATCATGATTAGTATCATCTGCACCTTTAAACAACATTGAGCGACCGAGTGCTTCAGCTTTAGGGTCAGAAAAATCATTTAATTTCGGAGCTTCTGCTGCCGGTTCTTCTACCGGAACTTCTGCCTGCGGTTTTTGAATACCGTTAAAATTTACCTGATTTACACTAAATTTTGGACCATTTACTTCACTCATGTAGTTACCTCGCTTTATTTATTAAATTATATCATATTATGCAGTTAATCAACCATCCATTTGTTCTAAAACCTCTGATTAATTTTTTTTGCTAGTTGAAGGGTAAATTTTACGAAAATATTTACAAAAATTTACTATTTATAATGACTTTGTTATAATTAATATATGGGTAATGATATCGAGTCACTTCAGAATATATTAAAAAATGATCCTTCAAATTTTCAGGCAAGACGTGAACTTTCGATACTTCTGGTTAATAACGGGTTTAACGAGGAGGCCGAAGGGAATTTGCGCTATCTTTTAAAATATTTTCCGCAGGATGCTGAAATTTACTACAATTTAGGCATTGTTTACGAAAAATTGAAAAAATTTCCTGAAGCGAAAGAGTGTTATCAGAAAGCTGTTGAAATTTCCCCGCAAGAAGATTTTTATTACAATCTGGGTGATGTTCTGGTGGACTTAAAAGAATGGGACGAGGCAATCAGCGCTTTCCGCAAGGTTCTTGAAACAGACCCTGAGGATGGAAATTGTTATTTCAATCTGGGGGTTTGTTATTTTAATAAAGACGAAAAAAATCTTGCGCTGGATAATTTTCAAAAAGCTGTATCCATTAATCCACGAGATGTTTTTGCGTATTTTTACCTTGGATTTATATACCAGAATGACGGGCTTACAAATTTTGCGATAGATAGTTACAAAAAAGTTCTTGAAATTTCTCCGGACTACAGCTGGGCATATTTTAATCTCGGTTCAATTGCTTACAAGAGCGGAAATATTGAGGAGGCAAAAGAGTATTTACTAAAAACTCTGGAGTATAATTCTTCTGATATTGAAGCGTATAAGCTGCTTACTAAAATATGTTTGAAAACAGGTGAAACAGAAGAAATACTGGAAATCCTTAATACGAGATTAGATAAAGAGGATAATGGCGATTTGTATTATTGCCTTGCAAGGGTTTATAAGTATATTGGCGATTCTGAGCAGTATTGTAAAAATCTGGAGCAGGCACTTGATAATCCTTATACGCTCACGTTTTCTAAAAAAATAGTAAAACAGGAACTTGAATATATAAAGGAAATGTTAGGAAGGAATGCTGTTATTGAGCCGGAAGCCGGTATTGAAGAGTATTCAGAGGAAGAACCGGAAGAAGATGAAAACTATGAGGACGAGCCTGAATACGACGACGAAGCTGACGAGTATGAAGAAGACGAAGATTATGATGATGACGGGGAAGAAGATAGTTAGGGTATGTTATCAAAGATTTTAATAAAAAATTATATATTAATTGATGAATTAGAGCTGGATCTGGCAGAAGGATTGAATATTATAACAGGTGAAACGGGTGCCGGAAAAAGTATTCTTATCAACGCCATTGATATTGCATTCGGAGCAAAGGCTGGAAAAGAAGTTATTAAGGGCGATGCGGAAAAAGCCGTAATTGAATTAACTTTATGTAATAAAAAACAGGATTTATCAGAACTGTTTGATGAAAATGGTATTGATAACTGCGGATGCGAGATTGTTCTATCAAGAGAGATTACCAAAACCGGTTCTCGTTCAAGAGTTAACGGGTGTCTGGTTAATCAGGAATTTATGCGGCATTTCCGCGAGCTGTTTATCGACGTACATTCACAGCACCAGACTTACTCATTCTTACAGCCGAAATACCATATAATTCTGCTGGATGCGTATGCTAAAAATACCTGCGGTACTATGCTTGAAAACTATAGAAAAGAGTTTGGTGTATATAAAGATATGCAGGCAAGGCTTGAAGATCTAAAAAATTCTGCTGATAAAACTGAGGAACAAATTGATTTTCTTAAGTTTCAGGTTAATGAAATTGATGAAGCGCAGATTAAATCTGCAAATGAAGATGAGGAGCTTAACAACGAACTTGCAGTGCTTGAAAATGTTGAAAAGCTCAAAGATTTAACAGGGGCTTCATACTGGGCAATTTCCGGTGATGACGGCGCAATAATCGATGCTTTGATGCAGATTAAAATGAACCTCTCAAAAGCTTCCAATATGGATAGTTCACTGGAAGAGCAGGAAGGAAAAGTTATTGAAGCTATTGAAGTTTTGAAGGATTTATCATCAAACCTGAGAGAATATTCAAGTTCTCTTGATAATGATGAGGAGAGAATTAACTCAATACAGGAAAGACTGTTTCTGATCGACAAATTGAAACGTAAATACGGCGGGTCTTTAGAGAGTGTTATGGCTCAGGGTGAAAAACTCAGGCAGGAACTAAACGGTATAGAATTTTCAACGCAGAATATTGAGGAGTTGGAAAGAGAAATTATAGAGAAAAGAAGCAAGCTTGAACTTCTTGCAGGTGAGATTTCAGAAGAAAGACAGAATTATGCAAAAGTTCTTTCCGGTCTTATTGTTGAAAAACTTGAAAAACTTGAGCTTCCGAAAGTTAAGTTTGAAATTCACTTTGAGCGCGGCGAACTGTCTGCAAACGGGTTTGATAAAGTAGAATTTCTTATTTCGACGAACATTTCAGAAGGCTTGAAACCGCTTGCAAAAGTTGCATCCGGCGGTGAAATTTCGCGTGTAATGCTTGCAATTAAGACTATTTTTGCACAGAGCGACAATATCGGTACTGTTATCTTTGATGAAATTGATACCGGTATATCCGGAAAAACTTCTCAGGCTGTGGCAGATGAAGTCAAGGCGCTTGCTGAATTTATGCAGATTATTATGATTACGCATCAGGCAATCATTGCCTCAAAATCTGACAGACATTTTTATGTCAAAAAGACACAGGATGGAAAAACCAGCGTTGACATATCTATTCTGGAAGGCGAAGCTAAACTTAAGGCCGTCGCAGAACTAGCCGGCGGCGAAGTTACGGACGAGTCGCTAAAGTTTGCTCAAACATTAATGGGCTAACTATTTCCTTGATAAGAAGGAACTATAATTTTGCTGCATAGCAGCAATTGTTTGTTCCATCTTCTGGAATTTAGCTTCAAGTTGTGTTTGATAAGTTGAAATGCTTGAATTTTTCTTCGTAATTTTTTGTTCCATTTTCTTGATGTCAGAATCGAGAGTTGATGTTTTAACATCAAAGAAACCTACAGATGCTTTTAAACTCTGTTCAATGGTGTTTTCCATCATACTCAAAACGCCGTTTGCACCAGCAAGTAGTGATTCTACTGAATCAGGATTTTCTTCAAGCGCTTTCATGAACTTTTCTTCATCAAGCTCAAGCTTATATGTGTCTGTTGAAAGATTATCTCCATCCGGTGCTGCTGTTGTAATACCGATATCAGAGAGAAGTTTGTAAATACCGCCGTTTGTGCCGTTTGCTGTTGTAGCATAACTTTTCAGGGTTCTTTCAAGACTTGTTAATGAAGTTTCTCCGTGTAAGTCAGCACCGCTTGCAGTAACTTCTTCAACTTTTGCTATACAATCGTTATATGCTGTAATAAACTCATTTACAGCATCTTTCAAGCCGGATGTATCCTGGCTTACTTTAAGTGTTGTATTGCCGTCTTCTTCTGTATTTGCACGATTAAGCGTAAGAGTTACACCGTCAATTCTTGAAATATCTGAAGTAACAGTATTGGATGTAGAAGTCATCGTTGTCCCGTTGACAGAGAAAATCGCATTCTGGCCGAGTTCTTGAGCTTCTGTGTACATTTTTGAAGACTTAACTGTACCGTCTTCATTCCATTCACTGGTTGTAAAGCCCATTACATCGGTAAAGTTGCTTGTACCGGCTTCAATATTAATGTATGATGCGCCTTCTTGTTTTGATGTAATAGAAAGTTTTCCTGTTGCATCATCCCAGTAAGCATACGCCTGAGCTTTATCATTACTGTTGATTTCTGAGATTAATGAAGACAAAGTTGTATCTTTAGTGATAGTGAATGTTGCATCACCAATAGTAAAAGTCCCTTTTGTAATCTGTTCATTAAAACCTGAATCTTCAGCTGTTAATTTAGAAGCAACAGAGGCTTTGTACAGAGAATTTGTAGACGCGTATGAACCGTCTTCCTGTTTAGTCAAACCTATTAAAGAGGATATATTTGAACTGTCTGTTGTCGCACCGATATTAACTACATCCCCTGAATTTTGTGCAGATAATTTTAAAACACCTGTATCGCTAACTTCAGCTTTTATACCACTTTCAGCCAATCTTGATTTCAAATCGCCAAGAGTATCATTTTTGCCAATATTGATAACGTGTTTTTCACCATTTACATATGTTGTGAATGTACCTTCCTTTATACCCATATTAGAAAGCTTTGTATTGTCATCTGCAACTGCACTTGCAGCATCTTTAGATAAAGCTTTTGTATAAGTAGCAAGCTGCTGGACTTTGATATCATAATTTTGTCTTGTAGCACTGCTTGTAGCTGTTGCCGTAAATACTTCTTCGTTAGAAGATGTAGCAGTATTTTTTCCGAAAAGGTCGAAAGAGCCGCCGAATTTTGCGTCAGTGAGCTTTTCTATTGCACTTCTTAGTGTTGAAAATGCACTTCTTGTGTCGTTTAAAGTAGTTTTTATGGTTTGCATTTCTTTTAATTTTGTGTCAAACCCTTTAACTTCTTCTTTTTTGACTGAAACAAGCGCTTCAACCCATGAAGATGTATTTAATCCGGAAGCCAGACCGCTAAACGATATTGTCATAATAAAAATCCTTTTTTATATTCTTAATTGAGTATATACTATATATATTTATTATAAAACATGGAGCTGCTTTCTGCAACCCTTTATATGTATGAGATTGTAACAAATGTAAAGATTTATGTTATAATTATTTTACTTAAATAGGAGAGGATTATGTATAAATTAAAACCAAGCTGCGAGTTAGAAGGAGAACTGTTTAAGAATGTTTATGACAAAACTCCTGATTATATAAAAAACTTAGATTTAATGAATTTTGATAATGAAGACGGGTTTACTTTTACTCTTAAAAGAGAGCATTTGTATCCGCATTCGGATTCAAATCTGGAAGGATTGAATCTTAAAGAATGGTTTGACAACTATTCTAAGGAGGCCAAAGTATCTACTGCAGGTATTAGGGGACCTCAGAATATTTTGTTTCCTCAGGATACAAGATTTCCTATAAACCTTGTTGGAATTGTACTTGCGACTTTAGCAAAGGCGCTTGTTGCCCGTGAAAAATATGAAGGTAAGCAGGTTGTTAAGCTTGCCGGAAGCGAGGTAAGATATAATTCTGCTTTGTATCTCGATGCAATTGCACGAATACAGGCTGCTCAAGGTATTAAAACTCTTACCCCAAAAGAAAGAAAAACTATTCCTATATGGCTGGCTTCTTTTCTTGCGTTTAAATTGGATTTAGTCGGCGGGGAGTACATTACTTCAAGCCATGGTATTTCGGTGAAGACCGCTACAAAGGACTTGAATTCTCAGGGAAGCCAGTATTTACCGGAAGAGTCGCTGGAATTTGTAGACAAAATTCAGGAAATTTTTGACAAAGTGGAAAAAGACGGATCTTATGAAATTAAGATTGCTCCGAAAAATGACCCGCTTATTGATGATGCTGTCATGTCGAAATTAAATGACGGTGTAGACTTATACGTTGAATATCTTAAATCCGGGGTAGCCCAGAATCTTGAAGGCGTTAAGAAAATGAAGTCGAAGCTGTTTATTGAGAGCGTGGGCGGCTGTGCGTACAGAACTTTGAGCCGTGTTCTGGATAAACTCGGTATTGCTGATAAGTATGCGTGGAATAATATTGAAGAAGATCCTTTCTTCCACTCAATAGGGAAATATGATACTGATCCTAAAGGCAACAAAGTTTTTTATGATTATTCGGTAGATGCGACTGTGATTGCCAAAAGACCGGATGGCGAAAAGTTTTTCCCTGTTATTGAATCATTGCATTATGATGAAGTTCTTGCAGATTATCCGCTTGGAACGGTGGTGCTTATTACAGACCCTGACCACGACAGGCTGACTGTGTGCCAGATTGAGGCGGCCGGAAATTCTCCTATGCTGGAAGAATACGGTATTTCATATATTCAGCTTGATGCAGACAGAATTCTGACGATTTACAGTGCAAATCAGGCGTTTTTAATGCTTATGAACTATCGTGTTAAACAGTTAAAATCGCATGGCAAGTTTAAAAATCATCCAAGATTTATGATTAAAACAACTGCATCTGCACTTTCTTGGGACGAATGGGCTAAAGCACACGGTATTAAAGTAGTTAACGTGCCTGTTGGTTTTAAAGAAATCGCTAACATAATGAAAAAAGTTGAACTTCAAATTAAAAATAATCCGGAAGGCGAAGTTGTTGTTGATGACGTTTTTGGAAACTCAATTAATCTGGGTGTTCAGCCGCGTTTAATTTTCGGCGGAGAAGAATCCGGCGGTATGATTATGGGTTCAGAAGATTTAATTGAATCTCTTGCAGGCAGAAAAGCAATTGCAATGAGAGAAAAGAGTGCCACTGAGGCAATAATTGTGGCTTCGTCATTAGCTGCAAAATTAGAAGAAGATAACAAGACTCTTTCCGAATATCTTATTGAGATTTTTGATGAAAATAACATCATTGCCAAGTTCGACGTAAGAGAAGATATTTCATACTACAATGAATCAGAACCTGATATTGAGAAATTAAAACAGGCTAAAGTAGAAGGTGAAAAGCAGAGAACCAAAAATGACCTGTTCTACCTTTCACTTGCAATAGCTATCAGAGAAGGTATTGCAGATTTAGAAGCTGTGAAGAAAGTCTTAAACGGAGCATTTGCAGAGTTAAGTTTTAATAATCTGAAGGCTGTTAAGTTTGTAGGTGACGGTACTTATCTCCAGTTTGCCGATAAGTATGTAGAAATCCGCCCTTCCGGTACCGATGCGAAAACAAAGGCTTACGCCGGCGGAGAGGATTTGGAAACAATTGAGAAGTTTGCAAGGGTTCTTGGAAATTATTCCGGCGAAAGAACAGAACTCCACAGAGAGCTTATTTCTGACGAGTTTTATGATAATTCAAAGGAAAAAGCTCTTGATTACTATCTTCAGTTTGTAGAAAAAGATGCAAACAACGAGGCATTTGTAATTCCGGAGTATAATTTTTAGTAATGAAACAGTACTGGTTTAATTTATCAGATAAAATAAGATTTTTGATCGTCGGCGGGTTTAACGCCGGCGTATCATATCTTATTTATTCTGCATTTTGTATTATATTAGGCGAGCACGCCTACCAGATAGCACTTGCGCTTGCGTGGATTATATCGTCTGTGGTTTCTTTTACAACTCAGAAATTTTTTGTATTCAGAGCAAAAGGAAACTGGATGAAAGAATATCTGAAATGCTGTACAACGTGGGTATTCAGCTATATGATTAATGCCGGCTTGCTTGAGATTATTGTAAAGGTGCTGCATATTAACGTCTTTATTGCTCAAATTATTGCGACTCTTTCTGCAGCAGTATTTACATATATTTTATTTAAAAAGTTTGCTTTCAGGGCTAAGGCTTAATTTCTTCTGAGAGCTTTTTTATCCGTCTAAGGTTTTTCTCTTTAGTACCCTGCTGTTTTATTCTGGAAACTGCTTCTTGAAGCTGGTTAAGTTCTTCCAGAGCTCTTTTAGACTCCTTTTTCTTTAGTATTTCAATAATCTCAAATATATTGTCGCACAGCATCAATTCGTAAGTTTCTTTTGGCTTAGCTTCTCTTGTTACAGTTCTATATTTTTTGATGACATTATCATAATTCGTTACAATGTCTTTTAGGGCCCTTTTTTCACCATAGAGTGCTTTTAAATGTTTTTCGCTGCCATATTCTGTCTGCTTGTATATTTCTTTCAAATCATAAGATCTGGCCATAATGTGAATGGAATCTTTCTGTCTGTTTGCAATTGCAAGAGCATTTAATGCAATTTGTTCTGCAATTTTTGCGTTATCTTTATTGAATTTAATCAGAAAACTGTATATAATTCCAGAGAGATTGCTGTCCCCCATATTTACAAGCGTTTCAGCCAGTCTTTGAGCCATTTTATTCATTACAGGTTTTTTGCCCTGTTTCTCAAAGACATCCCCTATGCCCATTAGTTCGCAAGAAAATGTTGAAGCATCAACTTTTTCTTTTTGCTTTATACTCTTGGTTACTTTTTGTGAAAAAATATCAAAAGAGGCGACAGGATTCCTGGCAATTCTCTGCATGTTAAATTCAAGTTTCATTAATTATTTCTCCTTTGGTATTTTAAAACGCATAAAAAATTTTTTTGCTATAATTTAAGCCATTTTCTACGCAGACGGAGAATAACGTTTTTTCTCTGCATATCTTTGATTGCAAAGTCAATATTTTCTTTTAGTCTTTTAGTGCCTTTTCCTTTTCTTAAGGCGATTCCATAAGGCTCTTTAGTATATCTTTTAGGCAGAAGTCTTACAGATTTATCTTCGTATGCAAATCTGCTCAGGATTGTATCGTCCGAAGTCAGTGCATCAATTTTTCCGTCCTTAAGAGCTGTATAAGCGGTTCTATAGTTCCTGAAACCTATAATATTAGCAGCAGGGGCAAGGCTTAACATATTTTTTTCAGCTGTTGTTCCAAATACAACTCCGACATTTTGGCCAGCAAGGTCTGCAATAGATGTAATTCTGCTGTTTGAGCGAACAAGAAGCGCCTGACCTGCTAAATCATATGGAACTGAAAAGTCAATAATTTCGCGTCTTTGTGGTGTTATTGTCATTGTAGCAATAACCATATCTACGTCGCCGGTTGAAACTTTTAACATTCTGTTTGCCGGAGTTACCGGATAAAATTCTACAGCATTAGGTGATTTTAGGATATATTGAGCAATGTATCTTGCTAAATCTGCATCATATCCTTTAACCTCCCAGTTTTCATCAAAAAATCCGAAAGGCTTGGAGTCGGTATTTATACCGACTTTTAGCGTTCCGCGTTCAAGAATTTCGTCATACAAATCTGCTTCAACATATTTTTCCGGCTTTAGCAGGAAAAAATATATTGCAACAAGACCTAAAAACAGTACTGATAAAGTTATTGCAAGCTTTTTCATACGCTGAGTTTAGGCTTCCTTCCGCAAGATTTGTCTTCATCACAGTAGCCGAGTCTTTCACATTTCGGCACAAGGTAAGGCGTGAGCCACGGCTCTTCTTTAAGCAGTTCTTCGCACATCATTTTTATCATTGTTCTGATTTCATACTGTGCTCTTGTGCAGAGTCTTAGATTTGCAAGGTGTATCATTTCTCTTAAATTTAAGCTTGCAACAATTGAGCTTGCTGCTGCATTTGGCAGTACTGCTCTTGCATCTTCTGCAGGGATTCCTGCTTCTGTAAATTCAAGGTATTTCTGAGATATTTCACCCATAAACTCGATAAATTTAGTTTTTAAAGCCTCATCTCTTGCTATAGTAGGCGGAATGATATAATCAAACTGCCCTTTCTCCTTAACATATCTTTGTGATTTCTGTGAAAAAGACATGTGGCGGTGTCTTACAAACTGGTGTGTGCAGGCTCTTGAAACATTTGAGATTGCAAATGTTACCTGAATGTGTTCAATTACAGAATAATGTCCTGAACCTATAACACGTTCAATCAATTTGAGCATTTTTTCTTCATCATCCGTGCTTTCATAAATATTGAACGGTGTATCTGCACTATAGCAGGTTCTTGCTGCTGTGTATATTGTTTTTAGCATGTTGTCCGGTTTTGATATCAGATGTACAACAGGCTTGTTATTATTTTCCATACTCACTCCTCACTTTTAATCTATAATACCATATTTTTTTGTTTTAAGAAACTCTTCTGTTTTTCCTCAGTTTCTGCTGAGTTTTTAAAATAAATTGTTTAATTGTGGAGTAATATCCTGCTGCGAGAACAATTGAAGCAGCTACCCAGGCAATAGGCCCTGCATAAAATACTCCAAAGTATCCGATTTTTGCAGCCAGATAAATAGCTGCAAACGCCCTCATAAGCAGCTCTCCTACTGCAGCAAGCATGGGAATTACAGCTCTGCCTAAACCTTGAAGAGCGTTTCTGTAAATAAATATCTGTGCAAGGAAGAAATAGAATAAAGAACTTCTGAAAAGGTAATCATGTGCAATTTTTACAATATCTTCATTCTGGTATCCCACAAAAATTCTTACCAGATGTCCGCCCAAGAAGTGCATTATAAATGCCATTACAATACTCAATATTACATTAATCAATGATGCTTTTTTTACTCCGAAGCGAATGCGCGAAAAGTTTCCGGCTCCGAAGTTTTGTGCTACATAAGCTGCAAGCGCTACTCCGAATGAAATCATAGGGAGTGTTGCCATCTGCTCAATTCTGAGTGCTGCAGTGAATGCAGCAATAACGTCAGGCCCGAAAGTGTTACATACACTTTGTATTATTAAAAGGCTCAGTCCCAGAATGCCAAATTGTACGGCCATTGGTATACCGACTTTCAGGTGTGCCAGTGCAAAATTAAATTCTTTTTTCCAGTCAATAATCCAGTCTTTTTTCTTTAAATGAAGAATAGGAAAATGTTTTTTTACATACCAGATACACAAAAGAGCAGAAAAGGCTTGAGAAAGAACTAATGCAAAAGCTGAGCCCGGCACTCCCATATGGAATTCAAGAATAAATAATAAAGCCAGGAATATATTTAAAACAGATGCAATAATCAGGCAGTATAGAGGTGTCATACTATCCCCGAGGGCTCTTATTATACTGGCAAGAAGGTTATAAAAGTTTGCTACAATCAAACCTATAACAACAATCTGTATGTAGTAATATGCATCTTTGTAAATCTCCTGAGGGACATTCATCAAGAAAAGAATGTGGTGCATTGCTGCTGCACAGATTATTGTAAAGGTAATAGTGAAGGCAGTACTCAATATTGTTGACATTGTTACAGAGCGTCTGACGCCTTCATAATCCTTTGCGCCGAACCTTTGTCCGGTTATAACAGCAAACCCATTCGTCATACCGACAATAATAAACATAATAAGGAAGAATAGAGGAGAAACCGCCCCGACGGAAGCCAGTGCAGTCATGCCGAGCGTACGCCCTACGATAATTATGTCGGCGATATTATAAAACTGCTGAAATATGTTCCCGATAAGCAAAGGTATCGAGAATAAAAGCATTAATTTTAATGGTGCTCCCTTTGTTAGATCATTAATCATTTCGACTAGCCTCATCAATTATTATAAATGAAAAATTTTTATTTATAATAGTATATAGTTTATCTTAAAGGAGGGACATTATGTCAGAAATAAAACTTGCTGGATTAAGCGCAGAGGGCGAAGAAAGAGAATATGAACTTTCAGGATTTAAAGGCGACAGAGTTGTACTGTATTTTTATCCGAAAGATAACACTTCAGGCTGTACTCAAGAAGCCTGCGATTTTAGAGATAATGTTAACCGCCTGATTTCTGCAGCGGTTGTTATCGGTGTAAGTCCTGACAGTATAAAAAGCCATAAGAAATTTAAAGAAAATCATGATTTGAATTTCATACTGCTTTCAGATACAGAACATCAGCTTGCCGAACAGTTCGGAGTCTGGAAAGAAAAATCTATGTACGGCAGAAAATATATGGGGATTGAACGTTCAACTTTTGTCCTTGATAAAGACGGAAATATTGAAAAAGAATGGAGAAACGTTAAGGTAAAAGGCCATGTGGCTGAAGTTTGGGCATATCTTCAAGAAACGAAAAATTAGCTATTCCTTAATAAATCGCGTTTTGCAGCCTTAATTGCTGCAAAACAGCTTCCCCACATCGAAACAACAGAAGGACGCGAAGAACCTTCGCAATTGCATTTCTGAAACATTATTTCACCCTGATTGTTAACATCAAAAACCAGATTACGTTTTCGAGTTGTAAAACCGCCCATATAATCTAATTTATTTTTGCGGATTTCAGGTTCTTCATATATTTCGTTTAATTTATACAGCTTATCACTGCACACATTAGTATCTTTGTTTTGCTGTACAAGCTTTTTAAGCTTCAAATGTTCTTTTGCATCTGCAAGAAAATCATTTATCTTAAGACCGGTAAATTTAAGCAAATCGGCAATATCCTTGTTTCCGCCGTATTCGTCATATGTATATTCTACAGTATTTCTGTCCTGAAAACTATAACCTTTGACTTCACCGCTGTTGTTTCTTACCGGATAAAAATTGTAAACACCTCTTTCCGAATCATTAGCCAGTGAATCGTACGCACTGAATATGTAATCTTTTTTGTGTAGTCCTTCTATATTAACTATGTGCGCATCAGAAAGAGCAAGAAGGTTTAAATTGTAAGAACCGCTGTTTTTAACCTCGTCAAGAATACGTTTTACCTTTCCTTCTTCATCATTCCCTGTTGCTATGTATCTGTATAAATCCGGTTTCTGTCCTCTTTTTTCGGCTAAATCTTTTATTGTATAGTCAACCGGATGTCCGGTAGGAATATACATATTAACGCCTTTTCCGGTTAAATTATTAATCTGTTGTATAACTCCCCACAGAAACCCGTACTCCTGAGAATTCTGGTCAAGGTATTCAAGTTCCTTTTCATATTTTGATTTGTTTTTATAAATTTTTTCCAGCATATTCAGTAAAAGACTCTTTTTAGAGTTTAAATTTTGTGGCGTAAGGGTTTCATTTATATTTAAAATATCTGCTATCCCTCTTTTTAATTTTCTCAGCGATGCTAACGCGAGTGCAGGGATTATTGTGAAATCTCCGGGCTTTATATCGTCTGAAAGTTCTTTTAGCGTTTTTTCCAGACTGTCCATAATTTTTACATCATAAAGATTTTCATTAACATTAACTCTTTGAAACTTAACATTAGCATCGGTATTTTTAAATATAGCTCTTGCAAAATGCTCCATACTGCATCCATGACCTCCGCCATCGAGGATAAACACATTTTTTGCACCCAAAAACGGGGTGCTGTTAATAGAAATTTTCACAGGATAGTACTCCTTTATTCACACACAGTATTTATATTACTTCTGACAAAATTAGCAGTCAAGAATTGGTTAAAACACTTGCTGCAACAGGTTACATAACATTTTGAATAAAATGTTATGTTATCTTTTACGGCATATTACAATTAAAACTTTAATCTTTTTTATAAATTGTTACAAAAGTTAATATAGTTTGTTGCCAAATTGTCTTTTTATTTTACCGTATTTACAGGGTTTCTGCCTATTTTATAATTCTAGAAAACAGTAACATTTTATTCAAAATGTTATCGTTTATATTAATTGTATGGAGTAATTTTTATGTTAAGACTTTCCTCTAATTTTAACCCTCACACTTTAATTTTAAAAGATTTTAATCAAATTAAACAAACAGCTGAGGAAACTGTAGAACCAACTATTGAACCAACCCCTACAGAGCCTACTGTACCTGTTACGCATAAGTGCGATCCAGATGTTATTCAAGCTTTTATAGATCAAAACATTGAGATTGCATATAATATTTTTCGAAAAGATCAACCGCCTGCTGTTGAAGACACAGACGAGGATAAAGCGGTTACGGGAACTGAAGAAGTTGATGAGGTTAACGGAGTTGAAGAAGAAGGTACGTCCGCAGAATCTTCTGCTATAGATGATATTTCGATTGATTCGGATTTTCAAGCGAAAAATACTGCTGTAACGACTCTTGATAGAGAGGTTAATGCAACTTATCAGATTTTATTTGGAGAAGATATTAGTTATACTGATTTATCTGCCGATGAAATAAAAGAAAATTTATCTTCAAAGTTTGAAGAAAGTCCTCTTGCAAAATTAGCTTATGTAAATCAAGAGTCTTCAACTTTGTTACAAGCTGCTGATGAGGGAATTTTAACTGTTGAAGATTGCTATGAAAATGCAAAAGATACTTTACTTGCGACTTATCCTAATGCAGATGAAACCTATGAAGCTAGAGTTTCAACCTTGTCTTTGGAAGAAATTAAAGAGTTTCAGGATGAAATTTTAAGTTTGCCAGCTTCTTCTGATGCAAATTATAGTGATGCTGTAGAGGAATTAAATTACAAGTTTTTGAGTAGTACGGAAGGAAAACCTGCATACGAACTCCAAAATTCAGAAGCTACAATGAGCTTTGAGGACACTTTTAAATATGTTTATAGTATTGAATATAATGAAGAAAACATTAATACTTATAATGAGGCGCAAACGACTTATGCAGTTATGCAAGCGACGGAAACTGCAAGAAAGGCTATTCATAACAATTTAAATGATGCTCAAACAGATGGAGAAATTGAAACCGGAATTTTGAATAACGTTGCAATGTATGCAGCTTCAGATAGTGATGAAGATATGACAACTTCATTACAAAAACTTACCAATATGAGTGATATAAGCATTGTTGATGGAAAAATTGTTGGTGATGTTTCAGAAATTAAGACCAATATGTTAGAAACCGTTGATGCAAGAGCTTTAGAGTTGTATACAAGTTATTCATCGACAACAAATTCTATAAATGTTCATAGTATGTCAGCTGCAACACAGAGTGTAGGTGTTTCTGCCAAGGCTCGTTCTGTAGAAACATCTGAGTCAAGTGCTTATGCGCCATATGTAAGTTTTTCTTTGGGAAATGTTCAAGTTAATTCAAGTATGACACGAAGTGTAGATTTTTCTGGAGCAAGTCGTTCTACAACTACTTCTGCAACAGTTTCTACTTCTGAACTGGCCGAAGCAGCTTTTGCAGACGCAACAGCAAATCTTGAAAATACTTATGCAACTGCTTATGGTGAAAAGACAGCAGAACAATTAAATAATGCTGCAAAAAATGACAAGAGTTGGGTAGATTATACTAAAACGGCTATTGAAGGTGTAGGTATGGCTATCAGTATTGCAGGCTGTTTTGCTGGGCCTGTTGGGCCGGCATTAGTTTTAGCCGGCGCCGGTATAACTTCTTTTGCAGGAGTTGGCTTTGAGATGGCTGTAGAACTTGTTGATGGCTTGAAAAATGGTAGTATTAATACCGAAAAAATGAAAGAACTCTTGAGTGAAATGGGAACTAATGCAGCTTTGTTTGTGGCAGGTATGGGTGCCGGAGCTGTTGGAGCTAAGATTGGTTCTATGGTTGGTAAAGTGGCTTCTTCTACTTTAGGTAAATACGTAAGTTCGATTACAAATACCGTAAAAAATTCTATAACAAATGCAGCATCTTTCTTGGCAGACAAAGGTTCAGACTTTTTATTGAGCATTACAGGAAATGCGATTATTACAGGCGATATGAATGTTAGCGGCGAAAGTTTAGCACAGGTAATTTCTGTTGCCATACCTGCTGCAAAACAACTCAAAAACTCCGGCTTAGGAAGCTCTTCTTTATCAAAATTGGGAATTTCTTCAGCTGATGTTAGTAGTGCAATAACAAAGGCTAGCTCTGAAGCGATATTTAGTGGTGCTGAAAATAAATGGATAGATAAGACTTTTGGGGAAGGTGTTTCTGATGAGGTTAAAGAAGCTCTAGTAGATATTGCCAATAGGATGTTTGGTGGTGAAACTCCGAATTCTGAAATGTATAATAATGTAATCGAAAATATGGCTGAGAATACAGGTTTACCAGAGAAAAAGGTAAAAAGTCTTTTGGATAAAGCTTTAACAGGAATTGGCTGGACAAATTTAAAAGGTTGTTTAGAAAGTTCAAATCCAATGTCAGTCAAGGTGAAAAAAGCAACTGAAACAATTACAAAAAATATTGAAACGAATGCTAAAAAACAGCAAACAGAAACTCCAGTAACTCCTAAGGAAGAGGCTGAAACTCCTGCTCAAAAAGATGGTGTGACTGCAAAAGAAGATACTGACGAGGTAAATTCAAACAAACATGATGGTTCTGATGATGTTAAGAACAATCCAAATTCAGAAAACAAAGTTAATACTGATGATAAAGATTCTCCTGTTTCAAATAAAACTGATGCTGAAAAATATGATAAATATATCCAACAATATCCTGGATTAGAAAATTTAAAAGGATATAATTATGATGATGTTGTTAAAGCCGGAGATTTATTAGAAAACTTCCAGAAAAATGCTACACCATACGACTATGCGGATTTTGATACGACAGATATTTATTCGCAAATAAGTAATGCCGGCTTGAGCCTTGATAAAGATGGTTCTGTTGAATTATGTAATATGATTAAGCAAAAATACTATCCAGAAGTTGTAGAATGGGAAAATTTTGCCAAAAACATGATGGACAAATATGGGTTTAATTCTGCAGGTAAAGTAAAAGATGCAGAGTCTGCAACTAAGAAAATAAAAGATATCTTAGAAAATCGCACTGGTTACTTAAATAATGAAGAAGATATCGGATATGAGCTTGATATGATGATTAGAAATGGTGAATTTGGTGATTTATCATACAGAGATTTAGACAAGCTAAAACAGTATGTTTTAGATGATGCTGATATCCAAAAAATGTTGAAACCAAACAATAAAACTCCAGATTTAAACAACAATGGAATTACAAACAGCAATCCAACCGGAGGTAATAGTGTTACTGATGATGTGCTGGATTTAATAAACAGTCCTGTTAATAAAGACTTCTTAAATAACGAATTTGGAGGCGGTACATCAACCGGTCAAACGAATGCCGGATTTAATAATGATTTAACAGGCAGCTTTGGTGGTGGCAGTGGATATACAACAGGTGATTCTTCTTTTGGTGGCGGAAATGCTGGTTCTTCTAGCCAAACTCCAGCGACTGGAAATTCTTCAAACAATCCATTCACAAATTCATCTAATGGAAGCGCAAATTCAAGTGCTTCTGACAACAGCACTCCACATCGTCCTGAAACAAGCACTCCGGATGCATTACCTGGTAGCTCCATTTCTGATACTCCGACATCAAATCCATCAGAAGTAGCATCTACACCTGATTTTGGAAATGGTTCCATTGTAGATAACAGTGGAAATGTGTATATTCCAAACTCTGAGAATAGTTCATACTTACAAAATAATACGGGTGATACGGCATATGGTGCTACATCTCAGAGAGATGAGCTTTCTCAAGATGATATAAATAATATTTTAAATGATGCAAATCAAAAATATGGTGATAACTATGATGTTCAAGTTAACCAATACGGCGATGTTTTATTAACTCCAAAAGCTAATAGTACACCGGAAACCTCAACTCCTTCTGCTTCATCAAGTTCAGACACTGGCTCAAATTCTTCTGCTGGTAGCACATCGTCAACCGGCTCTAGTGTAGGCGCTTCTGGAGGTGGAATTGATCCGGGTAATTATATTAATTCAAATGGGACTTTTGATACCAATGGCTTTATCAATGATGCAGTCGGTGCCGGATGGGATATGTGGACATTCGGAGAAGGCGGACAGAACGGTTCTGTAAGTGATGTTTGGGGAGCTCTAAGTGATGCACAAAGCTCTGGAAATTGGGATGCGTTCTGGGGCGGAATTGATGGTTTCGGAAGTTCTAGCGGTTCTAGTAGCTCTTATTATGGAACCGGCGGCTGGGATAGCTGGGGTTCTTCAGGCTGGGGCAGCAGCGGTAGCTGGGGTGGCAGCGGCGGCAGCTCATGGGACTATGAAGATGCAGCTATGTATTCAAAAGAAGGTAAGCGTGAAGATATGATGTCTATGGAACATTATTCAAGATAGTTTTTGCATTCCTTGAGCGGTGAAGTGATTTCATCGCTTGAGGTCCTGTTTCCACGCAAAATAGAAATAAATTGCAAGTATAAAATACACAGTCCACATAATTACTGTAGAATAAACTTTTTCTCCGCTGAATGCGATTATTGCCCACATAATTGCACTCAGTCCGTTAACAACCATCCAAACCTGCCATTGTTCTATTGCACGTCTAACAGTAAGATACATTCCTGTAATAGAGAAAACAGTCGTAATCCCATCTATTATTGGATTTTTGTCATGCAGAAAATATAGCAGATAAATTGCAATCAGGGTAAAAAATACGGTTATTATAAATGTTAAAAATCTCTCTTTTGCAGAGAGCGAGATTTTAATAATTTCGTTTTCTCCATCTTTGAGGTGTTTTTTCCACCTGAAGAAACCTAAAATCTGCATAGGTACATAATACCCGAGGTATAAAACTAAATTTCCCCACAAAGCATTATGAAAAGCTAAATAACTGTAAAATCCGGAACCGGTTACTCCAAAAAGATAACACACAGGATTTCCTTTGCCTGCGAGAAAAGTGTATGTAATTCCAAATACAGCAGAGATTACAGCTGCAGGGCTGTCTTTAAAAATAACAGCACACACTATCAATATAAGATAAATCAGACTGAGAATTTTAAAGCTCTGTTTCATATTTTTCATATTTATGTTATCTAATAAAAATAGATGAAAGTAAATTCAAACAGGGATATCTCATTCAAAAGTATTTATACTAATAAAGCACTGAAAAAAGGGTTGGAGTTCGCAGCACAGGATGGTGCTATGTTTTCAGCAACAACAATTTTAGCTCTTTCAATGCTGGCCCGCCCTGCTGCAATTGCACTTGCACCTCATACGGATAAAGAAAACAAAAAAGTGGCCTGTGCGAAGTCGCTTGCCTCAAGTGCTGCGGGATATCTGCTTACACTGTTTGTTTCGACACCGTTTGTTAACGCGATGATGAAAATAGACGAGCAGCCGCAGAGGTTTTTAAAGCCGGAAACGATAAATAATTTTAAGAAAGGCAGTGAAAAACTGTATCAATCAAAAAGCTATACACTTGCGACTCAGCTGTTTAAATTAGGGCTGGGTCTTATTGTTGCTGCGCCCAAAGCAATTTTAACCTGTGCAGGCATGCCGTATGTGATGCGGTATATATTCAACCAGAAAAATGAAAAGAAACCGGAAAATCTGAGTTTTAAAGGGAAAGGAAATGATAAACTTGCACATGGAATAGGAAAAATTCTTGACAACAAAGGAATGCAGAAATTCTCGGATAGATATAAGGACTCTAACTTTCCTATGCACATTATTGCTGCGACTGATGCGCTTACTACAGCTACCTTTATTCATGAAACAAACAGAAGCGATAAAATTGAAGAAAAGCGTAAAAAAGCTGTGATATATAATGCAGGAATTTCAACAACTCTAAGTATTACAAGCAGCTATATTCTGGATGGTTTGACCAAAAATCCTACAGAAAAGTTTATCCAAAAATTTAAAGAGGCAAATAAACTTGACCCTAATCTTGACAAGCAGGTCGAAGGAATTAAGATAGCAAAACCAATCATTCTGGTCGGATGTGTTTATTATATGCTTATACCTTTTATCTCTACATTTTTAGCAGATATTGCCGACCACAATCCAAAACTGGATATCCCGCATAAAGAGAGGTGTAAGAAGAAAAAATGAAAATAACTGTTTTAACTGAAAATAATGCACGAATTGATAATTACCTGCTCTCTGAACCGGGGCTGAGTCTTTTGATAGAAGCTAAAGACAAAAAAATTCTTTTTGATACTGGATATTCAGATGTGTTTATAAAAAATGCAGAAACGCTCGGGCTGGATTTGAGAGGTATTACTGATATAGTAATATCCCACGGACATAATGATCATACAAGAGGACTGACATATTTTGAACTGCGCGGGGTTCCTCTTATAGCACATCCGAATATATTTGATACAAAAATTGATGAAAACAAAATTCATTATGGTTGTCCGATAGCCGAAGAGGAGCTGGGGCGAAGATACCGGCTTAATTTAACAAACAGGCCGTTCTGGCTGAATAATGAATTTGTTTTTCTCGGAGAAATTCCTGAAAATAAATCTGCGGATATTGATGATACTGCGCTTGTGCATAAAACAAATGAAGGTATTTTTATAATAACAGGATGTTCGCACAGCGGCATAATTAATATTATTAATTATGCGAAACAAGTGTGCAGAGATGAAAGAATTCTCGGCGTTTTAGGGGGATTTCATTTTCTAAAAAAATCAGAAGAAGAGCTGGAAGAAATTTGCAGTTTAATGCTGAAATCCGGTGTAAATCCTGAATACCCGCTTTATCCCTGCCATTGCTGCGACTTGAAGTCCAAAATAATAATGTCGAAGTTTTTTAATGTTCAGGAAGTATGTACAGGTGATGTTTTGAATTGTTAACACACCTCTTGACACTCTCTCAAGGCTTGTGGTACATGTAGTAATATAAATAGTATTAGATAGGTTGATTGTCTTCAAAGGGCGGTAAAAATCTAAGCAATGGTTAAGATTAATGAATAGAATACTGGATGGTGTGTATACACTTTAAAGTATTTACCCCCTACAATCCCTCAAAAAGAAAGGAAAAACAATGTACGCAATAGTCGAAACAGGCGGTAAACAATACCAGGTTGAAGAAGGACGTTATGTTGACGTTGAATTACTTGGCGAAGAAAAAGACGCTAAAATCGTTTTTGATAAAGTCGTTATGATTGTTAACGGTAAAAAATCAAAAGTTGGTCAGCCATATGTTGCTAATGCTAAGGTTGAAGGCACTATTCTAAAAACTGACCGTGCTAAGAAGATTATCGTTTTCAAACAAAGACCTAAAAAAGGCTACAGAAAAAAACAAGGCCACAGACAAGGTTTTGCAAGAGTTATGATTAATAAAATCAGAACTACTGCTTCTAAAGCAAAAGCAGAAGGGGTAAATGAAGGGGCAGAAGCATAATCCCCACCCTAGCCCTCTCACTTGGGCGTGGCGTAGCAGAGGTTGACAGGTAGTCTCAAATACAAATTGGTAGTTTTACCGATGTCAACCGACCAAAGGTTATAAAAAAAAGGAGATATAAAAATGGCACATAAGAAAGGTATGGGTTCCACCCGTAACGGCCGCGATTCAGAAGCGAAGCGATTAGGCGTTAAAAAGTTCGGTGGAGAAATTGTAAAAGCCGGTAATATTCTTGTTCGTCAGAGAGGAACAAAAGTTCACCCTGGCAACAATGTAGGTATCGGTTCAGATGATACTTTGTTTGCTCTAATTGACGGGCAAGTGAAGTTTGAAGCTCATAGACGCGATAGAAAACAAGTTAGTGTTTATGCAGTTTAAGCTAAGTGAATAAAACTAAAAAAGCTTCCTCAACGCAGGAAGCTTTTTTAATGGCAAAAAAATTTTTTACGTGTTTTTATTTGTTTAGAAAGGTTGGTATATATGAACGTAAACTCTATTTCTCCAGTGGTTTGCAAATCAAATATTATGAAGAATGCAAAACAAATCACAGCACCTTTGAAAGATGGCAATACATTAAGATTTACTGTTGGTGATAATTATCTTGAAGCACTTGTTACCAGAGGCGATAAAATTATCGAAGGTAAAGGAAAATATGCCGGCAAGGGAATTGCTGTAACTGAAGTGTTTAAAATGGTGGAAAGCTTTAAACCTCATATAAAAGAAGGGTTCGATTTTCTTAAAGAATTTAAAGCGGCTATCCTTAAATAAGATTGATAAGTTTTGTAAACTATTATATAATAGGTTCATCTGACAGCCTGATGGAAGGGAAAATAGATGAGCGATATTTGTAAGAACTGGACACAGTGGCTTAAGCAGAACCGGTTTGCGGGGCAAACTCCAGAGATGCAGGAGCAGACTATGCGCTGGCTGGAAGCTGTAAGAGATGTTATTTTAGTTTATGCAGAAATTAAACCATATGATGTTGTGCTTGATATTGGAACGGGTACAGGACTGCTGGCCTTTAAAGCTCTTGAACAGCAGAATTGCAGCGGCAGAGTAATCTTTTCAGATATGTTTCAGGATTGTCTGGATGACTGTAAAAAAATTCTGGATGAAGCCGGAGTAAAAAGCGGTTATGAACTTCTAAAGTGCCCGGTAGAGCATATTGCACTTCCGGAAAGTTCTGTTCACAAGGTACTTATGAGATCAGTTCTTGTGCATGTTGTAAATAAACAGCCTGCAATCTCAGAGATTTATAGGGTGCTTAAACCCGGCGGCAAATTGTGTGCATTTGAGCCGATAATACGTTCAAATACGCGATACTGGGAAATTCTTGATCCGATGTATGTTGAAAAATATGAAGATTTTAAGCAGGTAGAAAATGAAATTATGGAAAATCCGCTTGATTCTCTGTGTAATTTTGATGAACACACATTAGAAACTAATTTGGAAATCGCCGGTTTTTCTGTGCCGGAAGTTAAACTTCAAGAAGTTCGTTCAAGATACGTTGTACAGCCCAATATGGTTAGAGAATGGTTTATTAATCCGCCTTCACCAAACCAGCCTTCGACGAAAGAGAGATATTTGAAATATTTTGATGAGCCGACAGTAGAGAAATTTATGCAGGATGTGCAGAATTATCTAACCGGACGGGAAATAAGTTTAAAAACAAATGCCGTGTTTATTAATGCGACAAAATAGGGAGATATAGATGAAACAAACAGCAATAATTATACCTGCAAGATACGGGTCTTCAAGACTGGAAGGAAAGCCGCTTTTGAGAGCAAATAATAAGCCTATAATACAGTGGGTTTGGGAAAAAGCTTCAAAATGCCCGCTTGTTGACAGGGTTATTATTGCAACGGATGATGAAAGAATTTTTAATGTATGCAAAGATTTTGGTGCAGAAGTCGAAATGACTTCGACTGAACATAAAAGCGGAAGCGACAGGATTGCAGAAGTAGCTGAAAGACATCCAGAAATCGCCTATATAATTAATCTTCAAGGTGATGAACCTTTAATTGAGCAAGCTAATATTGAACTTGTAATAAAGGGTGTTCTAGAGGATGAGAATGCTGATATTTCAACTCTTTTGAGAGAGATTAAAGATGAAGATGAGGCACAAAATCCTAATCTTGTAAAATGTGTTTTTGATGTAAATAATTATGCAATGTATTTTTCACGCTCCAAAATTCCTTATGAAAGAAATGCCGGAAAATCAAAAATATACGGACATTTAGGAATTTACGGCTACAAGCGTGAAGCCTTGTTTAAAATGACAAAACTTCCCCAGACGAGTTATGAACAGGCAGAAAGCTTAGAACAGCTGCGTGCTCTGCAAAACGGGATGAAAATAAAGGTTGCGGTTGTGGCTAATATTCCTGTCGGAATTGATACGCTGGAGGATTTTAAAAAATTCAAGCGTATGGTTGAGGCCCAGTAAATGAATTTAAAGACACGAATTACAAAATTACATTATGATAAGAACGCATACGGGATGTTTTTCAATATTTTGAGATTTGCTGCTTTGTTCTACGGTCTCGGAAGCGGGTTTAAAAATTTTCTTTATGATAAAAATATTCTTAAGCCTAAGCGCGTAAATGCTTTTGTGATTTCCATCGGTAATTTGACGACCGGAGGTGTGGGGAAAACTCCTGTGGTGGCAGAGCTTGCACGTTATTTTGTAGAAAAAGGCGAGCGAGTTGCAATAATTTCGCGCGGATACGGCGGTAAATTAAACAATAAAAAAGTCAATGTAATTTCTGACGGTATTAATCTTTATTACAAAGCTGATATGGCTGGAGATGAACCTTACTGGCTCGCTGTTAACCTTAATATGTGCGCAGTTTTAACGTGTGCAGATAGAGTTAAGGCTGCAGAGTATGCGATAAGTGAGCTTGGCGTGACAAAAATAATCCTTGACGACGGCTTTCAGCACAGGAGAATGGCTAGAGATTTAGATATAGTTCTTGTTGATTCTGAAAAAATGTTTGGTAATGAAAATCTTCTTCCAGCAGGGCCTTTGAGAGAAGGTATGGAGGGTTTTAAACGGGTGGACAGACTTGTAATTGTTAGTAAAAATGTTGACCACTCCAGAGCAGAAAAACTTGCACGGATAATGGAAAAGAAGCAGGGAATAAGTACTTTTGTTGCAAAAGTTGAGCCGGATTATGCTTACAATATTATAACTGGTGAGCTTCTTCCAAAAGATACTACAGTTACTGCGCTTTCTGCAATTGGTCAGCCGGAGCAGTTCTATCAGTTTTTAAAAGACTATGATGTAGTGCAGACTGTAACTTTTGATGACCATCATCAGTATGCGGCTGACGATATTTCTACAATAGAAGGTAATATTATAACTACTGAGAAAGACGCTGTAAAGCTCGCTTTGCTCCAGAGGCCCGATATTTATGCTTTAAAATTAAAAACGGTTTTGGATATTGAAAAATTGTGTTATAATTCAGAAGGAATAAAGCAGCCGGATAATCGCGCCTAAGAAGACATTTGTCTTACAAAACGGGTGAGGAAAGTCCGTGCATCCGAGGACAGACCGCCGGAGAAACTCCGGGCAGCGTGAGCTGGCGGAAAGTGGCACAGAAAATATACTGCTAACTGCTTTATGCAGCAGCGAGGGTGCAACGGTGAGTTAAGAGCTTCACCAGCAATATCGGAAGGTATTGGCTAGCTAAACCCCGGTTGGATGCAAGACGAAAGAAACATTATAAGGTGTCCGCCTTGTTTCAAAAAGTCGCTTGAGCTCTGGAGTAATCCTGGGACTAGATAGATGATTATCAAGTATACTTATGAAGTAGAAAAAACAGAACACGGCTTACGGGTTGCTTTATTCTTTTTTTAGATTACACGCTTGCCATTTTTTCCTGAAGTGTGTGCGCAGATTCTTCGTAACCAGCTCTTCCCATTAGTGCATAAGTATAATTCTTAGCCTGTTCAACTCCAGGCTGGTTAAAAGTATTTATGTTATAAAGTTCACCGGCAATTGCAGTCTGAACTTCCAGCATGTAAAGCAGCTGGGCAACATTGTATTCATCAATTTTTTCAATAGAAAGCGTTATTGTAGGGCGTGAATAATCTGCAAGTGCCACTCTCGTTGAATCTGCTTCAGCGTTAATCAAATCATTAATAGTTTTTCCGCCAAGATATCCAATACCTGTGTATTCAAAAATACGCGGAATTTCTAATGTTGTGTCAAAATTTTCTACTCTTATAAATGTAATAACTTTATTATTTGGCCCTTCATTGTACAGCTGAATTTGTGAGTGCTGGTCAGTTGCTCCAAGTGCTTTAATAGGGGTAGGACCCACATTTACTTTATCCCCGTTATTGTTAACTTCTTTCCCGAGGGATTCTGCCCATAATTGTACATACCAGTCAGACACATATTTTAATCTGCTTGAATAAGGCATCATAACAGAGAGGTTCTTGCCCTTTTTAGTATCAAGAAGATATTGTATTAAAGCTCCCTGAGCAGCAATGTTCTGGTTGATGTCAGTATTCTTTAACGCAAGATCCATATCCTTAATGCCATTCATAATCTGGTCGATGTCAAGTCCTACAAGTGCAAATGGTACTAGGCCTACAGCTGAGAATACTGAAAATCTTCCGCCAACATCATCAGGTACAACAAAAGTCTTGTATCCTTCCTGATCTGCAAGCTGCCTTAATACGCCAACTTTCTTGTCAGTGGTTGCAACAATATTTCTTCTGTAATCATCGCCGAGTTCTTTTTCAAGACGGTCTTTTATAATCATATATTGAGACATTGTTTCGGCTGTAGAACCGGATTTTGTAATTACGTTAACCAGAGTTTTTTTCAAATCAAGTATATCTAAAAGTCCATTCATAGAGTCAGGATCGATATTATCTAAAAAGAAAATCCTCGGGAGTCCGTTTCTCTGTTCCGGAGTAAGTAGATTCCAGTATGGTTTAAGCAGAGCTTCGGTTACTGCAAGACCACCGAGTGCTGAGCCTCCGATACCAAGTACAAGAATATTCTCAAATCTGTTTTCAACCATGGAAGCAAATTCTTTAACATACCATACAGTTTCTTCGTTATAGCCTAAATTCATCCATTGAAGCCACTGACCCGGCTTATCTTTTCTCTGGTTTAAACTTTTTATTATATTGGAAATTGTATCTTTGTAATTCTCAAACTCCACGCTTAAGTTTAATCCGTTTTCTTCGCCGATAATCATCGAATCAGTGTTTCTGAAATTTAATTTAAGCATTCCCCGACCTTTCTCTATAATTAATACTCTTACTTTAATTGTACTATTAACAATTATTTTTTCAAGGGTTACATGTATAGTAATAACAGTGGATAGAGGGATAATAGCCTGACAAAAAAATTTTGTAGTAAAATATTTATCGTGAAGATATTTTTTAAAACATTATTTATATTTTTGTGTTTTATTTTTTTGCAGGGTGCATTTGTAAATGATGTTCACTCTGATATTTTCACGTCTGAAAATTATATTCAAAATCATCATGAAAACATTGTTCTGACGTCTGAAACGATGCGGGGGCTGGAAATCTTTTCTCAAGAAGGAGACGGAAATCAGCAATTCTCTCAGAGCAGATGTTTTGGTACTCATTCTAACCAAAATGCTGATAATATTTATTTAAATGACAATCCCGAAATAGCCGGGGCAAACATTCATAATTTATCAACCTGTTTTAAATCTGAAATTTTAATAAGAGCTCCGTAAATTAGTACAGGCTTAATAAAAAGATGTACAAAATTTAATAAAAAAAGGAGAATCTTATGAATTTAGCGTTATTAGAAGACGGTTTAATTGTAATGATTATTGGTATGGGAACCGTTTTTGTATTCCTTAGTATCATGATTTTTGCAATGCATTTGAATGGAAAAGTTCTGCAGGTTTTAAATAAGTTCTTCCCTGAAGAAATCCCTGTAGAAAAGAAACCTGTGCAGAAGAGTGATAATAATGAAGAAATTGCACTTGCTATTGCCTGCGCTATGGCAGGGGGTAAATAAATTGGTCTTGTAGGTTCAATTTACTAATGTAAAGCAAAGGAGAAATTATGGACGAAGAAAAAAATTCTCTTAAGGAAGCGCACGGCTCCGGATTTATGAGTACAATTATATTTATGGTTGTAGCTATAGCGGTTATGGTGCTTTTAAGAAATTTCTTAAATTATTAAAAAAAAGCGGCGGTTACTTTATAGACACCGCCGCTTTCCGTAAATTATTCTTTCAATACCGGCTAAATCTTTTTCTATTTTTATATCTTCAAAATCTTTTTCCATAAACGCTTTTACCAGTTCTGCTTCTCCGATTCCTAATTCAAACATTAAAATCCCATCCGGTTTTAAAAATTCCGGAGCTTGTTCTGTGATTTTTCTGTAAAATTCAAGCCCGTTTTCTTCTGCAATCAGGGCAAGTTTCGGCTCATGCAAAACTTCCGGCTCAAACTCGTAATCAGCAGGGATATAAGGCGGATTTGAGATTATCATATCAAACTTTTCTTCTGCTCGAACTTTTTCAAACAAGTTTGATTTTCTGAAAACCGCTCTGTTGTTTATTCCTAGCTTTGTAACATTATCTAATGCAACTCTCAGTGCGTCTGATGAAATATCTACTCCCAGAACCGTTGCATCTGTATTTTTTGCTATTGTGCAGGCAATGCATCCAGAGCCGGTGCCAATGTCGAGTACAGATACCCCCTCTCCAACGGGGAGGGTTGGGGTGGGGGTTAATATTTTGATTATATCTATTGCTCTTCTTACAAGGATTTCTGTTTCATCACGAGGTATAAGAACATCAGGTGTAACCTTGAAAAATTCTCCCATAAAATAAGCTTCGCCAATAAGATATTGGACAGGCATTCTGGTTTTAATTCTTTCCTGCACTTTTGCTTCAACGATTTCTATATTTTCGGGCTCTAGTCCCATTAAACGGTCTTTTTCCGTGTATTTGCAGAAATGTTCAAGAAGCATTTTTACTTCTATTTTTGCCTCATTTGGTTCAATTCCGGCGTCAGTCAACATTTTTGTAATCGTTTGAATGTTCATCTAATATTCTCTCAATCTCATTTCGCAAATCAAGTTTGGATAGTTCTTTTACATCTTTTTTTTCTATAGAATATTTTTTGCACAATCTGTCATAATAGTAAAGCTGTTTTTTTGTAGGTTCTTCTCTGGACATTTTAACTTCCTGCAAAAATTTGCGCTTCTTTCTCTCAAATTCTTTGTTCGCCTCAATTATTGGGCGCTGTTTTTCTTTGTATTCATAATACTTGATACACTCTTTAATGTAATCTTCAGTATCTTTCAGAAAATCGCTGTCATCAATAACATTCTCAAGAAAAGGAAACCTTGAGGCGTTTAATTCAAGATAATATTTCTGGTCTTCAAGAAATTTTTCTAGAATTTCAGAACAACTTAAATCTAAATTTTGTTTCACTAACGCTCTTAAAAAATTACATATCCCGCTTTTTTGTGTTTTGTCAAAAGCGGGGTATATTCTGTTTTTTATTTGATACATGCCTTATTCCGCATTACCGCTACCACTTAAGCAAATCTTCTATGCCAAACCTGGGGCCCGCTTCATTATTAGTAAATTTCATCAGCTTTTCTGTTAACGGATTGGTCTGATAGGATTTATGTTTCTCTTTGAAGCCGGTTTCGTTTTCAAAGTTCTTATTCGTAATAACGGTAAATCTCTTTCTTTCTTCTGATGTCATACTCAAAAGCCTCTTTCAATGTTTAAATATCTCTTATGTATATATAAAGTATTTAACAATTAAAAAATTGCTTTTTTTATTCTGTATTATTAAGAATTGTAACAAATATGGGATATTTTTTCAAATTTTTTAACATTTTGAAACATGATAATTTCAAACAGAATTTTTTCTGATACACTGAAAATATATGGGTTAAGAATGAATAGCTGGATAACCCTTGGAAAGGTATTATATGGATATATTCTCGTTATTTACATTGTGCGGCGGGCTGGCATTTTTCCTTTATGGAATTACTATTATGTCGGCAGGGCTTGAAAAAATAGCCGGCGGACGTTTGGAGCGAATTTTGAAAAAGATGACTTCCAACCCGATAAAAAGTTTAGTATTTGGTGCGGGTGTTACGGCGGCAGTCCAGTCATCATCAGCAGTGACAGTAATGCTGGTCGGGCTTGTTAACTCGGGGATTATGAAGCTTTCTCAGGCTATCGGGGTTATAATGGGATCTAATATCGGTACTACAATTACCGCTTGGATTTTAAGTTTATCAGGGATTCAGAGTTCTAATTTCTTTGTAAGATTATTAAAACCTGAATCCTTTTCACCTATTATGGCACTTGCAGGTGTTGTAATGATAATGGCTGCAAAGAGTAACAAAAGAAAAAATGTCGGGGCTGTTCTTATCGGGTTTGCAATATTAATGTTCGGTATGGAAGTAATGACAGAAGCAATGTCGCCTTTAGCTGATATGCCGGAATTTACGCATGTTCTTACTGCGTTTGCTAATCCTATTCTGGGTGTTATTGTTGGTACTATAGTTACGGCGGTTATTCAAAGTTCAGCTGCTTCTATCGGTATTTTACAGGCTCTATCTATGGTTGGGGGAATGACATACGGAATGGCAATTCCTATTGTAATGGGGCAAAATATTGGTACTTGTATTTCTGCAGTACTTTCAAGTATTGGAGTTAATACAAATGCTAAACGTGTAGCTGCTGTCCACGTCCTATTTAATGTTTTTGGCGTTATAATTTGCTTATCTGCTTTTCAGCTTGGAAACGCTATATTTAAATTTAGTTTTGTAACTAATACAATTTCACCATTTGGAATTGCAATGGTTCATTCAATATTTAATATTGTAACAACTGTACTGTTATTTCCGTTTACAAAATTCCTTGAAAAATGTGCTATGGGAATTATCAAGGATAAAAAGGTTAAGGATAAAAATGTACTGCTTGATGAACGTCTGCTTCTTGCACCTTCGTTTGCTATTGCTGAATGTGTGCGCCAGACAACAAAAATGGCGGATTTAGTTGAGTTTAATTTTATCAATTCTACTAAAATGCTTAAGAGTTATCATCATAAAAAAGCCGAGCAGATAAAAAATAATGAAATTAAAATTGATACATATGAAGACAAACTGGGTGCGTTCTTGATAAAACTGTCAGGTAAAGAGCTTTCGGAAGAAGATAATGATAAAATATCTCAACTGCTGTTGACAATTGGGGATTATGAAAGAATTGGCGACCACGCTTCTTATATTCTTAAGATTGCAGAAAAGTTGAAAGAGTCTGAAAAGAGGCTTTCTCCTGATGCGGTTGAAGAGCTTAAGGTAATTGTACATGCTGTGTCTGAAATCTTTATGATGTCATTTGAGGCTTATAAGACAGATAATCTACAGATTGCGCAGGAAGTTGAACCTCTGGAAGCAGTAATCAAAAAGATTATCAGAAAGGTTAAAAACCGTCATATTCAGCGTCTTAAAGAGGGATTATGCACTGCGGAAGTCAGCTTTATGTTCTCTGACTTGCTTAATGATTTGAGAAGAATTGCTGCTCACTGCGGAAATATTGCGACCTGTGTTATTCAGCTTCACGACAAAACTCTTGATAAGCACGAATACAACCACAGAAATAAGGATGAAGATTTGCAGTTTGTAAGTAAATATGAAGATTACAAATCCAGATATTCTGTTTCAAGACATAAATCTATTGAACAATCAGGTAAAGTTCTTGTTTAGAGTTTAACAGTTCTAAATAGTGTTGAATATTTATGTGAACCATAGTAAATGACTATTGAAACAAAGTAGTTTTCTAAGTCATTTACTTCAAGGTAAGTTTGAACCGGTGTTTTTCTCTTGGTGCTCTTTAAGTTTCCTATAAAGTCCAGAAATCCCATATGAATTTTCTGTGCACCTGTAAGTTTAGGTTTCGGAATATGCTTATCATAAAACATTTCCGGAGTATAATCTCTCTCGTATACTGGGATAATATGCTTGACGACTCCATTTTGTTTAAACAGCATATACCATTCTCCCTGATGCTCGCGCGGAGTCAGAAGATAATAGCCTGGTTCAATTGTTATGTTCTTAAAGTATATAGGTGAAATTAACCGTAAAAGCGGATAAACTGACCACGATGTATCTTTCATATCATAATACTGATCCGGATCTATATCGTGAAGATATGAGAATGTCGGAACCTGTAAATCATTATATATTTGCGGATAATTTTTAGTAGGTTTTGTTTTTTGTGAAGGAGGGATAATTACTTCATCAGCCGGAGTTTCGTCCTCAAATGTCTGATAAGCTTCGCCAGCAGGTTCTGCCTCTTCTTTTTCTATGTCTTCCGGATTAATATCGTCATAAAAACCCGGTGGTGTGCCTGCATGCCCCCCATTGTCCTGCGGCTCAGAGAATGCCGGCAGGAATAAAAACATAAAAGCTAAGATTAATAAACTCTTCTTATGCATATAAATATTTTAATTGATTTTGAACAATAGTCAAAATCTTTTCTATATTCTTGTTTTCAATTTCCCGAGTTTTGCACGTTTTTTACGGCGCATTAAATCTACAAAAGCTTCCAATCTTGTTATATAGCCTGCTTTACCGGTTTGTTCATCCATAATAAGAGTCAAAATCGGAATCTCATGGTCTTCTCTCATGGTCGGGAAAATATTTTGCGACATAATTTCCGGCATACAGGTAAACGGTGAAATATGTATAATTCCATCCTTGCCTTTTTCATCTGCAAAGACAACATCAGAAACACATTCCAGAGCATCGCCTCCGATATCTCTCATAAGATAAGGTTTTGCCATGCGTTCAGCTCTCTGAAGGTGTGTTTCAGGCGGTCTGAAAGCCTTTGGTATAATCGCATCTTTTAAAAAGCTGCCTACTGTAAGGCTTCTTCTTGTCTGAACACCCATTTTCCCGAGTTCACGTTCAATATTCTGGTTCGAAAATTCATCGTTGACAAGGAAAATTTCGCCTGTTATATCAACATTTAAAACTTCTCTATCAGGATCAATTTCAGTCTTTTCAATTTCTTTTAAAGCAAGCTCATACGCTTTTTTTAAATCGTGTGTAGAGTCTGCTTTATCAATCATTTTCAAAGCTTTTTTATAATTTTTTTCTGCTTCGCCAAACTTGATTTCACGGGCTCTGTAATAAGAGAGAGCACTGTCTAAATCGTCAATGGCAAAAATCTTTCTAATGGTTATATTAATTGCGCGGAGAATTAAAATAGGGTCGTTTTTACCTGAGATTTCTTTTAAGAAGTTATATAACCCTTTAATTCCGTCATATAATGATAATTCAATATAATTGGCCTTATATCCTAAATCTTTAAGAGTAGTGTGTATATTTCCGCCGTATTCGCCCAGCCTGCATATACCAGGAGATGTAATCATAGCAACATAATCAGCACCGCCTTCAATCGCTTCAATAAAATTGCCTAAAATCAATTTATAAGGAAGGCATATTGCTTCCGGAGAATTTTTTGTTCCGTAAGAAAGAGTTTTTTTGCTTGTATAAGGCGGGATATATGGTTCAACACCAATCTTTCTTAATCCTGCTGACCACGCGATTGATATTGTTCCCATGTGAGGAAATGCGACTTTAATTTTTTTCTTTTTCTGCATAAATTCATACTCCTATTAGTATTATTATATCTAAAAAAAACTTTGTTGTATAATTAGGCTATGGGAAGAATCGTTCAACTATCAAAAAATGTAATAAATCAGATTGCAGCGGGGGAAGTTATAGAGCGTCCCTATTCTGTTGTAAAAGAGCTTGTTGAGAACTCTGTGGATGCAGGTGCAACGAAGGTCAGCATTGAAATTTCTAATGAGTGCAGAAATATTCGTGTGGCGGATAATGGTTCAGGAATACATCCTGATGATATTATTCTTGCTTTCTCAAAGCATGCGACGAGTAAGATATCATCAGGCGAGGATTTGTATAATGTTAAAACAATGGGCTTTAGAGGTGAAGCGCTCGCAAGTATAATTTCGATTTCCAGATTAACCTGTATTACAAGAACAGAAGAGTTTGATTTTGGTACAAAGGTTGAATGTGAGAATTCCGAGGTTAAAAAATCACAGACCGGATGTGCAGTCGGTACGATTATGGATATCAAAGATTTATTTTACAATCTGCCTGCACGGTTAAAGTTCTTAAAATCTCAAAAAACAGAATTTGCATATATAAACGAGCTTATCCAAACTTTGGCCTTAGTGCATACTAATGTCGCATTTGAACTCAAAAATAACGGCAAAACAATTATTAAGACTACAGGACAGGGTGATACACTACAGGTATTAAAAGAAGTTTTTTCCGAAGACATAGCTAAAAATCTTAGAGAAGTTTTTAAAACTGATAAAATGTCAGGTTTAAAAATTTCAGGTTTTGTCAGTACTCCGGATTATACAAGGGCAAGCAAAAAAGATTATTACATGTATGTAAATTCACGTATGGTAAAATGCCCGATTTTCCAAAAATCAATTGATACTGCGTATAAAAGTTTAATCGGTTCAAGATATCCATTTATTATTTTAAATCTTGAAGTTCCGCCGGAGGATGTTGACGTAAATGTACATCCAACAAAGAAGGAAGTACGTTACAGAAACCCCAATCAGATTTTTAATTTTATTTATTCATCAATTGATATGGCGCTCTCCGGAGTTACAGTAAGGCAGATTGCCCAGCCTGTTCCGGAAATGCAGCAGCGCGCTGCTGAACCTGTTAGACCAATGGAAATTAAAACAGAGGACATTTATGTAACAGAAGGGGAAAATATTGCTTCTGTTTTCAAAAAACCGGTTGAACCAAAACGAGTAATAGAATTTCCTAAGCCGCAGAGAGAAACTCAGCAAAATTTGAGCTTTGAACAGCCAAAATTTATTCAGGAGAATCGTGTCGAACAAGATGAGCAGATTATCGGGCAGTATAAAAAAACTTATATTCTGATAGAACGTGAAGAAGGGCTGGAAATTGTCGACCAGCATATTGCAGAAGAAAGATATATTTATGAAAAACTGAAAAAGTCAAAAAATATCGACTGCCAGCTTCTATTTATCTCTGATGTTATTGAAATTTCACCGAGTGATAAAGAACTTTTATCTGCAAATAAAGATAAGCTTGAGAAGTTCGGTTATGAAATTGACTTTATTTCTGATACAGAAGCTATTTTCAGAAAAGTGCCTCAGTTAATTTCTAAAGTTGCGCCGAAAGAAATTCTCGCTGATATTCTGGAACATATTTCCGGCGATATTGATAATATTGAAGAACAGATTTTAATAACAACTTCGTGCAAGGCTGCTGTTAAGGCAAATACTTTTTTAAGTCCTTTCCGCATGCAGGAAATAATTAAAAATTGGCGAACATGTGAGAAACCTTTTACCTGTCCGCACGGAAGACCTATATCTAAAATAATTGAACATAAAGATATTGCGAAGTTTTTTCAGAGAACAAAGTAATTTGTAACAAATTTGTTACAAATTACTGTTATCTGGCAATTTAATTTTATTATTTGTTTTAAAAAAGATATAGAAGTGCAGTAATTTTATGAAAGAAGGTAAATATGGATCCGATTAAAAATGCCGGCGCAGTAGATTATGCAATGACTGTTCCGCAAAATCAAAATCAAGTAGAAGGCTATGGCGATTATTCTTCAATGCCTATGGTATATGAACCGGAAGTTGAGCAAAAGAAAAAAGCTTCGTTAAATATGCTTGGAATGGCTGCACTTGGTGCTATGGCTCTCGGAACTGCAATATATGCTGCTAAAAATCGCGGTAAGATTAAAGATTTGAAACTCCAAAACGAAGACCTTACTGTTAAAAATCAGGACTTAAAAAATAAGCTTGATGCTGCTGAAAAGAAAATTGAAGAGCTTACTCCAAAAAGTTTTAAAGAAAAATTAAAAGAGTTCTTCAAGAAGTTAAATCCTTTCAAAAAGAAGAATGTGGAAAAAGAAGCCGAAAATACAGCAGAAAAAGCAAAAGATGCCGCAGAAGAGGCAACAAAAAAATAATTTTCAAAAGGGCGGTTCCGATTTTCGGAACCGCCCTTTTTCTTACTACAATCTTGGTGGTCTAAAGTTTTGTTGTTTTTGTCCTTTTTTACCTTTGATTCCGACTAGAATTTTTTCACCTTCGCGAATACCCTCTCCACTAACTTCTGTAAAAGAGTCGTCGCTCGCTCCGGTTGTTATGTTAATTCTTGATATTTTCAATCCGTCTTTAACCCATAGTCCTTGATTTTTATATTTTTGTCCGTCTGTTTTTGGAGTAAATTTCAGGGCAATATTTGGTACAGTTAGTACATCTTTATTTTTTGCAGTAATTATTGATACGTTTGCTGTCATCCCCGGCTTTAATTTTAAGTCTTTGTTGTCAACGGTTACGATTACAGAATAAGTAACAACATTAGAAACCGTGGTCGGTGAAATTCTAACCTGTGTAACTTTTCCATAGAACTCGCTGTTAGGATATCCATCCAGTGTATAAATAACTTCCTGCCCTTCTTTAACATCTCCGATGTCAGCTTCTGAAACGTTAACTTCTATCTGCATTTTTTCTAAATCCTGAGCAATAGTAAAAAGTTCCGGAGCCTGAAAACTTGCAGCAACCGGCTGTCCGAGGTCAATTTCTCTGGAAATAATCATGCCGCTTACCGGTGCAGTTATTTTGGTATAATTCAAATTTACAAGCGACTGATTGTATTGAGCCTGTGTTTGGGTGATTTTGGCTCTGGCAGCATTAACCTGTGCAAGGTCAGCTTTATAATCTGCTTCTGCCTGATCAAGTTCTGATTTTGGTATAAAACTTTTTGCATAAAGATTTCTATATCTTCTAAGAGTCTTTGCACTCATTTCGTATGCAGCTTGTTTGTTTGCTAAATCTGCTCTCGCTGATTCAACATTTGCAGCATTTTGATCAACTGTAGCCTGAAAAGTTCTCGGGTCAATCTCTGCAAGAAGCTGCCCCTTTGTTACTTTTGAATTGAAATCAACATATATTGCGCTTATCAGGCCGGATACGGTTGAACCTACAGAAACGGTATTAACCGGATTAATTGTGCCGGAGGCTTCTACGACCTGTGTAATCGTACGTCGCTTTATTGTTGCGGTTTCGTATACTACACGGTTCTTGCTGACAGCAGAAGCTGCTATAAATAAAAGTATTATTATCCCCAATAGAGTTGCAATGTATCTCTTTTTTATATTTTTAAGTTTCATACATTATCCTTTTTATTTTTTTGTTTCTTTTGTGCTGCTTTAGCCTGTTTTTTTATTTGTGCCTCTTCTTTTTTCAAATCTTTCTGATAATCTTTAACATCTTCTACTGTTAGAGTATTTTCCTGAGGCAGGGCGATTTCTCTTTCGAGAGTGGCTCGTGCAACATTATAATTATAAACAGCCTGAACATAAGAGCTCTGAGCATTATTGTAATTAACTCTTGCGTCTTGAAGTTGTATGTAATCACCTAACCCGACTGCATAACGTCCGTCTGCAAGTTCAAGATTTTCCAACGTCTGCCGAACTTTTGTTTCCAGAAGCGGAATTTGTTTCTCAAGCTGAATCATATCAACGTATGCACTCTGGATATCAAAATATAAATTCTGGTTTAGAAGTTCAACTTCTGTTTTTGCTAAATTTAGCTGTGAGTTTGCAATGTCAACTTCATTTTTAACCTGCATAATATTAAAAGTAGAAGTCAAATTAAGTGATACATTCATACCGCTGTCAGCATAGTATCTGTTGTTTGCATAGCTGTATCCGACTCCGCCTTTTAAATCAGGAAGATACTGGCGTTTTGTTAATAAAACATACTGTTTCATCGCTTTTACAGAAGCGTTAAGAGCTTTTAAATCCGGACGATTTTCTTTTGCAATTTCAACCGATTTTTCAAACGTATAAGGATATTTTTCAAAACTGTAGTTTTTCAGTACATCGCTTTTTTCTGCTTTTACCGCATAAACAGCGTCAGAGATGTCTTCTGGTGTTGCCAGAAGCTTTTTGTAGTTATTAATATTTGTAAGGCTCATCGGTACATAAGGGTTGCTGAGGTTGAATGTTTCGGTATTCTGAATGCTGTATTCAGGCGCATAAGCAACATACATTGCATTATTTAGGCTTACAATAGCATTTTTATAGGTGTTTTCAGCTTTTACAAATGATACTTTTGAATCACTCAAGTTAACTTCTGCATTAACAAGGTCAATCTTTGATTTAATACCCTCGTCAAAATATGCAAGCGTTCTCTGATAGTTTCTCTCGTTAATCTGAACATTAAGCCTTTCTACTTCCATAAGAGATCTTGTCGCAAGAACTCCATAGTACTGGAGTTTTACATTAAAGATAGTAGTTAATATAGTTTCATCGAAATCAAATTCGGCTGCAATTCTGTTGAACTTTTCCATACGAATATTTGCATCTGTTTTCCCGAAATTCCATAGAAGCTGAGAAAGTGAAGCATCAAATCCGGGAAGTGTTCGCGACTGATAGCTTCCGAAGTTGTGGCTTCTTTCTCCAAAGTTTTGTTTATAGCTTGTGCCTAAAGAAAGTGATGGAAAGTATGCTGATTTTGCAACGCCTACGCTTGATTTTGCAATGTCGAGATTAAGTATGTATTTCTTTACTACAGGGCTGTTGTTCAATGCGATTTTAATGCAGTCATTAAGTGTTAGTGCTGCATTTTTTTCTATTTGTATTGACTGTATTGCATTAACTTGCAGTGTAAGCGAGATACAGATAGCTGTAAAAAGTATTTTTAACTTAATCTTCATTCTCTATTAATATTATAAACGACAGGAGCATTCCAAAGTTCATTTTTTTGTATGAAATTATAATATAACGATATGAATTTACCGGATATTAACCGCCTGTATATTTGACATAATTGACCCGGGCTATTTATATATGCTAGACTGTATTGTATGACTGGGCTTACGTGGAATAGAATAAAACACGACGTAAAAGTTGATAAAATGAATGAACAGCACAAGGTTCTTTTTAATATTCTTGATGCTTTGTACAAAGCAATGGAGAATAAAGATGACCGAAACGCGCTTGTAAAGATTATTAATGATTTAATTACATATTCAAAACAACATTTGACAACAGAAGAAGCTCTGCTGGAAAAATATGATTATCCTGAACTCGCAGAACAAAAAGAACAGCATAAACTTTTTATAGCAAAGATTGAAGAGTTCAAGGAAGATTTTCGTAAAAATCATTTTATGCTTAATTTCAATATGGCAATATTCCTAAAAACATGGATATCAAACCATATAGAAGTATTGGATAAAAAATATTCACAATTCTTAAACGACAGGGGCGTCTTTTAAATATTCCGGCGATATTCCCCAGTGAAGCTTGTTTCTAAGTACAGAATAAAAACTGTCATCATTTAAAAAAGCAAGAATTGCTTTTTGTTTTGATGATTTAATTGAGATTTCCTTTACGCATTCCGGCTTTTCAAACCCGTCAACAGCAACAGAAAGAAGTTTATCACTCGTTTTTACTGTAATCATCTCATCAACCGGTACAACCAGAGGTCTGGCGTTAAGTGTATGCGGGCATACCGGTACAATAACCAGTGCGTCTAAGGTTGGATATAGAACTGGGCCTCCTGCTGAAAGTCCGTAAGCTGTTGAACCTGTAGGGGTCGAGATAATTAATCCGTCTGCAATATAATCGCATACAAATTTGCCGTTAATTTCAAGATAAAATTTTGAAGTTCTTGATGTTTTGCATCCCTTGATTACAAAATCATTAAGAGCAAGAGAATTTCCGGATTGAAGCATAAGCCTTTCTTCTGTTGAATAGCTTCCCTCAAGGACTTTGTCTACAACACTTCCAATCTCACCTACTCCTGCCTGTGACAGAAAACCTAGTCTTCCCAGATTTATACCGAGAACCGGAGCTGTCGTGTAAAATCTTGCAGCCTTGAGCAGTGTTCCGTCGCCGCCGATAACAATAGTGAAATCTCCAAATTCTTTGAGGCTGTCAATATCAAAGGTCTGAAATTCGACTTTTCTGGTTATTAGTTCTTCTTCCAATCTTGCAAGAACATCTGCGCAGCCGCCTATCTGGTTATTGTATACTACATTAATTCTCATACATCGGATTATATCATATAATTTGGTTTTATGATATAATTATTGAAAACACTGGTTGAGGGCAGATTTTATGATAGAAATGAAAGTAATGGGTATAGCGTTAGATGTGAGGACAAATTCTCCGATAGTTGTCCTGCACGATTTGGATAACAGAAAGGCTCTTCCTATCTGGATTGGCTCTGCTGAAGCAAGCGCTATAATAAGATGTATTGAAGGACTCGTTGTGGCACGGCCGATGACGCACGATTTGATTACGAATATTATTGAAAAAACAGGATATAAACTCGATAAAATAGAGATTAATGATGTTGAAAAAGAAACATATTATGCAACTCTGTTTTTATCAAAAGATGACGAAACTCTTGAAATCGACGCTCGGCCATCTGATGCTATAGCAGTAGCTATGAGAGCAGAAGCGCCGATTTTTGTAACAGCAAATGTTCTTATGAACGGCTCTGTTTCTACAGACGCTGCTAAAGACGAAGAAGAAGCTCAGGAATTTAAAGATTTTATTCAGAATATTAAACCTTCTGATTTTGAAAAGTTAATGAAAGGTAAACACGAAGAAAGCGACCAATAGTGCTACACACGCAGACCTGTGCCCGGGAAACAGCTGTATAAACTGATGAAAGGAAATTATGCATTTAAACACGAATTATGAAAATCTGGAACAAAGTTATTTATTTTCTACAGTAGCGAAAAAGGTTAACGAATTTATATCAAAAAACCCTGACAAAAAAGTTATAAGACTTGGTATCGGTGATGTAACACTGCCTTTGTGCAAGGTTGTAGTTGATGCCCTTCATAAAGCTGTAGATGAAATGGGGGTTCAGGCAACTTTTAGAGGTTATGGGCCGGAGCAGGGTTATGATTTTCTGCGTGAAGCGGTTCAGAAATATTATAAATCACATAATGTGGAACTTGATTTGGATGAAATATTCATCTCAGACGGGGCGAAAAGTGATTTAGGCAATATTCTTGATTTGTTTGCACAGGACAATACTGTGCTTGTTCCTGACCCTGTGTATCCTGTTTATGTTGATACAAACATTATGTCTGGCAGAAAGGTTATTTATGCTGATGCAAACGGTGAAAACTGTTTCCTCCCGGCGCCTGATAAAAATGTAAAAGCAGATATTATTTATATTTGCTCGCCTAATAACCCTACGGGTGCAGTTTACAACAAAGATCAATTAAAAGAATGGGTTGATTACGCACGTGAGTGCGGCGCAGTAATATTATTTGATTCTGCTTATGAATGCTTTATTTCAGATGAAAATCTTCCGAGAAGTATCTATGAAATTGAGGGTGCAAAAGAATGTGCAATAGAGTTTTGTTCTTTGTCTAAAATGGCTGGATTCACAGGTACAAGATGCGGTTATACAATTGTTCCAAAGGCTCTCGGGAAGTTAAACAAAATGTGGCTCAGACGCCAGACTACAAAGTTTAACGGCGTACCATATATCGTACAAAGAGCTGCAGAAGCTGTGTTTACAGAAGAAGGACAAAAAGAGATTAAAGAAAATATCGGATATTATAAAGAAAACGCAAAAGTTATTTCTGAAACATTAAAAAGATGTAACATCTGGCATGTCGGTGGAGAGCACTCACCTTATATCTGGCTGAGATGTCCTAACAATATGAAATCTTGGGAATTCTTTGATTATCTGCTTGAAAATGCGCAGGTTGTTGGTACACCTGGTTCCGGATTCGGCAGAAACGGAGAAGGATATTTTAGATTGACATCATTCGGCTCAAGGGAAAACACAATAGAAGCAATGAAAAGGTTTGAAAAACTGTTTAAGTAATAAGCAGGTTAGGACTTACTAACCTGCTAGAAATATTTCAGAGTTGTTAATTATTGGATTATGAGTCAAACACTACGAAAGCGTATTGTTTTAAATGTTAAATATTACAGAGAACAAAAAGGCTATAAGCGTGAAGAATTATCTTTGTTGCTAGGTGTTGATAATTCATATATTAGTAAACTGGAAAAGGCTAGAGTAAATATTACCATAGATAAATTAGAGCAAATTTCGTTAATTTTAGAAATCGATGTTCTCAAATTATTGCAGCAGTAGTTCTTCTGCGCTGATTTGTACTAATTAAATAAAGCTTGAATGAATTCTTTTGAATTAAAATCTTTTAAATCTTCCATTTTTTCTCCGACTCCGACGAGTTTTACCGGAAGCCCTAAATCTTTTGCAATCGCAAGTACAATTGCTCCTTTTGCAGAACCATCAAGTTTTGTCAAAGCAACAGCAGAAAGGTTTACACACTCTTTAAAAACTTTTGCCTGCTGAAGTCCATTCTGACCGGTATTTGCGTCTATTACAAGAATACTTTCACGAAGTTCTGACGGAGCATTTTTATCAATAACATTCTTAATCTTTGCCAGTTCTTCCATAAGGTTAAACTTATTTTGCAGTCTGCCGGCTGTATCCACAAGTATTACATCATACTTCTCATTTCGGGCTTTTTGTATAGCCTCATAAACAACTGAGGCAGGATCTGCTTTATCACGTCTTACAATGTCTGCGCCGGAACGTTTCGACCAGATATCAACCTGCTCTTCTGCTGCCGCACGAAAAGTATCGCCGGCTGCAATTAAAACACGTTTGCCTTCCTGTTTAAAGCGATAAGCAAGTTTTCCGATTAACGTTGTTTTTCCGGCACCGTTTACACCGGTAATAAAATAAATATTTAATTCTCCATCTTTATAAGCCAGATTGCAAGAACCGGCTTCGTCAAGAGTTTTGATAAACTCAGTTTGCAAAAACTCTTTTACCTGTGATGGTTTTATTTTGTTTTGCGAACGGAGTTTATCAACAAGTTCAGAAGCATAATTTACGCCCAAATCAGCGCTTATCAGCAAATCCTCCATATCATCTAAAACAAACTCTGAAAATTCTTCTTCATCAGAAACCGCATCGACAACATTACCTACAAGCGCCTGTGCTGTTTTGGATACGGTGTTTTTGAGTTTGTCAAAGAAGTTGAACATAGGCTAACTCCTAGCCCTTCAGGCCGTTTTCAACGATAACTTTTGCCAAAATTCCGTTAACAAAAGAGGAAGAATCTTCTGTAGAATATTTTTTAGCAAGTTCAACAGCTTCGTCTACAATAACCTTAAGCGGTGCATCTTTGATGTAAAGAAGTTCTGTGATTGCAATTCTTAAAATATCTTTATCCATTTTTACTAATCTTGAAATATCCCAGCCGTTAGAATATTTCTGGATTTCGTTATCAATATCTTTATGGTGAAGTTTGAACTGTTCTGCGATTTCTACAGTGTAGTTTTTAACTTCTGACTGGTTTTCGAGTGTTGCAAATTCTGCTATCTCCAGTGCAAGAATTGCTTTTTCTGCAACATCAATCATTGTATCAACTTTTTGTATCATATCGTCGGTCATAGGAATTTGAACCGGTTTGTTTTTGGCACCCATTGGTCTTGAAAGATTTGATTCGTGCTCTGCTTCATATGTATCAAGCATATCTTTAATATCAATTAATGAGCCCACTGTAAGCTTTAATTCTTCTGAAGCTGAGTTAGAAAGGATTCTAACTGATTTTAGCATAATATCTTCAAAATCTTTTCTTGAATATTTTGTTATTTCTTTATCAAATTGTGAGAACAATATAAGTGCTAATTCTCTTGCTGCACGTCTTGCCTGCATAAATTTATCTCCTTTTGTTTTTGTATTTATAATACCATAAAAATATGTTATGATTTAAAAAGTTTAGGAGGCTATTTATGAAAAAAAGGGCTATAATAATTGTAATTGATTCAATGGGAATAGGTGCAATGCCTGATTGTGAAGAATTTGGCGACACAAAGGAATGTAATACCCTGAGAAATGTCTGTGCATTCAATAACGGGCTTGATGTTCCTGTGCTTGAAGCAATGGGGCTTGGTAATATTCAGGATTTCAAAGGTATAAAAAAGACTGCAACTCCGATTGCTCAATATGGAACTTTGCAGGAAAAATCAAAAGGAAAGGATACAACAACCGGACACTGGGAGATTGCAGGACTTGTTTCAGAAAAACCTTTTTCAACTTTCCCGAATGGATTCCCTAAGGAACTTGTTGACAAATTTATACAAGAAACAGGCTGTAAGGGTATTTTAGCTAATATTCCGGCAAGCGGTACTGCAATTATAGAAAAATTAAATGATGAGCATCATTCAACAGGATATCCGATTGTTTACACTTCTGCTGACAGTGTTTTCCAGATAGCAGTTGATACAGATATGATTGCGCTTGAAACGCTTTATGAATGGTGCAAAATAGCAAGAAGGCTTCTTGATGAAGGAAATTATAATACAGCGCGTGTAATTGCACGTCCTTACAAAGTGATTGACGGCAAGCCAACCAGAATTTCTAAGGACAGAAGAGATTATTCAATGGAGCCGCCGGAGGATACTGTTCTGGATAAGGTTAAAAAAGCCGGGGCTAAAGTTATCGGTATCGGAAAAATTGAAGATATTTTTTCTAAGGCTGGAATTACACATGCAATTCATACAGGTTCTAACAAAGAAGGGCTTCAGCTTACTATAAAAGCTCTTGACGGCTCGCTTGATTTGGAAAAAATTAAATACGAAGGCGTAAATATTACAGATGCCGATAGAGAAATTATATTTACTAACCTTGTTGATACAGATATGCTTTTCGGGCATAGAAATAATGCTAAAGGTTATGGCGAAGCAATCGAGGAAATTGATGATTATTTAGAAAAAATTCTGCCTTTGATTGGAGAAAATGATTTGCTTATAATTACGGCTGACCACGGATGTGATCCGACAGTTCCGGGTACTGACCATACAAGAGAGCAAGTGCCGGTTCTGTATTATTCAAAAAATATTGAGCCAAAAGATTTGGGGCTGACGCTTGGTTTTGACTCAATTTCAGAAAGGGTGTCTGACTGGTTATTTTAATTTCCGGTTTTACATGTATAATATTTGTATCCGGTGTTACCGGAGGTTGAAATTATAAAAAGGAGATAGATGACAATGAACGTAACTATTAATGATTCTTGTATCGGATGCGGCGCTTGCGAATCAATCTGTGACGCTGTATTTCATGTAGAAGATAGAGCAGAAGTAAAATCTGCCGGTATTGCAGGAAATGAAGATTGCGTAAAAGAAGCTGCTAATGCTTGCCCTGTATGCGCAATTGAAGTTGCTTAATTAATTATTATAAATAAAACGAAAAGGGCGGGAACTCTTTAGAGGTCCCGCTTTCAGCTTCTATATGATAATTGTTAGGCTTGACAAACATGGTATAATAAAAGATATGAAAAAGAGATTTTTGGTATTATTGTTAGTTCTTGGTTTAGATTTTAATATTTCATTTGCTCATGCAGATGATGAATTATTTCATCCAATAGAGATTAAGGATGGGAGCAGTATTTCTATTCTTGATTGTGTTGCTTCGGCTTTTAAAAACAGTCCGAAGATAAAACGCAGGAAATATGAACTCGATATTGCCAAAAGCAATCTCGGGGTTGCAAGATCGGCATACTTTCCTGTGATAAACGCAGGTGTCGGGTTTTATAATGAAAATAATTCGGATAATATTTATTACAACCGTCATTACAGAGAGCTTCCGAATGTAGGTGTTTCGGTAAACAAAATGGTCTGGGATTTTGGCAGAACCACTGCTTATATTAAGATGGAGGAGTTTTACAAACTCGGTGCGGAATATGAATTTATGGACAGCCTCTGTTCAACCTTATTTGACGTAAAAGTCAAGTATTACAACCTGCTGAAAGCAAAGGCTTTATTGCAGGTTGCAAAAAATAATGTCGAGATTAACAGAAATTTTGTTAAAATCGCAAAGTCTGCACCAGATTTAACGACAGCAAAGCTCAATCTGAGCGAGGCAGAAGTTATGGCTCTTGAAGCTGAGAATAACTATTATAATGCACGTGTTGATTTAAACAATTCAATGTATCTTGATAGTCAGCCTGATTATAAAATCAAAAATACTCCTACGTTTGATTTTGATAATGATTACGCTTATTCTGTAGCAGTAAGAGAGCTTAAACCTTATGAAAAATATACTTTTCCGTTCTCAAGAGAAAACGCTGTGCAGCTGGCTTATGATAACAGTCCTGATTTAATGGTTTTGATTTCAACAAAGAATGCTATGGAACAGTCGCTTAAGTATATAAGAAAAACTTATCTCCCGGCTCTTTCAGCAAGTGCGGGATACGGTTATAATAATTCAAATCAGGCGTCAAACAACAGCTTGCAGGTCGGAGTTAACCTGACTTCTAATGTGAATTTTATGGAGCTTAAGCATTCAATCAAAGGAGCGGATGCTCAGGTAAATCTTGCTGATAATGAAATAACTCTTTTTAAAAAAGATTTGTATTACGAAGTAAAAAGAGCGTTTAATAATTTTGACAGGTCAGAGCGGCAAATTCCCACAGCCCGCTTAGAAGCTGCACAGGCGCTGGCAAACCTTAAGCTTGTTGAAGAAAAATATAAGGCCGGCGAGTTGAATTATGTTGCTCTTCAAGATGCCAGAAAAGATTACATAATGGCTGTAGACGGCTATATTGACAGGATTTATCACTATAATATTGCGCTTATACAGGTTGAGATGGCCATGCATTATCATATTGTTGATATTCATCATAAATCTGAACATGCAATGTGCTACCATTCTGCGGAACTTATTAACCACTTAAATGAAGTTCTCGGATGTGATGAACATGAGGATAGTATGCCTAAACATTTAAAGAAAAACAAAAAACATAAAGAGGATTTGTAATGTTTGTATTATAATTTTTTCAGGAGGTATGCCTGTATGTATACACTTGTATATTCTATAAATAATGAGGAACATCCTGAAACAGTTTATGTAAATTTAACGAATTCATGCACGAATTCCTGCATATTTTGTCTGAGAAACCAGAAAGATGATGTTTGCGGCGCGGAAATGTGGCATGATGATAACTATACGCTTGAGGATATTATAGAACAATTTAACAAATTCCTGCCTTACGTAAAGACTACAGTTTTTTGCGGTTATGGTGAGCCGTTCTTAAGACGCGAAATGATGAAAGAATTTTGCAAATACTTAAGAAAGAATCATCCGCAAATTAAAATAAGAGTAAATACAAACGGGCATGCTAATGCTATTTACAAAACAAATGTTGCAGAGGAGTTCAAAGGGCTTATTGATTTTGTTTCAGTGAGTCTGAATGCGTCTTCTGAAAAAGATTATGATGAAATCTGCAAGCCGAAAATTAAAAATGGGTACGAAGAAGTAAAAAAGTTTATCAAGGCTTGTTCGGATGCAGGTATTGAAGTTACAGCGTCAGTTGTTACCGGCTTCGATAAAATTCATTATGTAAATGTTGAAGAATGTGAAAAAATTGCAAGTAGTTTAGGTGCGAAGTTTAGAAATAGAGAGTTTATAGAAAACGGATATTAAGGAGAAAAAATGAAAATCCAAGCTGTGCAGGACAGGACTTTTCAAGCAAAACAAAGATTTCTAAGTCTGGAAGCAAAGAAAAATATGCAGGCACTTCTGCACAAGATGAATAACGAAACAGTTATGAACTGTACAGAAACAACATTTTCATCAAAAATGCTGACAGGTATTAAAATTAATAAAGATAGTGCTTTTTATGACAGAAGATTTTTCTGTGCTCCAAGTAAGGATTTGACAGGTTTTTCAGAATTGGTTACTGGAAAGACTGAACTTCTTTTGGATAATATGTCCGGAGCAGTTAAAGCACTACACAAACCATTTTTCAAACGCTGGTCAGGCATAATGAAAAACGCAGAGGAAATATTGAAAACCGCGGTTGAGAATTTTGATAACAACGAGGTAGTTGAAAAGAGGTTCTTAGGTGTAAAAGGGTTTACACAAAAAGGCAGTGAAATTATACAAAATGCGTGGAATGAAGTAAGAAAAGGGGTAAAATGAAACTCATACTTGCATCGAATTCTCCAAGAAGAAAACAAATCTTAACTGATTTAAAACTGGATTTTGAAGTCATTCCTTCTAATTTTGATGAGAAACTGGAAGACGATATCTTCTCATATGAAAAGATAGAAGATTTAGCAACAAAGAAATGTCTTGATGTGGTTAACCGCGTTGATAAGGATTCTTTAGTGTTAGCAGCAGATACGGTTGTCGTCCTGCATAATAAAATTTTAGGAAAGCCTCACTCAAGAGAAGAAGCTTATAAAATGCTAGAAGCTTTATCAGGTCAGACTCATTCAGTGGTGACTGCATCCTGCGGTATAAATACCCGTACAAACCGTGCAGCACTTCTGTCCACAACAAGCTATGTTCGCTTTAATAAACTGACAGAGGATATGATACATAACTATGTAGATACATATAATCCTCTCGACAAGGCAGGAAGTTATGGCATACAAGAACTTCCTCCAAACTTTATTGATAAGTTTGAAGGAAGCTTTGAAAATATTGTCGGTTTAGCGCCGGAAGCCGTAACTGCTATTCTACAGCAGCTTCATTACTAGGCAGACCTAGTGAAATTCTTTTGTCTTTCGGGTTAAACTTCACAATTTGAGTGTTAATTTTATCTCCAGCATTCAAAATGCAGTTGTTTTTGTTTTGATATTCTGCAAGAGCTGTCTGCGGTAATAGAGCTTCGACTCCAGGCATAACTTCAACAAACGCTCCGAAAGGTTTTATTCTTGTAATAATCCCTTCTTTAATGTCGCCTTCTTTTAACTCTTCTTCTGCTTTAAGCCACGGATCAGGTTCGGTATTTTTCAAGCTCAAACTAATTCTTTGTTTCGTATGGTCAATGTCAATAATTTCAACGTTAATCTCCTGACCAACTTTTAATAAATCAGTTGGATGTTCAACCCACTTCCAGGAAATCTGAGAAAGAGGCAGCAGGCAGTCCACTCCGCCAACGTTAACAAAAGCACCAAAGTCAGTAATTCTAACAACTTCTCCCTTTACAACCTGTCCTACTTCAACCTGTGCAAAAACATTTTTGCGAGTTTCAGCCATATTAGTTTCGAAGACCTTTTTATTTGAAAGAATTAAGTTGTTTTGAGATTTGTCAAGTGATAAAATTTTAACTTCAATTTTATCTCCCGGATTGCAGATAGTTTCTCTAGCGCAGAGCTGCCCTTGGGGAATAAAGCCCTGCACTCCTGAAACATCAACAACAACACCGCCTTTTACCATTTGTGAAACTACAACAGCAATTGTTTCGTCTGCTTCTTTAACTTTTTCCAATTCAGCCCAGGTATGAGCAAGATGAACTTTTTTATATGAAAGTGTAAATTTGCCGTTCTCATCACATTCTTGTGTGATTAAAAATTCATATTCTGTATTAAGTTCTAAAACATCTTCAACTTTTGCTTTTCTGTCAGAAGAAACTTCATAAGCGGGTACAAACGCAGTACTTTTTGAGCCTATATCTACTATTGCACCGTCAGCTTCATAAGCACAAACAATTCCTTTTACGATATCCCCGCGTTTAAAATTGTAATCATATTTTGCAAGAAGTGTTTCGAAATCACAATCTGAATACTGTTCCACCATGCGTATTCTCCTTTCTAACCAATGGAGTAACCAGATTTGTAACCGGAATTACCCCTTTCCTAATAAACACGCGAGTATTATAGCATATTTAACGGATTTCGACAAGTATAAAGCTAAAAAGAAAATTAAGAGAAGCCTTTACCCCAGAACTTTTAAGCATTTCAGCAGACCTTTAGTCATTTTGGCAGCCGCAATAAGCCTTTCCTGTGAGGTTAAGAGGATAAGACTATTTTCCGGCAATTCCTTGGATGGCATAATAGCAGTTCCGTTTGAAACTTTTACCAGCTCATTTTTGTTTAATTCATATGTCATATAATTCAGCTTTGTAAGAGGCGCAATCAAAAGTTTTTCTACATCTTCTTTTGTCTGTATATGTTCAAGGCTGACGGCGTTATTAACCTCAAACATTCCGGCTTTTACTCTGACAAGTTTAACCAGATGGCCATATGTACCTAGCTCTTCTCCTAAATCGTTTGCAATGGAGCGAATATATGTGCCCTTTGAACACTCTATATGGAGTTCGAGCTGTCTGGTTTCCGGATAGAAATTGAGTATTTGCAGATTGCTTATATTTACCCCTCTTGGCTCAATTTTAACTTCTTTGCCTTCTCTTGCGTATTCATAAAGCTTTTTCCCGTTAACTTTTATCGCTGAATAAATGGGAGGAAGCTGTTCAATTTCTCCGCGAAATTTATCTAATGCAGCCTCAATCTCATTTAAAGTAACTTTTTTATCAGAGAAATTTACCTCTTCACCTTCTAAGTCATAAGTAGTTGTAGAGCTTCCGAGCTGTATAGTGCCAGTGTATGCTTTGTCATCATCAAGGTATTCAATAAGTCTGGTAGCTTTACCAATGCATATAGGAAGCACTCCTTCTGCAAACGGGTCTAGTGTTCCTGTGTGTCCAATCTGTTTGACTTTAGTAATCCGCCTTAATGCAGACACAACATCGTGAGAGGTTATGCCTTTGGGTTTGTATACATTAAGAAAGCCAAACATCTTACTTTATCTCACCCTTTGAGATTTTATTGATTAAATCAAGCACTCTTGAGCCCTGTTCAAGTCCGTCAGAGTATACAAACTTGATTTCCGGCGTAACTCTGAGTCTAATTCTTTTCCCTATTTCATAACGCACTTTACCGGTGTTCTTTTCAATAATTTCTTTGTCTTTTGCAACTTGTTCTTCTGAACCTAAAACACTGTAGTAAACTTTTGCATATGAATTATCATGAGAAACTTCAACATCAACGATAGATAAGACGCCTTCAATCCCTCTTATTTCTTTTCTGATAATTTCAGAAATGTCACGCATTAATTCTTTTCTTACCCGTTCGTTTCGTAATGACATTATTTTTCTCCTTCTGTAAATCTGTTGTTTTAATTATAGCATAGAAAGACAAAAATATTTATTTTATGATAGTATACATTAAGTAGGCAATGTATATTGAGGCAAATATGGAAGAGATTGAAAGACAGAAGTTTAACAGAGAGCTTAATATAAGCTGGGTGGATGAGAATTTACCCAAAGCTGACAATGCTATAATATTGAAACATTATTTTTCGTCACTGGTTGTTTATGGAATTGTTCTTTTGTTTATCTGGTTTAACCCTTTCTTTGCAAAAATGCTGGCATATCCGTTAAAAGTAACATTTAATTATTTTTATTTGTATTATATGTTTGGCGCACCAATTATATACATTTGTTTTCGTCCAAAATCCCTGTGGCGTTCACATAACTTAGAAATTATGAGATATTTTCATCGTATACTAACCCACCGTCCGAAATTGAAAACAATGTCTGCAGAAGAAATTAAAAATGAACTGGATTTTTATCTGCCTAAATACTATGAAAAACAATCACTTATTTTAATTTTTATAAAAGTATTTTTTGGAACCCAGATGCTAAGTATTGCTTATTCTAATATACATAGCTGCATAATATCCAGTACAGCAGTCTATAATGATATAAAAGCGTGTTTTAGTCAAATACTGCCTTCTGATTTTATACAATATAAAACTTTTATTCTTGATTACAGAGAATTTATATACTCACAGTGCATAATTATTTTATATACAATAGATGTTTCTATATTTACATTTGGCTATTTTACAGAACTCAGTATCTTTAAAAATAAAATCAGGACAGTAGAAACAACACCGGCAGGACTGTTTTTCTGTCTTGCCTGTTATGCCCCATTTTTCAATGCTACAAATAGTTTTCTTGGATGGAACCATAATGACCACGCAGCAGCATTTTCTGATCCCAATTCTCCGGTAACCTGGATATTTAGAATCTGCGCATTGTTTTTTCTTGTAATATATGTTTCAGCATCAGCAGCGCTCGGTACCAAAGGCAGTAACCTGACAAACCGTGGTACTGTAAGTAGATTTCCGTATAGCGTAGTTAGACATCCTGCATATATTACAAAAGTTTTATTCTGGTTCCTTACAACCGTGCCGTTATTTATTGTACATTTTAGTGTGGAATGGTTTAGCTGGAAGCAATATCTTTCTAATCTTATACTTACTACTGTGGCATTCTTCTGTTTAGCATCAATATATTATTTTAGAGCTCTGACAGAAGAGCGGCATTTGATAAAAGATCCAGACTATCAGGATTATGTAAAAAAGGTGAAATATAGATTTATTCCTTATGTAATATAAATATTATATATTGAATATTTCAAAAAATGTGTTAAAATTATATTATAATTTGATGTAATATTTTGGAAGAATATAACCAAGAAAGGACAGGTATGAGCTTGAAAGATAACATCCGTTCTGCTGAGAAATCTGCAGTAATTAAGCACATTATGGAGAGAGGATTTTCTCTTGCAGAAGTTCTGATAATTGTAGCTTGTGTAATTGTAATTGCAATACTATGTTTACAGGTTCTAAAAAAGATTATACCGGATAAAGATGCGCGTATGTTTAAAAAAGCATATAACCTTACTGCACGTTTAGTTCCATCTATGGCTCATGATGATGAACTATATCCGGAAGTTAAAGGCAATAATGCCCCTCAATATTTAGGCAATACAGAATGGGTTATTTATCAAGGTAAAAAATATGAGGGCTCAACAAAGTTTTGCGGACTTTTTGCTGCAAAAATAAATGCGCTCTCAGAGATAAGCTGTAATGCAAGTGCCAGCCTTGATGGAAAAGCTACACTTACAACAAACGACGGTGTTGTTTGGGTTCTGCCTATTACCGAGTTTAGGGATTTAAAAACACCTGGTATAATTCAAGTGGACACAAACGGTGCAAAGAAACCAAACAAAGAAGGTGCTGACAGATACAAAATATATGTTTATCAGGATGGAACAGTTTCAGATATACATCAAGTAGTAGCAGTTCTGGTACATCAAGTAGTAGCAGTTCTGGTACATCAAGTAGTAGCAGTTCTGGTACATCAAGTAGTAGCAGTTCTGGTACTTCAATGACTTCAAATACTTCGATAAGTTACAATCCGGAACGCTCGCTTGGTTTTTCTGGCGGTAGTGTAGTTTCTCTATGTGGCGGTGATATTCCTGGTAATAAAAAGAAAGCTTGGAAAACTGTGATACCTTCAGAGTTTCCTAGTGAACGAGATTACTTTATCAAATACATAGGCAGATATTATGATCAGGCATGTAATCGTGCAGGAGTCGATTTAACTGCAGTCTACAATGCGTATATTCGTGTACAAGATTTGTATGTGCTTATGATGCAAAAAATATATAACAGATGTGCAACTGATAAGCCATTAGAAAAAGGCAGGGGCGAATGGATTTCTTTAAGTACTCGTCATCCTTATACTGGGCAAACTATTACATATAAAGGAGCATACAGGCAGGATGATGACGGTAAAGAGTTTAAGAAAGCCCCTGAGTTGTATGCAGGCAGGCATTCAATTTCTCGTAATGAACTGGGCTTAGAACTACAAGTTGAGCGTGACAGAAAACGCTACTGGTTTATGTTTAATACAGCTTGTTTCACAGCTATGTTCCAGAAATTCTATGAAGAAGAACTAGATAGAATGAATAAATAACCAAACAGAAAGAGGAATTGATACCAATCAATTCCTCTTTCCTTTTGAGCGAACGACTTACTTACTATTCGCCGCTGCAACCAAACGCAATGGTCACGTGTTCTTTCGGGTTGATAGCTGAGATTTTGTAACCTTTAGCATCAACTAAATATCCGATTTCATCACCGGTTGCCTGAGCTAAGCCGACAACACCGGAAACAGCAGTTCTTGTAAAGTCTATAGGAGCTTTTACTGTATCAACAGCTACATCGCCTATGCTTCTTCCAGCTGCCATAAACTGACCCTGGAATACTTCGCCTAAAGCAATACCTGTACCAGAAGCAACGTCTTCAAGAGCATTACCAAGGTTAGACAACATGCCGCCTGTAGTTCTGCCGACTACGCCTAACATCTGACCGCCCCATGTAAGAGGTGCTGTTACAATTCTTGAAACTATGTTAGGAGTATTAGACTTGTTGATTTCTGCGTTCAGAATTTGTCTAGGAAGAGTTGCTTTGCATCCGCAGTGTTCAATTTCAGTGAATGCAAGTTTTAATGCACCCTTTTGACATCCGGATGGTCTTACAACTTCTACAACTTTACCGTAAACCTTTGAACCGCAAGGATAAAGCTGACCGTTAATAGTTACGTCTTCTAATGTTTTTGCTGCAAATCTTTGACCTACGTGAGAAGATTTAGCACTTACCTGATCCTTGAACTCTAACTGAAGAGTAGGAATTTTAACGATTTCTTCGTTTTCAACAAAAGCTTTCTTGTCAACTGGACAAATAGGGCAGTCATTATTTGCTGTTACAGGGTTTTTATCAATACCTGCTGCAACACGGATATTTTGTAACATTGCTGCTATATCTGCACGTGATGCATCCTTAAACGGAGCAATTGTATTAGGATTTGGTGAATTATTCAAAGCACCTTTGTCTAATGCGATTGCTATAGGTATTTGAGCCCATTCAGGAACTGTGTTGCCGTCACAGTATTTTGACAAGATTTCTTGAGCTTTGCATTTATCCATATCAGGGCACTTAACTCCTTTAGATAATGCGCATAAAGCTTCTGCTCTTGTTACGTTGTGATTTGGCATAAACTTGCCGTCAGGATATCCTTTTAACAAGTCCTGATGTACTGCAACTGTAATTGCAGAGTTAGCCCAGTGGTTTGTAGGAACATCTGAGAATAATTTTTCAGGTGAGCAAGAGTACATATCTTTATCAAAACCTTTAACTAACATAGTAGCAAATTCTGCACGTGATATGTTTCTTGACGGCTTGAATAATCTATCAGGATAACCTACTACAATATCATTTGTAGCCAGCTTATCGATTTCGCAGGAAGCCCAGTAACCGTCAGGAACGTCCGGGAACATTTGTAATCCTGCAGCTGCACCTGTCATATTGCTGAAAGGTGATAAGTCAAAAGGAACTAATGTCTTTTTGATTGCCTGCATAGAGTTAGCTGTACCCATCTGGATAGGACATCCGTTGCCGTCCATTTTTGCTTCATCTCTAATAATCGGCGCACCGTTGTGTCTAGGCATGTCGTTCAAACAAGGAATGTTTGAAGCAGCTCCTGTAATAGAACCGTCTGATGCAACAGTTGTACCCATTGTACCTGCTGTCAGCTGATTAATTTCTCTATTAACGGAGAAACCTTCTGCTTTGTAGATAGAGTCTTTTTCAGTACCTACAAAATTGTTGTACCCGTAAACTGCGTTAGGATATGAATAAACTTGTTTCATATCTTGACGTGATAAGTCTTTTACACCAGGGCATAATGCGCATGAAGGAACTGGATCCGGTTCACATTGAGGAACGGCTCCGCAGCCGCAATCAGGTTGCGGTGCAGCTTCACAAGGACAGGCTGCTCCGGTAATTTCCGGGATTTGATCACAAGGACAAGCATTTCCTGTTACTACAGGACGCTCATCACACGGGCAGGCTGCCATTACCGTATTGAACGAACACGTTGCTATTCCAACGGCAATTGCAGCTGCCACAGTAAGTTTTCTAATCGTCATTTTAACCTCCTTTTCAATCGGTGGAGTAGATACACGTTATTCCCCAAACTTAATATCCCTTTAACTGTATTGAGTTTTTATTGAAGATATTTGTTTGTGTAGTGAAGTTTATTTCTCCCCCTTAGGAAAACTAACTCCTAAATTATGGAGTTTTTTAGGGATTAAAACATTACCGGAAAAGAGAGGACAAGTGGGGGATAATTTTTTTTTTAATAGGAACTTTTTTTATTTTATGTCGTCTTTTTACATGGAATAGTTTGGAGGAGATAATAGATGAGTAGAGCGTTTAATAATGCTGAATTTATAGATAGCACGGAAATGGATTCAAATCTGCCGAGGACATTTAGTACAATTGTTAACAATGACGATATTCTGCAAATGTATTTAAAAGAAATCGGAAGAAAAAAGATGCTTTCTAAAAACGAAGAAGTAGAGCTTGGAAGAAAAATTCAGGAAGGCAGTGTAAAAGAAAAAGAGTGGGCCAAGAAGCAATTAATTCAAGCAAATTTAAGACTTGTTGTGAGCATTGCAAAAAAGTATATCGGTCAGGGGGTTCTTTTTATGGATCTTGTTCAGGAGGGTTCGTTAGGGTTAATAAAGGCAGCTGAGAAATTCGACTATAAAAAGAATTTTAAGTTTTCAACCTATGCAACCTGGTGGATTAAGCAGACCATCATACGGGCGATTTCTAATCACTCAAGGACAATACGAATTCCTGTTCATATGCTTGAAAAAATAAGAAAGTACAAAAAGGCATGTAACATTGCCGCATGTGATGACACAATGGATGTTGATGAGGAAACAATTGCTAAACTATCCGGGCTTGATGAGAAAAAGATTAACGAAGTTAAAAGTGCTCTTAAGAAAGAGCCGATAAGTCTTGATACATTTGTTACAGATGATCTCTGTATTCAGGATTATGTAGAAGATACTTCCTACTCTTCGCCGGAAAATAATGCCCAGCAGAAATTACAGCATAGAGATGTGCGTAAGCTGTTGAAAAAACTGGATACAAGAGAGCGTGAAATTCTTATACGAAGATTCGGAATTGGAAATGAAGAACCCAAAACTCTTGAGCAGATAGGGAATGACCTCGGATTCTCCAAGGAAAGAATAAGACAGCTGGAGAACATAGCATTACAAAAGTTGAGGAAAGTTGAGCGAGTGGATAGACTAAAAACTTATATTGAATCTGAATGATGTTTTTTATAATGCTTTAAAAATCCATATATAATCAGACCGGAGCAGATAACCCCGCATGTCCATTTTAAAATAGGGGAAGTCTGCTTTTCTTTTTGTTCAAGGATTTTTCTGTACTTAACAATTTTTTTGAACAGCTTCGGGTCTTTTTTATCCAGACCTTCTGATTTAAATGTTTTTTCGAGTGCATCCATCGGGTTAAAACCCTCGCCGTTTTCGAGTGATTTGAAATAATGCTCTTGATAATTGTCCGGAATTTTTGTTGTAAAATGTTGTTCTCTATTCTGGCTGTCAAGGTTCAGTGCATCCATAAAATAAATCATATTGTTTTCGGCGCGAATTGGTTCAGCTAATTTAGCTTTTATAAACTCTTTTCTGGAAGTGAGTTTTTTATATGGAATTTTTAATATTTTGCTTAAAGTTTTTGCCTGCTCCTCTGTCGCTTCAATTTTTGGTGAATCGTGATTTGAAGCCCCTATGATAAAACAGTCTGGCTTCCAGCCGCGCTCCAGAAAATTTTTATTGCTTCCCCAGTTGTCTGAAAGATGGTCTGATGTGTATATTTTCATCCGCTCAGCAACATATGGTTTAAGATATAAACCATCATAGATATTAAAATTATCTGTTGATGTTGCAAATTCATGCGTGATGTTTTTAAGGTCAAAGCCTGAACCTTTAACTTTTTTAACCTCATCATCAATTATGTTTAATATTTTATCTGCATAATATTTTCTTTCGGTATTTCCGTTTCTAATTAACGGCTGGTTAGCATAAGTCCATGCAGCATCAACTCTGAAGCCGTCAAACCTTTCAGCATAAAACTTAACTTTTTCTCTCAGAAGTTTTTCTCCTTCTGCTGTATCAAAATTTAATGCAGGAAGTCCCCAGCCGATTGATGTATCTTTGTGAAATGCTTTTGGATTAGACCAGACTTCGTCGTACGAAAATCCGCAAAGCATATCTCCGTTAAGTTTTATTCCTTTTTTATTCAAATTTTCTTTTGCTTTTTTTAGGCTGTCTTCCGCGAGAAACTGTTTGTAATAATAGAAATCTATGGTTTCATTTTTTAGTTTTTTTATTTCACTAATTCTTTTTTCTCTTTCTGCTGCATCAAGTTCAAAAAGATTTTTGTCAATGTCATTCCATCTTCTGTAATCGTGAGTTCCGTTTATTTCTCTTAATGCTCTGTAAAGAGCCTTTGGTTCAAGCCTTGCAGAGTTTTCGGACTTAAAATTTTCAAATTCGGTTTTGAATTTGCCTTCGCTGTAGAGTTTCTTAATAATTCTTTCGTGCTGAGAATTCTCTTCTATAATATTTTTAAAATCTACCCTGTCAGTATTTTTAGGGAAAATTTGCTCAGATGTATAATATTCAAGATTTATAACATGATTTCCTAAATCCATAGATGTGCCGGAGTAAATCGGATACTTTCCTCTGTGTTCGTGATACTGCCCTGTAGGAAGAATTTGAACTTCATTTATTCCCCAGTATTTTTTTGCGAAATCAAAAAAAATCTGACTTTCATCTGTACCAAGATTTCCAACGCCTGTTTTGTTCGGAAGTGAGCTGGCTGGAACTATCAGAACCTTTTTCCCTGCTTTGGATGCCTGTTTTAAAACATCAGAGTATTCAGCTTCCTCTGAAGGTTTTAGCCGTCTTTGAAAGTTTATGTTCTTGTTTGCGCAAATTTTCATAACTTCACACCTGTATATATTAAAACTCATAGACTTTTTATTTTGCTACTTTATGTAGATTTGTTAAAACTATTGCTTAAAAATTGCATTAACACTTTATTTAATATACTATTAAGATGTGAAAGCGTGAAAAGGGTTAAAAAAGGAGGACTCTTAATGTTCAAAAAATTATTAAAAGGTGTGTTCGCATTAGGCATTTTGTTTATGCTTAACAATCCGGCACAAGCTTTTTATACAGATATGAATGAAAATCACTGGGCATATCAGTCAATCAAATTCTTAACAGAAGTTGGTGTTGTTGTCGGGTATCCAGATGGGACTTACAAACCTGATATTCCTGTTACAAGAGCAGAATTTGCGTCTATGGCTATCAAAGCTCTCGGACAGGAAGATGCAAGTGTAACTCAAGATATTCACTTCTCTGATGTTGATAAGAGTTTCTGGGCTTATGATATTATCAGAAAAGCCGTATACTTTGATTTAATCCCTGATGCTGAAGGACAAAGATTCAGACCTTATGAATCTGTTACAAGAGCAGAAGCTATTACTATTGCTGTAAACGCTCTTACTACACAGCAAATTAGTGAACAAAGAGCTCAAGAAATTATTGAAAAAAGTTATGAAGATTACACACAGATGCCGGCATGGTTCTTGATTGCAGCCGGTAAAGCTCAACTGCTTGATTTGATTATCGTAATGCCTGGTAATGAAGGTAAACTGGAGGCTGACAGACCTGCTAACAGAGCAGAAGTTGCTGCTATTCTTTATAAAATGATGCAGGAAGCTAAGCTTAATCCAAACGCAAAGCTTGCAGAAAGTATGCAAAAAAGAACTGCAGAAGGTTATATACTTGATAACGTAAGAGTTCAAGGCTCTATTGGTATTATTCCTGCCGGCTCTATATTCCCTATTCAGATGGAAACAGTTGTCGGGTCACAAATTTCTAACGTAACTGATATTTATACAGCAAAAGCTCCTAAAAATATTGTTACAAAAGATAAATATCTTTTGATTTCTCAAGGCAGCGACCTTAAAGGACAGGTTAAACACGTTCAAAGAGGTAAATTGTTCAGACAGAACGGCGAAGTTATTATTAAGAACGAACTTCTTGTTACACCTAATGATCAGGCTGTAATGCTTTATGGTGTAGCTACAATTGATCCTGGAAAAATTGGTTTCTGGAGAAAATTATTCAAGGGTGCAAAAGTGTTAACCATTCCTGGGCAGATTGTTAATATCAGACTTCTTGGACCTCTTAAGATTGACCTTACGAACGGTTATATTTACGAGTAGTACTACGTACGTAAATAAACAGTCGGCTGACAAAGTTGTACTCACAAATTGTTCTGGAATTAAAGGTCAGCCTCAATCGTGAAGCTTCTAAAAAAGGATAATTATTCAATGATTTCCGGCGAATTTTCGAAATATGCCGGAAATCGTTTTTTATAATCTCCAAGCTCTGTGCAATATGCTTCCATATCAAGAGAAATTCCCTTTTTGAGAGGATGCGACTTAATTCCCAAAGATTTGTACATTACTCTCATAAATACGTTTGCGATTGCGTCGCTTCCACGCTCCCACGGGGTTGCGTGCGCCATAATCCAGCGTATTTCTGCTATATCATTATTAACATCATCAAGTTGAGATGTTTTTATATCTTTTGAGTTAAACTTTTTAGTAAAATTTGTATAAATTTCTAATATATGCTTGATTGCATTGTTTACATATTTTGCATTTGCATGTTTTAAATAATGCTCGTCTTTAGAAATAACAGGAATGGTTAATCGAATATCCTTATAAGGATTGATTAACGGATTTTTTGCAATATTGTCTAATCTTTGCTTGTATGGTTTATAACGTTTAATGTCTGAATAATTTGTACAGAGTTCAAAGCCTGTCCAGTCTGAACCGCTCAACCAGCCGTGTCTTTCTGTACGCAGTATTCCTGTATGAAAAACTTTAGACTGGTCGAAAACATTCATGTTGGCTTTTTGAATTCCGCAGGTAATATATTTTAAAATATTTTCAGCGGATGTATTTTTTCTAGCCATATTAACTGCTGTATCAGCAGTTTCTTTTGTTTTCTTTGCCCACCTTGTATTAGTTCCGTAACCGCGGATTTTGACAAAAAAATCTGCTTGTTTAAATCTGAGTCTGGGTGAGTTGATATTTGCTTGAAAGGAATTGTTATAGCAAGTATTTTGTATTCTCATACTTATATAAGTTATGTAAAAAATTTTTTTGCGTAGTTACAGGTTGATTAAAATTCTATAATATTTTTGAACAGTTTCAAGGTCTGAATTTTCTAATATTTTGTTGATTTTTGATATTAATAACGACTTGTCGGTAAAATGCTCATAATCAAATAAATCCCGCAAGTTCACGTTAAAAGCCTGAGCAAGTTTCTCAAGACTTTCTTCTTTCGGAATTTGAACTCCTCTTTCTATTTTAGAAAGATTTGAGGCTTCCATGTTTAGAATTTCCGCTAATTTTAACTGCGTGTATCCCTGTTTTTCACGCAGTTCTTTTATTCTTAAACCTAATTTTTTCGAAATTTCACCCATCTCAACAACAGGATACTATCTTTTTGTAAGTGTATAAAGATTTTAGTAAGACTAAAAGGCTTGACAAATAGAGCTTAGTATGACTATAATGTAGTATAATATTTCTTAATAAGACATTTATTCCCCCAAAATATGCGTAATATAATCTAGAAAGGAGCTTTCTATGGTGAGAATTTCCGGTAATGAAAATGCCAGAGAAGTGAAGTCTGCTTCGTCCTCAGACTATGAAAAACAGATGGAGAGTTTGTCGAAAAAGATAAAACCTCAAGCAGAGAGTTTGGAAGATTTAGAGAATGCTAAAAAAATAAAAAAACAACAAATTGCACTTGCTGAAAGAAACGGAGATGCTGCGACTGCGGCCAATTTGAGAAAAGACTTGGCAGCAATAGAACAAGACAATAAAAGAAATACCAGTATATTTGATTAGGAGTATGTATGGCGGATTTAAATTTAAACAATCTAAAAATGGATTTCAAGTATATAGAAAATTCAGAGACAGCATGGAATCCGAACGGGGTATGTGGCTGTGACGAGGAAAGTTTTATCCGCAGTAACCCTCAGGCAGGGAAAAGTATTTTCAAGGAACTTGATTTTAACAAAGACGGATATATTTCGGAACAGGAATTTGCCTGTGCAAAGAACATGGCTGGTGATGATGGTATTTTAACAGACAAAGAGCGAAATGACTCCTGTATGGAGGAAATGAAGTTTTTTGCACGACGTGGTATAGATAAGTGGTTTAAGATAGACAAAGACAGAGATGGATTTGCGACCAATGTTGAAATGGAAAGCTGGAGTACATATTGTGAAAACGGAAAAACTCTTGAGGGGGCTATGTCTAACAAGCAGCTTGCAAATAAATATAATATGCAGGAAAAAATAATTTCTGATATGCAGAGCTGGCTGGATAGTGAAATTGAGGACATAAAAAATGATGCTAGAACTCACTTCGGGGTTGAACTGACTCAAAAGCAGATTATTGAAATCAAAAAAGAGCAGATAAAACAGCTTAATAACTGGCTTTTGAAATCCGGTGACAATGAAGAAGCCAGCTTTTATCAGCAGTTAAATCTGGATGCTTACACAAGATTAATGAGTACAAGGGACGGAGAAGCCTGCTGCGGCGGAGATATTTGTGAGTTCGCAGGATTTTCGCCTTCTGATTTAGAAAAAAATGGAAAATATACTTCCAAAGATATGAAAGCCCGTCTTGAGTGGGCAGAAAATTCTTATAAGGTTGATGATAACGGTAAAACAGTGCTTGATGCCAACGGCCACACTATTCCTGCAAAAATGATGACTGATGCTCAGGTTCAAAAGTATAAAGAGATAGTTGAATCTGTTACCGGTAAACCATGGGATAGTGATGACTGGGATGTTTCAATGGAGCAGTGGGATATAATTTGCCAAAAAGTCAACGGCACTTATGGCGATGAAACAAGACTGGAAGGTAAAACCAGAGCAGATATTCCAGAAAACAGACAGGCTCTTTTGAGATTTCTTGAACAAAAAGGATGGCTTTACGAACAGTTTAAATAACTTTAAAAACATCTTCTCTTAAAACAGTTTTCTGCTCTGCTGTTTCAAGGTTTTTAATCGTAACCTGATTAGAAGATATTTCATCTTCACCGAGAATAAGTGCGTATTTTGCGAGCTTTGAAGCTTTTTCTAATTGTTTTACAAATTTTTTGTTTGTTAAATCGAACTCGCAGGTAATTCCGTGTTCACGTATTTCTTCAGTAAGCTTCACAGCCTCAAGAGGATTATTGCAAACGACAAATGCGTTTAATTTTTTCTCTGATTTCTCTCCAATAAGAGAAGCGAGTCTTTCCATTCCCATTGCGAAACCAATTGCCGGTGTGTCTTCGCCGCCTAAATTTCTGACAAGGCTGTCATATCTTCCGCCGCCGCAAACGGCGTTTTGTGAGCCGAGGTTATTTGATTTGATTTCAAATACCGTTCTGTTGTAATAGTCTAAACCTCTTACGAGAAGTTTATTTATAGAATAGTTTATGTTTAATGCGTCGAGGTATTCTTTTAGTGATGTAAAATGTTCAGCACATTCATCACAAATAAAATCGGATTGAATAACTTCCTGAATTTCCGGTTTTGCGTAGATTTCTTTGCACTCTTCAACTTTGCAATCTAAAAGTCTTAGAGGATTTTTTTCATATCTTGCCTGACAATCAGGGCAAAGCTGTGACAAATACAGCTTGATAACTTCTTTTAATTTTGTCTTAAATGTTTCTCTGCATTCAGGACAGCCGAGAGAATTTAATTCTACAGAAAGATCATTTAATCCAAGTGCCTTTAAATAATTTACAGCCATTAAGATAACTTCTGCGTCTGCAGTCGGCTGTTTTATACCGAAAACTTCTACACCAACCTGATGAAACTGTCTTTGTCTTCCAGCCTGAGGACGTTCATAGCGGAACATCGGACCTTTGTACCAGAGTTTTACAGGGGCAGAAAGTCTGTGCATACCGTTTTCAATGAAAGAACGTACAACCCCTGCTGTGTTTTCAGGGCGAAGGGTAAGCGAGCGTTCGCTTTTTTCAAAAGTGTACATTTCTTTGTTCACGATGTCAGTTGTGTCGCCAACTCCTCTTGCGAAAAGTTCTGTAGCTTCAAATATTGGCGTGCGGATTTCTTTTGCTCCGTATTTTGTAAAAACTTCTGCTGCTTTTTCTTCCATAAAATGCCAAACCGGCATTTCAGGAGGTAATATATCTTTTGTTCCTTTTTGTACTCTTATTATTGCCATAATTTAGTCCTTCCCCCAGCGGGCGGCGTCAGCCCCGCCCGCTGGGGGAAGGGTATTGCCATCTTTTCAAATACTTTATATAATTATTTTACTACAAACAGGAAGGTGGTAATATGGGTGTGAAAATTACAAAGATGCAGGGATGCGGAAATGATTTTGTTATTTTAGATTATGAAGAGTTTGTGAAGCTTAACCTATCAATGTCAGATACAGCTAAAAAACTTTGTGACAGACATTTTGGTATTGGCGCTGACGGCCTTATTATTCCTAATACAAATGTAGAAGATGCTGACATTGGCTGGTTTTTCTTTAACTCTGACGGCTCAACCGCCCAGATGTGCGGAAACGGAATGAGATGTTTTGCAAGATATGTGAGAGATAAGGGACTTGTTACGAAAGATGAGTTTCTAGTAAAAACGCTTGCAGGGATTATGATGCCTAAAATTTTGGAGGACGGAAGTGTAAGGGTTAACATGTCAAAACCGATTCTTGACTCAGCCAGTATACCTTTTGTTCCTAATGATAATATGAATTATCGTATGGCAGTAAAGAATATTGTTTTTGAAGGCAACGCTATTTCAATGGGAAATCCTCATTTTGTAATATTTGTATCACCTTCAGAGGATATGCTTAAGCTTGCAAAAGAATACGGACCTTTGATTGAAACAGCTGCAGAGTTTCCGGAAAAAACTAATGTTGAATTTATTAAAATTTTATCCCCGGACAAGATAAAACTTTGCGTATGGGAGCGCGGGTGCGGTATAACGCTTGCCTGCGGAACAGGAGCATGCGCAAGTGTTGTTGCAGGTATTTTAAAAGGCTGTCTAAATAACTCTGTTGAAGTAGAGCTTTTAGGCGGTTCTGTTAGAATTGACTGGGACGGCGACAAAGTACACACCGGCAGAGATGTTTTCTTAACAGGACCTGCAGAGTATGTTTTTACTGCTGAACTCTAAGCTTCATTAAGAATTTTAGCAGAAGCATCTAAATCTTTGATTAACTGTTCATTGCCTTTGTCAAGTCCGCGCTGTTTTAATGCGGTAGATACAGCATCTGCGAAATTTGGTGCTTTTCCTTGCGGTACTGCTTTGTAGTAATCATCCTCAAAAGTTTCTTCAAGTCTTAAGGCCCAATTGCCGGTTGTAGTTCCAGGACGGTTATATGTTTTGCCGAGTCCCCAGAAATCTGCAAAGAAAATTTGAACACGTTTTGCCGGACTTGTGAAAAGTTCTGCAAAGCTTGCTGCAATAAATTTCGATTTATTTGTTCTGATATCTTTAAGATATTGTTTAACTTCTTCTTTAGCTGCACCTTTAGGAGCAGTATCTTCTGCAAGGTATTTTGTCTTTTTGAGGAAACGGGCTTTTTTATCTTTGTCGTTTCCAAAATTAAATAAATCTTCTACAAATTCTAGAAATGATTGATTGTCATGGGAGCCTGGCATTATTAAATTTCTTTCCGGAGCTTTTGCACCTCTATGATCAAACTGAGTTACAGAAATTCCTGATAACCCGAGTTTTTTCATAACTCTTTCTGTCGGAAGGTTTCTGTCGCCAAGGTCTTCGCAGATTATTGCATCTTTGCTCAAGCCATGTTTTTTCGCAGCAGGAATAATAATTTTTGTCAGAATATTTGCATACTCATCATCATTCTTTTTCTTATATTTACCGGAAAATATTGAATATATTCTGCCGGAATTTGATGCTGTCATTTTCTTGCTTGAATTTGTATATATGAACGGGTCAATTAAGCCTATTATGTGGTCAATTCTTATCCCGCCCGGGAAGCTTGCAAAATATTCTTCATATTTTTGCTGCATAATTTTGCCGGCTTCGCCTAATGAACCGTCTTTATTAAATATTTTTTCAGGGTCATAGTATGGAAATCCCCAGCGCTGGCCTGTTTTTGAGAAATAATCAGGAGGGCAGCCGATTGATTTTCCTTTCAAGAATAATTTTTGATTAACCCAGCTTTCCACTGCTGTAGGAGCTACAGGGGAGTCGCCTATAATTTTTATTCCGGTTTTTTCTGAAAGTTTATTTGACGCTTCATTTTCTTTTTCTAACAGCATTTGCTGGAAAAGATAATAATCATAATCATCTTTGTATTTTTCTTTCAATTCTGCAATTCTAGCTTTTGATTTTTCAGAATTTGAATTTACAAAAAGCTGCTGATCTATTTTATCCCAGTTTTTTATTTCTGCTGCTTTTGCAAGCTGTGCGATTTCATCTTCTGTGTAGTTATCTTTTTGCGACCAGATTTTGAAGTTGTCGTTTCCTTTAATTTTAGATAAAATTCTGTAGATTGCACTTTGTTCATATTCACTTTCTCTTGTTTCTTTGAAATTTGCAAATTCTTTAGAATCTTTGCCGTTTGTATATGCTTCTCTCAGTGCAACTTCATACATAGAGCGTACATAAGGATAATTAACTTCTGATGTGTTCGGATTGTTTTTTACAATAGTTTCAAAAGTCTTTTTGGAAAGGATGTTTCCATATTCGTCAGATGCAAGCTTTTCAAGCGGTATCATATAGATATTTTTTGCCTTTGCTTCCGGAGCATAAGGAGAGTTGTCGAGAACTTTTCTCAGACCGTTTGGTTCCTGCTGAATTCCTTTAAATCCGTGTTCTTTTAAAAACGGAAATAATTTAGTGATTACTGTTCTGGAGAAAAGCGAGCCGATACCGGTATTTTCTGATTTTACAGCAGGAGCAGAGGCGTTATGCAGAATTAAATCCACCTGTTTGCCAAGTAAATCAAGACCTTGATTTAATGAATTTGTATAAACCTTCATTTCCTGTGCATTTGGTTTTCTATTAAATGCAGGGGCAGCGTTGTCGACTTTTTGAATTCTCATGGGATACTCCTTTAGATACACACATTGTATGCAAAGGATAATATCACAGAGTTATTTTGCAGTCAATATATTTTGTATATCTATGCAAACCAGTTGCAGATATCTTCAGTACAGAGGGTGGCTTCCAAATCCTGCATAATATTTACGCGTGTCATTTCAAATGTCACAGGAGTTATTGAGATTTTGTTATTTCTGACGGCTGCAATGTCTGTAGACGCATCTTCCGGCTCGTTGATAAGTTCTCCTGCCATCCAGTAATAAACTTTTCCTCTCGGGTCGACTCTTCTTTCGTAAGCATCTGTAAACATTCGGCTTCCGAGTTCTGTAATTGCTATGCCTGCAATATCTTCCTTTTCAAGACCAGGAATATTTATATTTAATATTGTTTTAGGAGGTATTTTATATTTATCGAGTCTGTTTAAAAGTTCTGCAACGAAAGCCGCAGCGTAATGAAAATCTTCATAATCATTCCGGAGGCTTGCAAGCGAGGTTGCAATACTCGGATATCCCATCATAGCACCTTCCATAGCACAGCTTACAGTTCCGGAATAAAGTATATCTGCGCCGAGATTGGGGCCGTGGTTAATTCCTGAAATTACTAAATCCGGGAGTTCGTCTTTATCAAGGATTGCATTAATAGCAAGTTTTACACAGTCCCCGGGGGTTCCGGTTGTCATCCAGCAGCGTTTTGCACCATACTTAGACTCGACTTCTTCAACCCTTAAAGGTGTATGCAGTGTCAAAGAGTGACCCGCTGCACTTCTTTCTCTGTCGGGAGCTATTACATAAACATCGTGACAAGGAGAAAGCGCTTCTATTAGAGCCCTTATTCCGTTTGAAAGTATGCCGTCATCATTTGATACAAGAATTTTCATTTGTGCCCCCTCCTGAAATTTAGCTATACAATTATATCAGGATAAAGTACTCTTGTACATAGTCTTTCCTAATCTCCAAATAATAAATGTGAGCAGAGCCTAAAAATTTGTTACAAAAATTTACATTGTTTTTTGATGGAAAATTGAGATAATTTAATAAATCATTTGTAATCATTTATTAAACAATTATGCTAAATTGGTTAATTTAAATAAAAGTTTCCTTATACAAAAAAAATATTCAAAAATTCATCTTTACATTTCCTTTACAATCTTTAACCAGATAGCAATTTTTATTTTGTCCGGCTTTTAAATTAATATGTAGTTGATATAATTGGTTTGTATATCAAGAAGTATATGTGTATGATAAACAAAATTGGTGTAGATACAACTAGCAGAATAAATAGCATAGAAGCCCGCAAGAATAAGAAAGAAGGACAGACTCCAAATTTCAAGGGGGGCGGTAATCTTTTGCTGCAAGGTATTCAGTATTGCGAAAAAGTGCCTATGGTTAATGTTGCAGTAGTGGATATGCTTTCTGCGATTTTGCCAAGAACGATAGTTGAATCTATGACCAACTGGTTTGCAGGATTTGAGGCCTTTAGAAGAGAATCTTCCGGGCTTGTAGTTAACTGTCTTATTCCGAGCCTTATTACTCTCGGGTTTGCTAAAATGCTGAATGGCTCTACTATGGGCGGACTTGGCAAAAAAATTGATATGTCTGAATGCTGGGCTGACAGCTCACTGATAGATGAGGCAAAAGAATATTATAATAAATCAGCCTCTTCTGATAAAGTTAAGGATGCCTTGATGAATATTCTAGGTGATATTGAAGGTTTTGAAGGCAAAGAAAAAATTGTATTTAAAGATGCTTTATCAGCAGAAGAGCTGGATAAATATGCGGACAGGCTGGCAGAACTTTCACGTTCTAACAAGTCTAATAAGGACTTAGGAAAAGAAGTTAAAAAGATTTCTGCAGAAATTGTTGATAAGACACGCGTCGCAGAAAATGTTAAAATTGCAGGTATAAAAAATGAAGTAAAAGCCTCTTCTGTAAACGGAATGCTTGTTGATTCTGTCAAATTCTTTAAAGGATTTCAATCAAGAAGTCAGGGAACAATAGAAGATTTTGCCAGAAAGAGTAAAAACCTTGTTAGAGCAAAAAGCGGACTCGGGCTTGCAGTTATCCTGCCGCTTGCTATCTCTATGCAGTATATTAACCGATGGATAACAGGAAAAGTTTCCGGGGTTAAAGGTGCACCTATTTATGATGACTTTGCAAAGGGAAAAGATAATATAGAACAAGATCCGGCAGCTAAAGAAGGTTTGTTGAAACAAAAAATTATTTCAATATCTTCAATGATTGGTGTATCTTTGCTATCAATGATGAAAAAACCAACGCTCGGAATGCTTGAGTTCAAAGGAATGTTCCCTACAATGGATCAGGCAAGAGTAATTTCTACTGCAACCTTTGCTTCCCGTATGGCTGCGGCCGATGACAAGAATGAATTAGCTGAATCTACTGTACGTGATATAGCAACTTTCTCTGGCTTATATTTCCTCGGAGATTACGCAGACAAAGGTGCGGCAACATTAATTGAAAAAACAAAAGGCGTTAGATTATTGAACGATACAAAACCGCTTAAGGCTGATGCAAATGTCTTTGAAAAATTCTGGCATTGGGTTAAAGATGTGAAAGTCAAATCGTCTGATGAAGTAGTAAGTAAAACCGCAGAATTATTGAAAAAACAGGGTAAAACTCCTGATGCAGAACAACTCAAAATAATTGAAAAAGAATTGAAACATGCTGTTAACTTGCGTTCTGCTTGTCAGGCAACTAATATTGGTGTATCATTAGCATTGTTAGGAATTTTAGTTCCGATTTATACCAGACATAATACAAAGAAAAAGCATGAACGGGCATTGAAATTAGCTCAGGAAAATGCTCAGACACAAACCGAAAATAAAGGACAGACTGAAACACTGACTCCATTGAATGTAAAATATTCAAAATTAACAGCTGGTTTCAGAGCTGATAAACGTTAAGGCAGTTATGAAAGTACAAATTCAACAAAATCCAATCCAACAACCTCACTTTAAAGGCGCTGTAGACAGCGGCTTAAGATACCTTGCAACAAATCAGGCAATTGGTGCAAACGGTGTTGACTTCTGTTTTATGGTGACACCGAGAACAGCAAGCGATACTATTAAGCGCGGCCCTGCTGCTGGTTTAGAAACATTCAGACGTGAAATTATGGGAACGGTTAATGATTCCTGTATAGGGTTGTTTGGAGCGGCTGCCGGTGGTCTTATTGCAATGGGAATTAATAAAAAATTCGGGTTAAATGTAAATCATATATTTACTGCACCGGAAACTTTAAATATTCTTGCTGAAAATAAAGCAGATCAGCTGAAAAATAATAAAACCCAGCTGGATTATATTAAGTCTGCGTTAGCTGAAGTAAAAGCTTATAACCCTGCTTCTGCAAGGGCTGATGCAGAAGGCTTTGTAAAACTTTCACAAAATACTATTGATGAAACTGCTGCATATTTTGATAAAGCTCTGAACAGCAAGATAGAATTTCATAAGTGGGCGGATAAGAAAACTCCGGATGCAAAAAATGTTATAATTAACAAGATTACGGAAGATACCGGTGCCCAGTCAAGATACATACTTGAATCTGCTGATAAGAAAATTAAAAGTGAAACCAATTTAAAATCATTACTTAATGATATTTATATTGTATCTGAATCTTTTAATAATAATAAGGTAAAAGCTTCTTTTGAAGAACAGATTAAATCAGGAAAGGCTGTACAAGAAAATGCTTTCATAAAAGGTTTGACAAAGTTTATGAAATCGCGTGCAGGTGCAGGCTTTGCAATCGCATCAGCAGTGGGGCTTTCTGTTCAGCCGATTAATATGTATTTGACAAAACTAAAAACCGGAACTGACGGTTTTGTTGGGGTTGAAGGCCGTTCAAAAGATAATTCGGCAGGTTTTAAAGGCATAAAAACAGTCAGCAGTGCTGCATTCTTCAGTATGATACTTGCAACACTTAATATGTCGCCGCTTCAATTCCTGAAGGCTCCGGGTAAGTTTATGGATAAAATGGCGTTTACCGGAAAAATGCCTACTGTTAACCAGCTTAAAGGTATTTATGGTGTGACAATTATCTCAAGAATATTCTCTGCCCGCGATAAAGATGAGCTTAGAGAAGTTCTTACTAAAGATACTCTCGGTTACTTAAGCTGGCTTGTTCTTGGTGATATTATTAATAAACTTGCTGCAGATTGGCTGGATAAAACTGTAATGAATTACAAAAAAGGACTTAAAACTGCAAATCCATTTAAGCGAACATATAACGCTGCTTTAAAAACAAGGGATGAAATTGTTATTGAAACTCTTGCAGCGCAAGGCAAGTCAACGACCAAACAGGTTGAAGGAAAAACTGTTGCAAAATCATTCAAAGAATTATTAAAAGAAGTTGATACACTGACTCCAGACGTCAAGAAAATTACTAAAAAGCGTCTAAGAGTATTAAATGCCGCACAGCTTGCCGGATATCTGTTCTCAGGACTTGTACTGGGATTAGGTATTCCTAACCTGAATATCTACGTAACTAATGCTCTTGATAAAAAACGTAAAAGTGCTACGCACGTAGCCCAATAGGCGGGAGACAACTTTTCAACGACCTACAAGCAGAGTGTCTTCATTACGCACGTAGCCCAATAGGCGGGAGACAACTTTTCAACGACTAATTAATAATAAAACTACCAGTCTCCCTTATTTATGAAACTACCAGCAGAGCGTCTTCATTACGCACGCAGCCCAGTAGCTCTATAGCTTAGTCTTTTCATCAAGCTTAAAAAATTCAATCATATTAAAAATAGATGTAAAATCCGATAGGAATAAGTATTTAGGTTCATTAACCGGCGTAAATAAATTTCCCGGTTCGAATAAGTCTTTCCAAGTAGAAATTGCAAACATAATTCTGTCATTTCCGGTATGGTCTTTGTAAAAAGAACATTTAGCTTTATTCGTACCAAAAGCCGTATAAAACCGGGTAAATTTTTCGATAAAAGTCGGGGTTAGAAGATATCTGGCTTCAACCTGATCCTTTGAAAAAACGTTAAATCGTTTATCAAAGTTAGTAGATTCAAGTTTAACAGTTTGCATTGATTTTCGGCTTTCTATAAAGTTGTATATGATAATCGGAGTTAAAATTGTCCCCAAAATAAGTTCCATAAAAAAACCAATGTCAGAAAAAATCCGCCCGTCTTTTAAGCCCCAATACCACAGACATATAAGTAGAGGTACATATATGATTGACGCAATAATTCCAGTTGGATAATTTCTTATATTCATATCCCTTTTAGTTGCAATAATAGTGTTGGCTTTTATTGTTTTGTTAGAAGGAACGCTTAGTATAACTCCTTTAAATGCTGTTGTCGAATTTTTACTTCCTTCTAGTATTAATTTTATTTCTGCAATCTTATAGTCCACGCCATTATAATTTCCTTTAAACGCATCATCAACCTTTATTTTATTAAATGTACTAAACAGGTTACTTGCTTCAAGCTCTTTTATAGAAAATATCTGTGTGGAATTCTCATCACTTATCCTTCTTATGTCTTTAATGCATTGAAGAAATTTGAACATGAAATTAGTTTTTATGTATTCTTTGTAAAATCTAATTGTCAGGTATGAAAGATAACCCACTAACAAAGAAAAGAACAAAAAGACTAACGTAATCGCAGGCGATAATAATCCGAACAGGCCTAATACAAACCCTGAAAATAGAGATAGAGCAACAATTTCTCCAACAATAAAGGTTGTCAAATACTTTATACGTTTAATCTCTGCTTTATCCAGCTCGGGTTTGAGTGACTGGAATATTTTTGTATATTCACTAACAATGCTCATTAAGTAAAGTTTATCATATTTTAATGCAATTGTAATACTGCAAAATGTCTATTTTGGGTACCGTTTTCTTTTCTGTAAGAATAAAATAAATCGCTACAGCAGCTTGTGCAGTAAGGGCAGATATCAATTTTATTAACTCCGTTTTCTTCCAGCTGGCGTGCGTTAATTTTTTTGAGGTCAACATTACGCTCTATGTATAAATCGGTTGAATTCTGTACTGTTGATAATAATTTATCCCGCACTTCTTCTGATACTTCGTAGCAGCAAAGTCCGATTGCAGGTCCTATTAGTGCAATTATGTTATTGGGATTTGTGCCGAAATTTATTCTCATTTTCTCAACGGTTTGAACTCCAATTTTAGCTGCAGTCCCGCGCCAGCCGGCATGAGAAACAGCACCGATTTTATTTACAGGATCATAGAAAATTAACGGTGTGCAGTCCGCAAATTTTAAATAAATTGTATCATTGCTATTTGTAAGAATTAATCCATCTGTATCAGGATATTCTGTCTTTAAATCGACAACTTCAATATTGTCGCTGTGAGTTTGAACGGGAGTAATTATTCTTTCAGAAACAGGAAAGCATACTTCACCCCTTGTGGTAAAGTATGCAGTTACATCCTGTATAAAATCACTTTTTAAAATCTTTGTGCCGTTAAAATCTTCAAAATAAAACATATTGAAAATATAGCACAAATTAGTAAAATCTGTTAATAAGATTAATTTTTTCTTTTGTAAATGGCGGACAAAAAATATCATCTTTTCGCTCGGTTGAGCATATTAGAACACTTTTCAGGTGAGAAAATGTGTAAAAGCTGTATTTGCCGTGATATCTTCCGACTCCGGAAGCACCTACACCTCCAAAAGGAAGATTTTCACCTGCGGTGTGATTAATTGTATCATTTATGGCTCCGCCTCCAAAGGACAGGCTTTTAAAAATATCTTTTCTAAACTCTTTATCCTCTGAAAAAACATACAAAGCAAGCGGCTTAGGCTTTTGGCGGATGTATTCTTTAACTCTGTTAATGTCTGTCCACTCAAGAACCGGCAGCAGCGGCCCAAAGATTTCCTCCTGCATTATGTCGGAATTTACAGAGTCTTCGACAATTAATGTCGGCTCTATGTACAGCGTGCACTCATTGCTGTGACCGCCATAGATAATCTTATCTTTGTTAGATTTTATAAGCTTGCTTAGACGATTAAAAGCCTCAATATCTATAATGCGTCCATAATCAGTGCTCTCCGGTGTATATGTGCCGTAAAATTCCTGAATCGCATTAATCATTTCCAGAATTAATTTTTCTCTGATAGAAGCATGTGCAAAAAGGTAGTCAGGTGCGATGCAAGTCTGACCTGCATTCATAAATTTACCTTTAACAATCCTTCTGGCACTGACTTTTAAATCTGCTGTATCATCTATGATAACAGGGCTTTTTCCTCCCAGTTCAAGTGTATAAGGGATAAGTCTTTCTCCGGCAGTTTTTGCAATCTGGCGTCCTGCCTGAGTGCTTCCGGTAAAAAATATATAATCAAAGTCACCCTGCATAATATCTTTGCTGGAGATTTCTTCCGGCAGAAACATTTTAATATAATCAGAGGTAAATGTTTCTGAGATAATCTGGTTTAGATTGCTTAATTAAAACAGTTGAATATTAAAAACTAGGATGCGTAAAGCACCCTAGTTTTGCCTGCCTAAAATATACATTTTTCCCCCAAAAAAATATTTCTTGACTTTCAAGACATTATCTACAAACTTAGTTTTTGTTGGGCAGGTATGCCCAACCGACAAACCCCAACCTACAAATTTACTCGATTTAATGATTAATAACAATTAGTTTTTTATATTATATAATTTTCGCTGATTTTCAATAGATTGCTTATATGATAAACCATTAGAATTATAAATATTTATACAATCTTTTTCATTTACTGGTTTAAGCTTTAATACTATATCATAATCTTTTTTAGCAGCTTGTATGTTCCCCAAATTCTTGTATGCTATCGCTCTATACAAAAATGCAGAATAATCATCCACAAAAGATTCCTCACTTCCAGGAAATTGGATTTTTGAATAAGGATTATTTATTCTATTAGTAGTTTCATTCAACACGCATTGCCAGTCATCTTGCAATGCACAAATTTTATACTTACCACCAGCTTTTATTGCATTATCATAATCATAACTGACAATATATAAATTAGATAAAACTTCATTTTCATAACGATGAACCTTAAAGAGCTTATCTTTAATCTCTAAATACTTAATAGCTAAATTAATATTTTGGTGAGAAATGTAATAATCCGCAAGAAAGTCACAAATTGCATCAGATTTAGTTCCACCTAAATATCTATATGAATATACTTGTAAAATTGGGTTAAATGAATAGATTAAAAAAACTATTAAGGAAATACTTACCAAGACAAGTTTTTTTTGATTATCATATAACAAATAAATAAAACAACAAACTAATAAAAACACATTAAAAACTATTAAATCAGGCATTATAATTAAATCTAAATTATTAATGTGTAGTGGAAATATTCTGGTCGTATATAACCCACCGAATATACCGGATAATGTTGAAATGATACTACATATAGGGAATATAAAGGCTATATAAATAAATTTTTTTTGATATTTGTTAAAATCATCAATGCTCTGAAATGATTTATTTTCTAAGGCCCATTTATTTCCATTTATACCAAACCATACTGAACAAATTAAAGATAATATTGAACCAATAAAAGGTACCATAAAAATGGGTATTATTAATAGTGTTATATAAACTTTATTATAAAATCCCCAAATAAATGTTAAGAAAAAAGCTCCCCAATTAAATTTCTTTTTAACTATATCGATATTTTCAAAATTATTCATAAGTGTATTCCTTCTTAAATTGTAATTGTCGTAGTACACATAGTTATATTAAAGCATGATTTTGTTAAATTTGAAATACACTTATTAAAAGAGATAATCATTATAGCTTGTAGGTTGGGGTTTCTACCCCAACAACAAAATTTTGTTATAAAATAAGAGCATGAATTACGCAGAGTATTTATTGAAAATGGTTATGTTCATCTAATTATAGTAGTGCGTAGGGTGCAATTTTTTGCACCACAATATAATGCACAATAAGGGAAACCACTCAAATTTATCATTTCATCTGCTACTTTTTCTCAAACTACAAGTCAAATTATACAAATGCAACTTCTAAAATGTACAATTCTGATACTGGAATGGTCTATAGTAGAAGAAATTGTGTATTTGGAATAGAATTTCCTGATAATTATAAACCATAAAACTCTATTTCATCTGACACATTTTCTTAAACTGCAAGTCAAATTATACGAGGACTGAAGTCCTCGTTATTACTATAAAAAATTTGCCGCAACTCGGAATTGAACCAAGGACACAGGGATTTTCAGTCCCTTGCTCTACCAACTGAGCTATTGCGGCATATTTTTTATTTATTATTGTTATAGCCAAGGCTATGTATCTATTCTACTTGCTAAAAATTTTTAATCAAGTCTTTTTATTTATTGCGGCGCAAGCCACGCTGTTACGTTTCTGCCTTCTACCATAGGTTTCTTTTCAACTGTTACAGGTTCATTTGCTAAATCTGTAATGAATCTGTTTGCAAGTTCTATTGCCAGTGATGAATGCTGCATCTCACGACCGCGAAGCATTACAACGATTTTTACCTTATTACCCTGAGCAATAAATTTTTTTATGTTTTTTAATCTGACTTCGTAATCATGAGTATCTATTTTGTAACGTACTTTTACTTCTTTTATATCAACAACGTGCTGTTTTTTCTTGGCTTCTTTGGCCTTCTTTTCCAGCTCGTATTTGTACTTGCCATAATTTAAAATCTTTGCAACCGGCGGTGCCTGATTAGGACTTATTACAACTAAATCTAAATCAACTTCTTCGGCCATTCTTAATGCTTGTGATGTTGGGACTATTCCGTGGTTGTTTCCGTTTTCATCTATTAATCTTACTTCTTTTGCTCTAATCCTTTCGTTTATTAGAGGCTTGTCCTTACCCTTATTCGGGCTTCTGTCTTCGTTAGCTATGGTTATTTTCTCCTTTTCTTTAATTTTATATTATTTATAATATCATGCTAAAATCAATTTTCAAGTTTTTCAATATTTGTCGCGTATTCAGGACTCAATGCAAGCCATTTGTACGCCTCATTTACTCCCTGAGGGATATCTGTAACAAATGTCCCCCCGTAACGCCCTCTGCTAAAAGTTATATAACCTTCTTCTGAAAGATTATCAAGAGCTTTTTTTACTGTTTTGGCACTGACTTCATATTGCTCGGCAAAAGTCAGAATGGAAGGAAGACGCGAGCCTATATTACAATTTTCCGCAATGTAATGTCTGATTTTTAATTCTATTTTTTCGTAATGATAAAGAGAATTTTCATTGTTGTTATTTGTTACTACAGTTCCGTATTGGCCGCGTCTTGTATACAAAATTCCTTGTTTTGCAAGCAATTTTATTGAATCATGTATAGTCTTAACGCTTACATTAAATATTTTTGCAAGTTCAAAGTTTGCAGGGAGCCTGTCGCCTGAGTTATAATTCATTAATATGTGTGTTTTTAGGTTTTCTGCTGTTTTTTCAACAAGTGTCTGAACCTTAACATCTTCAATAGAAAAATCCATTCTTCCTGCAATAAAGACATTGTTCACCTTTTTTAAGATATTTTGTGAAACCAGACTTCCTATTGCCATTCGGATTGTTGTATTGGAAATCCCTGTAATCCGGCTGAGTTTTCGGGTTGAAACAAGGCAATCTCCAGTATGGTAGTTATTTTCTATCATAAATTTTTTTATTGCTTCACATGCAAGTTCTCTTTTGGACGTAAGTTTTTCCGATTTAATGCTTTTGTATTTTGGCTTTATATAAGTTCCAATTCTCTGTTTCGACTCAACCATGCCGCAGTCTTCAACATATCTGAAAACATTTTGTATCGTTCCTTTGCTAACCCCGATATGGAATGCTAAATCCCCCTTTGACGGCAAAAAGTCGAAAGGTTTTATACTTCCAGATTCTAAAGATTTTTCTATCCATTTAATAAGCCATGCTGAGATTTTTGTAACTTTATTTTCGCCCGGACCAAAACTGTGAACATGTGGTGACATCTCAGAAACAGTTATTTGTCTGGGTTGGTTGGTATCTGACATAACATTTCCTTTATCGGGTTATTATAAATATATACCCAATAATATAAAAACATTCAATAGAGTGTGAAGATATATTAAGCGGGACGGCTAAATTTTAGCCGTCCCGCTTAAATCTTTTAAAGAAATGTTAATTACTTACCGTTAACAACTTCTTTGAATTTTTTACCAGCTGAGAAAACAGGAACTGTTTTAGCAGGGATTTTAATTTCTTTACCAGTTTGAGGGTTTCTGCCGTTTCTAGCAGCTCTCTTGCGTGGTTCGAAAGTACCAAAACCAACTAAAGTAACTTTTTTACCTTTAGAAACAGTCTTTTGAACAGTTTCAATTAAAGCTGATAATACTTCGTTAGCTTCTTTTTGAGTAACTTTTGATTTTTTAGAAATTTCTTGTACTAATTCTTCTTTGTTCATTATAAAACTCCTTTCTTCTAATTACAAATTCTATTATACAAACTCCAAAACAGAATGCAAGCATTTTTTTCTTGAAAATACTCTCAATTTCTGGGTTGCAGCCTAATAACATAAACGCAGAAAAAAGCAAGCACTTTGTTGAAAAGTACTGTAAACGCCTAAATAAGATGTTTTGAGGTGGATTACTCCTGTATATTTATTATGTTACCGCTGTAATTTGCATCAAAATCATATGCTTTTTGAAATTTTTGTGACTGTTGGCTTTTTTTAAGTTCCATTTGAATTTTATCTTTGCCGGCCTCTAGTTTTTTTATATTTTTTAGTTCCAAATCTCTTATTTCATCGAGAAGAGTGTCGAGTTCTTTCTGCTGAACAGGTGTTAAGTCAAGATATTTACGAATGCATTTGCAGCTCAAAAATAAATGTTCACGATTTTTTATCATCGTTATTGCATTATCGAAATCTTCATTATCAATCATTCTTGAAATATCTTCTGAGCCGTTTTTAAGCTGTGTATATTGCATAATCAGCTGTTCAAATTGTTTTTCATCCTGCATTATTATCATCCTCTCTTAATGCCGGATGCTGAATTCCCTGCTGCGGCATTTCTTTCATAACTTCTTCAAGGGTTATTATTCCATTCTGGATTTCTATTGCTTTCTGGAAGCCCCATCTTATGTTGGTTAAATCTTCAATTACTTCATCAATTTTTGCTGAATTGCGCTGAACATTTGCTTTTATAAGGTTCATTGCCATTTTGTTGTACAGCTTGAAAAGCTGCTTTGAAACTTTATTGCCATTTTCGAGGTCTATGGTTCGCATAAGTTCTCTTATAATTTTTCTTGCACCTTCGATATTTTGAGCACGTTCTTGCAGATTATTTTCAGCAATAGCTGTTTTTGCTTTCTGCAAAAACTGTAAAGCTCCGTCAAAAAGCAATATCATAAGTTTTTCCGGCGTTGCGGTATTTATGTTGCTTGCCTGGTATTGTTTTATGTACTTGTTGTAAGGATTTCCTGGCGGCATTTACACCTTCTTGTTTACAAATATTCCGGATGCCATGTTCAGCTTTTGTACTAATTCCCCAAGTTCATTTCCGGATATTGTTTCTATTAACCTATTTGTCGCACTGTCATATAATTCTATTATATCATCTTTTACATTTAATTTAACATAAAAATCTTTGTTGGGATTTTCAATATCTTCAATATCAACCCCGGCCTCTTCTTCCAGTAGATCTTCCGGATTTTTTTCTACGAGTCCGTCTTGAAACTCTTCCTCTTCTTTTTCAGATTGTTGTTTTTTATCAGAACTTTCTTCATCATCGTCTTTGCGTCTAATCCTCTGGTTTACACTCAAGTTTTGCACCTGCTGCGAGTCCTGCACTGCATCAGAGTGAATTGCCTGTTCTGTTTTGCTGGCATACTCTGCGGAAGTAGATTCTTTTACCGCACCGGTATTTGAAAATGATAAACCATCCATGCCCATATGTGAAGCTTCCTTTACATGTTCTATATAATAGCATGTTATGATATAATGCTTTTATGTTCATCATATAAAAGAAGGGTATATTTCATGAGCAAAAGTTTATTTATAGATTTTATGGAAAAAATGTTAGCTTTTCCGTTATGGATTAAGCAGACAATTTTCTTGAATTTATCTAATGATTTAACGACCTATTTGAGTAACGAGTTCCTTGATGTGCAAGAGGGAGAACTATTTCACATTTATCGTCCGGCGTTATCTGAACAGGGGCAGAATGAACTTTTGACTAAAGAATCAAAATACGATGACATGATTTATTCTTTTATGAATTGCTGCTCAAAAGGCATGTCGCTTGTTGAAATTGCGATTGAAAATAATTTTACGATTGAAGAAATTGCAAAAGCGTTTATGTTTTGCAAAACTTCAGGTTTCTTTTCAAATAAAGTAACGAATTCGGTAAGTGCCACGGCTGGATTTCTTGCCGGAAAATACAGAACCGGTGAATATTTTATCCGTGCGGGTAAAATGACTATTGAACAGCTTGATGAAGTTTTAAACAAACAGCAGGAAATGAACGAAGCCGGAAAGCATGTTTTTATTGCAGAGTTGATGGTTCAAATGGGCTTTATTGCAGATAGAGATGTTAAGAGTATTATGTTTATGAAGGAAGAGGCTGGAAAGAGATTCTCGCTTAACCCTGATGATATTCCAACTCTAGCAATGGAAAAAGAAAAATTTGATATAAGAGTTGAGAATACACGTCTAAAAGAAGAGAACGAAATCTTGAGGCAGAAGATGGATGCTATTTTAACATTCATTAAGGAACATAAGACTCCGGAAGAAGAGCCTAAGCTAGAAGAGTTTTAACCAATGCGTATTGAGTATGTAAGGGATGGGCTTGTTGAGGAATTTCATTACGGCATTGTTTTGCATTATAAAGAAGGAAATTCTCGTTCTGAACCTTATTATCTTCGTTCCTGTGCAAAGCCTTTACAAGCATCTTTATTGATGGATTACGGTGCAGATTTAACTGAGGATGAAATTGCACTTTGCTGCGGATCTCATTCCGGTGAAGAGTGTCATGTTGAAATCGCACGCCGGATTTTGAAAAAATATGATATTGATGCAAAACTTCTTAAGTGCGGCAGGCATGCTCCGCTTTCCAGAAGCATGCAGGATAAAATGCTGCTTAGGGGTGAAGAGTTTTCAGAAATTCATAATAATTGTTCGGGTAAACATATTGGTTTTCTTGTTGTTTGCAAACTTAGAGGCTGGGATATGGAAACATATTATGAGCCGGAACATCCGCTTCAAAGAGCTGTTAGGGAAAAGATTAATATGCTGTGTGAGGTCAAAGATAAGTATCCGTCAACAACTGATGGCTGCGGAGGGGTAAATGAAACCTGTTTGGCCTACCCTGTTACAACTGATGGTTGTGGAGTGCCTATTTTGAGCATGCCGCTTTATAACATGCTTGTCGGATATATAAACCTTCTCAAGTATGATAGGATTGTCAATTCAATATTAAATCATCCTTATATTTTTGGCGGAGAAAATCGTCTTGACACTGAAATTATTCAGAATACACATGGTATTCTTGCAAAAGTAGGTGCAGGTGGTTTGTGTATTGTTGTTAATGTTCAGAAAAAAGATGCTTTTGTTGTGAAAATTAATGACTGTTCAATGGAAGCTAGAAGATTTGCTGTTTTGCATACAATTAACAGGCTGGGCTGGGGAGAGATTAATTACGACAATAAAATTAGGACTTTAGCGGGTAAGATTGTGGGTGAAATTATAATAAAATAATGGCAATTCTTATTTAGTTTTTGTTTTTATATATATGGAAAGGTTTGTTATGTCTATTCATATTACTCCTGTCAAAACAGAAACTTATATTCCGTCAAAAGTTAAGGATGAAGAAAGAAAGCCGGAGGAAAAGCCGATGGTTTCTTCAAAGGCTCTTGCAGTTTCGCTAACAGCTCTCGGGCTTGCCTCTCTTGGGCTGCTGGCAGTAAAAAATAAAAAGAAAAGTATGCCTGTGTCTAAGATTAAAAAATTTACAGCGAGAAATCTCTCAGATGAGGAAAAAGAAAAGCTTATAAAAGAGCTTCAGGCAAAGACAGACGATCCGGATGTTAAGGCTGAGATAAGAAAACTTGTAGAAAACGGCGAATGGGATAAGTTATAGAACAGTGCCTTTAGACAACTCTCTTTTAATATAATATTTTGTAAACGGCCGGTCATATTTCTTGTATAAGTGTATTTGAATTTTTAAAATTTTATTATCAGAACACAGTACGCTTATTGTCCTGTTTTTGTAATCTGTTTCTATAATTGTACCTGCCTCAGTAAATTCTGTTTTGTTTTCAGAAATTTCTGTCTGGTGTGAGGCAACCGCAAGACAGATATCTTTATGGTAGAAATACGCTTCACTCCACGGGTAAATTGCTCTTATAAGCGCATCATTTTCTTCTGCGGTTCTGGTAAAATCGAGTTCTAAATCCTCAGGATGTGAATAGTAGCTTGCTTTGTCTTCTCTCTGTGTCAGAGGGATAATGATATCTTCTCTAAGCGCTTTTAGAAGTTCGCATACAACTCCTCTTGCAACAAGAACTGTCCGTTCTTTTAGAGATTTGCCTGTATCAGACGGGTAAATTTTTATTTCTTCCTGTGCTAAAATGGCACCGGTGTCCAGTCCTTTGTCTATCAAATGGAATGTTACCCCGCTTATTTGCTCCTGATTTCTTATTGTCCAGAAATAAGGATTCGGACCGCGGTATTTAGGCAGAAGGGAGGGATGGGCATTGATTGCTGCAATTTTTGGAAAATCATAAATTTCTTTACTTATTTTTTCCCCCCAGGATCCAACTAGAATAATATCAGGATTAAGTTTAAGAAGTGCTTGCTTAAATTCTTTTGTATTAACTCCTCTAGCTTTAATTTCAGGAATTGAATAGCTCTTAATATAATTGTATTCAACAGAAGGATTTATAATATCCTTGATTTTACGCCATAATGGATGATATTTAATAGTATCTTTTCTCAAGACTCCTGCGATTTCACAGCCGGAATCAAGGGTCCCTGCGATTAGATTAGTGAACATTTCGCCGTAGCCTACAATTACAACTTTAAGCATTCTTTAACATCCTTTTCAATCTGTGTTCTTAACTCTTCCAGACCGTTGAATTTTTTTTCGTCACGTATTTTTGATGTAATTTCGATTTCAATATTTTTACCGTACAAATCTCCATCAAAATTAATTATGTGGACTTCAACTATAGGTTCTTTTGTATTATGAACAGTAGGTTTCATACCCCAATTAAGTACAGCCGGACGGTTATTAACTCTGGCTGAATATACACCAAAAGGAATTTGTACTATCTCCGGCGTGTATTTTATATTGGCTGTCGGAAAACCAATCGTCCTTCCAAGCTGTGCTCCTCTGATTACTGTTCCCTCAAGCATAAAATTTGTTCCAAGAAGTCTATTAGCTAGTAATATATTTCCCTCCTTCAGTAATTTCCTTATAAGCGTAGAACTTATAATTTGGTCATTAAACATCTGAGGCGGTACGCAAATATATTTGTATCCGAATTTATCTGCATTCTCTGCCAGAAAATCAGGATTTCCGCCCTTGTTTTTCCCGAAAGTATGGTTGTATCCGGTGGAAATTGATATTGGATTATATTTTTGAACTATGAATTTAAGATACTCATCAGCAGGCATGTTTGCGATTTCAGCAAAATTGAGTTCTATAACCTCACTTACACCAAGTGACATAATTTTTTTAAGAGATTGCTTTCTCGTGTAAATATATTCTGCTTCTTGATTAAAATACTTAGCCGGTGAGTCTTTAAATGTAATAAGCATGGCTTCTCCGGCATAATCCAGTGCAGATTTTATAACAGCCTGATGTGCTGTATGCACGCCGTCAAAAAAACCTAAAATCAATCCTCTTTTCATAAAATCTATGCTATAACGTTAAGCTTTCCGCCTAAAATTTGTTTGTGGCAGAAATTTTGCCATTCATTAATATTATCAAAAATTTGAGGTAATTTTTCTGAAGAAACAACTTTCTTGCTTACATAAGGGGTTAAAGAATTAAATGCGGTATCTCCAATTGTTTCATTACTGCGACTGTTATAAAAAGGCATATTGCTGCTCATATTATAACCGTTGTTACGATTTTGAGAAATTGCAGAAACTAACATAGTCACCCCTTTTATTAATGTATATTTTTCAATACCAAAATTTTAGCACACTAATTTTTTTTGTGCAATAACCTGATAAGATAGTTTAAAAAATTTTTCATGTTAGAATATAAACATAATAAATAATGAGGACTTAAAAACCATGAAAATGTCAAAATTGTTTGTACAAACATTAAGAGAATATCCGTCTGATGCAGAAGTAATTTCTCATAAACTGCTTGTAAGAGCAGGATATATAAGAAAACTAACCTCCGGAGTTTATAATTATTTACCTCTGATGTGGAGAGTTTTGAAAAAAATTGAAAACATAGTTCGAGAAGAGATGGATAATGCAGGAGCGCAGGAACTTCTTATGCCGTTTGTTCAGCCTAAAGAACTCTGGGAAGAATCCGGAAGATGGGATGTATACGGTAAAGAGCTTATGCGTTTGAGAGATCGACACAATAGAGAAATGTGTCTTGGCCCTACGCATGAAGAAATTATTACTGCTATTGCGCGTGACGGACTCAAATCATACAAACAATTGCCTGTTAATTTATATCAAATTCAATCAAAATTCCGCGATGAAGTTCGTCCTCGTTTTGGTTTGTTAAGAGGCCGTGAGTTTATTATGAAAGACGCGTATAGCTTTGATATGTCACAGGAAGGCCTTGAAAAAGAATATGAAAATATGGCAAAAGCTTATACTCGTATTTTCCAAAGATGCGGGCTTAACACAAAAATGGTGCAATCAGATTCCGGCGCAATCGGCGGAAGCGTAAGCCATGAGTTTATGGTTATTACTGATACTGACGCAGGCGAAAATGATGTATTCTACTGTGACGGATGTGATTATTCTGCAAACTCAAACCATGCAGTATCCGCTCTACCTGATGCTGATGTGGCTGGCAAATGGGAAAAAGCGGAAATCATTGACACTCCGAATACACACTCAATTGAAGAACTTAGTGAATTTTTAAATATTCCTTCATCTTTAATTGTAAAGGCTCTATTATATATCGTTGATAAAAAACCTGTATTAGCCCTTATAAGAGCAGATAAACAGGTAGAAGAAACAAAACTTATGAACGCTGTAGGCGGCTCTGATATAAGAATTGCAACCGCAGGTGAAATCGAAGAGATGATGGGTGAAAACGGCTTTGAAGCAGAAAAAGGTTTTATCGGGCCTCAAGGTTTGAAAAAATACGGCGAATATGAAGTTACTGTTGTTGCTGATGAAACAGTTAAAAATATGAAAAACTTTGTAATCGGAATTAACGAAAAAGATAAGCACGGTGTAGGTTATAACTGGGGGGGGGATGTTGAACTTCCAGAGATTGTTACTGATATCCGTCTTGTTGAAGCCGGCGAATTTTGTCCTGAGTGCGGAAAGCCGCTTAAGGTTACAAGAGGTATTGAGGTTGGAAACATTTTCCAGCTCGGTACTAAGTATTCGAAACCGATGAACGCAGTTTATTTAGACCAGAACGGCAAAACACAGCCTTATATTATGGGATGTTACGGTATTGGTATTTCAAGAACAGCAGCCGCTGCTGTAGAAGCTCATTACGATGACCACGGTATTAAATGGCCTCTTGCAATTGCGCCTTATCACGCGATTGTAATTCCAGTAAGCACAAAAGATGAACAGCAGATGAAGGTTGCTAATGATATATATGAAACATTGAAAAAGCACGGCGCTGAAGTTGTAATTGATGACAGAGATGAACGCGCAGGGGTTAAATTTAAGGATGCCGATTTAATAGGATTCCCTTATCAGATTATTGTCGGTAAATCAATTGCGGAAGGAAACGTAGAGTTTAAAACCCGCGCAGCAGACGAAAAAACAGCAATGAAACCAGAAGAAGCCGCAGAAATGGTTATAACTGCAATAAATAATATCAAAAAGTAAACTTATTTTAAGCCCAAAAGGCATGGGGACTCGACAATTCATGTTTTTTTGTTTATGATAAAAACTATACTAGCCCAATAATAGTTAAAGGAGAAAAAGAAATGCAAGTAATATTGAAAAAAGAAGTGCAGAATATTGGCGAAGCTGGTGATTTGGTAAACGTTAAAGACGGTTATGCAAGAAACTATCTTATCCCTAAGAATTATGCAGAAATCGCTACAGAAGGCGCTCTTAAAAACAGAGAGCAGAATATCGCCAGATTAAGAGCTAAACAGGAAAAATTACACCAGGAAGCTCTTGCAAAAGCTGAACAAATTGAAAAAATCGGTTCAATTGAATTATCTGCAAAAGCCGGTGAAAGCGGAAAATTATTCGGTACAATTACTACAAAGAAATTGTGTGAAGAATTAAAAGAAAGAGCAAATATTGAAATTGACAGAAAAACAGTTTCATTAAATGCACCAATCAACAAAGTCGGCGAATTCACAATGTTAATCAAGCTGACTTCAAAAGTTAAAACTGAGTTAAAAGTTGTTGTTACAGCATCTGAAGTTGTAAAAGAATCAGTAGAAGAAACAGAAGAAGCTGAAGCATAGTAAACAAAGTCTTACAAAACGTGCCGGCAAAACTTTCGGCACGTTTTTTTAATATAAGAAAGAGCTGCAATGAAGAAAAGTTTTAGATGCCTTCCGGTAGGCAATCTCCCACATACAACAGACAAAGCTGCGACCAAAATGATGGTAAAGCTTTTTGAAAATATCCCGTTTCTGGCAAACCTTCCTGATGCATCTCCGGATGAAAATCTTTTAAGACGCACACTGATGAATACTCCGGGAGTATTTATACAAGAAAAGAAGGTAATATTTGACAACGATGCTCCAAACCTTAAGTCAAAACTTGTAGCACTGGATGCAGCGTTCAATAGTCCTACAGAAGAAAATCTTGAACAATTCAAATTTGAAACTTTTTTTCTTCCGAAATACTATCAAATAATTGAACGTATTAAACCTGCTGAAACAGTGATTAATTTAATTGGTCCGTTTACACTGTCGCAGCGCCTTATGAATAATGAAGGTACACAGCTTCTTGCTGATAAATATTACAGAAAAGTTGTTATACAATCTATTTGTGTAAAAGCTTTGTGGATAATTAACAAGATTAAAAAACTTTCGCCGGAAACAAGACCGCTTATAATTTTGGAAGAACCATTACTGTATAAAATAGGTGACATTAAGCGTGAAAATGAAGATGTTACACGTGATGTAATTATAAATATGTTTTCAAAAGTAATATCTAAAATTCACGAATATGAAGGGCTTGTCGGGATACAATGTTTTGAAAAATGTGACTGGAAGATTCCTATAGATTCAGGCGTAGATTTGATATCCTTTGATGCTTATAATAATCCTAACAACCTTAATATTATGCCGGAAAAGATTAACGAGTATCTGGTCAGAGGCGGAAGAATTAACTGGGCTATAGTTCCTGTTATGAATGAAACAATTGTGAAATCTCTTTCAGTTGAATACATATATGACAGGTTTATTAAAACAATCGAAGGGCTAATAGTTGCCGGAACTAGTGAGAAATTAACCTATAACAGAGCAACAATTTCTATTCAGGGGGATATTAACAGCCTGCCTTTGATTTTTGCAGAAAAAGCTTTGATTGTTGCAAATCAAGTTTCCAAAAGAATTCCGGTTAAGAGTTAGGTTCTTCTACTATAGCATTTGAATCAATAAAAATAGTGTTTCTTATGAAAGCGTGAGCCATAAGCAGCAAATAAGGGTTCATCTCATTTGTTGCAGATAGATTAACCTTCGCTTCCGGTTCTTCAAAAGTTTCTTTTTTCTTAGGTTCAACTGCCTCAATATCAATTGTTGTATTCATTGCATGAGAGGAACTTTCTTCCATAAGGCTTTTTTGCAGAGTTTTCTTTGGAAAATCTTCTGTGCATAAAATATAAATATCCACAGAGTTTGATGTTGTAAGAATGAATACACCTTTAACGTTGCCGAAATTTCTGGTTTGTATAAGCACTGTAAGCTTAGAGTCGTTTGATTCATTTTCACCTTCCGGCGGCGTTACTTCAAGGTCAAATCCTACGCCTTCATTGAGCGGAAGCCACGGGAGGTAAAGAAGCATAAGGCTTTTTAATGTTTGTGACGGATTATTTGACTCTGCCATTGCAATACAGGAGTTTAGTATGCTCAGTGTATCTCTAATCTGGTCATTAGTCATATTGTTTTTTGAGGCGGAAGCCATTGCCAGAATTAGATTTGCAACTGCTTGTTTGCTGTTTTTCAAGATTATTTCTGATATTGCAGGCATCTGAATCATTCCGCTGAAAAATAGCATAACAGCATCTTTTTGCGCGGCTGCTGTTTGTCCGGCAATGTTTTGTGTTACATTAAGCGGTATTTCAGAAGTTTCATCAAATATCTGTGAGAGCATCTTCTGGTTTTTTAATAATTCTTCATTTAGGTCGTTTAATATAAGCGATGTGTTGCTCAACGGGATGTTTTTATTCTGTAAAGCCATCAAAAGAGTTCCGAGAGTTTGCGGCAGTCCAAGAAGGTTTCTTATAAAAATAGCTCTATCCATACTTGCAATCTGGTTCATCTGCAGCTGCTGCATAAGTGCTGCAGTGGATTGAATATTCTGAGGAAGGTTCGGCTGCGGCTGTGAAAGTGATGTGTTAAAACCGCTTCCGGTATTAATCCCTTCCTGCTTGAGCTTTTTTAGGTATATCTCAGGGTTTCTAAGACCTGCGAGAATTTTTCCTACGCTGAATCCATCCATATAATAAATTATAACAGTATTAATGTATAAGTCCAGATTTGCATGCAGTATCAGGGTTGACAAGAATATTAGTCTGATATATAATTAATATATAAGGATATGTGCATGTCGATGGAAAGATTATTACAAACAGATTGTATAAAAGAGGCTGAAACCCTTGCGGCTGTAGGGGGGGGGGGCAAAACGTCCTAGAAATCTTGCGTTTAGGAGGTTAGTATGCTGACAATAAATACTAACCTTTCGAGCTTGATTGTGCAATCTAATTTACGAGCATCGACCGGCGGATTGAATACAGCCATAGAGCGTATGACGAGCGGCTTTAAAATCAATCACGCGAAAGATAATGCTGCTAATTTTTCTATCAATACAAAACTTGGTAGCCAACTTTCCTCATATCATGTAGCGCAGGATAATGTCTCAATGGGACTAGATATGCTAACAACCGCTATGGACGATCTTGAATTAATTAACTCTCACTTATCAAGAATACGCGATTTGTCAGAACAGGCCGCCAACGGCACTTATAGCGGTAATTCGTTAAGAGCGATTCAATCCGAAGTAGCGGCAAGGCTTGCGGAAGGTCAGCGCATAATACAAAATTCAAATTACAATGGTATCCAGCTTTTTCAGGCACCTGAAAAGGAAGCAGAAAGTAAGTTTATCGAGGAAGTAGTTCGTTTAAGCGAGGACGAGGCTCTTGCTCAGGGTTATAAAATAATCAAAACCGCTGACGAGCTTCAGGCAATGCAAGATAACTTATCCGGCAAATACATATTGATGAACGATATCGACTTATCCGGCTATGACTGGACAGCTGTTGGAACATCAGGAAATGGTTTTACTGGAGAGTTAAATGGCAACGGGTTTGTTATAAGTAATCTAACGATTAACAAACCAACAGAATTTTATCAGGGTTTGTTTGGATATGCATATAACTATCAGGCTGATATTTTAAATGTGGGCTTGGAAAATGTTAATATTGTAGGTAGCAGTTGCGTTGCTGGGCTTGTGGGAGCGGGTTACATTGGCAATATAAAAAATTGTTATGTTGAAGGTGCTATAAAAGGGTACAATTATGTGGGCGGTATTCTTGGAGAAGGAGATGTTGGCGGTCATGATCTTATGTATTGTTATTCATCAGGAGTTATAGAAGGGAATGATAACGTTGGTGGTCTTATTGGATATATTAATCGGCATAGAAAAATTTATGGATGTTATTCAAATGCAAATATTACAGGAAATATGTATGTTGGAGGTTTAGCAGGTTATTATGCTGGTTCAATTCATAATAGTTATTCTACTGGAAATATAACTGGAGTAAAAAATGTAGGGGGACTCATTGGCAGAATAGGAATTTTTTATGCTTCTGACGGGGTATATAATAGCTATACATTAAGTAAAGTTGCAGGAACTTCTAATACTGGCGCTATTATTGGATTGATTAATGATCTAAAGTTTGTCTCAGGTGATATTGTAAATTCTTGGTATTACAGCTCTATCAATCCAACATTATCTGCTGTTGGATTAAATGAAAAAACAGACTTTGATATCAATCTTTTTAGAGATGAAGTAAATGTTCCTGTGGTTGTACAACCAGTTTTACCGAATATCATAACGTTCCAAGTCGGGAATAATTCAGAAGAATATTCAACAATGTCCTTTGATTTAGAATTTACTCTTGATTTAAGTATAGAAATATCAGATTCAGAAAGTGCGCGCAAAGCGCTCACTCAGATAGATGAATTGATGCAAAAAATTAATCAGCGTCAGACAGAATTTGGCTCTGCATACAATCGTCTTGAATCCGCGCTAGAGAGCATAGCAGTAAGTATAGATAACTTAAGCTCAACTCAATCAACCATTCGTGACGCAGATATCGCAAAAGAGAGCAGCGCCTACATCCGCAATCAAATTTTACAGCAGGCATCAGCAACTCTGCTTGCGACAGCCAACCAGACTCCGGCTATTGCATTACAACTTTTGTAGGGGCTTTATTGACAATATTTGCTTTACAAATGTACTCTTTTTTTATACTATTAGTATAATGAGAGGTATCTAATGGTTACAAAATATAAACGTGTTCTATTAAAAATCAGCGGGGAAGCCTTGCTTGGAAATCAGCAGTTTGGAATAGATTATGAACCCGTTGAAATGATTGCAAATGAAATCAAGTCAATATATGACAAAGGTGTAGAAGTTGCTGTTGTAGTTGGCGGCGGTAATATTTTTCGCGGGATGAAAAATAGTGCAAAACTCGGTATGGATCAAGCCTCCGGAGATTATGTCGGAATGCTCGCTACAGTTATGAACGCGGTTGCTTTGCAATGTGCCCTCAAAAAAATAAATGTAGAATGCAGAGTTCAAACAGCAATTGCCATGAATCAGATTGCAGAGCCATACGTTCGTCACAGAGCGATAAGACATCTTGAAAAAGGCAGAGTTGTAATTTTTGCAGCCGGTACGGGAAATCCGTTCTTTACAACCGACACTGCATCAGCGCTAAGAGCTTCTGAAATCGACGCGGAAGTTATGCTTATGGCGAAAAACGGGGTTGATGGAGTTTATACTGATGATCCGAAGGTTAATCCGGAGGCAAAGAAAATCGAAAAAATGTCTTATGATGATATTATCAAAAATGAATTAAAAGTTATGGATACAGCTGCCTGTGCATTGTGTAAACAGAACAAAATTCCTATTATTGTTTTTGATTTTAAAGCAAAAGGCAGTCTTGAAAAAATTATGGACGGCGAAGCCGTAGGTACGTACGTAAGTTAATATTTTATAAAAGGAGAAAATTATGTCAGAAGCTCTTGAAGAAATGTATTTATTCGGAGAGGAAAAAATGGAAAAAGCTGTTGCACAGATGAAGAGAGAATTTGCATCTGTTCGTACAGGCCGTGCTAACCCTGCTATCCTTGACAGAGTAGCTGTAGATTATTACGGAGCTCCAACTCCAATCAGACAAATGGCTCAGGTAAGTGTAAGCGAAGGTGTAACACTTGTTATTACTCCTTTTGATAAAAGTATTATGAAAGAATTAGAAAAAGCTATTATTAAAGCAGAATTAGGCGTTGCTCCGAATAATGACGGAACCTGCGTAAGATTAAACTTCCCGCCTCTTACAGAAGAAAGAAGAAAAGAAACTGCAAAAGAAGTTAAAAAGTACGGTGAAGATGCAAAGATTGCTATCAGAAATGTAAGACGCGATATGGTAGACAGTCTTAAGAAGATTGAAAAAGATGAAAATCTTCCGGAAGATGCAGTTAAAGATAATCAGGATAAAATTCAAAAAGTTACAGATAAGTACGTGGGGATAATTGATAGTCTGGTTGTTGAAAAAGAAAAAGAGGTTATGACAGTATAATGAATTTAAGCAAAAGCGTAACAAGGTTAATAACCGGAGTTATTTTCGGTTTCACTGCTCTGTTTGCTATCATGGCAGGCGGCTTGTATTTAGTAGCATTAGTTCTGGCAATTGTTATACTTGCCTCAAAAGAATATGTGAAAGTATTACAACATAAAGGTTTTAGACCTAGTTCAAGAATAATCATTGCTTCAAGCTTAATATTTGCAGCTCTAGCTTATTTTAACAGATTTGACCTTGTAGCTCTTGCATTTTCTGTCTGTTCAATTATGGCATTTATGTCGGTTTTATTCAAAGGTAAACAGCCATATATTGCTAATGTCGCAACTACGATATTAGGTTTCGTATATTGCGGCTGGTTTCCGCTGCACCTGTTATTCCTGCGCGATTTGGGAAGCCATCCTGTTTATCAGGGTTTTATTAAACAAAATGTTACAACGGAAGGTGCTGGATATGCTTTACTGCTGTTTTTTGCAGTAATTTTAACAGATTCTTTCTGTTACTATGCTGGCAGCAAATTCGGAAAACATAAATTATCAAAGGTTATAAGCCCGAATAAAACAATAGAAGGTTCTATCGGCGGTACTATTATGTGTCTTATATTTTGTATTGCATTTGGACTTGCAATACAAATCCCTTGGTATCACTGCATAATACTTGGATTTTTGATTGCCGCTTTCGCTCAGATTGGAGATTTGTGCGAGTCAATGATTAAGCGGGATGCTGGAGTGAAAGATTCAAGCAATATTCTTCCGGGGCATGGCGGGTTTCTTGATAGAACAGACAGCTATATTCTGACAATTCCTGTTGTTCATTATTACTTATATTTCTTCGTGGTAAATAATTTTATTGATTTATTTAAAGGTATTTTTCCATGCTAGAAGAAATTTTTGGTGAAAAGAATGATTTAGTAGAAAAGGCTCTTACTCATCCTTCTTTCACTAAGGAAAATGATATAAACTCGCTTGAAAATTATGAACGTCTGGAATTTTTCGGAGATTCAGTTTTAAAGTTGTTCACTTCAAAACTGTTGTATGAAATATATCCGGAAGCTCCGGAAGGTGAACTATCGAAAATTCGTTCAATTCTGGTTTCTGATGCTATTCTGGCTCAAATTGCAATACAAATAGGAGTTGATAAACTTTTAAAGCTCGGGCCTTCTGAAGAAAAACAGGGGGGGAGGAAACGCGAGTCAAATATTGCCTGTGCTCTGGAAGCTTTACTCGGTGCATACTATCTAAACGGGAAACAGACTGAAATTGAGAAGTTTATAAAAGATTATGTAATGGTCTTTGCAGAAGATGTCGATAAACATTTTGAGAAATACAATGCAAAAGACATTCTCCAACAGTATACTCAAGGTATTGATAAAACCCTGCCTGTGTATAGAACTCTGGCAGTTAGGGGGCCTGCTCATAAACCGGTATTTGAAGTTGAAGTTGAGTGGCAGGGGAGTGTTATAGCCTCTGCGACAGGAAAATCAAAGAAAGAGGCACAGCAGAATTGCGCGCTTGCTGCTTGTAAAAAACTGGGCGTAGTGTAAGATTTATCAGCTATAAATTGTAAAGAAAACTAAAGATACAGACATTACGGGTTGAAAAAATGCATAAGTAATTGTACAATAGTTATATAATAAGGATATAATTTGTCGTCAATTATGCAAGATTTAAGGATAGCAAATTTACAAGGAATATTTTGTGTAGACTTACAATAACGCTGTAAGCCAGTCATAGTGCCTGTCTTGACCCTTAGGGGGGGGGGGCAGAAATCCTATAAATACTAGCATTGAGCTGGTAGACCTCTTTACAATTTTTTATTTCCCTCTCCTAAGGGAGAGGGTTAGGGTGAGGGGTCTTTTTGTAT